>Ga0265338_10000589_pt1 | contig 64110 bp, 52 predicted proteins | sample 42126metaG_FD_193579 | JGI IMG/M metagenome (GOLD analysis project Ga0265338, IMG submission 193579) | Rhizosphere microbial communities from Carex aquatilis grown in University of Washington, Seatle, WA, United States - 4-21-26 metaG | ecosystem: Host-associated > Plants > Roots > Rhizosphere...
CACTGTCACGATCAGCGACTCCTGCATTTTCTTCAGCGCCGCGGCGAGTTTGCCCATTTCATTGTCACCGGTCGCGAGAATGCGGCCGGTCAGGTCGCCGTTTGCAATGCGCTGGAACTGCACGATCGCCGCGTCGACCGGATGCACGATTGCGCGCACCAGCGCCACGCGGCCCAGCCACGCTCCGAATAAGGCGAGCACCATGCCGACAAATACGGTCACGCTAACCGCATAAAACCGATCCTGTGCGTCCTGATAACGTTGCGCGCCCCGATCGAGTTGGAATTTCTCGAGCGCGAGCATCGCTTTTTCGTAAGTGCTGTAGAGCGGTGGAAGTTTGTACGCCTGCAGCTGCATGAAGCTTGCCTTGTCGTTAGCCTTTAGGGCCACGACCGCCGGCTCGACGCCGCTGTGCAGGAAGGCATCGCGCGCATCCTGCATGCTCGTGGCCAAGCGCTGTTCATCCGCATCCGTGCTGGGGCGGCTCAGATAATGAGCCAGGCGATCGTTCGAGAGTTGCTGATATTGATCGAAGCGCTTGAGCACCGCGGTGGCGCCATCCCGATCGCCCAGCTCGACCAGCGAAGCATAGGTGGCCAGCGCCAGGCGCAAGCGCAGCAATTGACCTGCGCTGCCTTCGAGATCGGCGACGGCTGGCGTATCGACCGTGTACATCTGCTGCAGCGCCGTGTTACCTGCGCGCATCGAGAGCAATCCGGCGGCGGCACCGATAAGCAGGACAACCCCGAAAAAGGCGATGGTCAGGCTCAGGGAGGCGCGAATCGACAGGTTTTTCAACATGACTTCCTTTTAAGATGCGAGCCATCGATGGGTGACGAGGTTCGCTATCCGCGCGCGAGTAGCGCTACGGTCAGGCGCCGCGCAGTTTGAATTCAAACGCGGCGCTGTCGTCGCGGTTAACGGCAAATCTGCGCGAAACTTGAGGCGTCGAGCGACTTCGGAGTTCGGACGAGGACGGGAGCAGACGGGAGCAGACGGGAGGCTGAAGACTTGAGCGCAATGGAATAATCGCGTTTTCCGCGTGCCGATTGAAGCGAAAAAAAGCCCCACATCGACATGCATGTGGGGCTTCTTGAACGCCGCGAGGTCAATTACATCGGCGGCGCAACACCGTTCTTCTCGACGAAGATGCGTGCGGCGCTGAGGTTAGCCGCATCGCCGGTCGCGACCACGAACACCTTCTTGCCCGGGATCAAATCGGCGCGCGAAGCGGCGACCGGCGTGACTATCGGAACGTTCTCCGGAACCATCACTTCGTTGCTGCCGCCCTTATACGACAGCTTCAGGTCGCGGCCGTTGACGCCCTGCATCACGGTATCGACGTTGGCGTTGGTCATCATGCTGCCGGGCAGCAAGTCCCACGCGTAGTTGCCTTCGCCAGTTCCACGCGCCGACTCGGGAAACACCAGCACTTCGACAGCAACCTGCTTGCCGCCGTCGCCGGGTTTGCTCGCGGTGCCGATAAACGAACCTTGCTTGATATCGGCGAGCTTAATGCTTTTCAACGCGCCGACGGCTTGATCCGGCTTGATCGCGATCTTGACCGTATCGCCGCTGCGGCGATGTACCGTCAGCGTAGTTGCATCCACCGCGACGATCTCGCCGCGGATGCGCGCCGGAGCGGGGGTCTGGGCAAACGCCTGGCTGCTCAACAGCACAGCCGAGGCGGCCAGGATCAACAAGTTTTCTTGCATTTTCATGTTTTCGCTTTCGCTAAGAGTGTAAGGAGAATGGATCTTGCACGGGTTGCCGCCGCTGCAATCGATGCATGGGGCACGCAAAGTCCCTCAATCAGTCTAGCTCAGCGGTAAAATCCGCGCTTGGTGCGACCCATGTCAGCCATGACGGTCTTCGCGCGCCCGTTCTTGCGGGTGATTCGCTGCGGAATGAGGCTCGGCGCGTGCGCGATTTTCCGGCGCGGCGGTGTGAGGTGTCACCTGCGTGCGCGGGGCCTCGCGTGGCGCTTCATTGCGCTGGGGTTGCGGTTGCGGCCGCGGCTCTAGTCGCTGCATGACAGGCGCATTCGCCGTGCGCGGCGCAGGCGGATGATAGGGCGGTTCCGTGTGCTGCACGGGGGCCGCGTACCGTGGCGCTTCCGGATGCATGGCCGGCGGGCGCGAATAAGCCGGTTGCTGCGATGGTGCCGCAAGCGGGCGCGCTGCCGGCACCTGGGCGGTTTGTGGGCGCGCCACCGGCATTTGAGCAGCCTGCTGACGTGGTGTTTCTACTTGAACGGATTGCGATCGTGGCGCTTGCTCGTGCAACGCAGTCGACCCTGGCATTTGGGCACGAGGTGTATTGAATTGCGGCGCTCCAACACCGGGCATGCGCGGCTGCGGCTCTTGGGCGCGCGGGCCATCCTGGCCCGGCGCGCGTTGCGGTGGCGGACTCGGAATATGGGCCTGCGGCGCGGCCGTCTCACGCGCGATCGGACGCTTCACTGCCTGCACCACCTGGTAGCGACCCGGGCCCGAACTTCCGGCAACCGAGGCTATGCCACGGTTGCCGCCCTCGGCCGGCACCCCGCGTGCATCGGCTGGCGCTGTCTCATTGCGGATCACCGGTTCCCCCGCACCAGTAACACCACCACCGGAAGTCTGCGCATTGCGCTGCGCCAGCGTGTCGCGCAGGGCTGGCGGGATAGCGGGGGCGCGCGTCGCGACTACCTGACGCGCTTGTGCAAGCTGCGGCGGCTGTTCATGAGCAATCCGGGCGTTCGGCACAAAGCTTGCGCGCACGGGCGCCACGGGCGGCGCCCCATTGAGCACGCTCAAATGAGCCAGCTGCTCGGGACGCAATCGTTGCGCAATCGAGGCGACCTGCCGGCCCTGCACGAAGGCGCTGGCAGGCACCGCCGTCACCGCGCCCGGTATGCGGCGGTTGATATAGCCGTTATTGATGGTGGTCTTGTTGACGGTCGTGAGGTTTGTCATCCGCACGTTGCCGACATTGAGCCGGTTGAAATAGGACGGGCTGGTCTGATACGCCGGTCGCGACGCCTCGCCGGGTGCGAGCGCAAACCATGCGATGCCGGCAGCGGCGGCGCCACCGACCGCCAGGTTGACGTTCCAGCGGTTGCCACCGCTGCCCACGAAAGCGACGAGCGCCGGTGAGTACACGGGCTGGCGTGCCGCTACCCTGGGGCCGGGCACCCACGCCCATGAGCGGCCGACATGCGCCCAGCGGCCGTAGTGAAAGGGCGCAAACCCCCACGCTGCGTCATCCTGCCAGGTCCAGCCCCACGGCGCGATCCACGCCCATTGCCCTTGCTGGTATGGCGCCCAACTGCCCGATTGAGCCACGAGCGGCACCCAGATTTCGCCGTATGTCGGGTCGTTGCTCCAGGTTCCATTGCCATCGAGGTCTTCATAGCCGGGGATTTCGCGCGAGACGTAGCGTGCCGATACCGCATTGTCTTCAGCCCGATCACGGCCTGCGACCCACTGGTCGAAACTGTCCAGCGCCGGCGCTGCACCGTTCTGTGTTTCCTGCAGGTTCGCGCCCGTGAAACTCACTTGTTGTCCGGCTTGCAGCGCGACCGAGCCGTCGCTGCCGTAGGCGGTTGCCGCGCCTACGCGCACTGTCACCGTCGACGTGCTGCCGTCGGCGGCAACATCGACGCGATACAAGCCCGGCGTGGCAATTTGCAGCGCCAGATTAGGCGTGTCGATTTCATAGACGGTGCCGGGCGCAACAGCGCGCACGCGAATATCGAACGTGCCCTGCGTCAACTTCATCTGAGCCAGTGTATCGCTGAGTTCGACGAACTGCAGACTGGTTTGCGCACCCAGGCGCAAGGCTGTCGAACCGATGTGCAATTCGGAGCGGCCATTGGCGTCCACCCATACCTGGTCGCCCGTGGTGAGCGGTCGGTTGAGCGGCGCATAGGCCCAGTCGGCGGCGCCTGCCGGCTCGAAGGTGACCGGCCCGTCGATGTAATTGAGCTGGGCGACGCGGCTTGGAGGGTCGGTATCCGGTGTGGTTTGCGCATCTTGTGCTTGCGCGCCGGGTATTGCCGCGCTTAGCAATGCAGTGAGCCCGAGTACGCGCCCGGCGCGCCAGATAAAGGGAAATTGCATAGCGATGTTTCCTTGCAGGGCGCTGCTGCGCGTAATAAATGAGTATCCGATGGCTGAACTGTAGCGAGCGCGCACACGAAATGGATGACTAAAGTGTTTGCTTTGTAAGTAACTATGTCCAAGCGGCCTCAAAACGGCCCATGCGCGCGCCCCGGCGCACCTGAAGCACACGCGAGCACACCCCCCGGCCACGCTAAATCAGACCCTAGCGCGGCGAAGCATGAAAGGCGGGTTCGAACGGATCGCGCCGGCGTGCCCGGAAGTGGCACAATCGACGAACTAGAAAACCTCAGAACCGGAGATAGCGATGACGCAACAGGATCCGACCGCGGCCGCCGTCGGCCAAGCGCTGATTGAACCCCGCGACAATCTCTCGTACGTGCGCGGCACGACCGATATACCGCTGTCCAACCAGACCGTATCGCAACTGCTGGCCGGTACGGTGGCCAAATGGCCGGATCGTCCCGCGGTGGTGTTTCGTGAGCAGGGCGTGCGCTGGTCCTGGCGCGAGTTCGAGGCTCAGGTCGATGCGCTGGCCGCGGGCCTCGACCAGCTCGGTCTGGTCAAAGGCGATCGGGTCGGCATCTGGTCGCCCAATCGTGTCGAATGGCTGGTCACGCAGTTCGCCACGGCCCGGCTCGGCCTGGTGCTGGTCAATATCAACCCCGCCTATCGGTTGGCCGAACTCGAATATGCGCTGAACAAGGTCGGTTGCCGCGCGCTGATTGCGGCCCAGGAATTCAAGACGTCACGCTATCTGGAAATGCTGCAGGAATTGGCGCCGGAACTGGCCACCGCCCAACCTGGCGCCCTGAAATCGCAGCGCCTGCCCACGCTGCAGATGGTGCTGCGCCTGGGCGAGCATGAAACGGCGGGGATGCTCAGTTACCGCGCGGTGGTCGCTGCGGGCGAGCGGTGTGTGAAACGCGAACGCTTGCAGTCGATCAGCGACACGCTGGATTGCCACGAACCGATCAATATCCAGTTCACGAGCGGTACCACCGGACAACCCAAGGGCGCTACGCTCACCCATCACAACATCGTCAACAATGCGCGCTTTATCGCCCGCGCGATGCGATTTTCCGAACACGATTCGCTATGCATCCCAGTCCCGCTTTACCACTGTTTCGGCATGGTGCTGGCGGTGCTCGCCAGCGTATCGAGCGGCGCGGCGATGGTGTTTCCGGGCGAAGCGTTCGATCCGGCGGCAACGCTGCGCGCGGTGGCCGACGAGCGTTGCACCGCGCTGCACGGCGTGCCCACGATGTTCATCGCGCAGCTCGATCACGCGGATTTTGCGCAATTCGATTTGTCCTCACTGCGCACGGGCATCATGGCCGGTTCCCCGTGTCCGATCGAAACCATGAAGCGTGTCGTGTCGCAGATGCACATGGCGGAGGTGACGATCGCCTACGGAATGACCGAAACGAGCCCCGTGTCGTTCCAGAGCTCGACGACCGACCCGCTGGAGAAGCGCGTCACTACGGTGGGCCGGATTCAGCCGCACCTGGAAGTGAAAATCGTCGATGCGCTGGATCAGATCGTACCTGTGGGCGAGAAGGGCGAACTGTGTACGCGCGGCTATTCCGTCATGAAAAGCTATTGGGACGATGAAGCGCAAACGCGCGCAGCCATCATCGACGGCTGGATGCATACCGGCGATATGGCGACGCTCGATGAAGAGGGGTATTGCAATATCGTCGGCCGCGTCAAAGACATGTTGATCCGCGGCGGCGAGAACGTCTATCCGCGCGAGATCGAGGAATTCCTGTTCCGCCATCCGAAGATCCAGTCGGTACAGGTGTTCGGCGTGCCGGACCCGAAGTATGGCGAAGAGGTGTGCGCGTGGGTGATCCTCAAGCATGGCGAGCACGCCAGCGAAAATGAGATCCGCAAATTTTGCGAAGGGCAGATCGCACACTACAAGGTTCCCCGCTACGTGCGCTTTGTGGACGAATTGCCGATGACGGTGACCGGCAAGGTGCAGAAATTCGTGATGCGCGACGCGATGATCGCCGAGCTCAAAATCGAGCCGACCCGGACCGCCTGATGCGCAAGGGGCAGAAGAAGCGGGGAGATAGCGATGAGGGTGAAACGATGACGCAGAGCTCGAACGACGCACTCTATCGTCGCGTGCTGGAACGCGACCGCGTGATCGCGGTGGTTGGCTTGTCCGCGCAGACGAGCCGGCCTAGTCACCGCGTGGCGGCCTATATGCAGGCACATGGCTATCGGATCGTGCCGGTCAACCCGACTTATGCCGGGCGGCCCGAGGGTATTCTCGGCGAGACCTGCTACGCCAGTTTGGCCGAGGCCGCCGCGGCGCTGGCGGCCCAGGGTAGCGCGATCGGCATGGTCGATGTGTTTCGGCGTTCAGAAGAGGTGGCGGCTTTGGTCGACGAGGTGCTCGCCTGCGGAGCACGTTCGCTCTGGCTGCAGCTGGGCGTGGTCGACACGCAGGCGGCGCTGCGTGCTACTGCCGCCGGCCTCGATGTCGTGATGGATCGTTGCGTGAAAATCGATCACGCGCGCCTCATGCCGGTGTAGGATCTTGCCGCTTATCGGCGGCGGTGGCGGAGTTAGTGTGGCAGTCGGCCGCAGGGCCGCGCTGCAAGCCGCGTGTATTCATGCTAAAGCTATATTCGGACCGATACGAAATAGTGAAGGATATATTGTGATGGCGATTGATCAGGATTTGTTGAAGTACTACGCAAAACTCGCCGACGATTTCGCGCCGCTGACGTCGACCGACGCGGCGTCCCGGCGCGCGCGCTTCAGTGCGATCGCCGCGCGTTACGCGCCGCCGCGCCCGGCTGGACTGACGGTGCGGGAACTGGAATTGCCGTTGGCCGGGCGCACCTTGCGCGCGCGCATGTACCAGCCGACCGATAGCACCGCGCGCCTGCCGTTGATGGTCTATTTCCATGGCGGCGGCTGGGTGGTCGGCGATCTCGACACGCATGACGACGCAATCGCTCGACTCGCCGTCGATGCGGGTATGGCTGTGTGCAGCGTCGACTACCGGTTGGCGCCGGAATTTCCCTATCCAGCGCCCACCGATGACGCGATCGATGCGGTGATGTGGTTAGCCGAGCATCGCGCCCGGCTGGGCTTCGCGCTCAATACGCTAAGCGTGGGCGGCGATAGCGCGGGTGCTCAATTGGCGACCGTGGCTGCGCGCCAGGCCAATAGCAAGGTGCCCGGCCTGGTCAACGCCCAACTGCTGATCTATCCCGTGGTCAGCCCCGACATGGCGACCGAGAGCTATACGCGCGTGAGCAGTGCGCCCGGATTGACGTCATCGGACATGGCTTACTTCTGGCAGGCATTTCTGGGGGAGACGCGTGCAGCCGAAGATACCTGCGTGAACCCGATGGCGGCGGCCCCTGTACGTCAGCCGGCCGATGCGGTAGTGCTGGTGGCCGGTAACGATCCACTGCACGACGAAGGCTGCGACTACGCGCGCTTTCTGGATCAGCACGGCGCGCAGGTCGAGTTGATCGATGCCCGCGACATGACGCACGGCTTCGTGCGGCTGCAGGCCGAATCCCCGGCGGCGCGCGCATGGATGGTACAAACCGTACAGGCATTCAAGAAGATCCTGAAAGCCTGACCGGCTGTTTGTTCAAGCCGGCGAGGCCAGCGACTTGGGGCCGGCCTGGACCCCAAGCGCCGCCGCGCCCTATAGCTCAAGATCTTACTTGAGCCATTTGTCGAACACCTTCTGGTAATCGCCCGTGGCGCGCGACAGGTGCAACCACTGGCCGACATACTCCTGGAATACCACGTCGCCCTGCGGCAGCAGATATGCCTTCTCGCCATATTGGAAAGGCTGCTCCGGATGCACCGAACACAGGCCGGGATTGAGCTTTTGCTGCAGCAGGGTTTCCGACGCGTCGGTCACCATCACGTCGGCTTTGCCTTCGGCGATCTGCTTGAAAATCGTCACGTTGTCCGGATACACGGTCACATTGGCGTGGCCGAAATACTGCTTCGCGAATTTTTCGTTGGTGCCGCCCGGGTTCACGATCACCCGCACGCCCGGCTGGTCGATCGCGGCCACCGTGGTGTAGCGGGTCGCGTCGGCGCAGCGCACGATAGGCGTCTTGCCATCAACCATATAGGGCTGCGTGAAGAACGCGCGCTTTTGACGCTCAAGCGTGGGCGACACGCCGCCCACAGCGATATCGCACTTGGCGACGAAATCGTTCATCAGGTTGGACCATGTGGTTTTGACATATTCGACCTTCACGTTGAGCGATTTCGCGAGCGCTTCAGTCAGGTCGATGTCGATTCCTTCGAAGCCGCCGTCGCTGCGCAGGAACGAATAGGGCTTGTAATCGCCGGTCGTGCAGGCGCGCAACGTGCCCCGGCTGATGATCTCGTCGAGGTGCGAATGAGGCGGCGTCTGCGCTTGCACCGCGGTACTGCACAGTGCGCTCAACGCGCTCAGTGCGGCAAGCATGCCGCAACGGCGTGTCATTCTCGTAGAGGTCGTTTTCATTTTTTTCATGTTGTCTCCTGATCCGGTGTGTCCGGTTTCGCGCATTGTAATTAGATGTCTGCACACGCACCACGGATCATAACGGGATCGCCGTACGCCGATAAGAGGCGGAAAGACCTTAGTCAGGTCGGCGAACTAGCGCGTCGCATTCAGGCGCGCTCCGGTAAAATGGCGGATTGCCTTTCTGAGCAGCTGCGCCATGGCCCCCACTACGTTTCTGAACGACACTTTCCTGCGCGCCCTGCTGCGCCAACCGACGGAACACACGCCGGTGTGGCTGATGCGGCAGGCCGGCCGTTACCTGCCCGAATACAACGCAACGCGCGCGCGCGCCGGTAGTTTTCTGAGCCTGGCGAAAAATCCCGATTACGCGACTGAAGTCACGTTGCAGCCGCTCGATCGCTATCCGCTCGATGCCGCCATCCTGTTTTCGGACATCCTGACGGTACCCGATGCGATGGGCTTGGGGCTGGATTTTGTCGCCGGCGAGGGGCCGCGTTTCCTGCACCCGGTGCGCACCGAAGCCGACGTGGCGCGTCTGGCCGTACCCGATATCGATGCGACACTGCGCTATGTCACCGACGCCGTGAGCCAGATCCGGCGTGCGCTGACCGATGGCCAGGGGCGTCAGCGCGTGCCGCTGATCGGTTTCTCCGGCAGCCCATGGACGCTCGCGTGTTACATGGTCGAGGGCGCCGGCTCGGCCGATTTTCGTACCGTCAAAGCGATGTTGTATAGCCGGCCTGACCTGATGCAGCGGATCCTCGAAATCAACGCACAATCGGTTGCCGCCTATTTGAACGCGCAGATTGCCGCGGGCGCGCAAGCCGTGATGATTTTCGACACCTGGGGCGGCGCGTTGGCCGACGGTATTTATCAGCGCTTTTCCCTGGCCTACATCGAGCAAGTGGTCGCGCAACTCCAGCGCGAGCGCGATGGCACGCGCGTACCGGTGATCACCTTTACCAAGGGTGGCGGCCAGTGGCTGGAAGCGATTGCGGCAACCGGCGTCGACGCCGTTGGACTGGATTGGACTACCGATATCGGACGCGCACGCGAACGAATTGGCGACAAGGTCGCGCTACAGGGCAACCTCGATCCGAGCGTGCTGTTTGCGCCGCCGCAAGTGGTGCGCGCCGAGGCCCGTGCCTTGTTGGAACGCTTTGGCAATCACCCAGGGCATGTTTTCAACCTCGGTCATGGCATCTCGCAGTTCACTCCGCCCGAGAGCGTCATCGAACTGATCGATGAGGTGCACACCCACAGCCGAAAGATGCGGCGGTCGATTTAGGGGCGGGTTGCACTGCACACTTTTTTCGGTGCCGGGGCCACCCCTGTAATAGGACTGAAAGCCGCGCAGCGAGTGCTGATCAGGTTTGTCAAGGTGGGACTTATACACATTTTTTTCGCTGCACTGCAGCGGTCCCGGATTTTTTAGATAAGAACCCGAAATGTTGCGTATCAACCGCTAAGTCATTGTTTTAAAAAGCATCAAATTGGCTGCCCTGAATCCGGGCAAACCGACGAGGTGCCGGCAAATCGGCCTCCGCGGACGGACGGCCGGCAGTTTTCAACAGAGTTATCCACAGCCATCGTGGACAGTTTCAAAAGCCTAAATGAATCTGCCACTTAGCGACGAACTTGATGCAATACTTTAACTTGCTGAACTCGATTTGCAGGGCGCGCACGCGGCTCACATGCCGCGCCGCCGAGGCTCGGTGGCGCGGCGGGCCGTCGATTTTTACGGATTTTTTGTGACGGAGTCGGGCGTGAGCGACGTGTTCGTGAGGGTGGCGCTTGACCATCCGATTCCGACTCTGTTCGACTACCGCTGCCTGATTCAACCGTTGCCGCAAGTGGGTCAAATGGTTCAAGTACCGTTTGGCAAGCGTAGCGTGGCCGGGCTGGTTTGTGAGGTGGCCCACGCGTCTGACGTACCAGCCGAGCGCTTGCGCAATGTGCAGGCAGTGTGCTCGGATTGCCCGCCCTTGTCGGCGCAGTGGCTTGCTCTGGTGAGTTTTGCCGCCGATTACTATCAGCGCAGCCTCGGTGAAGTCGCGCTACCTTCGCTGCCTCAGCCGTTGCGCGATGCGTCGCGCTGGGGGCGCCTGCTTGCGCTCGAAACCTTTTATCAAATTTTGCCGTCGGGGCGGGAGAGGCTGCTCGCGTCGCTGCCGGCCCGGGCGTTGGCGCTGCGGCGTCTGGCGCAAGCCTTGATCGATGCCGAATCGCTGTCGCTGGGCGCGGCGCGCGCGCTGCACCCCAAGGCGGCCGCCACGCTTGAAGCTTGGCATGAAGCCGGCTGGGTCGGGCGCGCGAGCGGCACCTTGGGCGGCGGCGATCAGGGCAAGTGGTCGACGCCCGCGTCGCCTGCGCCGGCAAACGCAAACGCAAACGCAAACGCAAACACGGACAAGGGGCCGCCCGCCGTCTCGAGCGCGGCGACGCTTTCCGCACTCAATCCCGCGCCCCATCTCGAACCGATAGCGGCCCCGGTGCTCAACGCCGAGCAGCAATACGCCTGCGATGCCATTTGCAACGCGGGCGGCTTTGCAGCATTTCTGCTGCATGGCGTGACGGGCAGCGGCAAGACCGAGGTCTATCTGCAATCGCTGGCGGCGTTGCTCGCGCGTGCGCGCGACGCCCAAGTGCTGTTGCTTGTGCCGGAAATCAATCTGACGCCGCAGTTCGAAGCGCTGTTCAGGGCCCGATTCGCGCATTTGCCCGACGCGGCCATTGTCACGTTGCACAGTGGCTTGGCCGAGGGCGAGCGTGCCCGGCATTGGCTGGCCGCTCACACGGGTCAGGCGCGCATCGTCCTCGGGACGCGCCTGGCGATTCTGGCGTCGCTGCCGCACCTGGCGATGATCGTCGTCGACGAGGAGCACGAAGCCGCCTACAAACAGCAGGAAGGCTTGCGCTATTCGGCGCGCGATCTGGCGGTGTGGCGCGCCAAGCAATTGAACATTCCGGTGGTGCTGGGCTCGGCCACGCCCTCGCTCGAAAGCTGGTGGCAGGCCGATCAGGGGCGATACACGCGGCTCACGCTAAGCCATCGGGCGGTCGCGGCAGCGACGCTGCCGGCGGTGCGTCTGGTCGATCTCGATCACGAAAAACGGCGCGGTCGCGCTTCCGTCGAAGGGCTGTCGGTACCGCTGCTGGCCGCGCTCAAGGATCGCCTGGCGCGCCAGGAGCAAAGCCTGATTTTCCTGAACCGGCGCGGCTATGCGCCGGTCTTGTCGTGCGACGCCTGCGGGTGGGTAGCGGGTTGCCCGCGATGCTCGGCCTATGTGGTGCTGCACAAACCGGAACGCGCGATGCGTTGCCACCACTGCGGCTGGGAGTCGAAAATTCCGAGCGCCTGCCCGGAGTGCGGCAATGTCGATATTGCGCCGTTAGGCCGCGGCACGCAGCGTGTCGAGGAGGCGCTGGCCGGCGCGTTGCCGCAGGCGCGCATCCTGCGTATCGACGCCGACAGCACGCGCCGCAAGGGCAGCGCGCAAGCACTGTTCTCCGACGTCCATGCCGGCGAGGTCGATATCCTGATCGGCACACAAATGATCGCGAAGGGGCACGATTTCCAGCGCGTCACACTGGTGGGTGTGCTCAATGCCGATACCGCGCTGTTCTCCCACGATTTTCGGGCCAGCGAACGGCTCTTTGCCCAACTGATGCAGGTCAGCGGGCGCGCGGGCCGCGCCGGCCTGGCCGGGGAAGTGCTGATCCAGACGCGTTACCCGCGTCACTCCCTTTATGACGCACTGGGCCGTCACGACTACCCCGGTTTCGCGCGTTCGACGCTGACCGAGCGGCGGCAGGCGCATTTGCCGCCCTTTGTCTATCAAGCGCTGTTGCGCGCCGAAGGTCGCACGATCGAGATGGCGCTGGGCTTCCTGCAACAGGCGGCAGCGGCGCTTGATACAGTACCCGGCGCCGAGCGCGTGATGCGCTACGATCCGGTGCCGCTGACCATCGTCAAGGTCATGCACGTGCACCGCGCGCAGTTGCTCATCGAGTGCGCTTCGCGGGTCGTGCTGCAGTCGGTACTGCACGCCTGGCACCCGCAATTACGCGCGCTCAAGGGCGCGTTGCGCTGGACCGTCGAAGTCGATCCGCTCGATATTTGAGGTCCCGCCGCGATATGCATATCGCGGTATATCCATATGGAAAATGATCGTTTAGACATTGCCGCCATGCGATAGCCGGCGGCGCGGTAATGGAGCAGCAGATTCGTGGGCTGCGCACGTTGGGCTCCGGCTTTGGTTCCAGCATCGGAGCCAGCCGCTTATGCCAACTGCACGACCAGTTGGTCGACCCGCACGACGATTGCCCGCAATTCTCGCGGAACCCCTGACGTCGAACGGCTTACGCGGCCAGATGGGCTGGGTTGCAAACCACGGGTTGTACCAAGCGGTAGCCAAGGGAAAACCACTAGGATCATTTAGCACATCAAAAACCCGCAGAAATATCGATAAATCGTTTTAAAACAGTAGCTTACTAAGGTGCAACCTGAATTTATATCAGGTTGCACCTTTTCGCCGAGTGCAGTACGATTCGCTCAAATCCCCGCATTCTCCAGCTAAAGCCGGTAGATCCGCACTGGCCCAAAGGAATCATGGCGAACACCACTCTTGGCGTCAAAGTCGACGACCTGCTCCGCGCTCGGCTCAAAGAGGCTGCTCAACGTATCGAGCGCACTCCGCACTGGCTGATCAAACAGGCCATCTTCGCGTACCTGGAAAAAATCGAACGCGGCCAGTTGCCACCCGAGTTGTCTGCCGCCGACGGCGCATCGGCCGGCGTCACGGAGCTTGCGGAGCATGTCGCCGATAGCGTGGACGAAAACGCGCCGCATCCATTTCTCGAATTTGCCCAGAGCGTCCAGCCGCAATCGGTCTTGCGCGCCGCGATCACTGCGGCCTACCGGCGCCCGGAACCGGAATGCCTGCCATTCCTGATCGGGCAGGCTCGCTTGCCAGCCCAGCAAACCGCCGATGCGCAGGCGCTGGCCACGCGCCTGGTCGAAGCCCTGCGCGCCAAGCGCAGCGGCGGCGGAGTGGAAGGCTTGATCCACGAGTTCGCCTTATCCAGTCAGGAAGGCGTGGCCTTGATGTGCCTGGCCGAAGCGCTGCTGCGCATTCCCGACCGCGCCACACGCGACGCACTGATTCGCGACAAGATCAGCAAAGGCGATTGGCGCTCCCATCTTGGCAACGCACCTTCGCTGTTCGTCAACGCGGCGACCTGGGGCCTGATGATCACTGGGCGACTAGTCACGACCAATAGCGAGACCGGCTTGTCGTCGGCGCTGACGCGTTTGATCGGCCGGGGCGGCGAGCCGCTGATCCGCAAAGGCGTGGACATGGCCATGCGGCTGATGGGCGAGCAGTTCGTCAACGGCGAAACGATTTCCGAGGCACTGGCCAACAGCCGCAAATTCGAAGCGCGCGGCTTTCGCTACTCCTACGACATGCTGGGCGAAGCCGCGACCACCGAGGAAGATGCGCAGCATTACTACGCCGCTTACGAGCAGGCAATCCATGCCATCGGCAAAGCGGCCGGCGGCCGCGGTATCTATGAGGGACCCGGCATTTCGATCAAGCTGTCGGCGTTGCATCCTCGTTATTCGCGCGCCCAGCAGGAACGCACGCTGAGCGAATTGCTGCCGCGCGTGCGCGCGCTTGCCGTGCTGGCGCGTCGCTACGATATCGGCCTGAACATCGATGCCGAGGAAGCGGACCGCCTCGAACTGTCGCTCGATCTGCTCGAAGCGCTGTGCTTCGATCCGGAACTGGCGGGCTGGAACGGCATAGGCTTCGTCGTGCAGGGTTACCAGAAGCGTTGCCCGTTCGTGATCGACTACCTGATCGACCTCGCCCGCCGCAGCCGTCATCGTGTGATGGTGCGACTGGTCAAGGGCGCTTACTGGGACAGCGAGATCAAGCGTGCGCAGGTGGACGGGCTCGAAGGCTATCCGGTGTACACGCGCAAGCTTTACACCGATGTGTCTTATCTGGCCTGCGCCAAGAAACTGCTGGCGGCGCCCGACGCGGTCTACCCGCAGTTCGCCACGCACAACGCGCAGACGCTCGCGACGATCTATCACATGGCCGGGCAGAACTATTACCCGGGCCAGTACGAGTTCCAGTGCTTGCATGGCATGGGCGAGCCGCTTTATGAAGAGGTTACCGGTCGCGACAAGCTGAATCGCCCGTGCCGCGTCTATGCGCCCGTGGGCACGCACGAAACCTTGCTCGCTTATCTGGTGAGGCGGCTGCTCGAAAACGGCGCGAACACCTCGTTCGTGAACCAGATCGCCGACGAGAAAATCGCGATAGCCGATTTACTGGCCGACCCGGTCGACGCCGCTGCGAAGATCGTTCCGCTGGGCGCACCGCACGCCAAGATCCCACTGCCGCGCCAATTGTACGGAGCCGAGCGCGCCAATTCGATGGGCCTGGATTTGTCCAACGAACATCGCCTTGCGTCGCTTTCGTCGGCATTGTTGGCGAGCGCCAATGCGCCCTGGACGGCTGGGCCTATGCTAGCCGATAGCGAAGCGCCCGGCGGGGTCGCGCGCGAGGTACGCAACCCGTCCGATGCGCGCGATATGGTCGGCACCGTGATCGAAGCCAGTGAAGCTCAGGTGGCGGCTGCGCTTCAATATGCCGTGGCGGCCGCGCCGATCTGGCAGGCGACGCCCGTGCAGGCGCGTGCCGACTGCCTGATGCGAGCCGCGGATTTGCTCGAGGCGCAAATGCCGACGCTGATGGGCCTGGTGGTACGCGAAGCCGGGAAATCGCTATCCAATGCGGTGTCGGAAATTCGTGAGGCAGTCGATTTCCTGCGCTATTACGCGACGCAAATTCGTGTCGAATTTTCCAACGACACGCATCGCCCGCTGGGTCCGATCGTGTGTATCAGCCCGTGGAACTTCCCGCTCGCCATTTTTATGGGGCAGGTCGCCGCGGCATTGGCAGCCGGCAATCCGGTGCTGGCCAAACCGGCCGAACAAACGCCGTTGATCGCGGCCCAGGCCGTGCGTATCCTGCGTGAAGCCGGTGTGCCGGCGGGCGCGGTGCAATTGCTCCCAGGCAACGGCGAGACGGTCGGCGCAATGTTGGTGGCCGACGCGCGTACGCGCGGCGTGATGTTTACCGGTTCGACCGAAGTGGCGCGCCTGATAGCCGCGACGCTGGCCGAACGGCTCGATGCCAACGGCAAACCGATTCCGTTGATCGCCGAAACCGGCGGCCAGAATCCGATGATCGTCGATTCCTCGGCGCTGGCCGAGCAAGTGGTGGCCGACGTCTTGCAGTCGGCCTTCGATTCGGCTGGCCAACGCTGTTCGGCGTTGCGCGTACTGTGCCTGCAGGAAGATGTCGCCGATCGAATTCTGAAAATGCTCAAGGGTGCGATGATCGAATTGACCGTGGGCAATCCGGATCGCCTGTCGGTCGATGTGGGCCCAGTCATCGATGCCGACGCCAAGCGCGGCATCGAACGCCATATCGAGGCCATGCGTGCCAAGGGCCATTCCGTGTACCAGCTTGAACTACCGCAGGCCTGCCGCTATGGCACGTTTGTGCCGCCCACCTTGATCGAACTCGATAGCCTCGACGAGTTGGAGCGCGAAGTGTTCGGCCCGGTGCTGCATGTGGTGCGCTATCGCCGCAGCGCGCTCGATCGTTTGCTGGAGTCGATCCGCGCAACGGGCTATGGCCTCACGCTGGGTGTGCATACACGCATCGACGAAACGATTGCGCATGTTGTGGGCCAGGCTCATACCGGCAATATTTATGTGAACCGCAATGTGATCGGCGCGGTGGTCGGCGTTCAACCGTTCGGCGGGGAAGGGCTCTCGGGTACCGGCCCCAAGGCGGGCGGTCCGCTGTATTTGCAGCGCTTGCTGGCGATGCGACCGGGCGGCGTGCCGGCGATGCTCGCGAGCAGCCTGCTTGAGGACGCGCCCGGCGCAGCGGCGCTGCAAGACCATCCGGCGGCGGCGCTCGCAGCGTGCCGCGACTGGTTTGTCACGCTCGGTGACACGGCTGCGACGGCACGCTGCGAAACCTACCTGCACGGCGTACTGGCCGGCGCTACCGCGGTGCTGCCGGGGCCCACAGGCGAGAGAAACACCTATACGCTCGGCGCGCGCGGCACCGTACTGTGCGTGAGCGCAACGGTTGGCGGCGCGCGAGCGCAGCTCGCCGCGGCGCTTGCGACCGGCAACCGGGCCGTTTTCATCGGAGCTGCCGGCGCGGAACTGGTGGCCACTTTACCGCAGGCACTGCGCTCTCGGGCGAGCGCGCAAACCGACGAATCGGGCGATTTCGACACGGTGTTGTTCGAAGGCGATAGCGATGAGTTGCACGCGCTGATCCGGCGCGTTGCCCAGCGCCCTGGCCCGATCGTATCGGTGCAAGGCGTCGCCTCCGGCGCTTTGCAAAATGGCGCCGACGACTATGCGCTCGAGCGCCTTCTGACCGAACGGTCGGTGAGTGTGAATACGGCCGCTGCTGGCGGCAATGCAAGTTTGATGACGATCGGTTGAGCACCCTCGACTTATTTTCTCAAAAAATGAAGCGGACAAGGAGACCCCTGAACCGCTTCGCGACAACAATCCGTTAGAGGAACAACACGTGGAACAAACGACAAAACGGTTGGCAGGCGCCATGCTGGTGGGCGCGGTTACGCTGACGGCGGCGCATGCCGCCTATGCGATCGAAGACGTGAAAGTGGGCTTCGCCGGTCCGCTGACCGGAGCACAAGCTCACTACGGCGCCGATTTCAAGAATGGCATCACGCTCGCAGTGGAAAACTTCAACGCGACCAAGCCGGTTATCGGCGGTCGCGAAATCAAGATCGTACTTGATGCGCAGGACGATCAGGCCGATCCGCGCACCGGTACGACGGTCGCCCAGAAACTGGTCGACGACGGCGTGAAAGGCATGCTCGGCCACTTCAACTCGGGCACGACGATTCCGGCTTCGCGCATCTACGCGCAAGCGGGCATTCCTGAGATCGCGATGGCGACTGCGCCGGAATACACGCAGCAAGGATACAAGTCCGCGTTCCGGATGATGACCTCGGACACCCAGCAAGGCGCCGTCATTGGCGGCTACGCAGTCAAGGGCCTGAACCTCACCAAACTGGCGATCGTGGACGACCGCACCGCCTACGGCCAGGGTCTGGCCGATCAGTTCGAGAAAGCGGCGAAGGCCGCGGGCGCCACCATCGTCGATCGCGAATTCACAAGCGACAAATCGGTCGACTTCAAGGCGATCTTGACCAAACTGAAAGCATCGGGCGCGCAGGCAGTATTTTTGGGCGGTGCCGATGCGCAAGCCGCGCCGATGGTAAAGCAGATGCGTGAGCTGGGCATGAAGCAGACGCTGATCGCCGGAGAAATGGTCAAGTCGGACACCTTCCTGAAGCTGGCAGGCGCGGCTGCCGACGGCACAGTGGTATCGTTGGCCGGTTTGCCGCTGGATCAAATGCCGGGCGGCAAGGCTTACCAGGCTCAGTACGTGAAGCGCTTCGGCACGCCGGTGGAAACCTATTCGCCGTACGCCTATGACGGCGCGATGGCGATGTTCGATGCGATGAAGAAGGCCGACTCGACCGATCCGGTCAAATACTTGCCGCTGCTGGCCAGTACGTCGATGCCGGGGGTCACCACCAACGCACTCGCCTACGATGATCGCGGCGACTTGAAAAACGGTGGGATCACCGTGTACAAAGTGGTCGACGGCAAGTGGACTACCTTGCAAACGATAGGCGGTAAATAAACGCGCGATCTGCGCAAGCGTTTCTGGCACCCCGGTTTCAGTGGGGGTCGAAACATAGAACCTCGCCGACCTGCCGCGTCGGCGAGGTTTTTTTATATCAATATCTATAAAGCTGCCGACACAAGTACTATAGCGATTGCCCGCTCGCGAGCCGTGGCGCTTTCACGTGCTCTCCGTTTCCATGGAATATGCTTTTGAATCTCATCTCGCCTGCAGATTGGACTGATCGACCCACTGATCGGCGCTGGGTTGCTTTCCAGCGGTCCAGGGCGTCGTCGCTGCGTCGCGTCGTCTTGTTGAGCGGGATCGGGATTTTGGGTTTAGGCCTGGGCACCGGCGCTGCGCTGGCGCAATCGGACACGAGCGCTGCGGCACAACGCGCTTGCTGGATGGCCGCAGGCCTGGGCGAACCGATACGCATGCATCTGGCCGCGCATTTCGACGATTCGGTCGGTTACGATATCCTGGCGATAGACGGGCGCGACTTGAGCCAACCGGACAAGGTCGTTACCGCGCATGTCATATGTCTGTACGAACGCAAATCGGGCCTCGCCTATTTAAGCAGCAACGAGATGGCGAGCGCGGCGACCTCGAATTCGCATGTGCTCAAACTTGCCAACGGCACGTCGGTCGTAGTGGCCGAAGAGTCCTCCGAACCTTCCGCTTCCGGCAGTTATTCGGTGCGCCTTTATTCCGACCTCAGTAGCGGCGCGCTGGTATTGGGCGTGCTGCACCCGCGCGCCGGCAAGATTGTCCAGGTCGAGCTCAAAGATGTCGATGGCGACGGCCAGCCGGAGGTGGTGGTCACGATCCAGGCGGTCGGCAGCGATCATGAAGCGTTCGTGACCCGCGATGTCTACAAGCTTTACGGTAGCACCGGTTTGGAATACAGCAGTCGGCTATCGGGGCGGGTACCCTGAGCGCGGAACACTCGCTACTCGACTTAACATTCCACGATGTTGACGGCGAGGCCGCCGCGCGAGGTTTCCTTGTATTTGGTTTTCATGTCGGCGCCCGTTTCGCGCATCGTCTTGATGACCGAGTCGAGCGAGACATAGTGGCTGCCATCGCCGCTTAACGCCATGCGCGCCGCATTGACTGCCTTCACCGCACCCATCGCGTTGCGCTCGATGCATGGAATCTGCACCAGGCCACCCACCGGATCGCAGGTTAGCCCCAGGTTGTGCTCCATGCCGATTTCCGCAGCGTTCTCGACTTGCCCGGCACTACCACCCATCACCGCCGCGAGCGCGCCCGCAGCCATCGAACACGCCACCCCGACTTCACCCTGGCAGCCCACTTCGGCGCCCGAAATCGATGCATTCAATTTGTACAAGATGCCGATCGCTCCAGCGGTGAGCAAGAAGTCGATGACGCCCTGTTCCGACGCACCTGGCATGAATCGCGTGTAGTAGTGAAGCACGGCCGGAACGATGCCGGCTGCGCCGTTGGTCGGCGCAGTCACCACGCGTCCGCCTGCGGCGTTCTCCTCGTTGACCGCGATCGCAAACACGTTGATCCAGTCGATCAAGGCCAGCGGGTCGCGCGGCGGCGCAGGCGTCCCATCGTTTCCGGCCCCGTTGTGCTGGGCTGCCAACCTCAGCGCAGCATACAGCTTCGGCGCACGCCGCTTGATATGCAGTGGCCCTGCCAGCTCGCCGTTTGCATCCGGGTTGTCGATGCCCAGACCGCGAGCCACGCAAGCCTGCATCACCTCCCAGATATGCAGCAGGCTGCTGCGGATCTCGACTTCGCTGCGCCAAAAGCGTTCGTTCTCCCACATCAGGCGCGCGACCGAAAAGCCGGTCTCGTGGCACATTGCCAGTAACTCGCGGCCGCTATGGAACGGGTAGGGAAGTTGTTCGAGCGCGCCCAGCACTTTCGCGTTGGCGGTGCCGGCCGTAACCACGAAACCGCCACCCACCGAGAGATAGGTCGAGGCGCGCAGCAGCTCGTCCGCACTGTCATAGGCGTAGAGCTTGATGCCGTTCGGGTGCTCGGGCAGTGCCTGACGGTAGAACAGCATGTGCTCCTTCGCGACGAAGCGCACCGGATGGCGGCCCAGCAATGGCAATTGCTGACTGTGCAGCACTTGCTCGAGCCGCGCGGCAATCGTGGCCGGATCGAACGTGTCGGGTGCGTCGCCCATGAGGCCGAGCAGTACGCCGCGATCGGTGCCGTGTCCTTTGCCGGTGGCGCCCAAGGATCCGTACAGTTCGACGCGCACGCGCGTGGTACGGTCGATCAAGTCGCCGCGCTCCAGGCTTTGCGCAAACATCAGTGCGGCGCGCATGGGGCCGACGGTATGCGAGCTCGAAGGACCAATGCCGATTTTGAAGAGGTCGAATACACTGACAGCCATATCGTTTCCTTAAGGATTCCGTATTATCAGATCAGCGAATTACGGCGTTATGAATCGGCGGACGTTTTTTGACAGGGCAGGCGAAGGTTGCCGATCGCCTGCCCGCCGTCATTGCTGCAAAACTGCTGCGTGGCTATTACATCAACCCGTGTTACATCGACCGGTGCTGCATCAGCGCGGCACCCAAAGCGCGCGCTTCTTGACCGCATGCCACGCAACTGCGCTTGCCTTCGCCGCGCGTTATGCGTAGTCGCTCATCGGAATGCATGAGCAGAACAAATTGCGATCGCCATAGACGTTGTCCGCGCGCCCGACCGGTGGCCAGTACTTGCGGTTAGCAAGCGTGGCGAGCGGATACGCTGCGCTTTCGCGGCTATATGCATGCGGCCATTGATCGGCGGTGACGACCATCGCCGTGTGCGGTGCGTGCTTCAGCGGGTTGTCGTCGCGGTCGGCCTGTCCGTTTTCCACCGCGCGGATCTCCTCGCGTATCGCGATCATCGCGTCGATAAAGCGATCGAGTTCGGCTTTAGATTCCGATTCGGTCGGCTCCACCATCAACGTGCCCGGCACCGGGAAACTCATGGTCGGCGCGTGGAAGCCATAATCCATCAGGCGTTTCGCGACGTCGTCCACGCTGATGCCGCTGCTGTCCTTGATCGGGCGCAAGTCGAGTATGCACTCGTGGGCGACCAATCCGCCCGGGCCTGTGTAGAGCACCGGGAAATGCGAGCTCAAGCGTTTGGCCACGTAATTGGCCGAGAGAATCGCGTTCTCGGTCGCGGCGGTGAGGCCCCTCGCGCCCATCATCGCGATATACATCCACGAGATCGGCAGGATCGCAGCTGAACCGTAAGGCGCGGCGGAAACGGCATGGATGCCTTGTTCGCCGCGCACATAACCGGTGCTCTGGTGGTTGGGCAGGAACGGCGCGAGATGGGCGCCGACCGCGACCGGGCCCACGCCCGGGCCGCCACCGCCGTGCGGAATGCAGAAGGTCTTGTGCAAATTCAAGTGCGAAACGTCGCCGCCGAATTGCCCCGGTGCAGTCAGCCCGACCATCGCGTTCATGTTGGCGCCGTCCACATACACTTGGCCGCCGTGCGCATGCACGACTTCGCAGATTTCACGCACATGCGCTTCGAACACGCCGTGAGTCGACGGATAGGTGATCATGATTGCGGCGAGATCGGTGGCGTGCTGCTCGGCCTTGGCTTTCAGGTCGGCCAGATCGACGTTGCCATTACTGTCGCAAGCGACCACCACCACCTGCATGCCGGCCATTTGCGCGGAGGCCGGGTTGGTGCCGTGCGCCGATGCGGGGATCAGGCAGACGTTGCGATGCGCGTCGCCGCGCGAAGCGTGATACGCGCGGATGATCAACAAGCCCGCGTATTCGCCTTGCGAGCCGGCATTCGGTTGCAACGACACGGCCGCGTAGCCGGTACACGCTACGAGCATGGCTTCGAGTTGCGCGATCATCTCGCGATAGCCGACGGTTTGAGTGTCAGGCGCGAACGGGTGGATGTGCGCAAATTCCGGCCACGTGACCGGAATCATCTCGGAGGTCGCGTTGAGCTTCATGGTGCACGACCCGAGCGGGATCATCGTACGATCCAGCGCCAGGTCTTTATCGGCCAAGCTGCGCAGATAGCGCAGCATCTCGTGTTCGGAGTGATACCGATTGAATACCGGGTGGGTCAGGTACGGGGTTGTGCGTGCGAGCGCGGCTGGCATGAAATCGGCGACGCTGGCATCGAGCTTGTCGATATCGGGCAGGGGGATCGATTTCGAGCCGGCGCTCTCGGCGAACACAGTCCACAGTGCAACGAGATCGGCGCGCGTCGTGGTTTCGTCAACCGAGATGCCGAGCTGGTCGGCGTCGATGCGGCGCAGATTGATGCTGCGCTGGGCGGCGGCCGCATGCAGCGCGGCGGTGTGCTTGCCGGTGGCGATGGTCAGCGTATCGAAGGCGGTTTCGTTGACGATGCCGTAGCCGAGTTCGCGCAGGCCGGCGGCCAGAATCGCGGCCATCCGGTTCACGCGCAGCGCGATGGTGCGCAAGCCTTGCGGCCCGTGATAGATCGCGTACATGCTGGCCATGATCGCGAGCAGCACTTGCGCGGTACAAATATTCGAGGTGGCTTTCTCGCGGCGGATGTGTTGTTCGCGGGTCTGCAGCGCGAGGCGCAGCGCGGGTTTGCCCTGCGCATCGACGGTCACGCCGACCAGCCGGCCCGGCATCTGGCGCTTGAATTCGTCGCGCACTGCCATGTAGCCGGCGTGCGGGCCGCCAAAGCCCATCGGCACACCGAAGCGCTGGGTGTTGCCCACTGCGACATCGGCGCCCCATACTCCGGGTGCTTCCAACAGCGTCAGCGCGAGCAGGTCGGCCGCGACGATCACATGTGCACCGGCCGCATGGAGGGCGGTCGTGAGCGCGCGATAGTCACGCACGTCGCCATTGGCGCCTGGGTACTGCAGCAACACGCCGAACAGCTCGCCGGCTCTTTGCTCGGCGGCGGCGGCGGGGCCCACGATCACGTCGATACCGGCCGGCTCGGCGCGCGTACGTATCACTTCGATGCTTTGCGGCAAGACATCGTCAGCCACATAAAACAGCTTGGACTTCGATTTTCCGGCGCGTAGCAGCAGCGTCATCGCCTCGGCGGCGGCGGTCGCTTCGTCGAGCATCGAGGCGTTCGACACGGCCAGTCCGGTCAAATCGGTAATCATCTGCTGGAAGTTCAGCATGGCCTCGAGGCGACCCTGCGAAATTTCCGGCTGGTACGGCGTGTAGGCCGTGTACCAGGCGGGATTTTCCAGCACGTTGCGCAGGATGACGCCTGGCGTATGGGTGCCGTAATAGCCCTGACCGATGTAGGAGCGGAACACCTGGTTTTTGTCGGCCAGCGCGCGCAGCGTGGCGAGCGCTTCGGCTTCGCTGCGAGGTGCTGCGAACGGCCCCAGCGGCAGGGTTTCACGGCGGCGGATGTCAGCCGGAATCACGGCATCCATCAACGCTTCGCGCGAAGTAAAACCGAGTGCCGCGAGCATCTCGTGCTGGTCGCCCGGGGCCGGGCCGATGTGCCGTTCGATAAAGGCATCGTGGCGTTCCAGCGCGTTCAGGGAGGGGCGGTTCATCAGGTCGGCGTGATCGAGCTTCATGTCAGGGTCCTGCTGGCCGCGCGCTAGCGTCGCGGCCGGGTTGGGGAAAATACAGCAGTGGCGCGACCTGCGTCAGACGCGGGCCGGGCCACTGTTCGAGCGACCGTTCAGGCGTGCTTCATTCGCCGATCAGCTTGCCGTAGTCGGCCGCACTGAGGAGCTTGTCGAGGGCGCTGATATCGGACGGCTTGAGCTTGAACAGCCACGCGCCATATGCATCGCTGTTGACCGCTTCGGGGCCGCTGGCCAACTCGGTATTGGCGGCGACGATTTCGCCAGCCAACGGCGCGTAGATGTCGGACGCGGCCTTGACCGATTCGACCACTGCGATCGCGTCGCCGGCGGCAACCTTCTTGCCGGCTTCCGGCAGTTCCAGGAATACGATGTCGCCAAGCGCTTCTTGCGCATGCTCGGTAATGCCCACCGTCAGGCTGCCGTCGGTTTCGGTGCGAATCCATTCGTGCGATTCGGTATATTTGAGTTCGGTCGGAATGCTCATGGGATGTCCTCGGTCGGTGGTGGTCGCGGGTGCAGCATCAAGGGTGCAACGCCAGGGGTAATGTTCCGGTCCCTCGGACCGGATCCAGAAGTGCGCCAGACTATGCTGGTCCAAATCAAATCAAGCAACCAGGGCCTTGCCCTGACGCACGAACGGTAATTTGACCACACTGGCAGGAAATTGCTTGTCACGAATCTGGACCTGCACCGTGTCACCGGGATGAACGCCGGTGGGCACGCGGGCAAATGCGATCGACAGGTTCAGCGATGGCGAGAACGTGCCGCTGGTGATTTCGCCGGGGCCTTGCGGCGTCAGCACTTTCTGGTGCGCGCGCAGCACGCCGCCTGCCTTGCCGTTTTCGGGGCGCAGGATCAGGCCGACGAAATTCGCGCGCTGGCCTTGTTCGAGCAGGGCGGCCTTTCCAACAAACGCCCGTTCGCTTTCGAGCTCGACTGTCCAGGCCAAGCCCGCATCGAGGGGCGAGACGTTTTCGTCCATATCCTGGCCGTATAGGTTCATGCCCGCCTCAAGACGCAGCGTATCGCGCGCGCCGAGGCCGGCCGGCACGACACCTGCCGCCTGTAGCGCTTGCCACAAGGCCGCGGCGTGCTCGGCCGGTACCACCAGTTCGAAACCGTCTTCGCCGGTGTAGCCGGTGCGCGCGACCATCAACTCACCGAACTGCTCAGTGGCGACGATAGCGGCATTGAATGGCTTGAGCGTCTCGCTGGCGGTTTGGCTGGCTGGTACCGCTTGCCACACCTTGGCGCGCGCCTGCGGGCCTTGCACGGCAATCATGGCGAAATCGGTGCGCGGGGTGATGGTCACGCCAAAACCGTGTTCGATATTGAGTTGCGTTAGCCACGCAAGGTCTTTTTCGGCCGTCGCAGCGTTGATGACAATGCGGAAAAAATCGTCGCGAAAGAAGTAAATGATCAGGTCGTCGATCACGCCGCCTTGTGCATTGAGCATGCACGAATACAGTGCGCGCCCGGGGGTACGCAACTTATCGACGTTGTTGGCGACGGCCAGCTTGAGGAAATCGCGAACGCGCGCGCCATGCAGGTCGACCGTGCGCATATGCGACACGTCGAACATGCCGGCGTCGCTGCGCACGGCCTGGTGTTCTTCGATTTGCGAGCCGTAATTGACCGGCATGTCCCAGCCGCCGAAATCGACCATGCGGGCATTGAGTGCCCGATGGGTCGCATGTAGCGGGGTTTTTTTGAGTTCGGTCATGGCGCCTCGGTTACGTGGAAACGAAAGAGATCAATAGCCGTCGCCGAAGCTCGAATCGGTCGATTCGATACCACGGTGGACATGCTTGACCCCTCTGTCCTCGATACCTGAGAGATTACGCAGAAATGCGTGCGCCCCTTCGGTGGGCAGCCGGCCTTGATGGCTACTGCCGCTCTCCAGAGATCGGAAGCGAACTTCCGGCGGCGTCGGTCCTTTGTGCCTGAGAGTTTGCGGGTGTTACCCCTTCGGCGGCGCCGGCATGTGCTTCCCGGCGCGCTCTCCCGACGCGCGTGGTGACTGTACGTGAGAAATACACGCTGTGTCAATGAGCCGGCCGGCGGCACGCTGGCGCGGCGTTCGACGACGATGTGCCGACGAGACCAAGCCCGCCGCGAGCGCGCTCGCAACTTCTTTCGGTCTGACCATTTTTTAATCAAATTGCCTCTAGTCCGATTAACGCGTCGCTGGCGTCGCTACTAGTATTGAGCCGCGGATAATGCCGCCACCTTTGGCGGTACGAACTACGCGATGTGCCCCGTGTGCGCATGCCGCTTACGGCCGGGGCGGGCGCGGTTCCGCTCAGCGACTAAATTCCTTGAGCACAGACAGAGGCAGCTATGAAAAAAGTCATTGCGATCACCGCAGGCGTGGTGGTTGCCGCAGCAGGCGCCTGGGTCGGCGCGAGCTGGTACACCGGTAAAAAGATCGAGGCGGATGTTCAGAGCAGCATCACTCGCTTAAACCAACAATTGGAGTCGAATGCCTCGTTTCGTGGCGTGTCGGTGAAGATCGATAGCTATGAGCGTGGGATCCTGACGAGCCACGTGCGCTACGCACTGAATTTTTCGAAAGATGTCCCCATCTGGAATGTGCTCGGCGCCGGCGCGCCGCTACCGTTCGAGGCACGCATCGAGCATGGCCCGTTTGCACCGGGCGCATTGGCGGAGTGGCATTTCTCGCCGCTGCTGGGCTACGTCCACACCGAAATGGCAAATTCCGATCGCGCCCGGCCGCTATTCCTGGCTGCTCAAGGCGCGCTACCGCTGACAGCGGACATACGGGTCGCCTATAACGGCGACGTATCGTTCAACTGGCACGCCAGCCGCCAGGAAGGCACCTACCACGACGGCAATGTCAAATTCGCTGGCGCCGACGGGGCAGGCGCCTACGCGCAAGGCACCCAGGCCATCAAGATGCATGGCGACATCGGCGCATTCAGTGTCCAGTCGAAAGACGATGCGCTTGTTCGTCAGGCGGCATTCGACGGCGCAACTGTCGATACGGACGGCCGCATCGGCAAGTTCGGCTTCTTGGTCGGCGATAGCACGCTGAAGTTCAAGCACGCGAGCATCGACGGGACGGGCTCGACCGTCGGTTCACTGGACGACGTGGTCTACCGCACCAAGATGAGTGAGGACGACACGGCGCTGAGCGGCGAAGTGGGTCTCGATGTCGGCAAGCTCAAGGTAGACGACATCGACATGGGTGCCGCGCAACTCGTCTTCAAATTCAACCGGCTCGACGGTGTGGCCGTGAGGGATCTGAGCAAACAATTTGGTCGGCGCGAGCACGAGGACGACTGGTTGAACGAGAGCGTTGACGAAGACGAACATGAGGGGATGGAGCGCGAAGATGCGCTGATCGCTGCAGCCAAGGCGCGCGGCAAGAGCGTCGCGCGGCTGATTGCCGGCAAGCCATCGTTTAGCATCGATCCGCTTAGCATGCTGAAGACGCCCAACGGCGAAGCGCGGCTGACGTTCGCGATCGAATTGACGAGCCCCGACGAAGCGGCACTCGAACACGGCGGGCCAATATACGACGGGCCAATGAACATGATCAAGACCGCCGACACGACCTGGAAGGTTTCTCGCACGGTGCTAAAGGAAATGCTTGTGCAACGACTGCAAAAGCGCGGGCTTACCACGGAGGCGGGCGCGCGCGCGATGGTCGATGTACAGCTCGGGACCTGGCTGAGCAAGATGGTGAACGACAAGCTGATCAAACTGGATGGCGACAACCTGGTCGGCAGCGTCCATTATGCGGATCAGGTGCTCGATTGGAATGGCTCGAAAGTCCCCGTGGAGAAACTGGGCGCATACCTCAGCGAGTTGCTCTAAGCCGTCGAAATTGCTGCCAGAGTAGCCGGGCGGCCAGCGGTTACTCTGGTGGCGCGGCGCGAAATCACCGCATGGACTCGTGCTAACATCGCGCCTCACGCCTATGCGTCCTGCATCGGCGGTTTCCCACCGAAAACACCGATATGTCCGCTGGCATGAATCCGGCGCAGCGCGAAGCCGTGCGCTACCTCGATGGCCCTTGCCTGGTGCTGGCCGGCGCCGGCAGCGGCAAAACGCGCGTGATTACGCAGAAGATCGCGCACCTGATCGAAGCCAAGGGGTTCGAACCCCGCCATATTGCCGCCGTCACCTTCACCAATAAAGCGGCGGCGGAAATGCGCGAGCGCGTTGGCAAATTGCTCGAAGGCAAGACGCTGACGACGCCAGGCAAGGAGGGCCGCCGGGTACCGGTCAATCAATTGACGGTATGCACCTTCCACTCGTTGGGCGTGCAGATCCTGCGCCAGGAGGCCGAGCATGTCGGCCTGAAGCCGCAATTTTCCATCATGGATTCGGACGATTGCTTCGGGATGATCCAGGAGCAGATCGGCACCACCGACAAAGGCATGATCCGGCGCATCCAGAACCAGATCTCGCTATGGAAGAACGGCCTCGTGGCGCCCGACGAGGCGCTTGGGCTGGCGCAAACCGAGGACGAGCAACAGGCCGCGCTGGTGTTCCGCAATTACGTCGCCACGCTGCATGCCTACCAGGCAGTCGATTTCGACGACCTGATCCGCATCCCGGCCAATCTGTTCGCCAGCAACGAAGCGGTGTGCGACAAATGGCAGAACAAGCTGCGCTATCTGCTGATCGACGAATACCAGGATACCAACACCTGTCAGTACGAACTGGTCAAGCTGCTGGCTGGGCGACGCGCGGCTTTCACGGCAGTGGGCGACGACGATCAGGCGATCTACGGCTGGCGCGGTGCCACCATCGAAAACCTGGCGCAGCTGCAAGTGGATTTCCCGGCGTTGCACGTGGTTAAGCTCGAGCAAAACTACCGCTCGACGATCCGCATCCTGACCGCCGCTAACAACGTCATCGCCAATAATCCCAAGCTGTTCGAGAAAAAGCTGTGGAGCGAGCATGGCATGGGCGACTCGATCACCGTGACGCCTGCCAACGATGAAGAGCACGAAGCGGAATCGGTGGTGTTTCGGCTGAGCGCGCACAAATTCGAGCGGCGTGCGCAGTTTCGGGACTACGCGATCCTATATCGCGGCAATTTCCAGGCACGTATTTTCGAGCAGGTGCTGCGGCGCGAGCGCATCCCTTATGTGCTGTCCGGCGGCCAGTCGTTTTTCGATCGCGCTGAAATCAAGGATTTGTGTTCGTACCTGCGCTTGATAGCCAACCCCGACGACGATCCCGCGTTCATCCGCGCCGTCACCACGCCGCGACGTGGCATCGGCAACACGACGCTGGAAGCGCTCGGCTCGTTCGCCGGCCAGGCCAAGGTGTCGCTGTTTGAGGCCGTTTATATGGGCGGGCTCGAAGCGCGCCTGACACCGCGCCAGGTCGAACCGCTGCGGGCGTTTTGCGATTTCATCCAGCGCCTGACGCAGCGCGCGGGGCGCGACCCGGCCAGCGTGGTGCTCGACGATATGATGGAAGGTATCCACTACGAGCCCTATTTGTACGATGCCTTCGACGAGCGACAAGCGCAGACCAAATGGCAAAACGTGCTGGAGTTCCTCGAGTGGCTCAAGCGCAAGGGCACCAAGCCGGAAAGAGTGATCGGCGCGCCGGATGACGAATCGGGCGAAGCGGACGACGTCGATGCTGGCGAAGGGGGCGGCGGTGCTCGTACCCAGGCTGCCACGGGTTTTGATAACAACGACGGCCTGGCCGATACCGGCAAGAACTTGCTCGGGCTGATCCAGACGGTCGCGCTGATGTCCATGCTGGAAGGCCGTGACGAGGATCCCGATGCGGTACGCCTGTCGACCGTGCACGCTTCCAAGGGGCTTGAATATCCACACGTGTTCCTGGTCGGCATCGAGGAGGGCATCGTGCCGCACCGCGGCAACGACGACACCGAGATGGATGACGCGCGTATCGAAGAGGAACGGCGCCTGATGTACGTGGCGATTACGCGCGCGCAGCGCAGTCTGCATGTGACCTATTGCAAGAAACGCAAACGTGCGCGCGAGACACAGGTGTGCGAGCCGTCGCGTTTTATCCAGGAAATGGGGCTGGACGAGGCGCCGCCGCCGACTGCGGAGGAAGCGCCGATGTCGCCGAAAGACCGATTGGGCGCGCTCAAGGCGCTGCTCAGCGCGGGCAGGGAATAAGGGCGGCGAACGGGTGGCCGGGCTGGCGGGACGGCCCGCACAGCGCAGACGAGAGGCCGGCTTCTGCGGCCGCACCGGGCCGGGCAGTGGACTTTGCGGCCGAAAACACGTATCCTTCGGGGCCTGCATGCGTGTGTCTGCGTGCGGAAACTCCAACCAGTTGCTTGTTTTTGAGGCGACTGCGTCACATAAGCGCCCGTAGCTCAATGGATAGAGTACTGCCCTCCGAAGGCAGGGGTTGCTGGTTCGATCCCAGCCGGGCGCACCAATCTATCTCCCAGCGTTGCCCAAGTTTTACCAGAAAGTGCCTGTGCTCAAGGCCTTTGGCGATTTTTATCTCCCAGCGTTGCCCAGATTTCACCATTGTCTACCAGGATATTAGGGGGCATGATAGGGGGCATGCTCCAAACGAGTGGGGGCATGTTCATCGATAGGGCGGGATATGGGAAAATCGGTAAGTCTCACTGACGCAAAATGTCGCCAGGCCAAGTATCGGATGACAGGCGGCAACAAGCTGTTTGATGGCGGCGGCCTATATTTGGAGTTGCTGCCGAGCGGCAGCCGAAAGTGGCGCCTCAAGTATCGAACGAATGGAAAAGAGAATCGCCTAACATTCGGTGACTATCCTGGCGTGCCACTGGCAGAAGCCCGGCAGCGACGCGATGCCGCCAAGCGCCTCCTCGCAGATGGAATTGACCCTGCCCAGCAACGCGAAATTAATAAGCAGACAGCGGCCGTCGCTGCGGAGAACACCTTCGAGGTAGTCGCACGAGAATGGTTTGCGACGCGCGAAAGCGGCTGGAGCCCTGGGTATGTCAAAAAGACAATGCAACAGCTCGAGCGCGACCTTTTCCCTGACCTGGGAAAGCTGCCGATCGCGAGTATCACCGCTCCGTATCTCCTGAGCGTTGTCAAGAAAATCGAAGCCCGCGGCACGTCCGAAATGCCGCGCCGCGCGCTCGATTTCTGCGGAATGATCTATCGATACGCCCGGGCGACTGGTCGGGCTGCGATCGACATCAGTGCTGGCCTTTCAGACATGCTCAAGGCTCGCCCTCCGGTGAACCACTACCCGCACGTCCAGGAGGCGCAGTTACCCGAGCTCCTAATACGTGTGGAAGCATACGCTGGACGCCCTGAGACGAGGCTTGCCATAAAGCTGTTAATGCTCACATTTGTCCGTACTGCAGAGCTGCGCGCCGCGCGCTGGGATCAGTTTGACTTCGATACCAAGGAGTGGCGCGTCCCGTCGCAGCAGTTGAAGGGTGACAAGCATCAGAAGGCGTCGGGTATCCCGCATCTGGTACCTCTCGCACGCCAGACGATAGCAATACTCGATGAGCTGCGTAGGTTCACTGGGCGCCACGAGCTTCTTTTGCCAGGCATGCGCAATGGCACTAGGCCTATCTCGCAGGAAACGATAAATAAAGCGCTCAAGATTCTGGGCTTTGAAGGTGAGCAGACCGGACATGGATTCCGCGGCTTGGCATCAACGCTACTGAATGAACGCAGTCACTTCCGGCCGGACGTCATCGAGCGGCAGTTGTCGCACAAAGAGAAGGACGCAGTGCGGGCAGCATATAACCATGCAAAGCACATGGAAGAGCGGCGCGAACTAATGCAATGGTGGGGTGACTACATCGATCAAAAGTCTGGCGCTAACAATGTGCCGCCGGCGAAATCGTTACTAAGCTAAGAGTTGCCGGCATTGCCGCTAATGCCAAGTAGTTTTCAATTTTAACCGCGCCTAGACCGATCTCTGAAAATTGATCCTTTATCGGTGCGGTTTCTCATGGGCGGATATGCCTGAGGGCACGATGAGATCCATTAAGTCTGTTAAGGAAATGCCGGGCTGGTATCTCCTGAAAAACTACGAAGCAGCGTTGAATTTCACGCTGGCCGAGTGGTATCACGCATTTGCCCTACGACACCTGATGGTGAAACTAATTGGCCGTGCGAACCCGGATGGAGAAATTGGTGCCATTTGGCATTGTTTGGAACAACATATCAACGGTTTTTCGCTGAAGGAGATTTGGGAAGCATTACGTGACCATGGCGCTATGGCTCACGCTAACTTTTTCAAGGGCGCCCACCATTTTCCATTAAGTGGCTCGTCGGTTACTAGCCTAAGTATTTCCGATCTTTTCAGCATTACCAATAATTTCAAAGTGCCAGACGAGCATGATCTAACCGAATTCAAACCGGTGGAGAGTCGCAGTCCAATAGATGATTCTCAAAACCAGGTTCATGCAGACTCAAATGCACACGATGCAATTGGCAACTCCCACTATTGGCTGGAAAGCGTGGCGTTCGCACAAGTGGATCTAATGGCCTCTGATGCGACCATAGAGTCAAATTTTCGGTCCTGGCTGCGTAAAATTCGATCTGACCACGAATATGCTGTTATTAAGCGAGTACGTCAATATTCCTCTAAGGATGCGATGAAATGGTCGAATTGCGGCGTCCTCCCGTATCTCGACTTGTCGATTTGGGCAACACTCGAAGGTATCGAAATTTCGGATTGGATCTACGGCGAAACCGTATTGCATCCAGATCGCATGATCAACGCATCTGAATCAATTCGGAAAACCACGGCACCGTTGGCCGCCCGTATCCGGAGCTACGAGTTACCTGGCTCGTTGCGGTCCGACCTCTCAGGTCGGGGATCGGAAGGTTAGAGGTGGATCTGAGTTGCCGGCAAGCTATCCGCGTTTCTAACGTGCACATACAAAGCCCGCGACATTGAAAATAATAACCAGGTTCAATCAGATTCCACCAACCTCCACCAAGGTTCGCAAATGGCCATTTCCGTATCAAGTAAGCTTTTCGTTGACCCCGTGCGGTCCTCTTCCCTCGACTCGTTACCGCTTGACGGCTTTTCTCGCTGGGACGATTTTCGGCGCCTCCTGCCATTCGGCAGGGAGACGCTCAGGCTCCGTGAGATCGCAGGCAAATTTCCGCGAAGGGTCTATTTCTCCGTTCGTTGTGCTGCGTGGCCAAATCGTGAACTGCGCCGATGGTTAGCCGATCCGGCGAACTATAGAGCAGAGAACTAGACGATGGCTTTGAGAAAGCTGTTGACGGCAGTAAATGCTCAACGGTACTCTGACCCTGTTCCTGAAACAACAGGAGCCCGGGGTGAGAGCCGGAATAGCATACGGCGGTCAACCGCCGCCAGGCGGTATTTTTTCGTCCGCACATCAGGATTGCCTTCAATGGTCGGGCCTTGGTGGGGGTGCGTTCGCGCACGCTGGCTTCCGTATGCGCCAGTCTCTCAACCTCGCTTTGTGCCCGGCCACCCCGTTTGAGAGCGGGATGCCGGGTTAATCGACCCGCATACGGAGTTTCACAATGAATCATCTCGCACTAGCAGAAAATATGATTTCCTCAATTAGTTCTACGAAAGGTGCAATCCTTGGTAGCGAGATTGACCGCATCGAAGTGGCCGATTTAGATGCGCTTAGTGGAAAGGAGCAGATTCGCTTGTTCCGGCAATCCGTCGCGCTGCAAAACGAAGCCTATCGCGCGCTTGATGGCCTTTCCGCGCTGTGCCGGATACTCGTGGACAGCTGCGTTAATGGCAGCGTTGGGACAGGGCCCAGTCTATCGCCCAATGACGAAACGGCCCTGCTTCGCCTAGCCGCGTTTTCTGTTGGAGCGCTGCAGGGCGATATCTGCAAGTTTGCCGATCGAATTTCTGACTGCGGTAGCCCGACGCTCGCCGTCTGAGGCTCGTCCGTAGCCGAGTGCGCCATTCCATTTGTAGATATGCAGATGGTCAGCGGGACGCGAAAATAAGAGAAAAATATTTTCGCCTCAATATCGCTTGATAAAGCTCGGGAAACGTACGAAAAAAATGTTTACCGTGCGGAAACCCAGGCTGGGTGGACTTGTAAGCTGAATCGGACTGGATGTAAAGTCCGTCCATACACGCTGAATCCGGATGAAAAGAGATGAATTTAGCCATGTATTAAAAAGAAGGTCGGGGCGCCCTGCGCTAACAGCGCGCCCCGGCTACCTAGCCCAAGGACGGGCCCGATAGGATCTTGCGTGACAAGCAAGCTTGAATGATAAATCTCGGTGCGTGACCGCACAAGCGCCGATGGTGATGTTCGCCTATTAAGCACGTCCGTTTTTTGGATTGTTCAAAAATGGATCAGCCGAGTTTCAAGATTCTTCCTCCCAAGGTTGCCGCCGAGTTAGTCGGCGTTTGTGGTCGCACGATCTCGGCCATGGTCGATCGCGACCAGTTTCCGCGTCCGGTTCGCGTAAGTGCAAACCGAATCGGTTTTCTAGAGCATGAAGTCACCGCCTGGATCTCCCAGCGCATCGCCGAACGTGATGCCCAGGCGCCGGCGGTGAGCAGCGAGGAACGGGTGGAGAGTTCGAATAAATGAAGCGGACTCTTGAAGATATAGTCCAGCGCGCGAGCAAGCGCCCCGGGCGCCACGCAGGCACGATGGCATTGCCTCAAAGATCGGGCCTATCAGACCGAACCACGGCAACAGATACTCAGTGCGGAGAGCTTCCGACTCGATGGAGCTGTGCCGGGGGCAACGCACTGACTGGCGCATCGAAATGGACTGTCGAACATGTCGGCTTCGCCGCGATCGCATATGTGCGGGCCCAGGCGGAAACGCGCGAGGCAAAGCAGCTTTGTTACGAGCGTGGAGAACGCTTCTTGGATCGGCGCGGTACCAATGAACCTCTCGATACCGCGGATCCGGCTTTTCGCAAGTATACGAATAAGCAGTACACGGCTTACAGGTTAGCGAAGCAAAACGAATACAACGCTCTGCGTCGCATGGTGACCGCCGTCCGTAACTCTTCAGCCAAGGGGGCATCGAAATATTCGCTCCGCGCCGCCGGCACATCACTATGAAACCGGCAATGCAGTACCGAAAGATCGAAGTGCGCTTGCGGGGCGCCGAGAAATTCCTCGAGCTCACGGCAATCCTGCCACGCGGCCAAGGTCTGCGGATATTTGTGATGGGGCCACACACGGATCCGCTTCGGGGCCTGCTTCGGACCGTGCGTGCTCAGGCTTCACCGTGGTCGACCCATGTGACCTGCCGACCCTCTAGACCAGCTCGCGGGAGAGCCGGCTCTGTAATACGCGGCTATCCAGTGGTAGCTTCGCAGTTCTGGATTGGTCAGACGGGCAAGCCCGCATTGAGCCCGCATGTAACGCCGAGCGAGGCTGCCTAATGGCGCGCATTCGCACTATCAAACCGGAATTCCCTCAGTCCGAAAGCATGGGGCGCGTTACGCGCGATGCCCGTCTTACGTTTATCCAACTCTGGTCACTAGCCGACGATTCGGGTCGGCTTCGCGGAAATTCGCGAATGCTCGCGAGCCTTCTTTTCCCCTACGACGACGATGCAAAAGACCTTATCGACGTGTGGTTGAATGAGTTGGAGTCGGAAGCCTGCTTGCGTCGATACAAGGTCGGCGGCGACTCGTACCTCGAAATTTCTAACTGGTTGAAACATCAGAAAATTGACAAGCCGAGCAAGTCGAAAATCACCTCGTTCGATGATGCTTCGCGAATCCTCGCGAGTGCTCGCGAATCGTCGTCGGAGGATCAAGGACCAAAGGATCAAGGATCAAAGGACCAAGGACCGGACCGCGAACCACGGGGTCAACTCGAACCGCCGACGCCTGTGGATAACTTGTCGCAGCACGAAGCGCCAGATGGTGCGGGGATTGGCCTCGCGGTTCGCCCGGAAGAGCAAAGGCCAGAATCCAGTCTGAATGAGCTACCGGAGCGAACGCATCTGCCTGAGGCCTTCGGAACGCCGTGTCTAGCTGCGTCGATATCCATGGCGCTTCGCAAGGAAGGCGTGCAGTGCCAACCGACCGATCCACGCATCGTCGCGCTGGCCGAGCAGGGCACGACGGTCGAGTTGGTGCTTGATGCGCTCACGCACGCTCGGAAGTCGAAACCCGATCAGCCGATTGCCTTGCCGTATCTCATTGCGATTTTGATGCGCTGGGCGAAAGAGGCGAAGGCCATCAAGGTCACCGGCGCCTGTGCTCCGCTTGTTAAGGGGCCGCACTGGTCGTTTTCGGAGGATCTGACATATGCCGAAGGCAAGCGTCTCGGCATAACACCGCTCCCTGGTGAGTCGATGCATATCTTCAAAGGTCGCGTCCAGGCCGCACTGGATGCCAAAGCAAGCCCAGCGCCGACCGCGCCCGTCGCTGTTCCTGAAGCACAGCCAGCAGCCTCCGTGAAAACCAAGCCATCACCCGAGGTAATTGCAGCGCGTCGCGCCTGCATTAATCAAGCGTTGAAAGGCACGGGGGCAACTGCCTAATGACGCCCAAAATGAACTCAGTCGCCAAGGTTCCCGACGTCGCCCCTGTGCTCGATGGCCTAGGGGCTTTTGAGCGCGTGCGCGTGCGCGACGGCGAGCTCATAACCGATAGCTTGGTGATCTCCGACGCTTTTGGCCGCCGGCATGACAACGTCATGAAGTCGCTTCGTTCGTTGGTCGCGGACGGCACGTTGCGTACCCTTGATTTCAAGGAGACCTCTTATCTCGACCGATGGAGCCGACCCCAGTCCTGTATCGAACTGACCGAAGCGGGTGCACTCATTGCAATGCCATTCATTGGCGGTCGAAAGTCACGTCAAGGTCAAACGATCCTCGTTCATGCATTCATCGCGATGCGCGCGCAGCTTCGTCAGTTGCAGCCGGCGCCCGCGCCCCATGTTCGGACGTCGACCAGTAAGTTGACTGCTGAACTCGCTGTGGCAGAGTGCATAGCTCGACTGACCCATGTATCGGAGTCTGGAAAGCTGGCAATGATCCATCAGATCTGCCTGAAGAATGCAGTGGATGTCTATTTTTTGCCAACACATGCTGTCGATGGCCCCCCGGGTACCGTGTCGAGCCAGGAAGCCGAGACCGCGACCGAACTGCTTAGGCGCAGAGGCAAGGGCGCGTCGGCGACCTCGTTCAACCAGCGGGCCAAACTGGCCGGATACCTTCGCGAGACGTCGCGGCCGACGAATGACCGCAAGAAGCATCCGGACGGGCGAAAGCGGTATTTGATTATTACATCGAAGGGCGAAGCCTTCGGAAAGAACGTGGTTGACATCCAAAGCCCGCGCCAAACCCAGCCGCGGTGGTATTCCGAGAGGTTCGACGTCTTCTGCAAGCTTCTATGGTCAGAAACGAAGGGCAGCGTATAGCAAGGCCAATTTTTTCGATGCCCGATTACAAGATCTCGCTGGACTTGCCGAGCGTTTCAGATCTAGAGCGGATCGTGAACAGAAAGATATTTCCGTTGATCGCGCAGGCGGTGCGCGCGACGGCGCAGGAGGCGCAGCTCAACTGGATCGAAGCGGTGCAGCACGCAAAGCTTTGGAGCGGCGAAAAGGCGCCCTACATCGCGTCGATCAAGATCCGCTACCTGAGCGATATGCGCGCCGAGGTGGTGAGCAATTACAAATTCGCCTATGAGATTGAGAACGGGCGGCCGCCGCGCGACCTGAAGGAGATGCTGAACACCAGCACCAAGGTACGTCGCACGAAAGACGGGCGCCGGTTTCTGGTGATTCCAATTCGTCACAACACCCCAGGCAACGATGCACTTGCGCCGGCGATGCCTGCCAGCGTCTATCAACTGGCCAAGGAAATGAAGCCGACCACGGTGACCGGCCAAGGTGTGCGCATGTCCGGAGAGACCACGCACCTATCGCCACGCAAGGGAATGGCGCCTACCCTTCACCAGAAACCGTTCCTTTCGAACATCGCTACCAGGCGCGCGTATCTGGTTCCATCAAACAGCTACAGCTATGGTGCCCACCTGCGCAGCGCAGATCTCAAAGGCGAGTCGAAAGCCGACCAGCGTCGCTATGCAGGGATGTATCGGATGAAGGAGTCGACGGGGGGGAGCGCATACCTGACGTTCCGCGTGATGATGGAAGGCAGCCGCGGCTGGGTGGTCAAAGCGCAGCCAGGCCTGTATCTAGCGAAAAACGTTGCGGAGCACCTGCAGCCGATCGCACTGCTGGCCATCCAGGAGGCGGCACGTCGGGAGGGGCAGGGTTAGCGCCTGGACATAGGAATTACTGGCGCAATCGACTGTCCGGAGGGCAACCGGCGAAAGCTGCGAGAGAAATGAGCAAAATCAACATCGCTCGCGTGAAGGTTCGGCAAGACGGAGCGGGCTTTTTTGCCCGAACGGTTTCCACTGAGCATCAAGGGGGAAACGTCAAAGATCGGTCCGGCAAGCGAATGGAACCGGAGCAGACGAAAGCGTTGGCCGTCGCGGTATGATAAAACTCGAACCACGATCCGCTCCCCGGCCGCCACGGGGGTGAGCGTTTCCCGCACCCCTTGACTAGACGAAGAACTTCGAATGCGCGAAGAGAGGATAGAGGTCACATTTTGAGATGCATTTTACCGCCTTGACCTGACCCGTGAAATTGACGGGGCAGCTTTGCGTAGCCAGACATGTACGCCGATGTGGTTGCGAGAAAGTGTGCGAATCAGCTGCGTTCATTTTCTGATCAATAGTCTAATGAAAGGGAGATTGTCTCGATGAACAGCGAAGCAGCAGCTGTGCAGCAAGTGATTGCAGCTTGGGTGCAAGCGATTGGGTCCGTTCTTGCCATTGGCGCCGCGTTTTTGGTCGTTTGGCTTCAAACACGCGCTGCGGCAAAGCTTCGACGCTCTGACATGCTTGATCGTCTTGAAGGCATCGCAGCAGTTCTCGGAATTGCTAGGCGACGGGCAGACGAAATGCATCAAAGAGCCTTGACGCTTCCTGCAGACAAGGGGCGAAAGTTTCTTGGTAACGCTATCGAGATCAGGGTAAGGGTGGCTTTTGCAGCCGTAGAAGAAATTTCTATCGGCAGCGCACACACTGCCGTTTCCGCGGAGGCCGTGATTGATGCGAGGACAGCCGTAAAGGACAGTCGGCCGTTTATCCCGAGGGCTGATGGTGTTTTTCATGCCGATCACGAACCTGAGCTTATGCAAATAGTGATTAGATTGGGCGACGCGGAGTCGAACGTGCGGAGCGAAGTTCGCCGGCTCACGGCCAGTACGTAATATGTATCTCAGTAAAAGCGGCGGGCCGCCACCGATCAGTACGGCGCGCCCTGAGAAACAAAGCCATCTCGAGGTAACCCACCTTTCTAGTTGTCGGGTGGTTGTCGGTAACCGTACCCGACAACCGTAGCCGCCGGTATTTTTCGTCGATACTTAATCAGCAGGGAAGAGCAATGCGCCAGGATCCACCGGTCAATCAGAAACAATGGGCAATGTTACGTCGCGCATGGGAGTCGGACCCGCTCCTGACATTCTCAGAAATCGCTGAAAACATTGGGTACACGCGACAGGGTGTTCAGCAGCACGCTAGAAGACACGAATGGAGTCGGTTGGATTTGTCCGTATTGGACTTCTCAAAAGCGGATTCGAAATTTACAGAGTTGCCCGCGAGTAGATCTAGGCAAGCGGATCCAGTTGTCGGCGATCCACTTGAAAATCGACCGACAACAGGCTCGTCCCACCCAGGCGGCGAAGGTATATCACTCGATCGTGTCGCATGTGATCGACAAGCGACCGGGCCGGCCGCCGATATTTTGCGGCGCCATCGTTCTGAACTCGCTTCAATTTTTTTGGACCTTCTGCGCGCGCGTCGAAAGAAGGACCTTGCCGCGGTGTCCTTCTTGCGGTCCGCGGCCGAGGTGCTTACGATAATTCAGAAAGGCGAATGCCGCGCGTGGGGCCTGTGACTAGAATACGGAGGTGGGTCGTCAACAGCGCTGCCATGACTCCAAATCGGGGTGAAACTGGCTCGATACTGGAGTGATCATCCTAGGGTGAATCAACCCAGCGGCTGCACAACGCTGCGTCATTGGCAGCGGTGCCACACGCCGCTGGTTGAGCTCTGAGGGGATCCAGCAACAGCGGGGCTTCCTGCTTTCGGTTTTGTTCCTCACTTTTAGGTGCTTCGCCCTCCGCACTGGTCAAATAGATCGAAATGCGGCACATTAGCTACGCACCGCGCGGGCGGGAACAAAAAGATGGATGGACACGGATGCCTTGGTCACCTGTAGCGCCGCTCGTATTTCTTTGGTGGAACACGAGCCTTTCCCCGCCGATCAAGAAGAAAAAGGCGACGGCCGAGGATCGCACCTTCGTTGTGGAACAGATCAAAGAGATGCGCGCGGCGCTTAGGTTCGATATTTTGGGATTGGGTGAAGTAGACGCAGAGGATTTACGGATCATTCTTGATGGCGTGGGTGATTCTTCTCTCAGTGTCATAGACGTCACCGACCATAGCGGCAAGCTAATGTTCGACACTGCGATCATCTACGATCGCACGAAGCTTTCGGTTATCGAGCTGGACCAAACCCAGTCATTCATAGAAGGGTACGGAAAAGTCACGCTCAAACTCGGAGAGCTGGTCAGCTTCGTCACCTTAGAAAACGGCGCCGTAATTCATCTCGTTGTGTCTCATTGGCCGAGCAGGCTCACGGCGGGTGAGTTGGAGGGCCGGCGAGCCGAACTAGGCACGTTGCTGCGCGTGTCCCTAGCAAGGTTGCGAACCGACGGCGCGGATCCCTTTATTGTGCTCATGGGTGACTACAACGACGACCCATTCTCGCCATCGCTGTCAGCCCATTTGCTCGCAACGCGTGACCGAGAATTAGCAAAGCGTAATTCAAAGTTCTTCTACAATCCGTTTTGGCGATGCCTTGGCGAGTCATTGCCTTCAGCTGTTTCCGACACGGATTCAAGCGTGTGTGGCACGCATTTTTATCGTAATGGCGAACACACCGAGTGGTTCACATACGATCAGATAATTTTTGCTTCGGCTTTTCTGGGCGACGGTCCGATCATCCTCAATGAGGAGCATAGTCGCATCGTAGCCACACCTGAATTGAAGAGGCGGCTACGCAGTCGAAAACATGTTTGTGATCACTTTCCAGTTTTGAGCGTCGTAACATTGAGGAGCCAGCTATGACTGATTTTGCAGCAGCGTTCAAGCAGGGGCAAGTCGCCGCAAAGCAAGCCGTCCTAGCCAAAGAGGAGATAGACGGCGTTCTCCAATCTTTATCGCACGATTTGCTGGGGGCCACGGAGGGCAAGCTAAGAATCGCAATCTTCGAATACAACACCGTTGCGTCAGGTCTTATCACTATGGCCATGGCAATAAGTAGCATGCCAAGCGACGCTTCTAAAGGCATCGCGAAGGAAAAGTGGATCTGTGCGGTGAACGGAAAAGCGATCAACGACCAAGAAACGAAAATTGCGAGGTGGGAACGGCCACACGAAGGATATCCATGTTCAATCACCTTCGAAAAACGCGAAATTAGATGCCACGATCGTGAAGCGCTTGAACTGGCTCTTGCCGGGTTGCTTCAATCCGCATGGGTGGGAGAGCAGTTGCGCGAACTGCTGGAACGGCCCGTACGCGGACTTTGACAACTCGTTTGGCCATCCGTACAAGCGCTTGGCGGGGAATGAGATCCAAACGAGTCCGGTCGAGGGGGCTTCGGGTGCCGGCCACGAGTAACAGCGATCATTTTTTTGTCTCGACCAGCTCCGGGTGGGGCATCGGGCCATCGTAGCCCTCATGCGGAGGGTTCTCGACTGCTAGATCCCAGTCCGTCGACGATGGCCGGTCAGCCTCATCCATGGATTCCTGCATCCCGTCGACATCATCCGGGCTCAGTGGCGTTTCGTCATCGTTTTCAAAGACTGCGGGCATATTCGATCTCTCGCTTTTGGTCAGTTAAAACTCGATTTGCACCCTTGGCGCAGTTGCAGATTCATTATGCCGTGACAGATCGAAGGTATGAATAGAGGGTTTCGCGACTGATACTCAGATCGCGTGCGATGGCGGCTTTCTTGTCGCCGGCCGCAACGCGCTGTTTCAATACCTCGAGCTGCTCCGCGGATAGCGAAGGTTTACGCCCTTTGTAAACGCCGTTTACCTTTGCGATGGCAATGCCTTCCCGCTGGCGCTCACGGATCAGCGAGCGTTCGAATTGCGCAAAACCTCCGAGCATGGCCAGCATCAGGTTCGCCATCGGGTCATCGCCGTTGCCGCTGAATTTCAGCTTTTCCTTTAAAAATTCGACGGCCACGTGCCTGTCGGTGAGCTCGCGCACCAAGCGCAGCAAATCCTCGACGTTGCGTGCTAGACGATCCATCGAGTGAACAACAAGCGTGTCGGCATCTCGAAGGTACTCGAGCGCGGCCTGGAGCTGCGGCCGGTTTGTGTCCTTGCCGCTGGCCTGATCCGTGAAAACCTTGTCGAGCTGAACCCCATCAAGCTGTCGGTCTGCGTTCTGGTCAACTGTGCTCACGCGCAAATAACCGATTCGTTTCCCGTTCGCCATTGTCGATCCTCTTGCTTATCGGTCGTTTTTGAGCTGTCAGGATGGACTGTAGACGTTTTGGCCTACCTGTCAAGAAATCAGTAACTTAATCCTAAATGGACAGATTTCGAGGTGCCGTTGGTGCGAGCCTGACAGTCAGATTTGGCTATACCCAAGTCGGACACCGTTTGCCGCGGGCATTCGACGCCATAACTGCTTGATACGAATACCTTGCGCGCCCGCAATCATTTATGAAAAGACAGCTTTCGAAGAACCTAAAGGAGGCGACATGATTTATGCTTACTTGCCAGGCACTCGCCCTGGATCATGGCGAATAGGAACTCACATGCATAGCCGTCGACAATCGATCGAGACTGACCCGGTTGGTGCCGCGAGGGCGAGAAACCGCCTAGCCAACGTCATCTTCGCACTGGCTATCCTGGCCGCGATCGCGTTTGTCGTGATGCTTGTCCAGTTCAAGAGCTTCAGATAGCCGTTGAAATCTCGGTCGCGGCAGTGCGGCGTAACCCTGGGCTAGAACTGCCAGTTCGTCTTCGCTCTACAGCCAAAAGAATGCAAGCAAGCCTAGTTTAGTGGGCGAGCTCGCGAGATTTTGGCTTCCTCGATTTGCGCGCCGAGCAAATGATGAAGTGCCACGAGGTTGTCGAACGGAATGATGATGCCGAGCCAGCCAAATCCGGAGTGCCGAAAATAAAGCGAAGAGCCGTTCACCATCGCGTTCGCCGCAGTGGAAAAATTCGGATCGAGTTGTGTTGGCAGCAACGTTTCGACCGGAACCTCAAGGGGAACCGGTGGTAGCAGATTGGCTCGTACCGCAGCCAGCGCCGCGATGTATTCGGACAAATCCTCTGCCGTGAAGCGCTTTGTCTGTCCGTCGTGCGTCAATTTTACTTCCTGCGATCCATTGGGCATCTGATAAGTGGTAGCGCCGATTTCGACTGGCATGTGTCCCTCCGCTATCGAGTCATCGAGGAATAGGCGGTTGTTAGTATCGCATGCTGACTGTCTGCTAAGCGGTGGCAAATGCATCGGACAGAGTTCGGCCAATTTCCGTCGCTTATCCCTTCGGTTTCGTGGACGTTTGGACATCGGCTTTGCCGTCCATAGCCGTCGTTTGTTCATCAATGGCATCTGGCGGGCGTCGTCTCTTGCAGATTTCCGCTTATCGGAATCGCAATATATCAGTGCGCAGAGCCTATATTGTTTCCGCATTGCGCATTTAGGTAACGTTTCTAATATCGATGTCGGGATGTGGCTTTCCCCCAATCCACTAAACTGGTAGCGTAGTAGCTTTAGGAAAACTTACCGGTTAACCAAGACCATGCGCGCATGAAAGTGTCGTCATATTCGGGGGATGTGCCTTTCGCATATCGGATGGCAGAGCACATCCCGATGCGAAAGTTCGGGATCGAGGAAGCCTATCGTGTTATTAGAAACCGTTTGCGCAAATACAGCGGGTCGTCAATTATCGATGCGGCGTTGCACATCCTCTGGAACCCGCCGGCCGATCGCCTTGAGGAGCTAAGGAGCGCACCATGGCTGACTTTGCTTATCGTCAAGTGGGCGCTGCAGGATAGCCTCGTCAACTTGCGCATCGGTCCGCCAATATCAATGGACGAGATGAACCGGATCCGGCAGGAACTGTGGGACATGCCTGAGAAGGTGCGGGATGAAACTGCCCAAAAGAATATCTTCTTGATGCTTCGCAAGCTGATGCATGCCCAGGTTGAGTTTCAGCGCCCCGAGAGCCGTGGTTTCATGCGATGGCCAGCGCTCTATGCGCGAATACCGGACAATCGGAAGGAACGCGGGCAGTTCCGGGACGCTTTCGGCATGGAGCCAGATGTGTTTATGGTCCTCTCCAGTGCGCTTTACGCCGCTGTTCTTGACGGCAACCTGCCGTTCAGACGCGACTGGATGCTACCCTTGCGCGAGACGTATGGCACAAGTGTTGACCGGATTTATGAAATATTTTCCCGTGATATCGCCAGTTTGCGAGACGAGCTGCGTAAGGACGCGGCGCAGAGGGTCCGTGGCATGGCCGAGCTCTACGAATTCCCGTACGTGAAAAGATTTCCGATGGTGCAACTGCGAGACGGGAGCGTCCACTGTTGGCACCGGCTCGTTTTCGCACGCGGGGTCGAGGAAATTGTGCATCTTCGGCTTTCTGAGCTGTACGGCGAGGAATATACACGGTCATTCAGTCGAGTGTTCGAGGACTACGTTACCGAGCTTGCCACAGAGTCCGGCGTTTCCCTGATGACCGAGGCTGTCTACAAGGAGATTGCTGGTGGCCACGCACCAGCCGTCGAGGCCTTAGTCGATGGTGACGACGACTGCAATATCCTCATCGAGGCCAAGATGAGTTTATTCGCCGACGACGTGCTTTTACAGGACAACCCGCTTGTTGCGCATCGGAAGACCAAGCGCGTGCGAGACGCGATCACGCAGGGGTGGAAGGTCGGCGCGCTCATCCGGGACAATCCGGTATTTGGCGAACGCTTTCGCAAGCGCCAGGACTTTTTGCTGGTGGTGACCAGTCGTGAGTTATACGTCGGGGGCGGGGAAATGCTGCAACGACTCTTTCCTCCGGACGAGTTTGGTTACCCGAACGAGGATGCAGCGCATCGCCTGCCTTTGTCCAACGTGTTCGTGATGGGAATCGAGGAATTCGAGCGGCTGATAGGATGCGTGAGCGCAGGTGAAGTCGAACTGCCTGATCTGCTTCGTGAGGCGGCTCTAGCTAACCAGGATGGCAGCACGTCCCGCATGTTCTTTAGCGACTTCCTGAAAGGATACGCGAAGGAGTGGACGCTTCCTGCTGTACTGGCGAAGGCACAGGATGAGGTTCAAGAAAAAATCAGCGAGGCGTTAAGCGGGAGAAAAAGAAAGCACCAAGAGCGGAAAAATTGAGCTATACCGACCGAAAGTGAGCATCCGCAAAAGCGCATTCCGGCTGCATCGACAAGCCTCAGCCGCGCATACCCTGCGCAGGCTGGGTCGCTAATCTTGAGACCATCCGTTGATCGTCTGAATAAGCTTCTGTGGGGTTTCAAAGAAACGAGCGTCGTGCAACGGCATTGCATGCCAGCTCGGATCGGCGATGATGGTGCGAGGCTCGCGTTTGGACGCGCTCGAATTTCACGTTTGAAGAAAATGTAAGAGGGCGGTGTGGAGAACGGACGAAGCAAAGCACCTCAGCCGAAGCGCCACCATTGGTGGCCACAATTGCAATCAGGCTACTGGACCGGTGACAATGGGCTGATCAACGTTGTAAAGTCAGACGGAAGTTCGTTCGCTGCGAGCCCCACAAGGATCGGGGTAGAGGGTGATCTGTATACGCGATTTGAAGTAACCGGCGGCAAGGACGTCACCATTGAAAAGTGGTTCTCCTCCGAAATCGAAACGCCCTTTGTCCGCGCGCTCGAGAGATTGATCAGCATGGACGGCCTTCTTCGATACCGCCGTCCGTCCGCGCCGTCAACAAAAACACGTAACGCAAGCGACCTTGGCTTCGTCGTGCGCCAAGACTTTCAAATCATGCCGCTCTCACCTGAACATCGGAAAGCGATTGACGCGTATCTCGCAGCGCTGCTCGTTCGCAATCCGTTGTATCTTGCTAAGCTTGTTCAATTTCACGATAAAAACGGAGGCATGCTTCCGCCTGAGCTTCCGCGAAGCCGAGCCATCAAGTCCGTGGCGCTGAATAGCATGCTTGAAGTATTCAAACTCTATCGTGACGTGATATCTCAGGCAGACCTTGGTCTCGTCATCGTGGATTGCGACCGAGAGCTGTTGTTCGGCGATTCGGGAATAACGGCTAAGGAACCGTGGCTCCCGGGGCCTCTTCCGTTCGATATTCATGCGCCGCTCACGCCCACATTGGCGCTCGAAGTGCTGCCGACGCCGATCCCGAGGTTGAATCGAAATTCTTGCCTTATCATGCCAGTGAATGCGAAAGGCGTAGCGCGCTTTAACCGAATTGCATTGTCAGATGCGGAGCGATTTATTTTTTCGCGTGGCCAACCACCAATCGACTTTATTCGGAAACACTTCGGCGCAGCGGCACCGCAATCCATCGGACTTCGCTGGGATGGGGATGGGGACGGGGTAGTGGTGAGCTATGATCGCAATAGAGACCAATAGGCCGATCCCTCTCGGTACTCGCTACCTGGGCGGCTACGGTAAATTAAGTCCATAGCATAAGAATAGACGCGATAGCCCTTGGCAACGGAACGCGGAACTCATCTTGTGTCTGCCTCTCGGCGGCCCGCGAGGCGCTCCTCGAGTGCCCTCGCCAACGGAGTACCGCATTGCACAAGGATGTCGACGATCGCGGTGAGTTCCGCGCTGTCAAGCACCGTCTGTGAGACAGACGCGCCAAGCACCGTCTTGTCAATCCAATTGCATAGGCGCCGCCCGACCCCGTAATCGACCCAAAACTCCGTATTCGCGCCTTGCGCCGACCACCACGCTAGCACCCCACGAGCCATGAACGTCAATCGATCCGCATGCGGCTCTACCTCAAGAAGTCCGAGGAACGCGATGGCGACGAATGTGGAGCCGGCCGCCTCCTCTACCAATTGCGTGAGCACGGGCAGGAGCAAATTAGCGCGGGCGGCTCCAGGCGGGCGGACGTAGCAGCGAGGCCCTCGCCCGATTTCGTGCTGGCCCATGAACATTGCAGCAACCGCTCCCGCGGCATCGATACCTATGCCTACGGAGCGCTCGGACGCCAAGCGACGCCATGACCGGGTCGCCACGAGTCGCTGCGACAGTGCCTTGCGGACCGACACAGCTGTGCAGGCCGATACCACGCTGTCGTTCAGCCACAACTGATCCAACGCGTGCAGCACGGCCTCCGCGGCATCGAGAAATCGCTCCTCCGGCAATTGGGCGAGGGGCTCGAGCACGTACTCCTCAATGCCCGCTTCTCCGAGCGAGACCGCGGCCGCGAGCGCGGCTGCGAAATAGGCGTCGTTCCATTCGAATGCCAGTTCGCCAGGCTCCTCATCGGGCCCACAACCCACGCCATTCGCGCCAGCGGTCCAGGACCAGCAATGCCGCACCAACGCGCACAGCAGATCGGGACTAGATGTACGCCAGAATTCGACCGCGAGCGACAACCATTGCGCCGCTGCCCTCGCATGCAGTCCGAAAACGCGCGGCGGTGCGGGGGAGCGCCTCTGTCGCGGTGGCGATTTGCCGAGCCAGATTATGGGACGCTCCTTGGGCGGATACGGATCGGGCAGTTTAGGCCAGTACGGTTCCGGACCCTTGCCAACGAGCCAGTGCAGCTCTGCTGCCACCGCGCTCTGCAGCCTTGTCTGCTCGGCCTCCTTGCGTGCTGTCTCTAGCGTTTGCTGGTGAGCACGATAGTCGTCGATGCTGCCGAAGTCATTGTCGTCGCGTTGCGTCTCGGCATAGATAGCAGAAGCCAAGCCAAGGCGAACCAGCGACCGTGTGAGTTCCGAGGGCAATGACCGCTGCGCCGCCTTCTCGGCGTGCAGCACCGATGCCATGCCCGTGTCGCGTCTCGCCGCCAGGCGAAGTAGGCGCGGCAGATCCGCAAGCTCCGGATCGTCGCGATACGTAGCCAGAAAACCTATGGCCGCGATCGCGGCCGCGTTGTGTGGCAGTTGCTTCGCGAACCCATTGTCGTCCGGTTCACGCATCGCCGCCTCCGCCAGTTGCGCGTGCGCCCAATCAGAATGCGCGGCCTTAAGCTCCCGCGAGCCGTCGCGCATCACCAGTGCAGCCACGATGAACCGCGTACGCTCGATCCACTCCCGCTCGTCCTCAGCCGGATCTGCTTGCGATGGCGAATCGGTCCGAGTCGCCCAAAGTACGCCTTGCTCGAGAAGTTGCGTCGGACAGGGTGGGGCGGTGAGCGCGCTCATGAGTCGCCCGCGAATTGCAATCTCGGCTCCTCCGCGTTGTGCCCTCTCCTGAAGCTCAACCAAAAGCCGTTCTTCGTCGACGGGGAGCACGTAGCGGACGGTCGGTCGGCCATCCGCGTCGGCGCCTCCGGAAACGTAATTCGTGATATCGAGCTGATTCAGCGCGCTCATGGCGGCAAATCTTGGATCGGCCATACCACGACTTTCGCTATCAGGCGGTCCGATTAACGCCGCCTCGTTCCGGAGCGCGTGCTTCATCGCTTCGCGCACATCGGCGGGCCCATGTAACCCAAAATCGCTGAGCACGGCATCAAGTGGCGTACGTCGCGAGGATCGACGTCGGAGACTTTCCAAAGTAACCGCTCCGGCCGGCTCAGGGTGCACCCCATTAATATATTGGTCGTTCACGAATTCGTGCGCGAACCGGTCACGATCCATTGCCAACAACTCGGCAGATGCCGCAAACGGCCATAAGCACTCACGCGTTTTCGGCCAGTGTGACAGCATTAAATCGACTGCGACGAGCAGGTAGGCCGCTGCGGATCCTTCGGGACCCAGAACATCATCGATTACCGGCTGCACGGGCTCTCCGCGCTCGATGCGCAGATGCGCCCAGGCTTCCAAGGCCATCAGCGCCGTCGCGACAACGTTACTGTCCTGCGAGCGAGACCACGCGTAGGATCGGTACCACGGGAATGAGCGGTGCCCGCTGGGAAACGGAACCTCAATGCGATTGTCGCTAGGGTCGACGCCGCTCGTGCGCCGTCTAACGGCGTGTGCGACAACACCCCGCACCAGCCGCAATCCATGCTCCTTGTTCGCCTGCAGCAGATCCAGGAATGGCGCCCGTGCTGGCGACGCGGGGAAATACTCTAGATCCCATGTCGAGAATAGATCCCGCATCCGCGACCGTCGATCATCTTCGCCGTCACCATCAGGCAACGCTTGGAGGAAAAGATCGGCCATCGCTTGCGGCGCCGCATATGGTGCGGTGCCAACGAACGACAGTAACTGGCGGAATAAGATGCGCCGATGGCGGTGGTTGGCCAACCCGCGCAAGTACGACTCCGCGTCGGCCGGGCGAACCTTACACCACAGAAGAAAAGCAGTTCGAAGGTCGCTCTCCTGTGCCGCCGTCATCGATAATCCGGGCACCTTCTCGACGAAGATCGACGCTTCGAAGCTTGATGCCTTCGGGTACCTCGTCGCCTCAACCTCGACCAGCCAAGCATAAAGCCGCGCTACCAGCAGAGGCGAGATCTCGTCGTACCCCCCAAACGCCATGCACCAGCGGTTGTAGAGATCGACGAACTGCGGCACCGCGCCGTGCGGCAGCCGATCGCCAATGGCCAGCGACCAGGTAATTAGCTTGGGCCACGCCGGCCCCCGCGGCGCAACAAAATCATCGGTGAGTTTGCTTGTGTCGGCACCGAACGCTGCCCAGATCGGCGCTGCCGGCTGAGAATCGAGGGTGATGGCAGCACGGACAAGATCAGCAAGCAACTCTGCGTTTTCCCTTGCCAATGCGGGCAAGCAGCGGTTCAACGCATCTTCTGCGCGCTCCGAACGCACGAGAGCAAGCAACACGGCTCGTTTCCATGAACCGTGCGCGCCGGGCGCGCTTACCTGCTCAAGCAGCGCCTGCCATGCCTTCGCGTCGCTGCCGAGCTCCGCATGCAACCGCGCAGCGACCTCAACGCCACGCACCAGACGCGCCGGCGCAGGGCCATCCAGCGGCATTGCGGCGGTGTGATTTGGCTCTTCGTACAGGAGGCATCCGATCGCCCAGTCACGCAACACGTCATGCGCAGGTTCGATGATAATCGAGCTGAGCGCACGCAGCGAGCCGCTCTCGGTCAGTGCTGTGATCGGATACACCGGCGAGGTGCTGACGTCCATCGGAGCCGATGATGTCAGCGAATGGACCGCCAACGACCGCAGCAGGCGACGCCGCTCCAGTCGACCTGTCGCATCTGCGGAGTCGCCCGTTGTCCACCACTGTAAAGCCATCTGCGCTTCGCTGAATGGCGAAGCATCCTCAGCCGCCACGCCGCGCGCCAGCCGATTGAGGCGGTAGAGGTTGCGCACAAGCTTTTCGGCGGGATGCCCCGGTCGAAGCAGCGCGGCGAGCGCGGGGTCGGCGTCCCGAAGCCAAGACACCTCGTCATCGCCGAGCTCCTCTATGACCAACGGTGGCGCTTCGCGGAGTTCCTGCAGCGCGTGCGCCGGCAGCCACGCGCGCGCGTCCGCATCGAAGTCTAGCCGCGTTGTGACCACGACGCGGAATCCGTGGACCTGTGCCGCCGCACGAATCAGATCCGTGACAGTCGCTCGCTGTCCGGAGTCGTCGAAGCGATCCAGGCCGTCGATGAACAGTGTTCCGCCGCCATCGCCCGCCAAGTCCGTCAGGAGCTCGCGAGCGTTCGCGTCGCAATCGAGTTGCGCCTGCAACGCCGCCCATCCTCCCGCTGGAATCCGGTGCGGTGCGACGACAATGATGCGCGACTCGACGGCGATACGCTGCGCAAGATCCTTCAACACCCCCGACTTGCCGACGCCGCCGGCGCCGCGGATCTCAAGGTACCGGCCTTGCTCAAGTGCGGAGAGTGCTGCGGCAACAGGGCCGGCGCGGTCGATGACCAAGCCGTGCACGCGCGAGTCGATGGCGGCCAGCGTGCTCTCCGCAGCCTCGGCGAGTCGCTCACGCGCGACATGCAAACGCCGGTCACCCGCGAGCCGGTAGCCGCGCTCGGCAGCAAGGCGCTCGCGCAGCGCGGGGGCATCCAGATCTCCACCGGCGGCATCGACGTGCAACGCGATCTGCTGCAGCGAATCCCACAGCTCGCCGGCTCGCCCGGTATCCTGAGGTGCGAGCTGCAGCGCACAACGCTCGCGCGCCAGCAGCGTGCAGATTGAGCCCGGCTGCTCGAAGTCAAATGCCAGTATTTGGAAGCGAGACAGCAGCCGTCGTACCGCTGCATCGTCGTGCACCGCGCCGGCCTTGTGCATGTGATCACGGAACACGTCGACGAACTCGCGCATCGTCTGGTGCGCAGCGCCGGGTTGGTTCAGACGTCGGAAGAAATCTTTGGCATCCTGGTAGTCCCGCGCCCACTTCAACACATCTTGAATGTGCTGCTCGATCTTGGCGGACGTGCGCGCAATGGCCACCGCGAGCTCATAGCGCGTTGTATCGAACTCGGGCTTGGCCGCCGCCCGGCAAGCCAGCGCGACCACGTCCGCGAAGATCTTATCGCTCGCTGCGAAGGTAATCGTGCGCTTTGCCTGCAGTTCGAGCGTGGCCGAGCGCCCTTGGCGGTCATGTCCCGTGACGATGACATCGTCCATCGGGTGGTTGAGAGCGGCCCGTTGGAACGCCACGCGCGTGACCACGACGCCCGGTAACCCGCGCGCCTCGCCGCCCGACAGCAACGGAAGTAGGTACTGCGCGCCGACATGGCCCTCCAGTAGAGCTCCGGAAGGGCCGGCCGCGGCTGGGCTGACGACAGCAGGCATGTCATCGGCGAGGCGAGGCGTGCGCGCACGCTTGGCCCCCATCGCTCCGGAATTCTTGGCAGCGGCTTTGCTTCTAGGCGCGGGTTTGGAGGATTTGGTCTCGGGCATCGTCACTTTCGTCAGTCGCTATCGCGCCGCCCGCCCCTAGTGTCCGATTCAATTGGCACGCGACAGGTACTTTTGGAGATTGTCGCACTATGGGTGCAACGCGGATACGAGAAAATCCGCAGCGCTGTTGCCGAAACCCGATGATTCCAGATCTGAGTAGTATCCCCGTCAATTAAGCACGCTAGAAAAATCCGGCTGAGCCGGCGTGTTCGAATAGCGGTGTAAAAAGCGGTTTTCTGCGTATTCGTTTGGGAAATGACTGACGGAGATAGCCCTGCTTCTTTTCTTGACGAGGGGCGGGATCTCGATCCATATGAAAATCGATAACCGTGCTACCGGGCCATCGGCGCGCTGCAGTCCGCTCCGCTTCTAATAGGCCGCTACATAGGTCGAACTCGAGTAGTCGGAGTCGGTTGCCATCTTGGATGCACGCGATCGCGGGCCGCAAGTGCGACCATTTCGACGGCTGCGCGCCCTTCGCATTGGCGCCGTGCAGAACTTCCCTTTCCCTGTTGTAGCAGGTTATGCAGATCGTTTTCCCCCGGACCAACCGGAGGCCTTTCGCAAGACATCTGCAGCATTCCCCCGGAACAACCAGATCCCAACGTCGGCCCCTGGTAGCCACACGATTTTTCGGCAAATCAGCGCGTTGAGCATGGTGCTTTCCAATAGAGCAGCCGGCGCAGGACATTGACGCCCCCGCCAGGTAGTTCTTGGCGCACGACGTCACTTCCAGATCGGCGTGCAATTTCTCGCAACGAAACAGAAAAACGCCTGGAAAAGACTCGGATTCTCGGTATCGAATGTGCATTCATCGATGCTCGAATCACGACTTTGGAATTGGCAGTCAAAGCACTCTCGTTGGCGAACATTTGCAGCGCACCGGTTCAGGAGTCGTGACGCGACCATGGATTCGTACCAGCAAGCCCCAGGAAGCCCCAAGGAGCACCAAATGAGAACAGAAACCCAACAAGAGCGGATGGTCCGGCTACCGGAGGTTAAATTTCTATCGGGCCTACCTAAAAACTCGATTTATCGGCTGATGGCAGCCGGTGATTTTCCGTCGCCAGTGCAGCTGTCGGCGTATTCGATCGCATGGCGCCACAGCGAAATCGAAGGTTGGATCGCCAGTCGGCCCAAATTAAACGCGATGGTTCCAAATGAAAACTAACTCGAGCCCGCAGGCGCGGACCGCCAATTGTGATCAGGAGCTCCTGGACGCGTCGCCCAGCTTCCTCAGCATCGGCGATTTGTTCAAAGCAGTCCCCGCATCGGAGGGCAGCAAGAGGTTCGTCTATCTCGAAGCGTCTAACCAGTCTAGAGATCTGCAGGGGGAGGTATTGCTTGCAAAGGCCCTTGAAGATTCGGCCGACTACTACACCAAATTCGGGAATCTCGATCTCGAGCACTTCACGCAGATCGGCGCCAAAAACGGTATTCCCAACTACGAGTCCTACGAAATCGGTAAGCCCGTTTCGGTGCGATTTGACGGGACGAAGACATTCGTCAAAGGCCACATAGTTTCCGGTACCGGTGTGGCAGCCGAGAAGGCGAACTTGTTCTGGTCATCGCTGACCGAGATCACGCCGGCTAAAGATTGGTACCCGAGCGTCGGCGGCACGGTCATGGGTAAGCGCATTTCGATCGACCCGAAAAGCGGCGAGCGGTACCCGGTCATTGACAAGGTGCGTTGGACAAATATCGGCTTCTCCCGCACGCCTGTAAACACGGACTTAGCCACCGTCTCCACGGTGCCGTTTGGCATCCTGGCAAAGTGCTGGGGCCCGGCCGGCATCGACATGCGCAAGTCGCTTGCGGCCGGCTACGGCACCGACTCAGCAAAGCTCACCGGTGGCAGCGCGCTTGGTCGGCAGTCCCTGGATGGCGTCGCCAGCAGTCGCTCAAGAGCGACGAAGCAGCAAGTTCTCGCGAAGGCTGCCACGGCCATGAAGGCCGGTCATATAACCGGCACCGAGGCGACGGAGGTTGAAACCGCGTTGAATCGTGGACAGATGCCACGGAGAGACGTTCTGGATCGTATGTATGGAGGAAAACGTTGAAAAACCAGATCGATATCACTAAGCAGCGTTTGCGTGAGGCATTAGTTTCCGGAACCGACACAGCCAAACTCCGTGCTGAGCTAGGACGCTTTGCTGCTGAGGAAAAACGGATTGTAGCGTCGCGCGCTGGGGCAGTTAAGCATGCAAGGCGCGCGGCAGATGTGGACCTGGACGCCGAGGCCAAGCGTTGGGTTTCTGACGCAAGCAAGCGCCGAGAAGTTCTCGTGGAACGACTGAAAATTAAGGAGCTTAAATGAACGCATCAGCAACATCTTCCGATATTTCGCCTGATGCGGTTGCTCCGAGCGCCGCCTCAGCCCTGAGGTCGCAGCGCGACGCTGTGCTCAGATCGACCGATGGACTGATGTCGCGTCACATTGACAGTCTGCTGGCCGGTAGACCATCGAAATTGAGTATTTCGCAACTGAATGAACTGTTGGCATATCGCCAGTCGCTACGCGATCTACCCGACTTAGCCGGATTTCCCGCGGTGTATTTGCCGGTGGTGCCTGATTTTATTGGAGCTTGAATGATGTCCCAATCGACTATGAATAATTCAAATGAATGGATGCAGCAGCTCGCTCGCAATCTGGCGGACGCGTGCGCAAAGCGCATCGCCGCAGCAGCAGAATCAGAAAAACTGGACTCCGCGCGCCTTGCGCTCTGTGATCGGCTTGCTGACGCTCAGGCGCGCTATGACTCGGCACTGAGCGATCTGCGCAGCGGCGCTATTGATGAAGTGATAGGTGCCGCCCGTATGGCTGTGGCGGGCGCAGACGCGGCCGACCTTCGCGTGCTAATAGCCGAAACCGAACCAGGAGTTGATGCGGCAAATCGCGCATATGCCTTGGCGTCGCAAGCAGTGTCGAGCGCGGAACAAGCCGCGCGTGCTGCCGAGCGCGCGGCGGTCGTCGACGCACTTGATCAGCACATCGCGCACGTGGAAGGAAAGCTATGCGAAGCGATCGCGGAGCGATTTCGGCTGGGTCTTGAGCAAGATGGCTCGCATTGGGGCAACGTCCTAGCAAAATACTGGAAGCCGAGTGAACCGCTTCGCTGCGCCGTCGTAGATGGCCGTGTACCGAAGCAAGGTACACATTCCTGATCCACCATTTTTTGGTAGATCCGATTCGAGGCCGCTGCAGTCGTAGTCGCAGCGGCAACTAGGAAGAGAGACACGATGGCTGATGTAAAGATCGGCGTAACTGGCGATGCCGGTTCAGCAAAAACCGTAGTCAACCAGATGACCGACGCGGTCAACGACCTGGCTAAGGCTGTCTCAGACTCTAATAAAGTCCCGTACAAGGCGGTCGGTGTAAAGGAGGGCGAGAAGGATCTGCGCAAGCTCAACGCTCAGTTCCAGGAAGCCATTAAGCTATCGCGAGGGCTAGCCGCAGCGCTGAAAGCCAGCGGTCAAAACGGTGATCGCGGTATCTTGAACGTCAACTGGTCGCGTCTCACCACCGACCCGAAGGCCGCGCAACGCATGCGCGATCGTGCGTTTTCCTATTCGGCACGCGGCACAGCATGGGACCAGACGAACGTTCCCATGCCCACACCGGCGCCGGCGGCGCCAGCGCCACAGCCTGCTGGCGGATCTTCATTTCGTCCTGCTTCCTCGCCGAATCGGCCTACCCCTCACCGAAATCGGACTTGGCGAAATCTCCCATCTCGAATCGGCAATTCTCTCGCCTCTGGTTTTGGTGGTGGAGCAGGGCGGATCGGAAGCGCGGGTGCCGCCGGCGCATCGGAAGGTGCCGCCTCGGGCGGCGGCATGGGCGGAGCTGCCGGGCTGCTGGGCGGCCTCGGCATCGGCGCCGTGCTATTCGGTGCGTTTAAGGCTGGCCAAGCCGTTACAGAAGGCTACGGCATGGCGAAGGATCGCGATCTTTCGCTGGATACGTTGAAACGGCAGATGGGCGACCTGGGCGTTAGCTTCACCGCGCTCAAGGCAATGTCCGACGCTGCTTCCAGCGGGCTTGGTATCAACTCCAAGGAGTTCGCTCAACTCGCGCTGCAGTACAACCAGGCTAGCCATGGTGCCGATCGCTCTCCGGAGGATCTAGCATCTTCTGTTGAGAACTCAACGAAATTCTCGCGCGCCTACGGGATGGACCCGGGCGACGGCGCAGGTTTCTTCGGTGGCATGAAGTCGATCGACCCGCGCCAGAACAATCGCGAGCTCGCCGTGCTGATCGCCGAGGCGATCAATCGATCGGGCGGTCGCGCGCTGGCGGCCGACGTCATGCAGGCGGTCCAGTCGTTCGCAGCGATCACCTCGAGGATCAGCTTGTCGACGCCGAACGTTGCCGGCTACGCCGATGCTTATTCCAGCATGCTCAAGGGGGGTGGTGCTGGAATGACGGCTGACAACGCGGCCGGGATCCTTCGTCAAGCCAATAGTTCGATGATGGGAATGGGTGGCGCCGGCGAGGCTGGCCAGAATTTCATCATGCAAGCGCTAAACAGTGGCGGTGGAGTATTGAACCCGGTCGCTGCGCGCGCGCTGTCCGCCGGCGGCTTATTCGCGACGCGCCGTAGCACGTTCGGCTCGGACACGACCTATTCGAAGTACATGCGATCGAAGGGCTTGGACACCGCGGCTATGATCGGCGGTTTGGGAGACCAAACTAATTTCGAAGCGGTTCGGAACAAAGCCGACAGAGATTACGCGGGGCGTCCGGAGCTCGAGGTGGACGCAATGCAGCGGCTGTTCGGCCTGCAGTCGCCACAGCAGGCAGCGGCGCTAATGAGTCTGGACTCGAAGGGCATGGGTGGCCTGAACCACGCTCTGTCGTCCGCCGGTGTCGATATCAATAGCGTCAACGCCAGCAGCTTCTCAAGCCTCGCACGCATCGGCGGAGCACAATCGCGGCCCGAGCTAGACAGTATCTATAAAGAGATGTCGGCCAACACCGGCCGCGGATCGTTCACAAGTGGCGAGCGCAAGCGCCTTGACGACCTTCAAAAGACCGGCAGCACGAAGGACTTCCAGGATGCATTGGTGCAGATCACCTCGTCCAAGGACCAGGCCGAGACCGACGCCTCGAAGATGCGCGATGGCATCAAGGATCTAGAAAGCACGCAGATCAGCATCGGTGACAAGATGATTGGCCCGATGAACACCATGCGCGACGCACTGCTGGCGATCGCGGGGAAAGACGGTAAGTCGGCCACGCCGGAAGATTTGGCGCGGCGCGCTTATGCCGCTCAGCGCGACGAGATCAATACCGGCGCCGCGGGAAACTCCGATCAGGTATCGAATGATGCCGCGGCCCAGGTCGGGCCTCTGACTAAGCAAAAGGCACTCATCGACCTGCAGATTAAGAATCACGGCATCGGTGCGAAGACCGGCGCCAACCTGACCGGCGACGTGTTTGCAAAGAGCCGGAATGAGGTGGCTGAACTCCAAGCTAAATCTCATCAAATCGCTGATCGTATTGTCGCGATTAATAAGGAGAAACAGGGCGCGCTCGAGAGAATATCTGCCGCGCAGAAGGCTTCCCTCGCCGAGGTGGCCAAGAATGAGCAGGCAGCCAAATCGAGCCAGGCGGCGACGGCGGCTGCGTTGAACGCGAACACCGCCGGCGGATCGGTACCGGGCACGCAGGGCACTGATGTCGCCAACGGCAATTGGGGTTTGACTGGTCCTGTTGGCGGCCGCCAGAACAATCCGTTCGACCTGCGACCGGTGGGGCAGTCGACGGGTTTTCAGTCGTTCGGCGACATGCAGGCAGGGGTGACGGCCGGCTTTAGAAATCTGCTGTTTGCACAGGATGGCCATCACCGGAACACGCTCAAGCAGATCATCTCGGCCTACGCGCCGAGTAGTGAAAACGACACCAAAAAATATATCGACAGTGTCGTCAGTCAAACCGGCTACGGCGCCGATCAGCAGATCGATCTGCACGATCGCAAGGTATTGAAGTCGGTTGGCAATGCAATGCTGAACCGCGAGGGCACCGCCGGCAATGTCACCGACGACCAGTTGAACAAGGGTGTCAGCGCGGCGCTGGGGACTCAAGACACTCTCACGGTAAATATCAATCTGGCCCAGCGCACGGCCAACGGTAACGGCTCGACGACCGTTCAGAACCTTCAGACCTCCGTTCCCCTAGCACGCGGATCCGGCGCAACCACCACCACACTCGCTACTCACTGAAAACAATGCACATCGAAATAAGAAAGCCCTCAATCCGCGTGATGCTCTACAAAAACGTGGGCCGGAGCACGGTGAACGGCAGCGCACCAACGTCACAGCGCTTTGCCGGCGAAGCTCGCTATACCGATCTCACACCGTTCCTCGCGGAGAATGGAAGTGTTCAGGTGTCCAAGTCGGTGCGGGAGCCCTGCGGCGCTTTTTCGATCACCCTTTCCGATCGGATAGATTGGGACATTCAAGACACCATATACGCAGCAATCGAGCCGATGGACTCGATCGAAATCAGTATCTCTGGATCTGGGTTCCAGGCCGACCGTAATGGGCCGCCGATCATGATGCGAGGGTTAGTCGCGGGGGTGCAGCGCCTCCAGGGTATGAGCGCGGAGGGTAAGCCGACCCGCCAGGTTGTGATTAGTGGACAGGACTACGGCAAGATTCTACAAATAATGCAGGTGTTTATGCTGCCATTTGGTCCCGACGCCGCAAACCTGATTACCAGCTTTCCGTTTTTCGCGAAATTTGGCGAAGAAATGGTCAACATGGATTCGTCAGCATTTACGCAAGCCGTGTTTGACAAGGTGGTGAACCCGTTCGTTGTGAACATGCGCAAGAATCCAGATGGCGCAGTAAGCGACTCGCATCTGTTGCCATTTAGTACGGACATTCAGGTGCCAGGAGCGTGTGTTTCGCCATCCGGCGTCGGCTCATTCAACGGTAGGTCCATCGCGAATATATTTCAGGCGTACGGTGACATCGGCTGCTGGAATGAATTTTTTGTCGAAGACCGAGCCGATGGCCCATATGCGGTATATCGACCGAACCCCTACATGGACATCGTTACCCAGCAACTGATCATGCCTGGCGTGAAGATGCCGGCCATCGTCGACATCGATCGATCGGACATCATCAGCATTACTGCGTCACGCTCTGATCAAAATATCGGGAATTATTTCTGGGTTGATTCGGCTAGATTCAACGCAAATTACGATTTCACGTCGAAGGCACTTGCGTTCCAATCCTCGCAGGTCACAAATGCAGCACCATTTTATGTGACGAAATATGGCAATGTTGATCCCACCCTCTACGGTGTTCGGAAGATGGATGAACCGACCAACCAGGCTGGTGAAACGGAAGAAAACGGCGGGAATGGCACGGCCGGCGGCGCCCGTATCAAGAATCAAGGGGCCGCTATCGACTGGATAAATCTCCGTCGGCAGCAGCTCTATGATCTCAACAAGGACAACGTTCTATTTGAGAGCGGTTCTATGCGCCTTAAGGGCAATGAGAATATCAAGGCTGGCACCTACCTTCGCGCGGCCAACGGGAACCTCGTTTCGTTGTATTACATCGTGTCTGTCACGCACAGCTTTATCCCCTTTGGGAGCTACCTTACCGAGGTTCAATTCGAGCGGGGTACCAACTTTGCGGATCGCCTGCAGCGCGGCGTTGGGCAAGATTCGCCGTATCTGGCAGAGATGGTGACGACGGGATAATCGGGCGCTCGTGTGACCGCCGATCTGCATCCCGTCTGAATTCTCGATGCGTCAGCCGAAGCGCAAGGATGTGCTTCCGTTCAGCAAGGCCAAGGCGAGCACCTATAGCAGCATGCGATAAGGGGATTGCCTGCACCTGCAGGATTCGCGACTGAAGCCATAAGTCGCTTTCTGGCGCGGGTAGCAGATCGCAAAAGTCGCGACATTACCAGCGCATAGGTCGACGCAATCCCAAACGCTATACGGATCCTGATTCTATTGAGGTGGCGAAGAAGGGGTGTCCAATGTCGGTGAAGGCGGCGTGACCAGGCTCACCGGTTCCGCCGCCGCGTACGCGGCGCAGTCGGCGGTTAATGGACAATAGTAGTCCGCGTCCGCGTTGAAATGCTGACGCGTGACACAGCGGCCGCTGTCCCAAGCCAGTTTGTCAAGGGGCATTACCTGCCGAAAATATGCTTTCCCGTGATAAAAGCCGCACATCATGTGATTCTCCGATGGCATCAGTTTCCGATAGAAGTGCTCGAAATAATCGTCTTCTAACGCGAACACTTTCTGCGCCAACACGTTGATGAACCCTTCGACATCGTCCTTCCGGGCTTGAGCGCTATTGCCCAGACTGCTATTCGAGTAAGAGATTTTGTTGCTCTCGAGATCGTAAAGGCAGGTTCCTAATCCGCCGTGGGTCAGAGCAGTCCTCAACTCGCGCAGCGGAACAAACCAGTCCGCATAAGCCGTTGCCAACATGGCGCGAATTTCTTCTGAGAATTCCGGGCCGTACCGCCTTTCCGCGGCATGGGAAAAGAACTTACTTGTTGAGTTCTGCTGTACGCCTCGGCATCCGGAAAAAAACTCGTACGCCGTGTAGCGCATGCCGTCCAGCACTGAATATAGCTCACAGACCAGGACCTCGAAGAGGGCCGCATATTCTTGCGAGCGGTCTGCCGCCGTATGGCCCACTGTGTCCATTTCTTCTTGGTCTTGGATCAGCGTTCCGCGTAAGCGATTCGCCAGGCGTGCGAGTACATGGTATTTACGGCGATGGTCGACGCATGAGGACACGGCGCTTTTTGCGCGTCGATTCTGCGGATAAGGAGCGCCATAGAATTTCGATAGTTTTTCCGCCCAGCTCCACTGCTCGGGGCAAAATGTAAGTGCGAACTTTTCGTGGCCGACGACATTGCGCATAGCTTCCTCAATCCGTGCTCGGAGAACTAGGTCTCAATCATACTTGCATTTGAAACCGCCGAACTTTATTGCTCCCGTATAGCAGAGAGGCCTCAACTCATTATCGCCTGACGGCGCGCCTTCCCTGCCATGTCACCACGGTAGTCTGCCGCCGATTTATAGTTTGCGAAGCGTCGTGCCATCATCAACCGGTGATGATAGTGAAAAGGGGCGCCGCTCGCCTTGTCGCGGACTCGTCCTTTGGCCGGCTGAGCAGCTCGGGCAGCTTGGCGACATGCAGGTAACGCACATGTCGTTGTAAGGAGACCTTCTCACTCCGAGAGAGCGGTCCATTACGTCGCGTTCCGATCTCCGTGTACGTAGGAACGGTGGGCATCCCACTTCGAATTTCCGGGCGTGGTGACCGGCGATTGAACGATCAGCCGAGTGTTTGTCCGGTTGTGGATGGTTAGTGACGCGTCAACGTAGAAATGACCGCAATCTCACGTGACATTTCGATCGCTTGGCGAGCGGCTTCGACGTCGCAATCATATTGAATGACCGTTTGCCGATGAGCTTGCGCTTTCTGGATATCGACGGCCCTCGTCAACGTCGATTTGAGCACCGTTCCATAGTAATCGTGGGCTGCTCCGGCTATCAGCTTGCACATTCTTTTGTGAGCACTATGCTGATTCAGAATAGCCCCTCCAAACGTCAGAGCCTGATTAGCAACGCGCGCCTCGGCAATGAAGGTAAGCATTTCTTTAGCCCCCTCCAGCGACAGATGGGAGTCACCGCTGATCGGAACGAAAACGAAGTCAGCCGCATGAAGTGCGTTTGCCATCAGAAAATCGAGTGCAGGCGGTGTGTCGACGATAACTACGTCGTAAATTCCGAGGGCTGGATTGAGTTTGCTTTTCAGCAGGGCAGATGAACAAAACTGTGAGTGCTGCACTCGGCACAGCCTTGAAAGGTTGAGAGTCGACGCGATGAGGTCTACACCGTCGACACGCGTGTCCTGCGCGACGGCTTCTGCCATTGCCACTTTTCCTTCTAGGAGCTCATGGATAGTGGTTGCAGGGCCGACCTCATGTGAGTGCACTAGTCGGGTCGTGTTTGCCTGGGGGTCTAAGTCGACTAGTAGGATCTTGTATCCGGCGCGAGCCAATGCATCTGCCACGATTATGCTGATAGTCGTTTTCCCACAATGGGCTTTGTGATTGGCAAAGGCTATGATTTTCGTCATCGCTTCTTCCCTTCGATGCCCGTTTCAGTTGCGTTGATCAGATTTCCCAACAAAAATTATTTGAGCAACGCCGGCCGCTACGAGAACGCCGATCGCCGCTTGCGTCATTGAATTGTTATACGATGCCCCGAACCAACCGGTGGTCGCCGACATATAGATTGCCTGGCCCAACATCGCCGCGCCGGTTGCGAAAATTACTTTTGGGATGTGTTTCATGGAGATCCTCGATAGCTAAGTGGCGGCGTATTGTTTTTGATGTCCGAGGTTCTGTTTCCTCGTACCGTACACACTAGACCTGGGACAAGCCTTTGGCTACTGCTCAAACTTGAGCGGCCGATTTATCTGTCGCGAATGCGATGCGACCTGACGCGATACGTTTTGGAACAACACGACAATTTTCACGGCGCGAAAATGTTCGGCCCGCGAGTCACCGATCAGGAGCGCCCTTGTGGGCTCGCGAAAGCTTTGCCGTAGCCTGCAGTGACGAAGCGCGAGATGTGCAGTTGGTGCGTGCCGGTACGCGGGCGTGTCGAGTAGCGTGAGCGGTGCGTGTCGGCGTGGGACCGTGATCGCGCAGCCGCTAAAGATTACAACGTAAGCGCCGATAAACAAATGCGCTGCGGCGCAACCTCCAAACGTTGTTGGTATGACCTTTAAATATGGATCCGCGATGCCTTTCCGCACGATTATTCGCTTAGTATCCGCGGCCTTCCTTATGGCTTTCAGCTGTTGGAGCAACGCACAGCCGTCTGCTGTTGCTGTTGGATTCATCGTGGAGGTGTTTTACGCCGATCAGATCTGGCTAGCGCAAACGGTCGTGGGAATGGTGCCGCCAGGCTCGAGTACCCAGCAGACAACTAAGGGCGGATATCGATATGTCGCACAGTGTTCGGGGGGGAACTTCAGTTCACGGCCAGTGTTAAACGGTTTCGCCGCGGACATAATTCCAGAAACCATCGACGCCGCGGGGACCGTCACAGCGCGCGTCAAACTTCACGTGAACCATATAAATCAGATTCGCCCGGGTACCGGTGAAGGATGCGTAGGGCAGGTGGTCGACGCGGACACGGCAGACGTAGATCGTACCTTCGATATAGGCAGCGATCGCCTCACGGTCTTGCAATCGGGGCCGATACGCGTCGAGTTGCAACGCGTAAATCCAATAATTGGGCCGGCAAACGCGGGTTCATAAGATGTCAGCCGTAGTCCGCCGGCTTGGCGGTGGACAAACCGCACATTTGCCGACGTCGCGGGAATCTATCGACGAAACGTAAGCGGGAAATGCCTCTCCTCGCCCGGCCGGCTAGGATACCCCGCGGCGGATGAGTGCTTTCGCAAGCGCCTCAGGCGACAAATATATCGTTTGCCGGCGAGATGGGGCCGCAAAAGTGGCTTAAAAAAAGTTTTGCCATACAACAGCCGCAGCAGGGTTTTTGGCAATTTTCCTTTAAAAATATAGAGTTTAGAGCTAGACTATATTTATTCACCGATTATGCACAGGGTTATCCACAGGCTATTCACTGACAATGAAAAACGGCGTTGAGTCTCCGGTTGTGGAATTTTTCTCTGCACGCCGAGCCGCGAAGCTTGTCGGCATGACATTGGCCATGGTGAACTATCTGTGCCGCAACGAGCTCGTAATTCCGAGCGGTGCCACGGAGAGGGGACGCGGGCGCCCACGTCTGTATTCATATGCGGACGTGCTGCTACTTCGCGTTATGGCACAGCTGTTGAAGCAAGGCGTCTCGATATCGGGTTTGAAAACAAGCTTGGCAGCGTACCGCGACAGAGGTGAGCAACTCGCGCTGGCTACGTGCCGCTACTTCGTCACCGACGGCTATAATGTTCTGCTGCAAGATGTAGACCGCCTCGAGGATCTGACCTCGGGGCAACAGGTATTTGCATTCGTACTGGATCTGCAGCCGGTTCGCGAGGCAGTTGACAAAAGTATGGAGCAAGCTCGAACCACGGCAGTTGGATGAGCTGAGTTCCGGTCGATACAGGGGTTGAA
>Ga0265338_10000590_pt1 | contig 64098 bp, 61 predicted proteins | sample 42126metaG_FD_193579 | JGI IMG/M metagenome (GOLD analysis project Ga0265338, IMG submission 193579) | Rhizosphere microbial communities from Carex aquatilis grown in University of Washington, Seatle, WA, United States - 4-21-26 metaG | ecosystem: Host-associated > Plants > Roots > Rhizosphere...
GGCGATCGTGCAGTTCCAGCGCATTGCAAACGGCGACCTGACCGGCCGCATTCTCGCGACCGGTGACAATGAAATGGGCAAACTCGCCGCGGCGCTGAAGAAAATGCAGGAGTCGCTGATCGTGACGGTGAGCGCGGTGCGCCGGGGCACCGAATCGATTGATACCGGCGTGAGCGAAATCGCCTCGGGCAATATCAACTTGTCGCAGCGTACCGAGGAGCAGGCTGCATCGCTCGAACAAACGGCCGCAAGCATCGAGGAGCTGACCTCGACCGTCAAACAGACCGCGCAGAACGCTCAGCAAGCCAGCGCGCTCGCGCAAGGTGCCTCAGGGCTCGCGGCGCAAGGCGGCGACCTGGTGCAACAAGTGGTCGGCACGATGCAGCATATCGTCGGAGATTCGCACAAGATCGCCGACATTGTCGGCGTCATCGAAGGAATCGCATTCCAGACCAATATCCTGGCGCTCAACGCGGCGGTGGAAGCCGCGCGAGCGGGCGAACAGGGGCGTGGTTTCGCGGTCGTCGCCAGCGAAGTGCGCTCGCTGGCGCAACGCAGCGCAAGCGCGGCAAAAGAGATCAAGGGCTTGATCGACGCATCGACCGGCCGCGTCGAATCGGGCGCCCAGCTAGTCCAGCGTTCGGGCTCGACCATGACGGAGATCGTCGATGCAATCGCTCGGGTGAGCGCAATCATGGATGAAATCTCGGCCGCGGCGACGGAACAAAGCACCGGTATCGATCAGGTCAATCTCGCGGTAGCTCAGATGGACGAAGTCACGCAGCAGAACGCCGCGCTCGTCGAACAGGCCGCGGCGGCGGCAAGCTCGCTGGAAGAACAGGCGCGGCGCCTGTCGAGCGCAGTGGCTGTATTTCGGGTGGATACGCGCGACGCATAAGCCTGCGATCATGCGCACCGGTTGGATAGGCCCAGGTGCGCCTATCCGGTCGATTTATCCTTATGAGCCGTTTGAGCATGTTTTTGCAATTCCTGGGGATTAACAAGGCCTCTGCACCGGCATACAGTGAAGTTATGCAGTTCGAATGCTTTTTTACTGTAGCCGGGGACAACGGAACAACGAAAGTCGTGTCGACTTCGGCGCCCCCGATGTGTAAGCTGAATTAACTCGAAGAAATGCCATGAAAACCATTGAGATCGATGTCGCCATTATCGGAGCCGGCAGCGCAGGCCTGTCGGCATATCGCGCGGCGAAGGCGGCCGGCGCGTCAGTCATCATGATAGAAGGCGGCGCGTACGGCACCACGTGCGCTCGCGTTGGTTGTATGCCTTCCAAGCTGTTGATCGCGGCAGCCGAAGCGGCGCATTCCGTGGACCGGGCTGGGCCGTTTGGCGTCCACCTTGACGGCGCGATACGAATCGACGGCGCGCAGGTCATGCAGCGTGTCACGAGTGAGCGGGATCGGCTGGTTGAATTCATCGTCGACGACATCCAGGCACTTCCGGCGCAGGACCACTTGATCGGTTACGCGCGGTTCGTCGACGACGGGCTTTTGCAAGTTGGCGACCACACGCTGGTTCGAGCAAGTCGCGTCGTGATTGCAACCGGCTCGAAGGCCGATGTTCCCGAGGTGTTTCGCGCGCTCGGCGACCGAGCGATCATTAACGACGACGTCTTCGATTGGTCGGAACTGCCTCGTAGCGTCGCCGTGTTCGGCGTCGGCGTGATAGGGCTCGAACTCGGGCAAGCGCTCGCTCGACTCGGCGTGCGCGTCAGTGTATTCGGCAGGAGCGGTCGAGTCGGCCCGTTCACCGATCCGCAGATCAAGCAATACGCGGCCGAGGTGTTCAGCGAAGCATTTCGGTTTGAACGTCAGGTCAAGATCAAATCGCTGACACGCGAGGATGACGGCGTGCGGGTGCAGGTGACCACGGGCGCCGGCGAAGCGATCGACGAGACCTTCGACTATGTACTGGTCGCGACCGGGCGCACGCCCAACCTTAGCGGGCTCGCACTCGAGAACACCTCGCTCGCGCTCGACGCGCAAGGCGTGCCGATCTTCGATCCGCTGACATTGCAAGCGGGCGAGCACCCGGTATTCGTCGCGGGCGATTCGAATGGCATTTTGCTGCTGTTGCACGAGGCGGCCGATGAGGGGCGCGCCGCGGGCACCAATGCCGCGCGCTTCCCGAATGTCGTGCCATTCAAGCGGCGCGCGCCGATTTCGATTGCGTTCACGGACCCCGGCATTGCGATGGTCGGTCCACGTTTTATCGATTTGGTCCCTGACAGCTACGTGGTGGGTGAGGTCAGTTTTGAAAATCAAGGCCGCAGCCGGGTAATGCTCAGAAACCGCGGTCTGATGCACGTGTATGTGGACAAGGCCAGCAGGCGTTTTCTCGGTGCGGAATGGATCGGACCCGATGCCGAGCACATCGCTCATTTGCTGTCGTGGGGACTACAGATGGAGCTGACTGTCGACGCCATGCTCGCGATGCCGTTCTACCATCCGGTTGTCGAGGAAGGGTTGCGCACGGCATTGCGCAATGCGGCGATTCAGCTGCCGCCGCTCGCGGCGTGAGCGCCCCGCAACCGGTGCGCGTCAATCATCGAGCGATTCGTGCACAGCCTGCGCACCGTGCTTCCAGTAACTAGCCGCGCGGATGCGCGCTTTATCTACGCCACGCTCGGTGCACAGATGCGGACGCACCGCTCGGATACTGGCCGACTCACCGGCAGCCCATACGTAGCCCTCGCCATCGGGCAGATAGGTAGCACGCACGGCGTCCAGCAAAGTGCTGCTGTTGGTATCCGATTCGCTACGATAACGCCATACGACGAACAGGTCCGCCACCGTGTCGAAGTCGATGCGTGCCTCGGGTGAAGCAACTTCCAAAACCGCCGCAACACGAGCGATCGGCCGAGGTTGGTCGTCGGGAAAGACGGGACCGTGTGGGCCGGGCGTGGGCATGATGGGACGTTGCGCACCCGGCGTGTTTTAGCGCGTGGCGAGCCTGTCAAAGAAAAAGCCCGCGTAAAAAACGCGGGCTTTAATTTGATCACCACCACGAAGCCCTGGTGGCTTCTCATTGCATACTACAGTCGCCCAACGGACGACCGCGTCGCTTTAACTGCGTTGTTTCAACGATTTCGCCCGCGACTCTGCCGCAAGCGCGCGATGGCTGCCAACTGCGCAGTCGCGTAAGCGAGCTCGGCCTGAGCCGTCGCGTACTCGAGATTGGACCCGGTATTTTGCACGGCTTCTTCCGCGGCACGAAGCGCCTGCTCGGCCTTCGCTTCATCCAGATCCTTACCGCGAATCGCCGTATCGGCCAGCACGGTCACCGTACCCGGCTGGATTTCGAGAATCCCGCCCGCGACGAAGACAAACTCTTCCTCGCCGTTTTCGGTTTCGATGCGCACCGCGCCCGGACGGATACGCGTGATCAGCGGCGTGTGGCCCGGCAAAATGCCGAGTTCACCCGCTTCGCCCGGCAGTGCGACGAATTTCGCCATCCCCGAGAACACTTGTTCCTCGGCGCTGACGACGTCTACTTTAATGGTTGCCATATTGATTCCCGACTCCTGGTTGAGCGCGTGGTCCGGCGAGGTGTGCGCGGCGACTACACTGCGCCGCACGCCGCCGGGTACAACTCACACTCTTCCTTACTGGATCTTCTTGGCTTTTTCGAAAGCTTCGTCGATCGTGCCGACCATGTAGAACGCCTGTTCCGGCAGATGATCGCATTCACCGTCGACGATCATCTTGAAGCCGCGGATGGTTTCCTTCAGCGGCACGTACTTGCCCGGCGAACCCGTGAACACTTCAGCGACATGGAACGGCTGCGACAGGAAACGCTGGATCTTACGCGCACGCGCAACAGCCAGTTTATCTTCTGGTGCCAGTTCGTCCATACCCAGAATCGCGATAATGTCGCGCAATTCCTTGTAGCGCTGCAAGGTCACCTGCACGCGGCGGGTAATCGTGTAGTGCTCTTCACCGATCACATTCGGGTCGATCTGGCGCGAGGTAGAGTCCAGCGGATCGACGGCGGGGTAGATACCCAGCGAGGCGATGTCACGCGAAAGCACGACTGTTGCGTCCAAGTGACCGAACGTGGTCGCAGGCGACGGGTCGGTCAAGTCATCGGCGGGCACATACACGGCTTGCACCGAGGTGATCGAACCGAGCTTGGTTGACGTAATCCGTTCCTGCAACCGGCCCATTTCTTCAGCCAGCGTCGGCTGATAGCCCACGGCCGACGGCATACGGCCCAGCAGTGCCGACACTTCGGTACCGGCCAGCGTGAAACGATAGATGTTGTCGACGAAGAACAGCACGTCGCGGCCTTCGTCGCGGAAATGCTCAGCCATCGTCAAGCCGGTCAATGCGACGCGCAGGCGGTTGCCCGGCGGCTCATTCATCTGGCCATACACGAGCGCCACTTTGTCGAGCACGTTCGAGTCTTTCATCTCGTGGTAGAAGTCGTTGCCCTCACGGGTACGCTCGCCCACGCCGGCAAACACGGAGTAACCACCGTGCGCCTTCGCGATGTTGTTGATCAATTCCATCATGTTGACGGTCTTGCCCACACCGGCGCCACCGAACAGACCCACCTTGCCGCCCTTGGCAAACGGGCAGATCAGGTCAATCACCTTGATGCCGGTTTCGAGCAGTTCAGTCGACGGCGACAGTTCTTCGAACTTCGGCGCTTTCTGGTGAATCGCACGCGTGGTGGTCTGGTCGATCGGACCTGCTTCGTCGATCGGACGGCCCAGCACGTCCATGATGCGGCCCAGGGTCGGGGTGCCGACCGGCACCAAGATCCCGGCGCCCGTATTCGTTACCTTCAACCCACGGCGCAAACCTTCCGACGAGCCCAGACAGATGGTCCGCACCACGCCGTCGCCCAGTTGCTGCTGGACTTCGAGCGTCAGTTCGGAGCTCTCCATCACGAGCGCGTCATAGATTTTCGGCATATGTTCGCGCGGAAATTCCACGTCGATCACGGCGCCGATGCACTGTACGATTTTGCCTTCCACTATCGCAGTACTCATCGCTTTTCCTTTTTCCTTTCGGATACTTAATTCGTTACCATCATGGGCGCAATCAACGCTCAATGCGCATTGCTAAACAGATGCCCGCGGGGTGCCAGGCGTGGCGCGTGTTACGAAACTGCCGCTGCGCCACCGACGATCTCGGACAATTCCTTCGTAATCGCGGCCTGCCGGCTCTTGTTGTAGACGAGCTGCAAATCGCTGATCACTGTCTTGGCATTGTCGGATGCCGCCTTCATTGCCACCATCCGCGCCGATTGCTCGGACGCCATGTTTTCCGCCACGGCCTGATACACCAGCGCCTCGACGTAACGCATCAGCAAATCGTCAACCACCGCTTGGGCGTCCGGCTCGTAGATGTAATCCCACGAATAGCGCGGCGTTCCCGGCGCGCTCGCGTCAGCTTTGGCCGACGCTTGCGTGTCGCTTTTTGCGGCGAACATTTCGTCGGTCAGCGGCAGCAGTTGCTCGATCACGGCTTCCTGCTTCATCGTGTTGACGAAGCGGGTATAAGCCAGGTACACCGCGTCGAGTCGGCCTTGCGCATACGCGTCGAGCTGAACCTTGACCGCGCCGATCAGCCGTTCCAGATGCGGCGTATCGCCCAGTTGCACCACGTGCGACACCACTTTGGCGCCAAACCGGCTAAGGAAACCGAAGCCCTTGCCGCCGATTGCGGTCGCTTCGACGGTCACGCCACGCTGTTCAAGCTCCTTGAACTTGACCAGCACGGCCCGGCTGATGTTGGTGTTCAAGCCACCGCACAAGCCCTTGTCGGTCGTCACCATGATGATGCCGCTCGTACGCGCGTCCTTGTGATGGACCATGAACGAGTGACGATACTCGGGCGTCGACTTGCTCATGTGCGCGGCTATTTCGCGGACCTTGTCGGCGTACGGACGCGCTGCACGCATGCGCTCCTGTGCGCGGCGCATTTTCGACGCCGCGACCATTTCCATCGCCTTGGTGATCTTGCGCGTGTTTTGCACGCTCTTGATCTTGCCGCGGATTTCCTTCATTCCCGCCATTGCCTACTCCTCTAGCCGAGAGGCCCGTTGCTCCGGGCACTCCCGATGTCCGTTCGCAAAATCGGATCAGTAAGCGCCGGACTTCTTGAAGTCTTTGAGTGCCGTATGCAACTCAGCCTCATCGTCCTTCGACAAGTCCTTCTGGTCTTCGATACGATTGATCAGATCCGCATGGCTGGCCTTCAGATATTCGCGCAGGCCCTTCTCAAACGGCAGCACATCCTTGACTTCGATGTCGTCGATGTACCCGTTGTTGGCGGCGAACAGCGCAACCGACAGCTCCCACACCTGCAGCGGCTGATATTGCGGCTGCTTCAGGAGTTCGGTCACGCGACGACCACGCTCGAGCTGCTTGCGGGTCGCCTCATCCAGATCCGATGCAAACTGCGCGAACGCGGCCAGTTCCCGATACTGGGCCAAGTCGGTACGAATACCGCCGGACAGTTTCTTCACGACCTTGGTCTGCGCTGCACCACCGACGCGCGATACCGAAACACCAGCGTTGATCGCCGGGCGGATACCTGCGTTGAACAAGTCCGTTTCCAGGAAGATCTGGCCGTCGGTAATCGAAATCACGTTGGTCGGCACGAAAGCCGTCACGTCGCCAGCCTGCGTTTCGATCACGGGCAGCGCCGTCAGCGAACCGCTTTGGCCTTTGACTGCACCCTTGGTGAATTTCTCGACGTAGTCTTCCGAGACGCGAGCGGCACGCTCGAGCAAACGCGAGTGCAGGTAGAACACATCGCCCGGGTAAGCTTCACGGCCCGGCGGACGGCGCAGCAGCAGCGAGATCTGGCGATACGCGACAGCTTGCTTGGTCAAATCGTCGTACACGATCAGCGCATCTTCGCCGCGATCGCGGAAGTATTCGCCCATCGTGCAACCGGAGTAAGGAGCGATAAACTGCATCGCGGCCGAATCCGACGCGGTCGCAACCACGACGATGGTGTATTCCATCGCGCCGTGCTCTTCGAGCTTGCGCACCACATTCATGACCGACGAAGCCTTCTGGCCGATCGCGACGTAGATACACGTCAGGTTCTTGCCTTTCTGGTTGATGATCGCGTCGACAGCCACTGCGGTCTTGCCGCACTGACGGTCGCCGATGATCAATTCGCGCTGGCCGCGGCCGATCGGCACCATCGCGTCGATCGACTTCAGGCCGGTTTGCACCGGCTGCGACACCGACTTACGCCAAATCACGCCCGGGGCGATCTTTTCGATAGCGTCGGTTTCCTTCGCGTTGATCGGGCCCTTGCCGTCGATCGGCAAGCCGAGCGCATCGACCACACGGCCGATGAGTTCGCGGCCGACCGGCACTTCCAGAATGCGGCCCGTCGTCTTGACGGTATCGCCTTCGGAAATGTGCTCGTATTCGCCCAGAATCACGGCGCCTACGGAGTCACGCTCGAGGTTCAGTGCCAGACCATAGGTGTTGCCCGGGAATTCCAGCATTTCACCCTGCATCACTTCGGACAGGCCGTGGATGCGAATGATACCGTCGGTCACGGAGATGACGGTTCCCTGATTGCGAACATCGGTGCCAGTTTCCAGACCCTGGATCCGGCTCTTGATCAGCTCGCTGATTTCAGAGGGGTTGAGTTGCATTTTCGCTCCTGATAGTCAATTCTGCTGTTGCCTGCGTATTACCTGAATCCGGCACCGCCCACCGGCCTGGCTTGCCCCTTCCTGGGGCGCAGCTTCAGGCTCGAGCGGCGGTGGCCCATCAGGCCGTCAGCGCCACCTGCATCCTGGCGAGCTGCGCACGCACGGAGGTATCGAGTACTTCGTCGCCAACTGTCACGCGCACGCCGCCAATCAACGACGCATCAACCGAGACAGCGGGCTTGAGTTTGCGCTTGAACCTGCGCTCTAGCCCGACGACCAGTTCATCCAGCAGCGACCCTTCCAGCGGGAAGGCACTTACGATTTCTACGTCGGCCGCGCCTTCAAGCGCATTCTTCAATGCTTCGAACTGCACCGCCACTTCCGGCAGCGCTTCGAGCCGGTGGTTAGCGACGATCATGCGCACGAAGTTCTGGACCTGGGCGGGCACCGGCGCTTTCACGACCGACAGCATCAGATCGGCCACGGCGTCGCGACTCACTTTGGGGCTCAACGCCAGCGACAGCACTTCGGGATGGCCCGCAACCTGCGCCAGATCCTGCACGAGATCCGACCAGGCGGCGAGGTCGCCGGTTTCGGCCACACGAAACAACGCTTCGGCGTACGGACGGGCGATGGTTGCAAGTTCGGCCATGATCAGAGCTCTGCTTTCAATTGGTTCAGCAGGCCAGCGTGCTCCTGGGCGTTCACTTCACGCTTGAGGATCTGCTCGGCGCCCTTGACCGCCAGCGCGGCCACTTCGCCACGCAGCGTTTCGCGTGCCGTTACCATCTGCTGGTCGGCTTCGGCTTTCGCCTGGGCCACGATACGTGCTGCTTCCGCCTGTGCGTTGCGACGAATTTCTTCCGCGGCGTTTTGCGCCCGTTGCTCAGCGTCGGCGATACGTTGCTGACCTTCGGCACGCGCGACTGCCAGTGCGGTGTCGACACTCTTATGAGCGGCTTCGAGTTCGGCCTTGCCTTTTTCGGCAGCGGCCAGTCCTTCGGCGATTTTATGCGCGCGCTCGTCGAGGGACTTGATCAGCGGTGGCCACACGAATTTCATCGCGAACCACGCAAGGATCAAAAACACGAACATTTGCGCAAACAATGTTGCGTTTAGATTCACGGTGTTTCCTTACTGTAGTGCATTATCGGATGCGGACGGTGTGGCGAGCGTCAATGAAAACGTGCTCGGCCACGCCCCTCCCCCTGCGCGAGCCCCAAGGCTCCGCTTTGTCCGACAAATCAGCCCGCGAGCTTCGACAACAGCGGGTTGGCGAACGCGAACAACATTGCAATACCCACGCCGATCAAGAACGCAGCATCGATCAGGCCAACCAGCAAGAACATCTTCGTTTGCAGCACGTTCATCAGTTCCGGCTGGCGTGCACTTGCTTCAATGTACTTGCCACCCATCATGCCGATACCGATACATGCGCCGCAAGCACCCAAACCGATAATGATACCGATACCGATAGCGGTCGGACCCTGAACGAGGGCAGTCAGACCCTGGATGTTGGCGATCAAAGCTTGCATGATTACTCCTTTGAGAAAAGTCTTAGAAACTAAAATTTAAAAACACGAAACTAAATAAAAACCTCACGCACCGGCACCCGCGCAATGCTCAATGCTTGTCGTGCGCTTGACCGAGATAGACCAGCGTCAACATCATGAAAATGAACGCTTGCAGCAACACGATCAGGATGTGGAAGATGGCCCAAACGCTGCCCGCAATCACATGTCCGACAAAACCCAACACCGTAAAGTCGGCGCCGAAGCCCCATATGCCACCCAGCAACGCGATCAGCAAAAACAGCAGCTCGCCGGCATACATGTTGCCGAACAATCGCATGCCGAGCGAAACCGTCTTGGCGACATATTCAATAACGTTGAGGAACAGGTTGGGGATCCACAGCGCCGGATGGGCACCGAACGGCGCCGACACCAACTCGTGCAACCAGCCGCCCAGGCCCTTGATCTTGATACTGTAGAAAATCATCAGCAGGAACACGCCAAGCGCGATGCCGAAGGTGCCGTTCAGGTCGGCCGTCGGCACAATGCGGTGATGCGGAATTGCCTCGGACAGGCCAAGCCAGCCGATGACGCGCCCCGGCAAATCGACCGGGATCAAGTCCAACGCATTCATCAGGGCGACCCAGACGAACACGGTCAAGGCCAACGGCGCGATAAACGTGCGCTTGCCGTGAACCATCGACTTCGATTGGTCTTCAACCATCTCGACCAGCATCTCGATCGCGCATTGGAAACGCTTGGGCACACCGGGCGTGGCACGACGTGCCGCTGCCCACAAAATCGCAAGGGTAAGCAGCCCCATCGCAATCGACCAGAACAGCGTGTCGTAATTGATGATGGAGAAATCGATGACGCTCGTCTGAGGCTTGTTGGAAAAGAACGTCAGATGGTGCGAGATATACTCGGACGGATCGACCGGACGCGTTTCGACGCTAACTGTCATTTGTTCAGACACCCCAGCAATAGTGAAATTCTTTAGCCTGCCGAACCCGGCCTGTCAGGCGCATACCGTGAAAGCGGCACGCGCGCACCTACAAGCCACGTTCAACATGCACTCATTTAACCGCCATCGCAACCCAATACGTCTTAAGTGCGACCAGATATGTCACCAGCAACGGTATCCAGCGAACTTCGTGATAGGTCCAAGCAATTGCGATGAACAGCGCGACCGTTATTCCCGTCTTGATTGCTGCACCCACGATCAGGGTCATCACGGTCGGACGCTTTACGCGTTTCAGCCCCAATGCGAACAAGCAACTCGGGATCCAGCAAATTGCGCCACCCAGCAGTGCGGACAGCGCGACGGCTCCCTGGCGGTCGAATAACCACCACACCAGCGTCACAACCAGGGACAAAGCCATTTGCGCGGCCACCACTTTCAGTGGCGTAACGCGCGATGGACGACTCACATCTGGACCAAACAGCTTCTCTGCTTCAGCCCGTGTGAGCGGAACGATATTATTGTCTTGCTCGACGTCCCATTGGTCTTGGCGGTATATTGTCCGGACATCGGGATTGCCGTGCGCGTCCTGTTCGGCGGACGACCCAGCGGGCGGTACGCCATGTACTTCACGCGTCATCGTACTTCCTTAGTCCGGCCCACGCCTTACACAAGGCTTTCGGGCGCATCAAACTGATAAATCGGAGCGATTGTAAGCGATTCTTACTGCCGATTCAAGACTTTACACGCGCAAATCGCTTCTTGAACCTGGCTGTTTTTCGGTCCCAATCGGTCATGCACTTTGGTCGGTTTTGGTTTTTTTCGGGATCGCGTAAGACGAATCCTGACCACCTTACAAACCGCGCAAATATCGAGTCAACAGGGTCCTACGCACCCCTACGCGAGAGCGCTCTGGCGGCCCATTTGCCGTGCCGGGAAAAGCTGTAGCATCAGCACAACGGCTTTTCACGCGTGGCTAATTCCACTGTCCGAGGCAAAACAGCAAGCCGGCCCCGGCGCCCGTCGCCAACGCAAAAAACGGCAGCGAGATCGCGTGAAACGGTCCCCAAATACCGCGTTCGCCGGCCAAGCGGATGGCGATCAGGTTCGCGAGCGAACCGATGCCGATACCGAAGCCTCCGACGCTCACCCCATACGCCAGCGCGTGCCAATTGGGGGTGAATTCGGCCAGCAGGATGGTCGCCGGTACGTTGCTGATGCCCTGCGACAACAATGCTGCGGCGAGGTACACCCGCAGCGGCGCGCGCAGATCGATCGCGGCCAGTAGGCCATGGATTGCCGGCAGTGCGGCGACGCTGCGCAGCACGATGAACATCAGCACGAAAATCAGCAGCAGCAGCCAGTCGATTCTCAGTACAGCCTCGCGGCGCCACAGTCCGTACCCCGTCAGCACCAGGAGCCAGGCGATCAGTTCATGCCGCAGATCCGCCAAGACCACGAACGCGACGAAGGCCAGCCCCGTCACGCAGATCAATCGAATATCGACGGCTGGATGCGCAGGCGAGTCGCGTCCCGTGGGTACGGCAAACACCGCGGGGGGGAACAGGAATAGGGTGAGTACCACGAGCATCAGCATCAACACGCCGGCCAGCGGCGCCAAAGCCCAGGTGAACGCGAGAAACGAGACGCCGCTGCTCTGCCAGAGAAACAGATTTTGCGGATTGCCCAGCGGCGTGAGCACTGACCCTGCGTTGACCGCGAGCGCGATCGCGATCACCAGGCGTTTGATCGGCAGCGGTGTCAGCCTGTGCAGCGAGAGCGCAAGCGGCACCACAGCGAACAGCGCGACGTCGTTGGTGAGTAAGGTCGCGAGGCCCGCGGCCAACAACACCAGCAAGCATGCAAGACCGCGCTGCGTGTGAATTCGCTGCAGCAACCGGCGCGCCAGCCAATCGAGCGCGCCTGAAAATTCGATGGCCTTCGTCAGCATCAGCAGACCGGCCAGTGTCACGATCGTCGGCCAGTCGACCAAGCCAAACAACGTTGGCGGTGTCTGAGGGCGCAACGCTTCCAACACGATGAACGCCGTCAGCAGGATCGCCAGCACCGGCTCGCCCGTCATCCAGCGTACGACGTGCCGCCATAGCCGCACGGGGGCGGCGAGTTCGGACGGCGCAGAAGTCATGCGAACCACATCACGCGCTTTCTGCGCGGTCAGTACGCAAGCGGTCGATGATGCCTTCCAGCGCGTCGCGGTTGCCGAAATCGATCGTCAGCGTACCCCGCCCTTTACGGCCCAGCTTGATTTTGACATTGGCCGCCAATGCATCGGACAGCTCTTCCTCGAGACGTTCCAAGTCGCGCCCTCCGGACTTGACTGGACGCGGCGAGGCGTCGGCTTGCGCGGATTTAAGCGCGGTCGTAACCAGTTTTTCGGTATCGCGCACCGACATGCGCTTGTTCACCACCTGATGCGCCATCGTGATCTGGCTCGCGGCATCGACCGCCAGCAAGGCCCGTGCATGCCCCATGTCGAGGTCGCCGGCCAACAGCATGGTTTGCACCGGTTGAGCGAGGTGCAACAGCCGTAGCAGGTTGGAAACCGCACTACGTGAGCGTCCGACCGCTTCGGCGGCTTCTTCGTGGGTAAAGTTGAATTCGTCGATCAAGCGCTGAATACCTTGCGCTTCTTCGAGGGGATTAAGATCTTCGCGCTGGATGTTTTCAATCAGCGCCATCGCGGCGGCGGCCTGATCGGGTACATCCCTGACCAGCACCGGCACCTCATGAAGGCCCGCCATGCGCGCCGCGCGGAAGCGCCGCTCGCCAGCAATGATCTCGAAACGGTCTCCCTCTGAGTCAGTACTTACTCTGCGTACCAAGACGGGCTGCATAAGGCCCTGCGCGCGAATACTGGCCGCCAGTTCCTGCAAGGCACCCTCGTCCATACGCGTGCGCGGCTGATATTTGCCGGGTTGCAAGCGGTCCAGCGACAATACGGTAGGCTCCCCTTCCGGGCGAGCCAAGTCGGTCACGTCCACGCTACTGCCCAGTAATGCTTCGAGGCCGCGGCCCAGGCCTTTCTTTTTCACAGCTGCTTTCATTTCGGTTCCAGGATTGACGAGGTCACAGCTTCTCGACGCGCGCAATCATCTCGGCGCCAAATTGGATATAGGCTTGCGCACCGCGCGAAGCCCGGTCGAACACGACGCCCGGCAACCCATAGCTGGGCGCCTCGGCAAGCCGCACATTGCGCGGGATGACGGCGTCGAAAACTTTATCGCCGAAATGGTCTTTCAATTGATCCGAGACTTGTTGCTGCAAGGTAATGCGCGGGTCGAACATGACTCGCAGCAAGCCTATCACTTTCAAATCGCGGTTCAAATTAGCGTGCACTTGCTTGATCGTATTGACCAGGTCGGAGAGCCCTTCGAGCGCGAAATATTCACACTGCATCGGGATAATTACGCCGTGGGCGGCGCACAGGCCGTTCAGCGTCAGCAAGGACAACGCCGGTGGGCAGTCGATCAAGATGAAATCATATTCGGCTGTTATATCGACCAGCGCGCGTTTGAGTTGACGCTCTCGCTGCTCGATACCGACTAGTTCAACCTCCGCGCCAGCCAATTCGCGGTTGGCCGGTACGACGTCGTAGCCGGCGCCTTCAGCGCGCACCAGCGCGTCCGAGATCTTCGCCAGCCCTAGCAGCACTTGGTAAATTGTCGTTTCGCAGGCCGCCTTGTCGATGCCGCTACCCATAGTCGCATTGCCTTGCGGGTCCAGATCGATCAACAAAACGCGCTGCTGTTGCCCCGCCAGGCTCGCCGCCAAATTGACCGTGGTGGTGGTCTTGCCGACTCCGCCCTTCTGGTTGGCGACGCAAAAAATTCGGGTCATTGATATGTTTTCCTTATCCGGGCGGTGGCTTTGAACAATGAATCGCGTCAAGCAAATGCGATTCAGGGCTGTATCGTTTTTATCAGTTGGGACGTGTCAAAGCCCATGGCGGCCACACGTGAAAGCAAGACATCGTACGTGGCGACTTCCATGATCGGTGTGCGCGACAAGATCCACAAATACTTGCGCCCCGGCTCGCTGACTACGGCATAGCGATAGTCGGGGTCGAGCACCACCACCCAGTACTGACCCCAAACGAAGGGCACCCAGCTTAACCAAGCCGGTGCGAATCGCACCTCTAGCTTTGCGGTAGCGGTGGGGTCGGCACGATCGCGACGGGCCACACCCGACACGCGGTCTACTGTGCCATCGGCCTTGCGACACGAGTTGATCACGCTTATCGTGCCATTCGACAGCGGTTCATACTGCGCGGTCACACTGCCCATGCAGTCGCGTTGAAACGAATTGGGCAGGCGCGCAATTTCGAACCATTTGCCCTCATAGCGTGCGATATCCAACGCCGGCACCGGCTGCAACGGCGCTGGGGTGAGCGCCGACGCCCCAGTGCTCGCCATACCTATCGTCAAAGCCATTACAGCCAGCGCGTTTTTCATCCTGCCCCTATCGTCATTTCGATCAGATGCCGCTCTGCGTCCAAAAACGGCACCTCCAGACGTGCTATTTGTTCGACCCTTATGTCCTGGGGAAGCCGCTCGATTTCGGCGTCCGGCCGCACGCCTTTCATGCCCCACATCGTGCCGCCGGGCGCAACAAGGTGTCTGGCAACGGTAACGAAATCGACCAGTTCGGCAAACGCACGTGAAACGATGACGTCGAAATGCGCCGCAACCTCTGTTCCCGGCCGCAACGTCTCCACCCTTCCTGTGACGACCGTGATATTACCGAGTCGTAGCAAACCCTTCGCTTGCGTCAAGAACGCGGTTTTCTTGTGAACGATGTCGTTCAGGGTGATGCGCCAATCTGGCATTGCGATCGCCATGACGATACCCGGCAGGCCGCCGCCGGTGCCCACATCGAGCGCCGACGAGGGGCCACGCGGCGCCAGATGTGGCACGATAGCCAATGAATCGAGCACATGTTGAATCAGCATCTGGCGCGGATCGCGGATTGCCGTAAGGTTATAGACGGCGTTCCATTTCGAGAGTAACTCGAGATAGTCCAGCAGTTGAGCTTGCTGGGCTTGGCCGACCGCGATACCGATAGACTCGACGCCCTCGGCCAACATGCTCGCCAGCTGGCTCCGTGTTGGAACCCCGCCGGCAGCCCCTTCCCGCGAATTTGTCGATCGAGCCATGGAACCTGCGCCGTGACTCGTCATTGACTCAGAACCTGCGGCGAGCCGACCCCGTCGTCGCTCTCGTTGTCGACGGCAGCGTCAGCGCGCGGCATGCGCCCGAGACGTCTTTTCAAATGAACCATGAGCAGCGAAATCGCTGCCGGTGTCATACCGGAAATGCGAGATGCCTGCCCGATCGTTTCCGGTTTGACCGCCGTCAATTTTTGACGAGCTTCAAATGACAAACCTCGTACCTCGGCGTAGTCGAGGTTTGCCGGAAGGCGGGTATTTTCGTTCGCTCCGTGGCGCTCGATTTCGTCAGCTTGGCGCTCGATATAACCTTGATATTTGATACTGATTTCGATCTGCTCTTCGATCTGCTTGTAGAGAACCGAATCGGTATCGTCCAGCGGCGGTTGTGGCAAAAATGCACCCTGTTGCAATGCCATCAATGCCGAATAGGTGACTTCGGGACGACGTAGCAAATCGGCGAGGCTGTATTCATGCTCGATCGCCTTGCCGAGCAGCCGCACCGCGTCTTCTGCCGGCAGTGACTTAGGATTGACCCAACTCAATTTCAGCCGCTCTGTTTCACGTGAAACAGCGTCGCGTTTGCGTGAAAAGATGTCCCAACGGTAGTCGTCCACCACGCCAAGCTCTCGGCCGATCTCGGTCAGGCGCATATCTGCATTGTCTTCACGAAGACTGAGACGATATTCCGCACGGCTGGTAAACATTCGATACGGTTCCGATACACCTTTCGTCACAAGATCGTCGACCAAAACGCCCAAATATGCCTGGTCTCGGCGTGGACTCCAGGCTTCCAGCCCTCGCACCAATCTCCCCGCGTTGATGCCCGCTAGCAATCCTTGTGCCGCCGCTTCCTCGTAGCCTGTCGTGCCATTGATTTGACCCGCGAAGAATAGCCCCGCGATGACCTTGGTTTCCAACGAGGCCTTCAGGCCGCGAGGATCAAAATAGTCATATTCGATTGCATAGCCTGGCCGCAAAATATGCGCTTGTTCCATCCCGCGCATCGAGCGCACCAGAGCTAGTTGAACATCAAATGGCAAGCTGGTCGATATGCCGTTCGGATAATACTCGTTCGTCGTCAGACCTTCCGGCTCCAGGAAGATCTGATGTGAGTTCTTGCTGGCAAAACGGTGAATTTTGTCTTCGATCGACGGGCAATAACGTGGGCCGACCCCTTCGATCACGCCCGTGTACATCGGCGAGCGATCGAGGCCGCCACGAATAATGTCGTGAGTGCGCTCGTTTGTATGCGTGACCCAGCAAGGCACCTGCCGCGGGTGTTGCTCGCTCCGGCCCAGAAATGAGAATACTGGAACGGGATCTCGATCCCCTGCTTGCTCCTCGAGCACTGAAAAATCGATGCTTCGACCATCAACGCGCGGCGGCGTACCGGTTTTCAGGCGTCCCTGCGGCAGTTTCAATTCCTTTAACCGGGCCGACAACGACACCGCAGCCGGATCACCGGCGCGGCCGCCGGTGTAATTATTCAATCCGACGTGAATCTTGCCGTCCAAAAACGTCCCCGCGGTCAACACGACCGCCCCGGCCCGAAAGCGGATTCCAACCTGAGTGATGGCACCGACGACGCGGTCGCCCTCAACCATCAAGTCGTCGACCGATTGCTGGAACAGCCACAAGTTGGGCTGATTTTCGAGCCGATGACGAATTGCTTGCTTATACAAGAGACGATCGGCCTGAGCACGCGTGGCGCGTACCGCGGGGCCTTTGGAGGAATTAAGGATCCGGAATTGGATGCCGCCCTCATCCGTCGCAGCCGCCATGGCACCGCCAAGTGCGTCAACTTCCTTGACCAAATGACCCTTGCCTATCCCGCCGATCGACGGATTACAGCTCATCTGGCCTAACGTTTCGATATTGTGGGTGAGTAACAGCGTTTTGCAGCCCATTCGGGCCGAGGCAAGGGCCGCTTCGGTACCGGCATGGCCGCCGCCGACAACGATCACGTCAAATTCTGTGGGATAAAGCATCGCTATTTCGCGCGTCGCGCCGATGGGCTGGAGCACGAATCTCCGGTAAACATATGGGCGAATTATAACGGCTATCGGTAGCCGCCAGCCGTAACTTGATCGAAACCGATCGGGAGAGGTCGTGTTTCACGTGAAACACGACCTGATAAACGAGCCTGAGCGACTCGTTTAGAGGGCGGAAACGGGTTTTTTCGCCAAACCCAGATAGGTATCGATGACCCTGGTGTTATGGGCGAGTTCATGGGCGGGACCTTCGAGCGCGAGCTCGCCCGTCTCCAGCACGTAGCCGTAGTCCGCCACCTGGAGCGCGGCGCGCGCGTTCTGCTCGATCAACAAGGTCGCTACCCCCGTCTCGCGCAGCTTCGCGATGATGTGCATGATCTCCTTCACGATCAACGGCGCCAGCCCCAGGCTCGGCTCGTCTAGCATCAGCAAGCGCGGCTGCCCCATCAACGCCCGACCCACCGCCAACATCTGCCGCTCACCGCCCGAGAGCGTGCCCGCCGCCTGGCGCCGCCGCTCCTTCAAGCGCGGAAACAAGCCGAACACCGTCTCCAACTCGCTCATGTAGTGACGCTCCCCGCGCTTCTTGCGCGCGTACGCCCCCAACTGCAAATTGTCCTCCACCGTCATGCTCGAGAACAGCTCGCGCTTCTCCGGCACCAGGCACATCCCGCGCGTCACCCGCGCCTCGATGCTCAGTTCCTCGATCGACTCGCCCAGGTACGCGATGCGCCCCGACGCGTGGCCGGTGATCGGCAACGCCCCCATCAAGCCATTGAGCAACGTCGACTTGCCCGCCCCGTTCGGCCCGATCACCGTCACGATCTGACCCGCCTGCACCCGCAAGCGCGCCCCGTGCAACGCCTCCACCTTGCCGTAGCGCACCGCGAACTCGCTCACCTCCAGGATCGGGGGTGGCGCGGGGCTGCTGCCCGACTCGCTGTGCTTGGCGCTCATGCTTCCACTCCTCCCAAATAGGCCTGCAGCACCGCCGCGTCCTGCTGCACCGTCTCGGGCAGCCCCTCCGCGATCTTCGTGCCGAACTCCATCACCACCAACCGGTCCGTCAGGTTCATCACAAAGTCCATGTCGTGCTCCACCAGCAACACGCTCATCCCCTCTTCCTTGAGCTTGGTGAGCAAGCGCGCCAGTTGCTGTTTCTCCAGATACCGCAACCCCGCCGCCGGCTCGTCCAACAGCAGCAACACCGGGTCCGCGCACAGCGCGCGCGCAATCTCCACAATCCGCTGCTGGCCCAACGCCAGGCTCCCCGCCTCCTCGTGCAGGTGCGCCCCCAGCCCCACCCGCTCCAACTGCCGTGCCGCTTCGGCCATCAGTTGCGCTTCCTCCGCGCGGTTCATCCTCAGCACGCTGCGCCACACCCCGGCGCGCCCCCGCAGGTGAGCGCCCAGCGCCACGTTCTCCAGCACCGACATGCCCGCCAACAGCCGCACATGCTGGAACGTGCGCCCCACGCCACGCCGCGCGATCTCGCGCGCGCGCAACCGCTCGATGCGCTCGCCGTTAAACGTCACCGCACCGCGGGTGGCCTGCAGCACCCCCGTCACCAGGTTGAAGGTCGTCGACTTGCCTGCCCCGTTCGGCCCGATCAGCCCGATGATCTCGCCCGCCTTCACCTCGAAGCTCACGTCGTTCACCGCCACCAGCCCGCCGAAGGTCTTGCGCACCGCTTCGAGCTTGAGCAGGCTGTGCCCCGCCTGCGGCTGCGTGCGCCGCGCCAGCGCGGCCGCGTTGTGATCCACCGCCGCCGGTTTCGCGCTCGGCAGCCAGCGGCTCAGGTACGACCACACCCCGTCGCGCGCGTACTGCAGCAACACCACCAGCAGCACCCCGTACACGATGATTTCAAAGTTGCCGCTCTCGCCTAACAGTTTGGGCAGCAGCGTTTGCAGCCAGTCCTGCAGCAGCGTGAGCAGCGCCGCCCCCAGCAACGCGCCCCACACCTGCGACACGCCCCCCACCACCGCCATGAACAGGTACTCGATGCCGTGGTCCAGCCCGAACGGCGTCGGGTTCACCGAGCGCTGCAGGTGCGCGTACAAGAACCCCGAGAGTGCGGCCAGCACCGCCGCGTAGACGAAGATCACGACCCGCAGCCACCCCGTGTTGATGCCGAACGCCTCGGCCATCAGCGTGCCGCCCTTCAGGGCCCGGATCGCACGCCCCGGGCGGCTGTCCAGCAAGTTCAGCAGCGACATCACCGCGAGCACCACCGCCGCCCAGATCAGGTAATAGATGCTGCGCCCGCTCTCCAGATGCCAGCCCAGCAGGTTGAGCACCGGGATGCCGTTGATCCCGTCATACTTGCCCAGGAACTCCAGGTTCCCGAACAGGAAGTACAGCGCCAGGCCCCAGGCGATCGTGCCCAGCGGCAGGAAGTGCCCCGACAGGCGCATCGTCACCGCCCCCAGGCACAGCGCCAGCAGCCCCGTGAGCACCACCCCGGCGATCAGCCCCAGCCACGGCGACAGGCCCAGCGTCGTGCTCACGTAGCCCGTTGCGTACGCGCCGATCCCCACGAACGCCGCCTGCCCGAACGAGGTCATGCCACCCACCCCCGTGAGCAGCACCAGCCCCAGCGCCACCAGCGCGTACAGCCCGATATAGTTGAGCAGCGTCACCCAATATTCCGGGATCCGCACCGGGTGCGGCAGCACCGGCAACAACGCCAGCAGCACTGCCAGCCCCAACAGTCCTCTGTATTTCATGTGCGCTCTTTCATGTTGTCTCTTTCATGCCGGTTCAGCGCGCGGCGGCGCTACTCTTCTTCGCTGTCGTCCAGCGTATGGCTGGCCAGTGAGCGCCACAACAGCACCGGGATGATCAATGTGAACACGATCACCTCCTTGTACGCGCTCGCCCAGAACGACGAGTACGACTCCAGCAGCCCCACCAGCAACGCCCCGGCTGCCGCCAGCGGGTAACTCGCCAGCCCGCCGATGATCGCGCCCACGAAGCCCTTCAGCCCCATCAGGAAGCCCGAGTCGTAGTAGATCGTCGTGAGCGGCGCCACCAGCATCCCGCACCACGCCCCCAAGGCCGCCGCCAGCGTGAACGCCAGCTTGCCCGCCTGCGCCGTGCCGATTCCCATCAGCCGCGCGCCCAGCCGGTTCACCGCCGTCGCGCGCAGCGCCTTGCCCGATAGCGTGCGCTCGAAGTACACGTACAACGCGCCGATCAGCACCACGCTGCTGCCCATCACCCACAGGCTTTGCCCCGAGATCGTCACGCTACCCAGCGTCACGCTCGCGTCCGAGAACGCCGTGGTGCGCGAGCCCTCCGCGCCGAACATCAACAAGCCCAGCCCCACCAGCGCGAAGTGCACCCCCACCGAGACGATCAGCAGCAGCAGCGTGTTCGCCTGCGCCAGCGGCGCGAACGCGAGCCGGTAGATCATCGGCCCCATCGGCGTGACGATCAACAGCGCCAGCCCCACTTGCACCGCAAGCGGCAGGTTCGCCCCGTAGCCCGCGAGCAGCGCTTGCGTGAGCCCGAACACCGCCACCGGGAACAGCACGTAACGCCCCGCCAGCACCGGCAGCGTGCGCCACGCCCGGCGCCGCTCGCTCGCGTGGCGCACTACCCCCACGCCCTCCGCCACAAAACACCCCACCCCCAGCACCAGCAGCAGCCAGCACGTGCCCGGCAACTTCTGCATCTGCAGTGCCGCCAGCGTGAGCGCCCCGTACGACACGAACTCCCCCGCCGGGATCAGGATCACCCGCGTCACCGAGAACACCAGCACCAGCGACAGCGCCAACAGCGCATAGATCGCCCCGCTCGTGATGCCGTCCTGCAGCAGGATCGCCGCGATTGATAAATCCATACTTCCTCGATAAAAAAACCCGCGCCACCAGCGCGGGGCACCTACCCTTTTACGACTTCACGTTTTACTGCTGCAGCTTCCACTTGCCGTCCACGATCTCCACCATCACCCGCGCCCGCTCATCCAGCCCGTTGTGGTTCTGCGCCGTCGTGTTCATGATCCCGTGCGACAGCGCCAAGTCATGCACGTTCTCCAGCGCCGTGCGCAACGCCGCCCGGAACTCCGGCGTGCCCGGCTGCGCCGTCTTCAGCGCCACCGGCACCGCACGGTTCAGCATCTGACCCGCGTCCCACGCGTGCCCGCCGAACGTCGCGATGCTGCCCGCGCCGTACACCTTCTCATACGCCTCCCGGTACGTCGTCGCCGACGCCTTCACCGCGTTGCTCGCCGGCAACTGCTCCGACACCAGCAGCGGGCCCGCCGGCAGGAACGTGCCTTCGCATGCCTTGCCGCACACGCGCAGGAAGTCGTTGTTCGCGACACCATGCGTCTGATAGATCTTGCCCTTGTACCCACGCTCCTTGAGCGCCGACTCCGGCAACGCCGCCGGCGTGCCCGAGCCCGCGATCAGCACCGCGTCCGGGTTCGCGCTCGTGAGCTTCAGGATCTGACCCGTCACCGACGTGTCACCCCGGTTGTAGCGCTCCACGTCCAGCAACTGCAGGTGGTTCGCCGCCGCCGCCTTCGTGAACTCGCTCAACCAGCTCTCGCCGTACCCGTCCGAGAAGCCGATAAAACCCACCGACTTCACCCCGTGTTGCGCCATATGCTGTGCTATCGCGTTGGCCATCAAGCTGTCGTTTTGCGGCACCTTGAATACCCACGCCCGCTTCGCGTCCATCGGCTCGATGATCCCCGCCGACGCCGCCAGCGAGATCACCGGCGTGTGCGACTCCGCCGCCACCTCCGTCATCGCCAGCGCGTTGGGCGTCACGCTCGATCCGATCACCGCATCCACGTGGTCCTCGCTCGTGAGCTTGCGTATGTTCTGCACCGCATGCGTCACGTCCGTGGCGTCGTCCAGCACGATGTACTCCACGCTCTTGCCACCCATCTCCTTGGGCAGCAGCGCGATCGTGTTCTTCTCCGGGATCCCCAAGGACGCCGCCGGACCCGTCGAGGACAGCGTCACCCCGATCTTGATCTGCGCTTGCGATACCCCCGCCAACCCCAGCAGACCAACCCCCAACAACACCCCCGCCAATACCCTCAACCGCTTCTTCTCGATGCCCTTCATCACTCTCTCCTCGGTGTGTTCCGCTTAGTTAGCTCAGCGCGGATCGCGATAACAAAATAAACAACTTCTGTGACGACAGCGCATTCCTGCGCCGTCGCGCTCAAGAAAACCGCCTCTCTTGTCACACGCGAGGCGGACCAAAAATACTTTGGGATACTAATTTATTGGCGATAACCACCGCCCCGATACCCCCGGACCCGCGCGCGACACGCCGCTGCGCCGACAAACGCTGGGTGTCCCGGATGCCTGACGAAACGCAGCCGGGATGCGGACAACACGCGAGGGGGAATACAACCGAAAGTGGGCGACCATAAAAAATTTGGACAAATAAAAAGCGCTGTTGGATTTAACACCCAACAGCGCTTTCCGTGGCACTGAATGCCTTATTGTCTCCTCGTTCCCCGCCTTGCAAATGCGGTGCATCGAACTGACCGAAAGATAAACCATCGACGCCCCTTGCGACAAGCTAGCATTTACCCTAGGAAGGTGCAAAACCGTCCATTTTGGTGAAAGCCGGCGGCATTATCGCGACTGCATGCACCATGCAGCGCCGGCCTCCCACCAAAGCGCTCACGATCTCAGCGGCCTGACCCGCGCAACGATTTCGCCCACAATCCCACGACGGAACGCCAGCACGCAAACAATAAAAATGAGTCCGATCACGATGGTGACCGACTCGCCCAGCGAGTTGAACCACTGAACGCCCGTCACCGAGGCCAGGAAGCTCCCGATGTCGCCCAGCCTATCCTCCAGTGCCACGATGATGAACGCGCCCACCAGCGGCCCAAACAAGGTCCCCATGCCGCCCACCAGTGTCATCAGGATCACCAACCCGGAAGTCGACCAATGCGCATCGCCCAGCGTCTCGAAACCGAGCACCAGCGCCTTGAGCGATCCGGCCAGCGCCGCAAGCCCCGCCGACAGCACGAACGCCAGCAGCTTGAAACGATCGGTGTCGTAACCCAGCGAAATTGCGCGCGGCTCGTTCTCCTTGATCGCCGCCAATACCCAACCGAACGGCGAATGCACGATGCGCACAATCAACAGGAACGCGAGCACCATGATTGCGACCACGACGAAATAGAGCGTCAGATCGGAATCGAGCGAGAGCAACCCGAACAGCTTGCCGCGCGCGATGCCTTGCAAGCCGTCTTCACCGTGCGTAAGCGGGATCTGCAGAAACACGAAATATAATAACTGAGCGAGCGCCAGGGTAATCATCGCAAAGTAGATACCTTGGCGGCGGATCGCCAGCACCCCCATCACGAACCCCAGTACCACGCCGGCCGCGACCCCGCACAGGATGCCGAGTTCGGGCGTCAAGCCCAGCGTCTGGATCGCGTAACCGGTGACGTAACCGGCCGAGCCGAGAAACGCCGCGTGGCCGAAAGACAGCAACCCGGTATAGCCGATCAGCAAATTAAACGCCGCGGCAAAGAGCGCAAAGCACAGTACCTTCATCAGGAACAGGGGATACACGCCCAGCCAGGGCGCCAATAGCAGGCCTAGCAGCAGCAACCCATAAAGCGCTTTCTTAAGCATTGCTGTCCTTTTACTTTTCTTTACCGAACAGGCCCGCCGGACGAACCAGCAGCACCAGTACCATGATCACGAACACGACTGTCGCCGACCCTTCCGGGTAAAACACCCGCGTCAGCCCTTCCACCACGCCCAGCATCAGGCCGGTCAGGATCGAGCCCATGATCGATCCCATCCCGCCGATCACCACCACCGCAAACACGGTAATGATCATCGGCTGCCCCATCAGCGGCGAAATCTGGATCACCGGAGCCGCCAGCACGCCCGCAAATGCCGCCAGCGCGAGGCCGAAGGCGTAGGTGAGCGTGACCATCAGCGGCACATTGATACCGAAGGCTTCAACCAGCCTCGGGTTTTCGGTACCGGCGCGCAAATAGGCGCCCAGCTTGGTCTTCTCGATCACGAACCATGTCGCGAAACAAACCGTCAGCGACGCCACCACAACCCAGGCGCGGTAGTTGGGCAAATACATGAAGCCGAGGTTGGTCGCGCCCGTCAATAGTGCAGGCACGTCATAAGGCTGGCCCGAAGAGCCGTAAATCGAACGGAACACGCCTTCGATCACCAACGTGATGCCGAACGTCAGCAGCAAGCCGTATAAGTGATCGAGCTGATAGAGCCAGCGTAACAAGGTGCGTTCAAGCACGATGCCGAACAAGCCGACCACCAACGGTGCGAGGATCAGCATGGGCCAATAGCCGATGCCGAAATAGGCGAACCCCATCCAGGTGACCATCGCACCGAGCATGAAGGTCGCGCCATGCGAAAAATTGATGACGTTAAGCAGGCCGAAAATCACCGCAAGGCCCAGGCTCAGGATCGCGTAGAACGAGCCGTTCACGAGGCCCAGCAGCAGCTGACTCAGCATAGCCGGCAACGGAATGCCAAAGATATCCATCGAATCGGTCTGTCCGCTTGAATAACCAAAAAAGAAACGCCCACGTTTGCACGGTGTGCGGTGTAAAGGCGCATGAATGCGTGCAACGCCCGGTCTTGCCTATCGCTCGGGGCAGGCGCGGTGCAGACCCTGAGGTCACGCGACGCGCCGCCCTTCGCTATCTACCGCTCTTCATATCGTCGATCAAGTCGACCAACCCTTGCTCGACTCGTGGTCGAGTTGGGGTCAACGCATAGCCGACTCAACGCCCAACGTACTTCCACAGATTTACTTCCACCCGCTTATTTCCACCCGCTTATTTCCACATTGCGCAGCGCGTTTCAGCCTTGCTCGTGAACGCTTGATCGCCCGGCACCGTCGCGACCACCTTGTAGTAGTCCCACGGCTTGGTCGATTCGCTCGGCTTCTTCACTTGCATCAAATACATGTCGTGAATCATCGAACCATCGGCGCGGATGTAGCCCTTGGCATAGAAGTCGTTGACGCCGACCTTCTTCATCTGGGCCGCAACCTTTTCCGGATCGGTCGAACCGACCGCCTGGACCGCCTTGAGCCAGTTCATCGTGGCCGAGTAGTCAGCCGCCTGCAGACTGCCCGGTTCTTTCTTCATCTTGTCGAAGTAACGTGCCGCCCATGCGCGCGACGCCGGGTTCTGATCCCAATACCAGCTGTCCGTGAGCAACAGGCCTTGCGTGGTGTCCAAGCCCAGGCTATGCACGTCGGCAATGAATACCAGCAGCGCCGCGATCTTCATCGTCTTGGTGATGCCAAACTCTTTGGCCGCCTTGATCGCATTCACCGTGTCGCCGCCAGCGTTCGCCAAACCGAGAACCTGCGCCTTGGATGCCTGCGCCTGCAACAGGAACGACGAGAAATCCGACGCCGACAGCGGATGGCGTGCCGCGCCCAGCACCTTGCCGCCATTGGCCAGCACCACCGTGGTGGCAGCCTTCTCGAGCGCCTTGCCGAATGCGTAGTCAGCCGTCAGGAAATACCAGGTCTTGCCATCGGGTTGCTTGGTAATGGCCGAGCCCGCTACCTTCGAAAGCGCGGTGGTGTCATACGCGTAGTGGATCGACAACGGTGAGCATTGCTCGTTGGTCAGATTGTCCGCACCGGCGCCGACGTTGATGTAGAGCTTCTTCTTTTCGATCGCAACCTGGTTGGTGGCCAGCGCCGTGCCGGAGTTGGTGCCGCCGAGGATAAAATCGACGCCGTCACGGTCGAACCATTCGCGCGCGCGCGACGCCGCGATGTCAGGTTTGTTCTGGTGATCGGCCAACAGCAGCTCGATAGGCTTGCCGTTGACCTTGCCACCGAAATCGGCAATTGCCATGCGGATGGCTTCCACGCCGCCCTGTCCGTCGATATCGGCATACACGCCCGATAGATCCGTGATGAAGCCCATCTTGACGGTATCGTCAGCGGCGTTAGCCACCGGCATGCTGCCCAGCGCCGCAACCATGGTCAAAGCCACCGCACCCGCGAGTTTCTTGAGTTTCATGCCCTGTCTCCTTTGTGGTGAATCTTCTTGTAGGTAAAGAAATCGGACCGCGCAAACCGCGCGTATTTTACCGGGACCTTACGAGGTCGGCACCGCATACGCATCCATACCAACCCGGCACGGCGCGGCGCAGAGCCCTATCAGACGCCTAGCAATTCGTGCAGCACCGGCATCTTGGCATCAAGCTCCCGGGCATTGAAATGTTCGACGATATTGCCATGCTCCATCACATAAAACCGGTCCGCCAAAGGCGCTGCAAACCGGAAATTCTGCTCGACCATCACTACCGTATAACCGCGCGATTTCAGCGTCAGGATCATCCGCGCGAGCGCCTGCACGATGACCGGCGCGAGCCCCTCGGAAATTTCGTCGAGCAACAGCAGATTGGCGCCGGTTCGCAGGATGCGCGCCACCGCCAGCATTTGCTGTTCCCCGCCCGACAGCCGGGTGCCTTGACTCATGCGGCGCTCTTGCAGGTTCGGAAACATCTCGTAGATTTCATCGATCGACATCGATTTCGACGAGCGCGAAATCACCGGCGGCAACATCAGGTTCTCTTCGCACGACAAGCTGGCGAAAATGCCGCGCTCTTCCGGGCAATAACCAACGCCGCAATGCGCGATCTTATGCGACGGGAGCCCGACGGTTTCGCGGCCATTGACTTTGATCGAGCCCGTGCGACGGCCGGTCAAGCCCATGATCGCGCGCATCGTCGTGGTGCGGCCCGCGCCGTTGCGCCCCAGCAAGGTCACCACTTCGCCGCGGTTCACGCGCAAATCGACGCCATGCAGAATGTGGGACTCACCATACCAGGCTTGCAGCCCGGTGATCTCCAACGCCGCTTCGCCGTTGGTCGCCTGTTGCGCGGCACTCGGCGCAAGCGTTTCGTTTTCAGCGTGCATCAGCCGTGGGCTCCCTGCAATGCAGCGTCGACGCTGCCCATGTACGCCTGCATGACCAACGGGTTCTTCGACACTTCGCTGTACGCACCCTCGGCCAAAACTTCGCCGCGTTGCAAGACAGTGATGGTGTCGGAAATCCCGGCAATCACGTTCATATTGTGTTCGACCATCAGAATGGTGCGACCCGCCGACACTTTTTTGATCAGCGCCGTAACGCGATCGACGTCCTCGTGTCCCATGCCTTGCGTCGGCTCGTCGAGCAGCATCACCTCAGGTTCCATCGACAGCGTGGTGGCAATTTCGAGCGCGCGCTTGCGTCCATAGGAAAGCTCGACCGTCGCCGTATCGGCGAAATCGCCAAGGCCCACCTGCTCGAGCAATTCCATGGCGCGGTCGTTGAGCTCGACCAGCGAGCGCTCGCTGCGCCAAAAATAAAAGGACGTGCCCAGTTGGCGTTGCAGCCCGATCCGTACATTTTGCAGCGCCGTCATGTGGGGAAATACAGCCGAGATCTGGAACGAACGAATCACGCCACGCCGTGCGATCTCTGCGGGTTTTTCACGCGTGATGTCGATGCCGTTGAAAACGATCTGGCCGGAAGTCGGTTCGAGGAATTTCGTGAGCAGGTTAAAGCAGGTGGTCTTGCCAGCGCCGTTGGGTCCGATCAATGCATGGATCGTGCCGCGCCTGACACTCAGGTTCACGCCGCTGACCGCTGTGAAGCCGCGAAACTCTTTCGTCAGCCCACGCGTCTCAAGAATGATTTCGTTTTGAATCATGTCCTCTGCCACGGTGTTTTTGGATCGGTGATCTGCGCTACGGCCGAGCGCAAAGAAATTCTGAGACGATTAGCTTGCAGCGCAGCATAAGCCTCGCCGCGATTCGCTGCAAAGCACAGCCGGAACGTATTGTCGCAATAATGATGCGCCGCACTTATCGGTGTTTGCACTAACAGATCGCAATCATTTGCTTTCCCGCGAAAACCCAGCACGCAAAAGGGCTTCCCGCCATCGGAACGATGGAGGAAAACCCTCGTTGTAAGCCGTTTGCATGCTGTCTTGCCAACCGCGGCCGCGCGCGACGTGCGCTCAGCGCGCGCGACGCGCCGCTCGTATCATCTCGCTCGCGCGTTCCGCGATCATCAATGTGGGCGAATTGGTGTTGCCCGAGGTGATACGGGGCATCACCGAAGCGTCGACCACGCGCAGACCATCGATACCGATCACCCTGAGCTGGCTGTCGACTACGGCCGACGGATCCTCGACGCGTCCCATCGCACACGTGCCGACCGGGTGAAAAATGGTCGTACCTACCCGGCCCGCCGCGCGCACGAGCTCATCCTCGCTCTGGAACTCGACGCCGGGCATGATTTCTTCGGGCCGATAACGCGCCAACGCGGGCGCGGCAGCGATTCGGCGAGTGAAGCGCAAACCATCCGCCGCGATATGGCGGTCGTGCTCAGTCGATAGGTAATTCGGTGCAATCCGCGGAGCCGCAAACGGATCCGCGGCCGTGATGTGCACGCTACCGCGCGAGCTTGGCCGCAAATGACAGACCGACGCGGTAAATGCATTGAAAGTGTGCAGCGGTTCGCCAAACTTTTCCAACGACAACGGCTGCACGTGATATTGGATGTCGGGTCGAACAATGGTCGGATCATCGGGGTTCGATTTTGCGAATGCGCCCAACTGCGAAGGCGCCATGCTCATCGGCCCGCTTTGGTTGAATGCATAACGCATTCCGATCGCCAGCTTGCCCCACCAGTGCGCCTGCAAGGTATTAAGCGTCGACACGCCGGTGACCTTGTACGCCATGCGCAGTTGCAGATGATCCTGCAGGTTTTCTCCGACGCCACTCAAATGATGAACCACGGGCACGCCCAATTGCTGCAACCGCGCGGCGTCACCTATGCCCGAGCGCTCAAGCAGCGCAGGCGAGTTGATGGAGCCCGAGGCGAGCAGCACTTCGATGCGCGCCTTGGCGTGATAATCGGTGCCGCCTCCCAGGTATTCGACACCGCTGCATCGACGCCCTTCGAAGCTCAGGTGTTTGACTTGCGCGCCGGTAATGATGGTCAGGTTCCCGCGCCGCGAGGCCGGCCGCAAGAATGCCTTGGCCGTGGACCAGCGAATACCGCGCCGCTGGTTTACATCGAAATATCCGACGCCAAAGTTGTTGCCGCGATTGAAGTCATCGGTCGCCGGCACGCCCACTTCTTGCGCGGCCGTCGCAAACGTTTCGAGTATGCCCCAGCGCAATCGTTGCTTCTCGACCCGCCACTCGCCGCCTTTGCCATGAAACTCGCTGCTGCCGCCGTGATAGTCCTCGCTACGCTTGAATACCGGCAGCACTGAATCCCAAGACCAGCCGGAATCCGCGGTCAGCTCGGCCCAACCGTCGTAGTCTTCGCGCTGGCCGCGCATATAGATCATGCCGTTGATCGAGGATGATCCGCCCAGCACGCGCCCGCGTGGATACGACAGCACGCGTCCATCGAGCCCGGCCTCGGCTTCGGTCTTGTACAGCCAGTCGGTACGCGGATTGCCGATGCAATAGAGGTACCCGACAGGAATATGGATCCAGTGGTAATCGTCCTTGCCGCCCGCTTCCAGCAACAGTACCGATACCTCGGGATCCTCGGTCAGACGGTTGGCCAGTACGCAGCCCGCCGTGCCTGCACCGACGATGATGTAATCGTATTCGCCTTCTAAGGTCGCCACGGCGAGTCTCCTTGCTACTGTTATTTTTGTGTAGTTACCTGAACGACGGATTGTTACCGGTTTTCTGCGCGCGCGGGGGTATTGCCCTTCGAGCCCGTTAAAGATACTGCACGCGAACTCGACGATCTGGGTCCGCGCACAGCCTTGTCGAGCTAATGAGAGATCAAGGCAATATTAGACTGACTCATAATTGTTCTTTTATGCGGGTCGCGCATCGGCTTCGCTAACTCGTTTGTCCGACTCGTTGCCCGAGCCATTGGCTTAACCTGGCTGGCCCACTGCAGCAGCGACTGACCCGGGCTCCGTACGATGACCCGCGCACCGTGGTACACAGGATAGAGCGTGTTGCGCCGCACTTTCCAATGATTTCTTTTGAGATCAGATATAAATCTGGCTTATATTGCTGATATGGACCTCACTTTACTACGCGCATTCGTCATGGTGGCCCGCGAGGGTAACCTGACCCGTGCCGCCGTCCAGTTGCACTTGACCCAGCCGGCTGTCAGCTTGCGCATCAAGCACCTGCAGGAAATCCTCAATCTGGCTTTGTTTTCACGCAACGCGCACGGTCTGACGCTTACGCGGGATGGCCAAGCCTTGCTGCCGCTGGCCGAACGCACGCTGGCCAGCGCAACCGACCTGGAGCGCGCAGCGGCGGCAATGCGCGAGACGGTGCGTGGCCAATTGCGCATCGGCACCATCCTCGACCCCGAATTCTTGCGTCTCGGCGGTTTTTTCAAACGCCTGGTCGAGGGCTATCCACAGATCGAGACCGGCTTACGCCACGGCATGTCGGGCTGGGTGCTGGAACAAATCGCCGCCGGCGAACTCGATGTCGGTTATTACATCGGCGAGCCCCAGCCCCCCGCGGCCGGGCAACCGGCCTTATATACGGTGGCGCTCACCTCGTTCAACTATCGAGTGCTGGCGCCGGCGGGCTGGAAAGACCGCGTGAGCGGGCGCGACTGGCCGGCGCTTGCGGCCTTGCCCTGGATCTGGACGCCGCCGGCATCCGCACATCACCGGCTGCTGTCCGCGATTTTCGGTGCGCTGGGGGTCGCGCCGCTCAAGGTCGCCGAAGTCGACCAGGAAAGCTCGATGCTAGATCTGGTCAAGTCCGGGATCGGTTTGAGCTTGGCGCGCGACGCGATTGCGCTACGCGAGGCCCACGCGCACGGGCTGGCAATTGCCGACAGCGTAGCGGTTGCCACGCAATTGTCATTCGTGACCCTCGCGCGGCGACGCGAAGAGCCCGCGATCGCGGCGGCGCTGCAATTAATCAAAGAACAATGGGCAGCGTAAGCCGACTATAAGTACACTAAGCAGACTGGCTGGGTTCGGATGAGCCGCGAACGAGCCGCGGACGAACTCGGATAAACCGCCAACCGCGCACGACGAACCCGGACCGGCCCGCTTGATACCGGCGGAAAATCGAATCGGATTTCCGGCCCGCATTATCCGCACGAACCCGCTTGAACCATACTCCGCTACCGGGCTCAAACCCCTTCAATTCACGCTCAAGAGGTCCACATGGCTCGCAATATCGAAATCAAGGCTCGCATCGACAATTACGATGAACTGGTGGAACGCGCGGCAGCCATGACCGAACATCCGCCTCTCTCATATCGCCAGCACGACACATTTTACGAAGTGCCCTCGGGTCGACTGAAACTGCGCCGCTTTGACGACGGATCGCCTGCCGAACTGATTTTCTATCAACGCGATGACACCGATGGCCCCAAGGTGTCGTTCTATATGCGCAGCCCCGTCACCAACGTCGAGGCAACCCAGGCGTTGTTCGCCGCAGCGCTAAAGATTCGCGGTAACGTTTCCAAGGAACGGCTGGTTTATCTGGTCGAGCGCTCCCGCATCCAGCTCGACCGCGTCGAAGGCTTGGGCGATTTCGTCGAAATCGAAGTGGTGCTGGACCAAGACGACGACGAAGCCACCGGCGAAAAGGAAGCTTTCAAGATGTTCGAGAAATTGGGGATTCCCAGCGAGTCTTTCGTCCCCGGCTCCTATATCGATTTGCTCAACGCCCGCTGAATCGACGACAACGCGCGACGACAACGCGCGACGACAACCCCGCGACAATAGCCTGTCGATCAGCTCGTGGCGCTGCCGGGCGCGAGCTGGCTGAGCGGATAAGCGCCGTTGCGCTTGAAGGTAGTCAACACGATGTTGGAGCGCACGCTGTCGACGCCCGGCACCCGCATCAGTTTTTTCATGACGAAGGTCGATAGCGCGTTGAGGTCGGCGCTGACGATGCGCAACATGTAATCGGCGTCGCCCACCACGGCGTGACATTCGAGCACTTCTGGCAAGACCTCGATCTGCTGCTGGAACTGCTCGATGATCGAATCGCCGTGATGCTTGAGCTTCAGGCTAGTGAAGGCCGTTACGCCGAGCCCAAGCTTTTCCGGCCGTAGGATCACTCGGTACCCTTCGATCACCCCGGCCGATTCAAGCCGTTGCAGACGTCGCCCGATCTGCGACGGCGACAACGGCACCTGTTCGCCCAATTGCTGATGGGTGGCCCGACCGAAGCGCTGCAGTACCTCAAGCAGCGCCAGATCGAAGTGATCCAACTCCAGCATCGCAATCTCCCGCAAAAATTCGATTTATTTGCGAGATTATTGCATATGAGGCGCAAATTCATTGAAAAATGCGCTTTTTCACTCGTGCGGGCTCGCTCGATTCAGTACGCGCGTTTTCGGACCGCGAAGCCGGCAGGACGCCTGCTCGTCATGGAAATAGCGGTCGATACCGGGCAAAACCGAATTGTGCAAGAATAAGCCCACACCCTTGGCGCGCGATCGCGCGCCTCATTCACACCGCTTTGCAGCGAAGGCCACATGATGCATAAACTCACTTCCGAAGAACGCGCGACGTTGTTGCCTACGCTCGTGGGTTGGGTCGCCACCCCTGGCCGGGACGCGATACACAAACAATTCGTTTTCCCTGATTTCAACGCGGCATTCGGCTTCATGTCGCGTGTGGCGCTCAAGGCCGAGCGCCTGGATCACCACCCGGAGTGGTTCAACGTCTGGAATAAGGTCGATATCACGTTGACGACTCACGACGCCGAGGGCGTGACCGCCCGCGATGTCGAATTGGCCCGCTTTATCGAGACCATTGCGCCGAAAACCTGAGACTTAGGCGTCGGCGTTAGGGTCAACGATAGGGACAGACAAGGCCAAACACGGGGCCAGAGAGGACCAGACACGGGCCAAACGCACGAAAAGATGTGAAACCCGCCGAAACGTCAGCCCTCTGTAATTTAAGTTGTCGCTTTCATAAGCGATTCGTAAGACTGATAAGCCATTAGCGCATTTGGCTCAAGTTCACTTAGCGGAAGCGTCTTACGCCGCTGTACAATCATTAGAGCATAAGGTTTCGATAAGGCATTGGCCTGCTGGCACAGCTTCATTTCGTCACCGTACGAAGGAAGCTGGGCACGCCAATAATTGATCGCCGCCTCCAGCTGCGTGATGTCGATTTCCCGCATGCCGGCGTTATGCCCGGGTTGGTCCACATGCCCCGGGCCGGCTGCCGGATCGGTAGCGGAACTCGATTGTGTCGCGAGATCTGTCATAGGTCCTTCATCGGTCCTTTAATGCCCTTCATGTCTGGCTTGCGGGCTAGCCGGGTCTGCGAACGAGAGCGCCCCTTTCAAATTGTACTTGAGCGATAGCTATGCGACTCCTACTCATCGAAGACGACCGCCCGATCGCGCGCGGTATCCAAAGCAGCCTCGAACAGACCGGCTTCACAGTCGACATGGTCCATGACGGTATTTTCGCCGAGCAAGCGTTCGCGCAGAACCGTCACGACCTGATTATCCTGGATCTGGGCTTGCCCGGCCTGGACGGCATGACCTTGCTCTCGCGCCTGCGCCAGCACAACCGCCACACCCCGGTCATTATCCTCACTGCGCGCGACGAACTCGACGATCGCTTGCAAGGACTGAACAGCGGTGCCGACGACTACATCTCCAAACCGTTCGAGCCCGCTGAACTCGAAGCGCGGATCCGCACGGTGCTGCGTCGCAGCGGCACTCACGGCGTGATCTCTCGCCCGGAAGTCACTTTGGGCGGCGTACGCCTGTCGGGCGTAGACCGCCGTATCTTCAACCAGGATAAGCCCCTCGAATTGTCGCCGCGCGAGTTCGCAGTGCTCGAAATGCTGTTGCAACGGCATGGACGCGTGGTGAGCAAGGCCCAATTGCAAGACCACTTGACGCATTTCGGCGGCGACCTGGGTGACACGGCCATCGAAGTGTACTTCCATCGCGTGCGCAAGAAACTCGAAGGCTGCCGCGTCGAGATCGTGACCGTGCGCGGCTTCGGCTATCTGCTCCAGGAAATCGCTTAAGTTCAGCCGAGCGCGTTTTGTAGCATTTTGGAAACGCACATGCTCATGCCCGCTTCCGTTCCTGCGGTCAGTCTACGTCATACGCTGCTGCGCCGGCTGATCGCGCCGCTTTCCCTGCTTGCGCTGGCCAGCGGCATGGTCGCCTTCGGACTCGCTTTCCGATATACCGAGCGCACCGTTGACCGCTCGCTGACCGAATTCGCCAACGCCATGGCTCAGCAGTTTCTCAGCGCGAACTCGACACCGCTTGTCACCGTGCCGCAACTAGGCGATGCGATGTTCTCCGACCCCGCCGACCACCTGACTTATCGCGTAACGGACGGTGTACACGAGATAGCCGGCCAAGCGAATTTGCCGCTCACAGGCAACTTCGTGCGCGACACGCGCCGCGCCGCGATTTTCGAATCGGATTTCGAAGGGGGCGCGGTCCGGGTCGCGCAGATCAAGGTCAAGCGCGCCGATGGAAGCGTTGTGACCGTCGAGGTTGGACAGCGGCTCGCGCGGCTATATCGGCTCGCGGCAGAGTCGCTGCTGGCCGTGATGACCCCCTTATTGCTGCTGCTCGTCGCTGGCTGGTTGATCGTGCTCGGCGCCGTGAACCGACAGCTCAAACCGCTCACGCAACTGGCCGATTCATTGAACCGGCAGACGCACACCTCCCTGGAACCCGTCGACGAAACGTTCGTTCCGGCCGAAATCCGGCCGCTGACCGGCGCACTGAATGCCTTGCTGGCACGCCTTAAAACCGCGCTCGACGCGCAGCGCAGTTTTATCGCCGATGCCGCACATCAATTGCGCACGCCGCTCACGGCGCTCAAACTGCATGCTGAACAAGCCGCCACGGCGCGCGACCCCCAAGCGGTCCAGGTTGCCGTGCAAGAGCTGCGGGCTTCAGCCGACCGGGCGGTTCGTTTGTCGAATCAGTTGTTATCGCTGGCGCGCGCCGAACCGGGCGAACATGTGGCGCAATTTTCCAAGGTCGATATCGCCTTGCTCGCGTTCGACACAGGCGCGGAATCCGTGCCACGGGCGTTGGCCCATGGCGTCGACATGGGCTTTCAACGACTTGACGCCGCCGCCGGCGAGGCCGGTAGCGGCTCGCCGCTGTACGTGCTCAGCAACGCGATATTGTTGCGCGAGGCATTGGCCAATCTGATCGACAACGCGCTGAAATATGCAACGCCGCGCAATGACGAGGGTGGACGCCTCACGCTGAGCGTGGGAGCGAAGCACACGCCGGGCGAACCCGCGCAAGCCGAACTGGTGGTCGAAGACGATGGGCCGGGTGTACCGCCCGAGATGCAGACGGATCTTTTCAAGCGCTTTTTTCGCGGCGATGCGCAAACCAACGCTGCCAGCGGCGCCGGGCTGGGGCTCGCGATCGTGCGCGATATCACGGTGCTGCACGGCGGCGATATCTACTACGAAGATGCACCCGGCGGCGGTTCCCGCTTCGTCATCCGACTGCCGCTTGCAACTTGAAAATGCCGCGTACTTGAGATTTAAGGTCGGAAACTTAAGGCTGGGTACTTAAGGTCGGATACTTAAGACTAGCGGTTCAAGGTTTAACCCTTGGGCGCGAGCATCGTGCCGCGACACTTCGGAGCGCCGCATAGGCACAAGTAGTCGCGCTTGAGCGCCTTCGTATAACGCGCGTCGATTACCAGGCCGTAATCGTAGAACAGTTCCTCGCCGGGTTTGATCGCCCGGCGCGCCTTGATAAACACGCGGCCATCGATTTCCTCGGCTTCGCAGTTAGGCTTGCACGAGTGATTGATCCAACGGGCGTTGTTGCCGTTGATCTTGCCGTCGATGACGCCACCGCTATCGAGCGAAAAATAAAACGTGTGATTGGGGTGATCCGGATCGTGAGGATGGCGTCGTAACGCTTCATCCCAGGAGATGCGTTCACCCTTGTATTCGATCAGGCGTTCGTTAGCGGCCAGTGCAACGCTTGCGAACACCCCGCGCCCATGCACTCCCGAGCGACGCACCACGATACGGGGCAAAGCCATGCTTCGATACCTCATTGCTAAAGATGGGCTGCGGCTCAGTCCGGACGATCCCATCGGGGACAATCCGGTCGGCCCGCTCGCTATAGTGGCAGCTCAATATTGCGTTGCCAAGATGGAGCGATGCAGCCCGATATCAGCGTTGCCCGAACTGAATCTCGCCGAACAGATGTTTATGCTGATGCGGATTGCAGCGCCAGTATTGCTTGGGAGCACTGACTTGCGCGCCCAACTCGGCCGCAGCATGCCACGGCCAGCGCGGATCGTACAGCATTGCGCGCGCCATGGCGACCATATCGGCTTGGCCGCTGATCACAATCTGCTCGGCCTGACGGGGCTCGGTGACCAAACCGACGGCGATCGTCGGCAAGCCTACCTCGCGTTTGACCGCTTCGGCGAACGGCAGTTGGTATCCGGGGCCCAACGCGATTTTTTGCAGCGGCGACACGCCGCCGCTCGATACGTCGATCCAGTCGCAAGCGCGTGCTTTGAGTTCCCGAGCAAACACCAGCGTTTGCGGCAAATCCCAGCCGCCCTCGACCCAATCGGTCGCCGATACCCGCACACCTACCGGTATGCCGTCCGGCACTACCGCACGCACTGCATCGAATACTTCGAGCGCAAAACGCATCCGGTTTTCCAGCGAGCCACCGTAAGCGTCGCTGCGCTGATTCGCCAAGGGCGAGAGGAATTGGTGCAATAGATAACCGTGCGCCGCATGCAACTCGATCGCCTGGAAACCGAGCCTAACCGCCCGCTTGGCCGAAGCGACAAAAGCAGTCCGGATCCGTTCGAGACCGGCCTCGTCCAGAGATAGCGGCGGCGCCTCGCCTTCCTTATGCGGCACCGCCGAAGGTCCGACCGGTTGCCAGCCGCCTTGCGCCACGCTGACTAACTGTCCGCCTTCCCATGGCGCACCGCTTGACGCCTTGCGCCCCGCATGCGACAACTGAATCGCAAGTGGAATGGGGCTGTACCGTCGAATCGCCGTGACCACGCGTGCAATCGCTTGTTCGGTCGCATCCGACCACAAACCCAGATCGCCTGCGGTAATCATGCCTTCCGGTTCGACGGCCGTGGCTTCGACGCAAAGCAGACCCGCTCCCGAAATGGCGAGTTGCCCGAGATGCATCATGTGCCAGTCGGTCGCTTGTCCCGCCTCGGCGGAATATTGGCACATCGGCGACACCACGAGCCGATTCGGCAGTGTCAGATCGCGCAGCGAAAACGGAGAGAAAAGTATGCTCATAAGGAGAGTATTTCAGGCCTGACAAGAGTAAACAAAACCGTGAACAACGAACCGACCGGCGAGTTTTCCGCACGTAGCCTCGCACGCAGTATCCCAGGTTGGCGCATACCGCTACGCACCGTCACCTATCGGCCCGTCACGGGCGCGCACCTATAAATACTCACCCGCGCTCACCCTCGCCTGACTGCCTCGCTCAATTGCCGGAAAAAATCTTCCAGGCTTTGCGCTGCTGCAAGGCATCGCCTTCGTCATAGAACGAACAGTCGAGCCGCACACCGGTATCGTCGTATTGGATCTTGAGCAAGTTGCAATGATGCACTGCTTGCTTGCGCGCGCTCGCGCGACCCGGCTCAAAATGGCTGCAACTCAAGCACATGCGGTGCAGCGGAATGGTCTCTTTAAGTTCAAGGTCGCGAATCACTTTGACCAGCGAACGATATAGGGCCACCTGCTCGCCACCGCTCAGAATATCGACCGCGCCGGAGAGAAAACCCGGCCACTGCAGCGCCTTGCGTGCCGCTGTACGTCCCCGGCTAGTCAGTCGCACGGCAAGTGCACGCCCATCGTCCAGCGCGCGGCGCTTTTCAACCAGCCCTTTGGTTTCCAATGTACTCACCGCATCGCTCGTCGTCGCTGCTGTCAACGCCGTTTCGCGCGCGATCTCGCCCAGACGAAGCGACTCCTTGCGTTGCATCAGCAGCACCAGGATCTCTCCCTGGGTCGGCGTGAGCCCGACCTGTTCGGCCCAGTTCCAAGCCTCGCTGCGCATCGCGGTACTTAACCGCAACAGACTGTGGGTGATTCGACCGGTGGCCTGGTCGCCGTAAATGCCTTCGCTCATAGTGATCAGTCGGTAAGCGGCCGTTTGACGTGCCGCTGGATTATTCGAAGGAAGGTTTGCCCTCGGCATTCAACCCCTCCACGCTTACTAGTATCTCAAACTTTGACGGTTCTCACTTGCTAAGCAATAAATACCATTTTGCGTTTGCGCCCGCCACCGCCAACCCTTTCTGGAAGATTACAAATAATCGCATGTTGTACGTGCTTTGCTGTGAATAAGCTGTGGAAATTTCTTGTATCAGAGCGGGAGCAAAAGTGGATAAGCTGCCCGACCCGCACGCAAGTATAAAAGTTGTCCACGCTTTCGGCACCTATTCATGCGCGGCACCACATGGTTATCCCACGGCCAAGTTCTTGATAGAAATTGAAAAAATTCAGTTATCCACAGAAATTGGCGTGGCTTGTTAACGATTACTATCATTAAAAGAAGATTCTGTTAACACCATTAAGGCAGAACCGAGGATCGGCGGGGCAAGTAGGCGATTATGCGCTGAGTCCAAGGCTAAGGCCCACGCTGCTGCCGTCGGGCGAGAACCGCCTGACAGGCCGCTGGCGCGTCTGCCTGACGTCCTTCGTCCCTGTGGGTTCGGATTGATGAACGCGCCTGCGCAAGGGGCCGCCTGATCGTTCGGCAGGCCAATAACCTCGGGCGAGCCCGATCCAGAAACAAAAAAGCGAACCGAAGTTCGCTTTGTGATCCTCTCGTGTCCTGAATCGCTTTACGTGCGTAAAGTCGTTACCTCGGCTACCCCCGCCGCGGGTCGGTGCGACGTATTGTCGCGCATCGCCGAGAGGTCTCGCTATCTGCCACGGTGCGTGATTGCCTCTGAACCTGCGTGATCGTGTCCAACGGCGCGTGTCCAACGGCGCGCGTCCAACCGCGCGCGTAATCGCCCGTAACGATTCTTCGCCGTGAATTTACCTATTGCCGCGAGTCCATCATGGTCTGCAGTGGCCTACGCTCGACCGCGCCATTGCAGACACTGTTGCCTGACCGCCTCGTTTAGAGAATGTTCCCCCTGCTGGATCTGCCGCAACCAGGTCGCGTCGTTCACCCCCGATCGCACCATGGTGCGAATTTCTTCGAGTGCGTCCTCCGATTTCAACACGGCTGCATGAGGCGCGAGCAGCTCCAGCGTTTCGAGAATATCTTCCGCAATGGTCTTGCGCGCACTGTTGTGCGCGTTGGCATAGTGACCTGCCAAACCAAATCGACAAGCTTCGAACCGGTTAAACGTGTAGACCAGGTAGTCGTCTTCCTCGGGTGTAACGGGCTTGTCCAGCAAAAGGTAGCGCGCCAGCGTCTGGATATAGGCCGCGATCGCCGCCGCTCGTTCAATCGACAGAGGCGTATCCATCACCCTCACTTCGATCGTGCCGAATTCGGGCTTGGGCCGGATATCCCAATAGAAATCCTTCATGCCTTCGACGACACCGGTCGCAACCATCTTGGAAAAATAGACTTCGAAATCCTGCCAGGTCAGCACGAATGGCGCCCGCCCGGAAAGCGGGAATGCAAACACGGAGTTGAGCCTGGCTGAATGAAAACCGGTATCGACGCCTTGGACGAATGGCGACGAAGCCGACAAGGCGATGAAGTGCGGGATGTAACGCGACATAGAATGCAGCAGGTACAAGGCTTGATCAGCGTTGGGACAGCCGATATGGACATGCTGGCCGAACACCGTGAACTGCTTGGCCAGATAGCCGTATAGCTCCGACAGGTACTGGAAGCGCGGTGAATCGAAAATCTGCCGCTCGGTCCAGTGCTGAAAAGCATGGGTTCCACCACCGCATAGCCCGACGTTGAGATGATCGGCCGCATCGACCAGCACGTCGCGGATGGTGCGTAATTCGTCGAGCGCCTGCGCATGGCTGGTGCAGATACCCGTGGCCATCTCAATCATGCTTTCGGTAATTTCCGGCTTGATATCGCCTGGCACTTTCTTATTGCCGACCAGTCGCATCAAATCCGACGCGGCATTGGTCAAATCGTAATCGTGGGTATTGACGATCTGAATTTCCAGTTCAACCCCAAAGGTGAACGATTCCGAATCGTGGAATGGACCCAGTGACATGCTGCAACTCCTTAAATATTTGCTTCAACCGCCATGCCGACCCGTGAGGTCAGGCATAGCTGCCCGCCGTACCGCACTCACGTTCGCTGCTCATGTCACTGTTTGCGCTCTCCGACCCACGACAAACAGCGATACACCACCAACGGCGCCACAACCTGCAAAACCACAATGGCGCACATGATTACAGCACGCAGATCCGGATCGAAGCCAGGGTACAAAGTATAGGTATCGTCGACCAGCAGGTAAGCCAGTGAAGACATCGGTGCAAGCGACAAACCCAATGCCGTCCCCTGTTTCAAATCGATGCCGCTGGGCTTCGCAAACGCCAAGACGCCGGCGAGCTTCGCCACCAGTCTGGCGGCGATAAGCACTAGTGCAGCGAGCCCACCGTATTCGATGAATTGCCAATGAAAGGTGGTGAGTGTCAGCACGAACAGGATCACGGTCAGCAAGCGCCCCGCGGTGCCGAAATGCTCAGGCCACAACTGCGGGCGGTCGTCCATATTTTTGAACAGGATACCGGCACCCAACATGACCAGAATGATCGACAGCTTGAACACCTGGGCAATCGCAACGGCCAACAGAATGAGCCCCATCAATGCCACGAACGAATGCTCGTCCTGGATACTGAAGCGCCGATAAAACAAATTACAGCCGCGCGCCAGCAAATAGGCAAGGATCAACGATCCACCGATCAAATACAGCGGCGCCAACAGCGTCGCGAAAAAATCCCCATAAAACGTCTGATGCAGCCAGCCGGAAATAAGCTTGGTCAAGATCACTGCCAGCATGCTGTTTAACGCGGTGAGCGTAAGCAGACGCTGCGTCACTTGGCCTTCGGCTTTCAACTCGGTCTTGAGTTGAATCACCATGGCCGGTGAAGTCGAGATGGCGATTGCCGCGATCACCATCGCGGTCAGGATGGGCAAGCCCATCGCCCGCATCGCCACCAGTACGAGCACGAACGTCAACAGCGATTCCGCAAGACTCGTCACGATCAACCAGACGTTCTTGCGCATCCACTGCAGATTCAGCCGGCTACCCAATTCAAACAGTAGCAGGCCGAGCGCGACATCGAGTACGAGCCTGGCCTCTACGCCGAGGTTGGCATTTATGACATCGAACGCGGCGGGTCCCGCCAATAAGCCAATCACGGCATAAGCGCTGATGCGTGGCAAACGCCACGCGCGCCAGCAAATTTCGCTGAGCAAGCCCGCGGCAAGCAAGGCCAAACCCGCCCAAAAAATTGAATCAGGCACAAGTGGCCAATCCGGCAAAAATGAAAATGCCGATCTCATGGGGCAAATTCCTCCAATTGTTTCAGCTGCGCTCGCTTCGCCTTGGCGACGAGCGCGATTGATCAAGCATGACCCGAAGCGCGACCCGAACCTGGCACGGTCTGGAACGATGATGCGTCGATGGCGGGCTCGCATCGACCCGATGCCGCTTCATGGAAATTGATGGAATCGAAGCCGCGTGCAGCGTAGTCGTCCGGCAAAACTCGATTTTTCTACAAAAATGAGCAGATCTTGGAGATGTACTTCGCAGCACGAGTGGCTTGAGCGCCCTAGCCAGCCTGAAACCTCGAGGGATTTCGCAGGTTTGCCGGTTCGGGAAGCGCCATCATTGTGCCATAGCTTGTTCCGGACCCTACTCCAACGCTCCCTGGAGCGCCGCTGTTTAGCTCCTGAGTTTTTGATCGGTTTTGAAACGATATGCCGCTGCAGTTACCTCAGACAGTTGAGTTTCAGATTTGTTTTAAATCTTTTATATGTATACATCGTAGTAGTTAACAAGCACGGACGTTTTCTGTGGATAACTGTCTTATTCGTCGAGAAATCATGTGCTTAACGCCCGCACAACCGCTCTGACAAAGGTTGCGTGGCGCCAGGGAGCGCGGGATAAGTTTTAACGTAAAGTGCGGGCAAGCCAAGTTATCCAGAAACCGTCCACAGGCAATACAGAATTCGGAACGGGGTTTGTCCACAGCTTATCAACGGGTTACGCGGACAAACCGGCGGCACTATGTTCTCGCTCGCGGGCGCAATGGATACCGGCTAGCAAGGGTCGACACGAAGGGTCGAAAGCGGTCGAGAACTCGAGTAGCGAGCAGGGCGCGCAGCGCGGTAATGAAGATGTGCGTGGCGGCGCAGGGTGGCCGCGGATGAGCGCGAGTGACCAGTCACGACGCCGGATTCATTACAGCGCCTGCCGTAATACCCTCAACAGAAAACGTGCCGGATCCACGCCATCGGCTAGCTTGCGATCGATAGGCCAGGGTTCGCCATCGAGTTGCGAAGCAATCAGTTCGGCGCCCAGCGCTGCCCACGTCAGACCCCTCGAGCCGTACGCCGTCGCTGCGTATAAACCGCGGATCCGCGGTACATCCGCCAGGTGAGCACCATTGAGCGTGCTGGCGAGCGCCAGGGCCGCCGTCTCATCCGCAACGGGTCCAATCACCGGCATGCGATCCGAGGTCACGCAGCGTAAGCCGACCCGGCCGGCTAGTGTCGCCGAATCGAAATGGCTACGCGATAAAGGAACCAAATGCGCGAGCCGATCGAGGTTTTCGCGCTGGCTGTTCCATCGCAAGTCGGGATCGGTGTCATCCAAATCATAGCTGGCACCGGTCATTAGTGAGCCGGAGTCCAAACGCACTAAATAGCCGTCGCCGATCAGCGGTATTTCGGGCGCCAAGTGCGCGGCGTCGGACGCGAGCGGCAACACCGTAACTTGTCCGCGAATGGCGGTCAGCGGCAGATGCCGCGAGTCAAGCAGGCGCTGCGCGTCGATCGCGCTGGCCACGACAACCACCGAGGCGTCGGCGATCGACTCGCCTTGCGCATCAATGACATGCCAGCGCTCGCCACGCTGTTCAAGACGGTGTGCCACGCGACCGAAAAGACGCTTAAGCCGGGTGCCGGCTGCATCGAGCTGAGCTCGGCACAATGCCGCCGGATCGAGCCATCCGCCGCGCGCAAACAACCATCCGCCAAAGGCCGGTGTTACGCCGATCTGTAAGGCAGCTTGCTCGCGGCTGACCAGCTTGACGTAGGAAACCGGCAACGCCAGGCGCTCCAAGGTCGCTCGCATCGCGACAAACTCCGCCTCATTTTGCGCAGCAACGAACAGGCCTTCCGAATGCCAATTAAAGGACGCGCCCCAATCACGAAGCTCGGACCATCGGCGCAACGCATACAAAAACCCCGCTCGTGACAGGCGAGCCGCAAAGCTATCGTCCGACGTGACGATAGGGTGAAATACGCCGGCGGGATTGCCCGATGCTTCCAGCGCCGCGGCCGCTTGCCGTTCGATCAGGCTGACTTGCCAACCGCGCGCGGCGAGTCTTTCGACCAGCGCGCAGCCAGCGAGGCCCGCACCGATCACAATCACGTCGCGCGTCGCTTTGGGGGCGATTTCGGAAAAAGGTGCAGGCGGCTCGTGACGTCTGACTCGAAATTGTGGTGTGAAAGAGGCCACGAGTCGGCTCTTGTTGCCGTCATCGGCGTCATCATGCACTGGGACTATTTCAAAACCGTATTCACGCAACCGCTTGCGTAATCCCGGCTGCATTGTCGTAGCCACCAGCGTGGCATTCTGTGCTGCCAAGCGCGTCAGACCGCGTAATAGAAATGGACCTTGCACGGTGTGCGCGTCGGCAAGTCGGTTGCTGGTAGACGGATCGACAAGCGGATCGACAAGCGGATTCAGGTCCGCGTGCAGATAAAACGCGTCGGCACGCATTGCCAGCGCCGGCAGTGTCGATAACAGTTCGCCGAAAACAAGCGTGAGCACGACGCGGCCCGCGGCGAACTCGAGCCGTTGTGTTCCCGATAGCAAGGTAGGCCATTGCGCGCACAAATGCCGCGCCAGCTCTTGCAGGAGCGGATCGAGTGCAACCGCGGCCAGTGTTTGCTGCAACGCGGTGGCGTCCTGCGGACTCGGTTCGAGCACGACGAAATGCAGTCGCCCGCATCTGTGCGTATCGTTCTGCCAGGCTGCCCAGGTCGCGAGAAAACCGAGTCCAGCGCCAAAACCCGTTTGCAGAATCGCAAATCGATCGCGATGCTGCCAGCGTCCCGGCAAACCACTATCTCGTAAAAAATGGCGGTCGAAGGGTTCAGGGCGGGTCACGAAATCGGTCGGTAGAGCGCGAAAGCCAGTGCGCAAATGGGGATGCGGGATGGCAAAGCCTGCGCAGGCAGGCGTCGCCAGGGTGTCAATGCGTTGGCAAAAACCAACGTTAGGCCGCGGTTAGAGGGGAATTCCCAGAACATAAAAGCGCTCTTTTTCGCAATTGCTGCCCAATTTTGGGTAAAACAGGCAGATTACGTGAAAACCCGCGTCAAATCTAAGCCAGGAGGTGGTTATCATAGCAAGCCTGCCGTGGTAACGTAGTGCGGTCGCGGTCAGTAACCGGTCTGCCTCTCGTTAAGCGACTTTTTTTGCGGCACTACGTAAATGCTCGACGGCACGGCCCGCATACGTATAATCGTGGCGGTTGTGCTGTTCGTATCAACCCAAACCGAGAAAGGAACCTCATGAATAAACAGGAACTGATCGATGCCGTCGCCGCTCAGACTGGCGCGAGCAAAGCTAGCACCGGCGAAACGCTGGATACGCTGTTGGAAGTGGTCAAGAAAGCCGTTGCCAAAGGTGATGCAGTTCAATTGATCGGCTTTGGAAGTTTCGGTTCGGGCAAGCGCGCTGCGCGCACTGGCCGTAACCCGAAGACTGGCGAAGCAATCAAGATTGCTGCGGCAAAGACCGTCAAGTTCACTGCCGGCAAAGCGTTCAAAGACGCCGTCAACAACAAGAAGTGAGTTGAACCCTCACGTTGTTGATGCCCGCCGCCGGCGGGTTTTTTTTCGTCCGCGTTTTGCCGATGTGCCGGAACGTGGCACGCAAACAGGTGGATAGGGTGGAGAAGGGACCAGGCCTTTCTAAGCAGTACCACGCGTTAGCGCGGTGGGGGGCGGTGAATGAATTCGTTGTCGCTGCCAGCGCCGCGATAAATCAGTACACCTGACTGCTTACTCACGCTTCGGGATGGTTTGACGATATTTCTAGCTGACTTGGGTGTCTCGATGGCATCCGTCGAGTGCGGGAAATTGCTGGGCAAGGGCGGCGGTAAATCGCCCACCTGGTTCCAACCGACGAGGATGGCGTAGATTTGCTGGCCATACTGGTCGCGCAGCGCGGGCGTTGCGGAATGGTAGGCGCCTACAGCCTGCCAGGTATCGCCATAGCGCAGCATCTGCCGGCGCAGATGCCAGGCACCGATATAGACGTTGGCGCAAGGCTCCATCAGCGTACCCAGCGAGATGCCATATTGCGACAGCGCGGGCATATGAACGGAGTTGATTTGCATCAGGCCGTAATCGATCGTACCGTTGTTATTTGAGTGTGTTGCGTCCGAGCGGTTGTGCGATTCCTGCCAGGCGATCGCGCGCAACAACATGGGATTGACGTGTTCATAGGCCGCGGCGTCGTCAAAGCAATCGGCGTATGCCGCTTGGCCGATCGCGAGCCCGGCAAGCGCAAGCGACACGCGGGCCCACCGCACGATGTGCGAGGCCCGGCGTAACGGTTTCGAACTGGCACGGTGTTGCATAAGGACTAGTGACAAGGTCGGATCGGCCGGAAACGAAGCACCGGGTTTGCGAATTTAACGTAACGGCGCAATGTAACAGCCTAACGCAACAGTGCAACAGCGCAATGCGCAGGGTCATGCCGTGAGCGAGATCAACCTTCGCCCACGCGCTTTGAGCGACAATAGTGCGCCCGTCACTTTTTCGCTCATCATTATAGAGGTTGCAGCATGCGTTCTTCGAATCCCCGCGCAGTCCCCGATTCGCCTTCCCGTGCCACCCCCGCTTTACGTCGTCAGCAGGCAGGACTGACCTTATTGCGCCTGATGCTGTTGCTGGGTGTGATCGGTATCGTCCTGACGGTTGCCGCCCACTACTTGGTTGCACACTAAACGTATGCCCTAACTACTCCGAGCCACACCGCGTCGCCGGGTCGCGAACTCGCGCTAGGCTAAAATAGCCGCAACACAGCACGGGAACAAATCACGCTAACAAAAGCGCCGTAACAAAAGCGCCGTAACAAATCGTAAGGTCGCCGCCAGATCACGTAACCCGCAGCGAATTCGCAGCAGATATCCTGTTCGCGACGCGCAGCCAGCGTTTCATCGTAACACTCACCTCAGGATTGCCCATGCGACTTGCCCGCCTCTCTCACCGCGCCGCGCCACGAATCACGGCGAGAGGAACGATGCGTCTGTCGCGTCTGGGATTGCGCGCGGTGCTGCTGACCGGCCTATTGGCGGGCTGCACGGTGGGCCCCGATTACAAACGTCCGACAGTGGCCGTGCCGGCCCAATTCAAGGAAGCGGCGCCGGGATGGAAAACCGCGCAACCTGCCGACCAAAGTGCACGCGGGCCGTGGTGGGAAGTGTTCGACGACCCCGAGCTCAATGCGCTCGAGGCGCGCGTGAACATGGCCAACCAGACGGTGGCGAGTTTTGAGGCGGCGTACCGGCAGGCCAATGCGCTGGTATCCGAAGCGAACGCCGCTTATTTTCCGACGTTGGGGATATCGGCCAGTCGCACGCGCTCGAAATCGTCGGCGGCCAGCTTCAGCACGGGCAATACGACCGTGAGCACGCCGGGCCGCATCAGCAACGACTACTCGACATCGCTCGATGCTTCGTGGGAACCCGATCTCTGGGGCAAAATTCGGCGCCAAGTCGCCGGAGAGAAAGACAGCGCGCAGAGTGCCGCCGCCAATCTCGCCAATGCACAGCTCTCGGCACAGGGCACCTTGGCCCAGACGTATTTTCAACTGCGCTCCCTGGACGCTGCGCAGCAACTGCTCGATGTAACGGTGGTCGCTTTCCAGAAGTCGCTCGACCTGACTCGGAACCGGTATAACCAAGGCGTCGCCGCCCGCTCCGACATGCTGACCGCACAAACGCAGTTGCAACAGGCGCAGGCGGCGGCGTTGGACAACGGCATCCTGCGCGCTCAGTACGAGCATGCCATCGCGGTGTTGATCGGCGAACCTGCTTCGACGTTCGCGCTTGCGCCCGCGCCGCTTACCGCGACCCCTCCCGCTATTCCGTTGCAGGTGCCTTCCACATTGCTCGAGCGGCGCCCCGATGTAGCTGCGGCCGAACGAAGCGCGGCCGCAGCCAACGAGCAAATCGGTGTTGCGATCGCGGCCTATTACCCGACTTTGACGTTGTCGGCATCAGGCGGGTTCGAGAGCAGCGCAATCAGCAATTGGCTGACGGCTCCGGCGCGTTTCTGGACCCTGGGCCCGCAGCTCGCAGCGACCTTGTTCGACGGCGGTTTGCGAGCGGCCCAGACGGATGCCGCGCGCGCCACTTACGACCAGAATGTCGCCACTTACCGCGGGACCGTGCTTTCGGCATTCCAGGATGTCGAAGACAACCTCGCGTCGCAGCGCATCCTTGCGCAGGAAATCGAAATCGACCGCGCGGCTGCGCAATCGGCCGATCAAGCGCTCGATATTCTTCTCAATCAATATAAAGCCGGCACCGCCACCTATTTGCAGGTGATCGTCGCGCAGACCACCGCCTATTCGGCGCACCGCACCGTGGTCAATGCGAACGGCAGCCGGATGGTCTCGGCGGTGGGCTTGATCAAGGCGCTGGGTGGCGGTTGGGATGTCACCGATCTGGCTGTCCCGAAGCACGGTTAAGCCGGCACGGCTGGAACAGCCGCTAAGTTGCCGCACGACATCATCGTGCCGGCGCTGGCGTCTAAGGCGCCGAAATCGACGATGCCGGGTCGAAGGTCCGATAGGCTTCGATGTACGCATCGAAGTCGCTTGCTTCTTCGCGTTCGAGACGTTGTTGCTCGGCCAGCGAAGCGCGTGTCAGTTCTTCGAAGTACGCGCTTTGTCCAGCCTCGAGCGGACGCGCCCGAAAGCCCTGCGCGTGCTCCTCGCTGATTTGCAGCGCAAATTGGGCGAGACTTTGCTTGCGCGAGCGCAAGGTTTCCAGAACGCGCGCCGACGGGGTCAGCGATAGATCGTCGAGCTTGGCGCGTTGTGTGGCAATCGCTGCGCAATGACTATCGATCGAGCTGCGAGTGCCGCGGGCACGATCCAGTGCTTGCGCCGCTTGCTCGATTTGCTCGAACAACTCGCGCGCCCATTCCTGCATATCGAGCGCCACGCCATTGCGGCTTAACTGCAGGCCGGGGCGACGGCCTTGCGTGACAACCCGGGAAAAATTGGCATTGGCTTCGTCATGTTCGGCGCGTGCCAGCAGCGGGCTGTCCTGCAGCGCACAGAACAGCAGGAATGCATCGAGAAAACGCGCGGTCGGCAATGCGATGCCGGTGGGCTCGAACGGGTCGATATCCAGGCAACGCACTTCGACGTATTGAATTCCGCGCGAGGACAATGCGCGCAGCGGACGCTCGCCCGAGTTGATCACGCGTTTGGGACGTATGGTCGAATAGAACTCGTTTTCAATTTGCAAGACATTGGTGTTGATCTGCACCCATTCGCCGCCTTGGCGCGTGCCGATTTTCTCGTAGGCCGGGTGCGGCTGGCTGACCGCGCGTGCAAGGCTCTCGACGTAGGCCGCGAGCGTATCGTAGTTGGGCGCCATGCCTGCCTGAGCGGGGTTGTTCTGGTAACCGAGATCGCTCATGCGCAAGCTGGTCGCATAGGGCAGAAACAGCGTATCGGCGTCCAGCGTTTCGAGCTGATGCGCGTGGCCTCGCAAGAAGTTGGTGCTGACCGCCGGCGATGCGCCAAACAACACCATCAGCAGCCAGCTATAGCGCCTGAAATTGCGCAACAGGGCGAGATAGCGCTCGGACTGGAAATCGAGCGCGGCGGCGTCGCTGTGCTCACGTTCTCGCAGCACGCGCCAGACATCTTCGGCCAGCGAGTAGTTGTAATGTATGCCGGCGATGCATTGCATCGAACGCCCATAGCGTAGCGCCAGGCCACGACGATACACATGCTTGAGCCTGCCGATGTTCGAACTGCCATATTCGGCGATCGGAATCTGGTCGTCGGCCGGCAATGCGCACGGCATCGATTCGTTCCACAGCAGTTCCTGGCCGAGCTTGCTGTAGACATGGCGATGCAGCGCATCGAGATACTCGAGAGTCATCGCCACGTCCGGCTCGGCGGGTGTGATGATTTCAAGCAGTGCTTCGGAATAGTCGGTGGTGACTACCGGATTCGTCAGCGCCGACCCGAGCGCGGGCGGATGCGGTGTCATCGCCAGCGTTCCCTGCGGGGTGACGCGTAAGCTTTCTTTTTCAATCCCGCGCAAGCCCTGCGCCAGCAAGTCGGGCGAGGGCGATGCATCGCCAGCGTCATCCGTGAATAAAGCGAGGCGTTGGGCAAATACGCCATAGGGCGCGGAAGAAAACGTGTTCGACATGGGTGGCCAAGTGCGCGGCGCACTGGCGCCGGGCCAGCTTGCAGCTATCGATAAGGTAGCCGCACTTTATCATTCCCTCTCGGACCTTGCTTGGGGCCGCGCCAGCCGGGCCTCGGGCTCCGATAGACGTTCTCGATCGAGCAAGGCCGCCTTGCGCGCTAGCCCCCACCGATAACCCGCCAAGGCGCCACTCTTTTGAACAATACGATGGCATGGAATCAATAGCGCAACCGGGTTGCGCGCGCATGCGCTGGCTACCGCGCGCACCTTGTTCGGCGCGCCCAGCGCCTGCGCAAGTTCGGTGTAACTCAGGGTGGCGCCATAAGGCACCTGCTGCAACTGTTGCCAGACTTGTTGCTGGAAAGCGGTGGCCTGCACGTCCAGGGGCATTTGGAGGAAACGCCGCTGCCCGCCCAGATAAGCGGTGATTTGCTCGAGCCAGGCGCCGAGCCGGCCCTGATCGGGTAGCAATTGTGCGTGATTGAATTGCGTACGGAGTTGGGTGAGCAGGCTCTCGCCGTCATCACCCAGCGCGAGCGCGCAGACCCCCTTGTCAGTGGCGGCGATCAGGCAGGTGCCCAACGGCGTTTCACAACTGGCGTATTCGATGACGAGTCCAGCGGCGCCCTTGCGGTAAGCGGCGGGCGACATGCCCAGGGTGTCGCGTACCGCGTGATACATGCGCGAGGTCGAACCGAAACCGGCGGCGTGAGTCGCCGCCGTGACGCTGTCGCCGGCGCTCAGCGCATTTTTTAGCGTGGCCACCCGCAAACTGGCTTGATAGGCGCGCGGGGACACACCCAGCACGCGCTTGAAGAGCCGTTGCAAATGAAACGGACTGAGATGCACTTGCGCGCTCAACTGCGCGAGTGTCATGCGTTGTTCAGGGTGGCGAGCCAGCACTGCGCAGGCGCGCTGCACCATTTCGACTTCACGTGGCACGGTGGTCGGCCGGCAACGTTTACAGGGCCGGTAGCCCGCGATTACCGCCTGCTCGGCATCGTCAAAGAACGTCACGTTCTCGCGCCGTGGCAAACGCGAGACGCAACCTGGCCGGCAAAAGATGCCGGTGGTGCGTACGGCGTAGAGAAAGGCTTCCGAAGCCGCCTCGTCTCGAGCGACCAGCGCCGCCCAGCGCGCCGCATCGCCGGCGTAATCTGCCTGCGTTGCAAGTGCCTTTGCGTGTAATAAGGGAGAGTGATTTGAGTTCATAGCGTTACTTTAGCGATGAAACGCCCTTTTTGCGGCCCGAAACTTGCGCTTACATTCCGTCGACCTGAGCCGCGGAAGACCGCCCAGTATAGAAAACGAGCGTTGCTTACAAACAACATGTTGGAAAACCCTAATATAGGTGTTGCAACGCAACATACTTTGCGCTATATTTGAGCTGTCTCCTCCATGTCTCCTCCTGATATGGATTCCGCCCGCTCCTCGTGAGCGGGTTTTTTTTGCCCGGAAATTGGCCGAGAACGTAGAGTGTCACGTTTGCGGCGCGGCAAACCCGTGTGCAAATACGCTCTCCCAAGTTTAATTCTGCGCTCCGGGCGGTGATAATGCGACAGCCTCAAGAAGAGCCGCCACCTCGGATACGCTATTGCCGAAGACGCACAGCGCTCATTCGCCCACCCCTGATGCGGTTCCCGATGAAATTTTCGATGCTTTCTTACCTGCCGCCGCTTGCCACGCTGTGCGCCGCCCTGACGCTGACAACCGCCGCTGGCGTCGCGTACGCGCAATCGAGTCCGACCGCGAGCCAGATGCCCTCCGCATCGCCCGCGGCTGGATCTGTGTCTGCTGCCGCCGCATCCGCCGCAACTACGACTTCCGCACCTACATCTGCCGCGGCGACCTCTGCCGCAGCAGGATCGGCGCCGCCTCAATCGGATTGGGTGATTACATTGGGTGCCGGGGTCATGGCCGGCCCGAAATATCCGGGCAGCAATTCGATGCGCTTCCAGCCGATTCCGGCGATCGATATCGAATACAAGAACCTGTTGTTCGCCAAGCAAGACATGCCACTAGGCGTGTATTTCATCAACACGCCGGTGTGGAGCGCCGGCTTGGCGGTGCAGTACGACAATACCGAGCGCCGTCCCAGCGACAATCCGGCACTCGCGTCGATAGGCGGCGTCGATCCGACCTATCGCGCCAAGTTGTTCGGTTCGTACACATTGTCGGCGTTGACGTTTTCCACTTCGGCTGCGCAGGATATCGACGGTCATTCCGAAGGCCTGCTGATCGACGCCAATGTGATCGGCACGTTGCCACTGGGCTCGAAGTGGTATTTGAGCGCGGGACCGGGTGCTACCTGGGGTAATAGCCAGTATCAAAACACTTTCTTCGGCGTGAGCCAAGCGCAAAGCGCCGCGTCGGGCCTTCCGCAATACCAGGCTCACGCGGGACTGCGCGATATTTACCTCAGTTTTGAAGCCGATTACCTGATTACCAAGCATTGGACAGCTACGGCCACGGTCAAGATTGCGCAACTGCAAAGCAGTGCAGCGCGCGGACCGGTTACGCAAAGCCGGCAGCAGACCACTACGACGGCGGCGCTGTCTTATACGTTTTGAAAGCGACGTTTTGAAAGCGCCGTTTTGAAAGCGACGTTTTAACCTGGACGTCATAACCCCGAGGCCTTGAATCCGTGGGGCTTCAGACCCGACGCTCCAAGGCGCTCAGGCCGCCACACAGCAGACCCGGCGTTCGCCGGCTCACCGGCGATCCGGTTCCTTGAGCACGGTCCATTCCACGGCCACCGGATCGGCATCGGCGGCGCCTATCCAAACCTGCCCGTCCTGTATCGTGCATTGCAGCCGCATGGTCCGATGCGCCAGGGTTGCGAGCGAGGCGGCTACGCCATCGGCCAGGCTGAGCACGGTCAAATTACGCGCCCGGTCGAGCTTGCCGCGGATCGGCTGCCACCATAGATCGGCGACCCGGCCCGAATAAGCGCACAGCCAGACCTGGTCGGCCCGTCCGCAGGCTTTGAGGAGCCGGCGTTCATCGGGCTGTCCGACCTCGATCCATTGTTCGATGCGTCCGGTCAGGTCACGGCGCCATAGATCGGGTTCATCGACATCGCTCAAGCCCTTGCAGAATTCGAGCCGTTCGTCGGCGTTCAATGCAAAGGCGAGCAGCCGGACCATCATGCGTTCATCGGTTTCTGACGGATGGCGGGCGATCGTCAGCGCGTGGTCGGCGTAGTAGTGCCGCTCCATATCTGCGATTTGCAGCTCTGCTTTATAGATGGTTGATTTGATGGCCATGGGTCTACCGAGTTGCGACTGAATTGCGGCTGAATTGCGATTGTTCACGAGCGGATGCGCGCTGCGCATCATGCCACAGCCAGCGCAACCTGCCCAAGATCCTGCGACGGGCGCGTAGGCAGCCGTTGCGCGCGCTATTGTGCCGGTGGACGGTATCGATGCGGCGGGCTACCATGCAGCGGCACGGCAGCGTAGCGCGTAAAGTTTCTGGCGCTCGATTGCCGCACCTACCCCGCTATTTGCTGACAAGGATTCGCGATGATAAAAGCCCTCTTTGCTGCCTTGCTCGTCGGCGGCATCATACTGATCGCGTTCGGCTTTCAGTCCCTGCATTCGCTTGGCAATGACGTATCACGGTTTTTTACCGGTTCTCCCACCGATAAAACCATGATGCTGTTTGTCGGCGGCGCGGTGGCCGCTGCTGCCGGTCTATTCGGCCTGGCCTTTTCGAACCGCCGCTGAACGCGACGGCGCGTAGGGTCAAACTGTCACGCCAGTAGCCGGCAGCATGATCTCCGGCTTGGCGGCCGAGCGCGTACCGGGCACCGGCGCGTTGTCGGCGCCGTGGTAAGTGAAAACCAACGAGAGTTTGACTTCCGCGCTGGTATTCTTGCCTGCCGAATGCAAGGTGTTGCAGTGAAAAAACACCACGTCGCCCGCGCCCAGTTCGGGTGCAACGGCAGTCGCGATCAGCGACTGGTTCTCCGGCAGATCTGAGCGAAAAAATTTCGCGCCATCGAACCGATCGGCTTCGAAGGCCACGCGGTGCGAGCCGGGCACAAACCACAGGCCGCCGTTTTCGGCTGTTTCGGGACCCAATGCGACCCACGCGGACACCAGGTCGTCACGTTCGAACGCCCAATAGCGGATATCGCGATGCCAGCCAGTCAAGCTGCCATACGCCGGATGTTTGGTCATGAGGCAATTATGATGGGCACGCGACATCCATACGGCGCTAGCAAAATATTGCCGCAGCCACTCGCTAATTTGCGGGTCGGTCGCGCACGCAGCGAAGTCGGGATCCCGCACATAGGCATCCAGCAGACGCCTGACAGTCTCTCCGCCGCGGGCATTGCGCGATTCCGGGGCTCCGGGATAGCGCAGGTCCGCTTCGTATTCCAGCGGCGCCTGGCGCTGCGCCAGCTGCTGCACAGCTACGGCGCGTAAAAGTGCGACTCGTTGCGCGCTGAGCAACCCGCGCACGATCACGTACCCCGTGTCGCGCAGCGTGGCGATGTGTTGCTCTACGTGGTTTGATGAAAGCATAACGATAGACCCGAGATTCCTGCCAAGTCGCTATTGTAGCGGCGCGCAAGCCGCTAGGGCGGCACATCGCTGAGCACGTCAGGGCGATAGCCTGCGGGCGCCGCGCGGGGCCGCGGAAAAAGCGCGGCGCGGCAGGGCAAATAGGTATCCGAACATAATCTTTTTAGATTGCACTGCAACAATCGGCGTGCCCCTGCCTACATGGTGGGCACTCGACGTTGCCGACCTTCATATTGCGTCGCAGCATCGGCGCGGCGAGGCGGATAGGGGCTCGGCACTATCTTTTTCGAGCTTGTCTCCTATACTGAAATTGCACATAAACCATAAGAGCGGGGACGACAATGCCTTATTTGACTTTGAACGATCTGATTCTGCTGATTCCGATGGGGCTGGCAGGAGCACTTTTCTTCGGAACCATTCCTGCAAGGTCTAAAGTGAAACTCAACTCCTTGCGGATAGTCGGAGCCTTGGTCGGCATGTTGGGTGCGCTCATTTTAGTAGAAGGCCTGCCTATGTTGGTCTGACGTTGCAGTCATCTACGGCGCGTCGAAGACGCGCACTACTCCGGCATTTGGCCGGAACTTGCACAGCCGCGCAACGCGGCTGTGCGCTATTGCGCTCGGCTCGGGGTCTACTTATGGCGGCGCAATATCGGCGAACCCGAGGATGGGCGCTACGCGCGCTTTCGGGAGCAGTGGGGCGCGCGCGAATAGAAACATGTTCTGGTTTTTTCAACTGCAAGCGGTGTTCTCGATGCTGCTGTCGCTCGCCTTCCTGGTCGCCGTCTATCAATCGAGACCCTCGTCACATGCGTGTTTATTGGGTGCCGGTTCGATCTGGTTGGTTTCCGTAGGTGGCGAAGGCCTGGCCGATCGGCAGTTGCACTTATTCAAGGCCGACCCGGCGAACAAAGCCGCTGTTTCGCGATGTTTACGGCGAGCGCGATGCCGCGATCTGGTTCCAGCGCTGGCGCATGTTCTACATGGCGGTGGCCGAGTTATTCGGCTACGAGCGAGGCAACCAGTGGGGTATCGCGCACTACCTCTTCGAGCCGCGACGCCGGCATGATCGCATCGATGCACGCGCCGGCGGTCCCACGGACACTGAATGTACGGAGCACACCAGCCGCGCCGGATACGCTGATTGCGCGGCCCGACGCCGCGGCCTAAAATCTAGGTCCGCCCACGTTTGTCTCCGCCGATGGTTCCGACCCGTTCGCCTCGCCAGCCCCGCTCTGGCACCGCCATTAACGCGGTGCGCTACTGGCGCACGCCCTTGATGGACGGCGACCTCTTGACGGCGCAGTATCACAAGCACGCATTTGGGCCGCACTGGCACGATGCCTATACCATACCGGTGATCGAGGCGGGGCTCGAAACGTATCAGTACCGCGGCTCACGGCACCTGGCCGGCAGCGGTTCGATGCCTGTTATCAATCCCGGTGAAGTCCATACCGGTTCCGGCGCGACCGACGCGGGTTGGCGGTATCGGGTGTTCTACCCGAGCGTCGACTATCTGACGCGGCTAAGCGTCGAACTGACTGGGCGCCCCGACACACCGTGGTTCGGTTCGGACGTGATCGAAGACCCCGATCTGGCGGCGCGGCTCACGCACGCGCATCGGCTGCTGGAACAGAACGCCGTGGCGTTGCAGACCGAAAGCGCCTTGCTGGACGCTTTCGGCGTATTGATCGCGCGTCATGCATTGGCGCCACGCCTAAGCAGCCCGCCGACGCGCGATACTGCGCGTGTCGCCGCGATGCAGGCACGATTGGCCGACGACCTGGCCGAAACGTTGACGCTGACGGCGCTGGCGGCCGGCGTCGGTTTATCGCCATTCTACGCAGCCCGGCTGTTCACGCGTTCGGTCGGGCAGGCGCCGCATGCCTGGCGCAATCAGCTACGGCTCAATCGTTCGCTGGGCGCCTTGCGTGCCGGCCAACCGGTAACGCAAGTGGCTGTTGCAAGCGGGTTCGCCGATCAAAGCCACTTCACGCGTCATTTCCTGCGCACCTTTGGGGTACCTCCCGGCCGGTGGCAGGCTTCCTTGGCGAACGCTACGGGGTCCCTGTCCACGACTGCGAGCGTCAGGCCCAGCGCTAAGCCCAAGCGCTGATCCATCCAATTAGCAAGAACATACAAGCGCCGCTGGGTGGCGCCGGTTACGCTCGCCGTTCGACTCATCAGAACGGACCCGTTCCATGCAAAACAGCGATGCGCCGCTCTCCCGATTGAGCGAATGTGTCACCGGGGCGCGCGATACCATTCCCATGCTGATCGGCGCCGCCCCGTTCGGCGTAATTTTCGGCACCCTGGTGACCGTGAGCCCCGTGCCGTTATGGCAAGGGCAATTGATGTCGCTTGCCGTCTACGCCGGTTCGAGCCAGTTTATCGGCTTGGGCTTGATCAGCGCGCAAGCGAGCTTTCTGGTCGTGTGGGCCACCACGCTGATCGTCAATTTGCGCCACGTGCTGTACGCCGCGACGCTGTTGCCGCATCTGCGCCGCTTGCCCGCGCGCTGGCGTTTGCTGCTGGCGCTGCTGATCACAGATGAGGTGTTCGCCGTCAGTCATGCGTCGCAGCGTCGCCAGCCGGGCCGCACGTTTGGTCATTGGCATATGCTGGGATCGGGGGTCGCGATGTATCTTAACTGGCAGTTCTGGACGCTGGCCGGTCTGTTATTCGGCAGCGAATTCCCCGGGCTGCAGTCGCTGGGGCTCGATTTCGCGATGGTCGCGACCTTCATCGCGATCGTTGTACCGCAGCTCACCAACCTGCGGTCGGTGGCCGCCGCGCTCACCGCAGGATCGCTGGCCTTCGCGTGGCATGACTGGCCCTATAAGCTGGGCTTGCTTGCGGCGGTCGTGGCTGGCGTTGCAGTCGGCGTACTGCTCTCGCGCAATCGCAACCGCAAGCGCGATGGCGAACTGGCCGGGCACAACGAGGTAACGCCATGACTACGTTCTGGATAATTTTCGGCATGGCGGCGCTTACCTATCTGACCAAAGCGCTGGTGCTGATGCTGGGCGAACGCGTCACGTTCTCACCCGGTCTGCGCACCGCGCTCGAGTTCGTGCCGGTCACCGTACTCACGGCGATCATCACGCCGATGGTGTTGGCGCCACACGGTGGCGCGGCTGAATTGAACTGGCGAAATCCGCAACTGGTGGCGTCGCTATGCGCGATCCTCGTAAGCGCGCTCACACGCCACATGCTGTTGACGATCGTCGTAGCGCTGGGCATATTTTTCGCGTGGCAATACGGTATGGCTTGATTTGATCGCTAGACGACCGAAGCGACTGATTGCGGCCACCTGTACTACCCGCCAAATGCCCCCATGCCGTGCGACGGTTGCTGACTCGCCGTTGCCGGCGCGTCCCGCGATCAGCGCGCCGCCTCGGTCGATTTGCGCAGCTTGGCGACCTCGCTGGTGGAAACCGCTGGCGCATTGTTATTCCAGGCCGCGCGTATAAACGTCGTTACGTCCGCCACCTGCTGGTCGTTGAGCACCGCGCCGAATTTAGGCATCGGATACGGCGCCGGCACACCCTTGATCACCAGATCGTCGCTGCCGTTGAGCACCACGTTGATCAACGACGAGGGGCTCGGATCCAGCACATTCGGGTTGCCCGCCAGTGGCGCCAGGAACGGCGCATGCCCATGTCCATCGACCGCGTGGCAATGGATGCAATATTCCGTATACACGCGCGCACCGGGTTGCCCGGCCGGCCGCGCCAGCAGTGCCGTGGTGCCCTGGTCCGCGTAGGCATACTGCGGCGCGTCGCCTTCCAGTGCGGGTGGCAGGCTCTTCAGATAGCGCGCCATTGCGCTCGCGTCGTCGTCACTGAGCGCCTGGGTGCTGTTATTGACCACGCTCGTCATCGAACCGAAGGCCGTCGCATGCTCGTTGGCGCCCGTCTTCAGGAACGTCACGAGTTGCGCTTCGCTCCAGCGTCCCAGCCCGCTGTTGTGATTGCCGGTCAGGTTCGATGCGGACCAGCCGTCCAGCACGCCGCCGCTCAAGAACAGCGCGTCCGTCTCATCCAGCGCTTTCTCCTGGAAGGCAAAGCCCCGCGGGGTGTGGCATGCGCCGCAATGCCCGAGCCCCTGCACCAGATACGCGCCGCGATTCCACATCGCATCGTGGTCGGGCTTTTGCGCATATACGCCCGGTTTGAGGAACACCATATTCCACAGCTTCAGCGGCCAGCGCATATTCAGGGGGAACGGAATCGCGCTGTCGCGGTTGGCCTGGTTCACCGGCGTCACGCCGTTCATGAAATACGTGTACAGCGCATGCATGTCGTCGTCGTTCAACTTCGCGAACGACGGATAGGGCATCGCCGGATAGAGGTTGTGACCATCCTTGGCTACACCTTCGCGCAACGCGCGGGTGAAGTCGGCCTCGCTATAGCTGCCGATGCCGGTGCTCGAGTCGGGCGTGATATTCGTCGAGTAAATTGCGCCCATCGGTGTGCTCATCGGCAGGCCGCCGGCGAACGGCTTGCCTTTGGGCGCGGTATGGCACGCGATACAGTCGCCGGCTGCAGCCAGATAGCCGCCGCGCGCAATCAGGTCGGCCGCCGGGGCCGTGGCGGCCACGGGCGTGTCGGTTGTCGTCGCAGCCATTGCCGTACTGAATGCGAGCTGCGGCAGCAGAGCGAACAAGGAAACGGCCAAGCCAGGGAGCCGGAATTTTTTCATGATGCCTCGCAGGAATGATGGGTTCGTCACAGGCGCACCGCGGCGCTCACGTCGCACAGCGTTCGTTGCCCGCGACTGCTGCCGCGACTGGGACGCCAGCAGCATCGGCCGGCGTGGTTGCGGGCAGCGCTTCGCGCTGGCTGGGCGGAACTGTGACGCCGTTCTTGATAGCCGTCATTTCCGCGAGGATGGCGATGGCGATTTCGGGGGGGGTGCGCGCGCCCAAGTCCAGGCCCACGGGCCCATGCAATCGCGCGATTTCCTGCGCGGTCAGGTCGAACAGCGCGAGGCGCTCGCGACGCCGGTCGCTATTGAGGCGCGAACCCAATGCGCCGACATAGAACGCGGCCGACTTCAGCGCTTCAAGCAGCGCCATGTCGTCGAGCTTGGGATCGTGCGTGAGCGCCACTACGGCGCTGTGCGCATCGAGCGCGAGCCGCACGATCAAGTCGTCGGGCATCTCGCGCGACAGTTCGACATTGGGCACGTCCCACTGGTCGAGATATTCGCTGCGCGGGTCGCAAACGATCACGCGATAGTCGAGCGCCTGCGCCATGCTGGCCAGGTAACGCGACGCTTGCGCCGCGCCCACGATCACCAGGCGACGCCGCGGGCCGTGGCTGGTCATCAGTGTGCGGCCGTTGTAAATCGGCTGGGGTGCGTGCGACCCGGCGCGCAAGCGGGCAACGCCGGTGGCGAGATCGAGCTCGCGCGTGACCAACTGATAGGCGAGCACCGCATCGAGTAGCGGTTGCAACTGCGACTGCGCACCGATCGGTTCCAGCACGATCTGCAACGTACCGCCGCAAGGCAGTCCGAAGCGGTGCGCCTCGTCGGCGCTGATGCCATAGGTTTGCGTGAGCGGTGTGAGCGGGCGCAGCTCGCCGCTGCGGACCTTCTCGATCAGGTCGTCTTCTATGCAGCCGCCCGACACCGAGCCTTTGACCTGGCCATCCTCGCGTATCGCAATCAGTGAACCGGGCGGACGCGGCGCCGAACCCCAGGTCCGCACGACGGTGCCGAGCAAGGTCAGGTGGCCGGCCGCACACCATTGCGTGGCCGCTCGCAGTACTTCGAGGTCGACGCTATCCATATCAGACCGTCCGCAGTTGCTTGCCGACCGGCAATTGGCGCAGGCGCTTTCCGGTCGCGGCAAAAATGGCGTTGGTCACCGCCGGCGCGAGCGCGGCCGTGCCGGTTTCGCCGATGCCGCCCGGCGCTTCCGTGCTCTTTACCAGGTGGACTTCGATCAGCGGCGCTTCGTCGATGCGCAGCATCCGGTAATCGGTGAAGTTGTTTTGTTCGACGCGTCCATCTTTGAAAGTGATTTCGCTATAAAGTGCCGCGGTCACGCCGAAATTGATGCCGCCCTCGATTTGCGCTGCGATGGTGTTCGGGTTGACGATCATCCCGCAATCGACTGCGCAGACCACGCGGCGCACCTTGACTTCACCCTGTGGGTCGACACCGACGTCCACCACCATGGCCAGGAAACTGCCGAACGCATGCATGACCGAGACGCCGCGCCCGCTCTTGTAGCCGGTCAGCTCGGCCGGCGCCGTGCCCCAGCCCGCTTGCTGCGTGGCGACCTGAAGCACGTTTTTCGCGCGTGGCGATTTATCCAGCAGGTTCAGCCGGTATTGCACCGGATCGACCTTGGCTTCGGCCGCGAGTTCGTCGATAAAGCTTTCGACCACGAACGTGCCACGGGTCGGGCCGACCCCGCGCCAAAATGCCGTGGCAATGCCGCGCGGTTCCTGGCGTACGTAGTCGACGTGAATATTGGGCAGGTCGTAGGGGGGATCCGAGGCCACTTCGACCGCATCCGGGTCCAAGCCGTTTACGAACCCGGCGGGAAAGAAGCGCGCCATGATCGACGAACCGACAATACGGTGCGTCCACGCTACCGGTTTGCCATTGGCGTCCAGCCCCGCAGAAATGCTGTCGTAGTAATACGGACGGTACATATCGTGCTGGATATCCTGTTCGCGGGTCCACAGCAGTTTGACTGGCGCATTGACCTGCTGAGCGATCTTGAGCGCCTGCGTCACGCCGTCGACCTCCAGCCGGCGGCCGAAACCGCCGCCGATCAGATAATTATGGACGCGGATTTTATCGGCCGGCAGACCAGTGACCTGTATGGCCGCATCGCGCACGCGCGTCGGCACCTGGGTGCCGACCCAGATATCGCAATTGCCGTTGCTCAGGTGCACGGTGCAATTCATCGGCTCCATCGTCGCGTGGGCGAGAAACGGCTGCTGGTAAATCGCATCGATCTTTTTCGCAGCGCCTTGCAGCATCTTGCCGGCGTCGCCGTCGTTGCGCGCCACGGCGCCCGGATGCTGCGCGGCGGCCGCGAGATCGGCCACCACATCGGCGTTCGACAGCCGTGCGTTGCTACCTTCGTTCCAGTCGATTTTCAGCGCGGCCAGTCCGCGATTGGCCGCCCAGGTATGGTCGCCGATCACGGCGACCGCGTTATCGAGCTTGACCACCTGGCGCACGCCCGGCAGCGTCTTGGTGACGCTGTCGTCGACCGTGGCGACCGTGCCGCCGACGACGGGGCAGCTTGCGACGACCGCATAGAGCATGCCGGGCAGCCGTACGTCCAGCCCGAACTGCGCAGCGCCGTTGACCTTGTCCGGCGAATCCAGCCGTTTGACCGGCGTGCCGATCAGTTTGAAATCCTTCGGATCTTTCAGCGGTACCGAGGCCGGCACCGGCAGTTTAGCCGCGGCATCCACCAACGAACCGTATCCTGCGCGACGATCGCTCGCAGCGTGTATTACCTCGCCGTTTGCCGCTTTGCAACTGGCCGGGTCGACCTGCCATTGTGCGGCGGCAGCGCTCACCAATAGCGTGCGGCCCAGCGCGCCGGCTTGACGCAGCGGATCCCAGGCATAGCGCACCGAGGTCGAACCGCCTGTCAACTGGCCGCCCAGCAGCGGGTCCGTATAGAGTTTTTCGTCGGGCGGCGCGTGTTCGAGCTGCACCTTGTCGAGCGACACTTCGAGTTCTTCGGCGAGCAGCATGGGAAGCGCTGTGTAGGTGCCTTGCCCCATTTCGACCTTGGGCATGATCAGCGTGACCAGCCCCGTGTTGTCGATGCGGATAAAGCCGTTGGGTGCAAAACCGGCGTTGGGATTGGCGTCCATGTCGGCCTGCGCCAGGTCAGCGGCTTTGGCGGGAATCGCGAAGCTCAGCAACATGCCGCCTCCGGCCGCCGCGCTCACGCCTATGCTTGCGCCGATTTTCAGAAAGCGGCGGCGCGCCGCGCCCGCGCCTTCGAGCGCCGTGCCTTGAGCTTGATGAATTGCGTGGTGGCCGTGGCCGTGCAGTAATCCTTGCGACATGTCAGGCTCCCTTGGCGGCTTGCTTGATTGCCGCGCGGATGCGGGTGTAGGTGCCGCAGCGGCAAATATTGCCCGCCATCGCCGCATCGATATCGGCGTCGCTGGGATTGGGGGTGGTGTTGAGCAGTGCAGTCGCGGACATGATTTGCCCCGACTGGCAGTAGCCGCATTGCACGACGTCGAGATCGAGCCACGCTTGCTGAATTTTCTTACCGGCCGGCGTCGCGCCCACCGTCTCGATAGTAACGACCTTCTGGTCGCCGACGGCCGCCACGGGCGTCACGCACGAGCGCACCGGCTGGCCGTTCAACTGCACCGTACAGGCGCCGCATGCGGCAATGCCACAGCCGAATTTGGTGCCGGTCAGGCCGATCACATCGCGCAGGACCCACAGCAGCGGCATGTCCGGTGGCACGTCCACGTCATGCGGTTGACCGTTAATGTTCAGAGTAATCATGAGAAATTTCCAAGGTCGTGAAGCCGTGAATCACAGTCCTGAATCACAGTCCTGATTCGCGCCGGTCGTCATAGCTCCGGCATGCTTGGGACGTTCGCTACGCGAACCGCGCGTCAGTCCGATGTCATGGGAAATATGCCGTATGAAATTGCGCATAGGCCTGATCATAACCAGCATCCGCGAATCGTGCTCCGAATCGTGCTCATCCGGTAAGAACGCGCCATTAATACGCGATCCGCACGCGGATTTCACCCCGGCTATCGCTGCGCGCATTTTGCCGATAATACGCTGCGCTCGCGACCCGCCCCCGTCGCCCCCGTCGCCCCCGTCGCCGCTGTCAAAGCGCGTCGGGCGTGTCGATATCGAGCAGCACGCCGGGATCTTGCGTGTCGATCAAGGTCACGGGATGTGCCGCGAACAGGCTGCGCGCGCCGCGGTCGCCGTCCAGGCGTATCAGGGCGTCGCGATGCGCCGCCGCGAAACCGACCGGATGTCCGCGCTGGCCGGCATAACACGCCGCCGCGATGGTGTCGGGCGTCACGAGCGCCGCGCTGACTGCCCGTATCGTCGCGGGTCGCAGTTCGGGCATATCGGCCAAGGCGATCACCCAGCCGGCAGCGGGCCCACCGTGGCGTACCCCGGCTGCCAGACTCGCACCCATGCCGCGCATCGCGTCGGCGCTGATCAGCACTTCGCAGCCGGCCCGTGCCAGCATCTCGCTTAGTTCGTCAGCGCCAGCCCCCTGCGGCCTGACCACCGCGATCACTCGACCCAGCACCGCACACAGGCGGCGCGCGGCTACGAACGCCACCGCTTCGCCCGCATCGGGGCCGCGCGTCAGACGCGCCAGCAGCTTGTTTTGCGCGCCGGACGGATCGAATCGGGATCCGCGTCCGCCGGCCAGCAGAACGCCGATTTGGGACGCCGACGATAACGCAGCGTGGGGCACTGGGATATTCATGATTGGGCGTTCGGAGGGGGGTGGCGCGCAATCCGGGCCGCGGCCGGCGGAAACAGCAGGCTAAGCGGGTGGGTCAAGATGCGATGCCATATCACCCGGTTCAGCGCACGGCGATCTGGGGTGCGCAAGCCGCGCGAGCGCACCGCCAT
>Ga0265338_10000591_pt1 | contig 63954 bp, 44 predicted proteins | sample 42126metaG_FD_193579 | JGI IMG/M metagenome (GOLD analysis project Ga0265338, IMG submission 193579) | Rhizosphere microbial communities from Carex aquatilis grown in University of Washington, Seatle, WA, United States - 4-21-26 metaG | ecosystem: Host-associated > Plants > Roots > Rhizosphere...
TCCAACACCTCAATGTTCTTATCGAAACCCGCGATCTCGCCCACTGGGACGAACTATGGGGAAATTAATGGTGCGGGTGTCAAGTTGCGCCCGTCGAGCCAAAAACAGGCGGATTAAACTTGGAATCGGGCACGGCCGTGATAAAAATTGCTCAATTCAGAGAAAGGGCAGCATGAAACCGTATCAACATTCGTGGGTCATTGTCTTCTGGGCGCTATTTGTTTTCCACACCTCGGCCACGGTGCGGTATGTGGATTTGAACAGTCCTAATCCTACCCCGCCTTACACCAACTGGCTCACCGCTGCGACGAATATTCAGGATGTGGTTAATATTGCAGCGAATGGCGATCAAATCTTGGTGACAAACGGAGTTTATCGTGAATCAGTCAATTTCAACGGCAAAGCAATTTGGTTGACCAGTGCCAACGGCCCAGCCAAAACGTTCATAAATCCACCTGCAGGTTCGTCCGCCGTCACGTTCAGTAGCGGTGAACTGTCAAATTCAGTCGTATCCGGCTTTACTCTGACCAATGGTAATTCGGGGGTTTCCGTTTTAAGTTCATCCCCAACAATAATATCCAATGTCATTGTAAACTGTGGAACTGGGGTTTATTGCGATTCCGCCTCGGCCTCCATACTAAACAATGTAATTTCCAATTGCTCCGGTACTGGCATCTATTGTCAAGGGACAGGTTCGCCTTTGCTCACCCATAATGTGCTTGAATTCAATCGGGGAGGTGGCGTCGGTATGAATGCGGCCGGAACTATTGCCAACAACTTGATACAAAACAATGTGGGATGCGGTATCGGCGCGGGCCCCGGGGAAGCTACCATTATACAAAACATCATCGTTAGCAATAGCGGCAATGGTTTTCAGACGTCCGTGTACTACGGGGCAAGAGGGCCTTGGGTGATCAACAACACGATCGCCGGGAATGGAGGCGCCGGTATCTCGGAAGACGGATTTGTTTCTGCCTGCAAAATCTTCAACAACATCGTGATAGGAAATCCTGCACTAAGTTTGACTCCTTGGTATGGCAGTAGCCCTCCAATTACGCAATTCAACGATTTTTTTTCCACCAATGGGAACGTTTATGCGGAAGGAGAGCTTACCAACTTGAATAATTTCGGTGGCAACATTTCTACCAACCCTTTCTTTGCCTCGGCTTCCAGCGGTGATTTCCATTTACTTGCCGGCTCACCCTGTATCGATACTGGTACGAATGAACTATCTCTGCTGCCCTTACTGGACATTGATGGAAAACCAAGAATCCTTGCTGGCCTTACCAACGGTTCCCGCCTCGTGGACATGGGGGCTTACGAATTTCAATTGCCCAATTTTTGGCAGGCACCGGTGATTCTCGAACAACCCACAAATGTAGTGTTGAGTGTCTTCGGGAACTGCTCGATTTCAGTCATCGTGAGCGCCTCATTGCCAGTTTGTTTTCAATGGCTGAAAAATGGAACTAATTTGGTTGACGGGGGCAATATCAGTGGTTCTCAAAGTTCCACCCTAACGATTTTAAATTCCAAGTTCACTGACGATGGGAAATATTGCGTGATGATCAATAACAAGTCGGGGACAACAACAAGCACCCTTGCAGCGATAACGGTCGTGCCGATTGTCTATGGAGGGTATGTTCCGACTACCCCTTTGTCTGCTGAAGCGACCAATGTAGTGGCAATATCTGCTGGATACTCCTACGATATGGTTCTCCGTGGTGATGGCACTGTTATAGCATGGGGGGATGGCGCTTATGGAGATACTAATGTGCCACCAGAGGCAACGAATGTCATTGCCATCGCGGCGGGTGATTATCACGGGGTTGCCTTGCGCCAAGATGGGACAGTGGTTGGCTGGGGGGAAACTACGCCGCCAGCCGGTATTTCAAATGTTGTCGCCGTTGCATCAGGACAATGGCATAGCTTGGCATTACGAAATGATGGGACAGTGGTTGGTTGGGGAAGCTGCACGCCACCTGCGGGAATTACTAATGTGATTGCGATCGCGGCGGGGGGTGATTTCGGTTTGGCTTTGAAACAGGATGGGACTGCTGTTGGTTGGGGTGCGAACTATTTTGGTGAAGCTACCCCTCCCGGCAGCATCTCGCATGCAGTGGCGATATCAGCAGGCGAAGACTATGGTCTGGCATTGCTTTCAGATGGAACTGTAACTGGATGGGGATACAGTGTGTATGGACAAGCCACGCCGTCAACTGACGCTACAAACATAGTAGCCATAGCAGCCGCAAACACAGCCAGTTTGGCATTGCGACAAGATGGGGCTGTCATTGGTTGGGGGTATAACTGGGTGCCTTCTGGGATGTTAACAAATGTTGTGGCAATTTCTGCGAAGGAATTTCACAGTATGGTACTTGTGTTGGATCCTGCAACGATGGTGCCACCGACGATTGTCCAGCAGCCGTCAAGTTGCACCCCTCTAGTAAACCAAACCGCCGTTTTGATGTGCCAGGCCGTTGGATCGTTACCACTGCAGTTTCAGTGGTACTTTGATGACGTGCCCATATCCAATCAAACCAACAACTGGTTTTTGCAGCCCTCCACTCAACCCAATCAAGCAGGCAATTATTATGTCGTTGTGACAAATAGCTTTGGCTCAGCAACCAGTCAGGTAGCCGTTGTGTCAACATTACCGTGGGCCGCCATCGCATCGCAACCGGCTAGTCAATCCGTCGTTGTTAGCAGCAACGCGATCTTTGCTATTGGCATGTACGGGTTGCCCCCATTTTATTACCAATGGTATTTCAATAACCTGCCTCTCACGAATGATTCCCGTTATAGCGGGGCCACCGCAGCCAGCCTGGTAGTGTCAGATGTTCAAGTTCCCGATAACGGTGGTTATAGCGTCGTCGTTTCCAATGCGTACAATTCCGTGACAAGCACATCGGCAACATTGACAATCCTGGTTCCAGCCGGAATCGCCAGCCAGCCGACCAACCAAGCAGTGCTGCTGAACAGTAACGCTGTATTTACAGTTCTTGCCACTGGCACAGGCTCGCTTGGTTATCAATGGATGGAAAACGGAACGAACCTGAGCGATGGAGGGAGAATAAACGGGTCTACTGGGCCAACCCTGACAATTACAGGAGCACAAACCAACGATGGTGGTCCTTATCAGGTAATCATCGCCAACAACTACGGTAAGGCGACCAGCGAAATTGCCACGTTGGCTGTCTACGTTCCAGCCCAGATCGTGGGGCAACCATCCAGCGAAGCAGTATTAGTTGGCAGCAACGCAAATTTTACGGTGGCTGGCATCGGTACGGCTCTGAGCTATCAATGGTTTCTCAACGGATCACCGCTAGTTGATGATGGCCGAATCAGTGGCAGTTCTACCACTATATTAACCATATCAAATGTTCAAGGTTCTGATGTTGGCGGCTATTGGGCAATGGCTACCAACCTCTTGAGCTCAGCGACGAGCAGGACGGCGTCGCTCACACCTTTGGCCAGTGTTACATCGTCGGTTCGTTACGTGGATTTGCAGAGCACAAATCCAGCACCGCCTTACCTGACTTGGAGCACGGCAGCCACGAATATCCAGGATGCCATTGACGCCGCAGTCGATGGCGATCGCATTCTCGTGACTGACGGAGTTTACCAAGCCGGCGGGCGGGTTGTTTATGGTTCGCTTACCAACCGGGTGGTGATCAACAAAGCTCTGACCGTACAGAGCGTCAATGGCGCGACAATGACAACGATTCAGGGCGGACAAGGCATCGGTACGAATGCCGTTCGGTGTATCTATCTCACTAACAATTCCGCGCTGGTGGGATTCACATTGGTCAATGGAGCCACTCGAAATGGTGGCGATACAAACACCGAACAGAGCGGTGGTGGCGCGTGGTGCGAGTCCACGAACTGTGTCCTCATCAATTGTGCCCTGGTCTCAAACTCTGCGGCGCAGTATGGCGGTGGGGTGTTTTCTGGGAACTGCAGCAATTGTATTTTTTTATTCAATTTAGCAACAAACGGTGGCGCAAGTTTTAGAAGCATTTTGAGCAATTGCACACTGGTCACAAATTCAGCAAACAACGGTGGCGGGGCGTACAGCAACATTATGCTCAATTGTACGTTGCTAGCCAATAAAGCCACTGTTTTAGGTGGCGGTGCCTACGGGAGTGTGCTTTTTAATTGCACAGTCAGTCGGAATACAAATTCCAGTTCTGGTGCTGGATTATACAACTGTGCGGCGACCAGTTGTATTATTAGCAGTAATCTCTCAAGCGGAGGCCTAGGTGGAGGTGGCTACAATTCTCAAATGAGCAACTGCGCGATCCTTAACAATACTGCGAACGGAGGGGGGGGAGCGTATCAAGGAACCTTGTACAATTGTATTGTTACTGGTAACAGAGCGTCCGGCGGTGTGGGTGGTGGTGGCAGTGGATGCACTTTCAATAATTGTCTAATTTCCAGCAATTCGGCATCAACGGTGAGCGGTGTTTACAACAGTACCTTGAATAACTGTACCCTCGTAGGCCAGACCAATGGCTATGCCGCCTATAGTTGTACTTTGAAAAACTGCATTGATTATTTTAACGCTAACAATTTCATCAGCGCCAATCTGGCCAATTGCTGCACGATACCGATCCCCGCGGGTTCAGGGAATTTCACCAACGCCCCGTCGTTCGTGAATGCCGCAGTTGGTGATTACCACCTTCAATCCAACTCACCCTGCATCAACTCCGGCAACAATGTCTGGGTTACCAGCGTGACTGATTTTGCCGGCAATCCTCGCATCGTAGGTGGCACGGTGGATTTGGGCGCCTACGAATATCAAACACCTTCGTCGGTGCTTTCCTACGCTTGGGCGCAAAAATACGGTTTGGCGGTGGACGGTACCGCGGATTATGCGGACGCCGACGGCGATGGGATGAGCAACTGGCAGGAGTGGCGCACCGGCACCGTTCCCACGAACGCCACGTCGGTTTTGAAGCTGGCGTCTCCGGTTCTCACCAACAGCCCGGCGGGGCTGATCGTGTCCTGGCAAAGCGTGAGTGGAATTGTTTACCTCCTGCAAAGCAGCACAAGCCTCGTGGCGCAACCGCCATTCTCCATCATCCAAAGCAATATCGCCGGCCAGGCCGGCACCACGAGTTACCGGGACACCAGCGCCACGAACGGCGGGCCGTATTTTTATCGCGTCGGGGTGCAGTGAGGGCGTGGTTGAGAGTTGAGGGTTGAAGGCTGAGGGTTGGGCACACAGCGGAAATATCGAAATGCCCAATGTCGGTCGAATGGCCCGGGCAGGGTTTGTGTTCGCACTACGGTTCCGGTCAAATCAAAGGCGCTGCCCGCCATTCAGGAGAATTTCCTTGAAAGTTAGATGTTAAAATGATAGACATTATTTAAACATAACAAGGAAAGTATGAGCCGGTGCGCTTTGCAATGGATTGCTGTTTTCTGGGTGGTGCTGTTTTCATTGTCCTTCGAGGCTTCTGCGGCGACGTACTACGTGGATTTGAACGGTTCCAATCCGACGTCGCCTTACATTGATTGGAGCACTGCGGCGACGAACATTCAGGATGCCATTGATGTCTCCGTGGATGGCGACCTCATTCTGGTGACCAATGGTGTTTATCAGACTGGCGGAAGGGTGGTTTACGGCTCGTTGCTCAACCGCGTTGTGGTGGGCAAGGCCGTGACCATACAAAGCGTCAACGGTCCGGCGCTGACGGTGATTCAAGGCAATCCTCTGGTCGGAAACGTTGCCGTGCGTTGTGTGTATCTCACCAACAATGCGATGCTGGCTGGCTTTACCCTGACCAATGGAGCCACGCGAACTTTTCCGGCTGATTTGATCAAGGAAGAATGCGGGGGTGGCGTTTGGTGCGAAGACCAAAGCGCAACCATTTCCAATTGTGTTTTTGCCGGAAACACGGCGGTGATCTATGGCGGCGGGGCATATCAGGGCACGCTGTTGAATTGTATTCTCACCAATAACACCGCCAGCCAGGGTGGCGGGGCCTATTCCAACCGGTTGATCAATTGCACCTTGTTAAGAAATGCCGCGACGGAAGGCGGGACTTCGCTGGCTGGAGGCGGGGCGATGCTGGCCACGTTGAGCAACTGCTGGATCATTGCCAACCATGCACCGTCCGGCGGCGGTGGAGCGGCGGCCAGCACCTTGATCGCCTGTGTCATCAGCAACAACACCGCCGGTTTTGGGGGTGGCGTGTGCGTTGGTGTTGCGAACAACTGCCTCATCTCCAGCAACCGCGTTTCCGGGGCTGGCGGCGGCGCTTACTCAAATACTTTAAACAACTGTGTGGTGAAGAGAAACCTCGCGGGCAGCAACGGTGGCGGCATCTACGGGAGTGCGCTGGGCAATTGTACCGTGGTCAGCAATACCTCGGCGATCAGCGGCGGAGGTGCGCAAAATGGCAGCCTGACCAATTGCATTATTTATTACAATTCCGGGTCCGGTTCTCCCAATACCCAGGACAGCAGCTTGCGAAACTGCGACACCATTCCCTCAGCGCCGGGTTTGGGGAACATCTCCAATCCTCCCGCTTTTGTGAGCCTGGCGGGCAATGATTTCCGCCTGCAATCCAATTCGCCTTGCATCAATGCCGGCAACAACGCTTATGTGTCCACGGCTGCGGACCTCGACGGCAACCCGCGCGTTGCCGGTGGCACGGTGGACATTGGGGCTTACGAATATCAAGCACCAGCCTCGGTTCTTTCCTATGCCTGGGCGCAACAATACGGTTTGCCGACGGACGGGACCGCGGATAATGCGGATACCGACGGTGATGGGATGAGCAACTGGCAGGAGTGGCGTACTGGCACGGTTCCCACCAATGCTGCGTCGATTCTGAAACTGGCGTCTCCGCATCTGACGAACAGCCCGGCGGGGCTGGTCGTGTCCTGGCAAAGCGTGAGTGGCGTTGTTTACCTCCTGCAAAGCAGTACCAGCCTCGTGGCGCAACCGCCGTTCTCCACCATCCAAAGCAATATCGCCGGCCAGGCCGGCACCACGAGTTACCGGGACACCAATGCCACGAATGGCGGGCCGTATTTTTATCGAATCGGGGTGCAGTGAGGGCGTGGTTGAGAGTTGAGGGTTGAAGGCTGAGGGTTGGGCAAACAGCGGAACATGGAACATTCAACATTCAACATCGAACATCCAAGGTAAAAGCGGCGGAAGTTCGTGTTCAATTAATTTGCCAAATCCCCCTTGGCATCAGCGTCCATCAGCGTTGGTCAGCGTTTTCAATCCGTGTCCATTCGTGCAATTCGTGTCAAAGTTTTCTTTCGGGTCTTTGGTGTGGTTCGCGGTTGAATTCGGGTCTGGCGTCCTGGGTCTCGGATGAATGGGCTTCAATCCGTGTCCATCCTCCTTCGCAATGCCCGCTACGGAGGACAGGTCCGTGGTCGGAAAATGCCGTGCTTTTTTCTCCTCGGTATCGCTTTTTCGCAAAATTCAATTTTCAAGTTGAGTTGACAAATTATTTTTTCTTCGCATGTTGGCCCAGCCCGGTGTACAAGCGCAGGGCAACAAATGGGCAAAGCTCTCATCATCGCAGAGAAACCGTCCGTCGCCAGCGACATCGCCAAGGCGCTCGGCGGCTTCAAGAAAGTGGAAGACTATTACGAAAGCGACCAGTACGTCGTTTCGTCGGCGGTCGGCCATCTGCTCTCCATCGTGCCTCCCGAAGGCGTCGAGGCCGCGCGCGGCAAATGGACGTTCAAATGTCTGCCGGTCATCCCGCCGCATTTCGATCTGCTGCCGATCGAGAAAAGCGAGAACCGCCTCCGGGTCCTCAAAAAGCTCATCAAGCGCCCGGACGTGGACGCCCTGGTCAATGCCTGCGACGCCGGGCGCGAGGGGGAATTGATTTTCCGCAACATCGTCAAATACACGAAGGCCAAACAGCCCATCAAACGGCTCTGGCTGCAATCCATGACGCCGGCGGCCATCCGCGAGGGGTTTGAAAAGCTGCGCGAAGACAAGGACATGCTGCCGCTGGCCGACGCCGCGTACAGCCGGTCGGAGGCCGACTGGCTGGTGGGCATCAATGGCACGCGGGCGATGACGGCGTTCAACTCGAAGCTGGGCGGCTTTTTCAAGACGACCGTCGGCCGCGTCCAGACCCCGACGCTGGCCATCCTGGTCGAGCGCGAGCAGAAGATCCGGAAATTCATTTCGCGCGATTTCTGGGAGGTCATCGGCACCTTTGACGCGGCCGCCGGCCAATATACCGGCCGCTGGTTTGACGAAAAGTTCGCCCGGGCCGACGACAAGAATGGCGACGACCAGCTCAAGCCCGAGCGCATCTGGGAGCAGGCGCGAGCCGAGGCGCTTCGCGACAAATGCCTGGGCAAACCTGGCATCGTCACTGAGGAAAGCAAGCCAAGCACGTCGCTGTCGCCGCTGCTGTATGATTTGACAAGCCTGCAGCGCGATGCGAACTCGCGGTTCGGTTTCAGCGCCAAGAACACGCTGGGCCTGGCGCAGGCGCTGTACGAGCGGCACAAGGTGCTGACATATCCCCGCACCGATTCGCGCGCGTTGCCGGAGGATTACCTCGGCACGGTGCGGAGCGCGTTGAAGATGCTCGGGGATACCGGCTATGCGACTTTGGCCGGAACGATCCTCAAGAACGACTGGGTGCGTCCGAACAAGCGCATCTTCAACAACGCGAAAATTTCCGATCACTTCGCCATCATTCCCACCACGCAGCCGCCGAAGGGCCTGAGCGAGCCGGAGCACAAGCTGTACGACATGGTGACGAAGCGGTTTCTGGCCATTTTTTATCCGGCTGCGGAATTTCTCGAAACCCTCCGCATCACGCGGGTGGAAGGCGAGCCCTTCAAAAGCGCCGGCAAGGTGCTGGTGACCTCGGGCTGGCTGACGGTTTATGGCAAGGAGGCCGAATCGGACGACACGCCGAGCCTGGTGCCGGTGAAGCCCAACGAGCTGGTCAACACCAGCGGCGTCGAGGTGAAGGCCAGCGTCACCAAGCCGCCGGCGCGTTTCTCGGAAGCGACGCTGCTCAGCGCGATGGAAGGCGCGGGCAAGCTGGTTGAGGACGATGAATTGCGCGAGGCGATGCGGGAGAAGGGGCTGGGCACGCCGGCCACGCGCGCGGCGATCATCGAAGGCCTGATATACGAGGATTACGTCCATCGCACCGGGCGCGAGCTGCAGGCGACGGCCAAGGCGTTTTCGCTGATGGAACTGCTGAACGGCCTGGGCATTCCCGAGCTGACGAAGCCGGAATTGACCGGCGACTGGGAATTCAAGCTGCACCAGATCCAGCGCCGGCAGAAAAGCCGCGAGGAGTTCATGTCGGAGATCGCCGACATGACGCGGCACATCGTCGAGCGCGCCAAAAAATTCGAGGAAGACACCATCCCCGGCGATTTCGGCGTGCTCAGGACGCGGTGCCCGAAGTGCGGCGGCGAAATCCACGAAAAATACAAGCATTTCCAGTGCGTCAACGAGAAGTGCGACTTCCAGATCTGGAAGACGCTGTGCAGCCGGATGTATGAGATCGAGGAGGTTGAAAAGCTCATCACCGACCGGCAGGTCGGGCCGCTGCAGGGGTTCCGGAGCAAGCAGGGGTTTCCGTTCGCCGCCGTGCTGAAATTGACGCCGGAGTTCAAGATCGAGTTTGATTTCGGCAACGAACAAAAAAATGAGAACGGCGAGGCGGCGGCGCCGGTGGATTTCACCGGCAAGGAGCCGATCGGCAAATGTCCCAAGTGCGGCGCGCGGGTGTTCGACGCCGGGATGAATTACATCTGCGAGAAGTCGACCGGCCCGGAGAAGACCTGCAAGTTTCGCACCGGCAAGATCATTTTGCAGCAGCCGATCGAGCCGGCGCAGGTGGCCAAGCTGCTGAACGAGGGCAAGACCGATCTCCTCAAGGGCTTTGTCTCCAAGAAGACCAACCGCAAATTCGAGGCCTTCCTGGTCGTCAAGGACGGCGGCACGGCATTTGAATTTCCGCCGCGCGAACGCAAGGGCAAGGCGAAAGCCGGGGCGCCCCGGGAGCCGATGCCGAAGATCGATTTCACGGGCAAGGAGCCGATTGGCAAGTGTCCGAAGTGCGGTAGCCCGGTTTTTGACACGGAAGCGGGTTATCTCTGCGAGAAATCGCAGGCGGACGTCCGGCCGTGCAAATTCAAGCTCAGCCGGGAAATCTTGCAGCAGCCGATCGACGCGGTGCAGGCGAAAAAACTGCTGGCCACGCGCAAGACCGATTTGATCGACAAGTTCATCTCCAAGGCGGGGAAGCCCTTTCCGGCGTATCTGGTGATGGACGCCAAGGGCAAGGTCACGTTTGAATTCCCCCCGCGCGAGGGCGAGGAAGAGATGAAGTAGGCGGTTGAATTTCTGCCTGGGAGCGCCGGCGTCCCGCCGGCGTGTCTCGGAAGTAAGAACTGCCGGCGGGACGCCAGCGCTCCCAGGTTGCCATTCCCGGGCTTGTTCGCAGTACGGGATTTTGCTAATGTTTCTTGCATGAACCCTCAGGAGAAACGACATCCGTCGCTCATCCCGAGCTTTCCGCTCTCCGCAAAGCAAACCTCCGGTGTGATGACCAGCGCCGAATCACCCCAACCGCATCACGGTTGGTACTCACGCGGCTATCTGCTGCATTGGGATCATCCCGGCATGATTCAATCTTTAAACTTCCGGCTCGGCGATTCAATGCCAGCCAGTGTCATCGAGAAATGGCAAAACGAGCTGGCGCTTCGATCCGAAGGTCAACGCGCCGTGGAACTTCGCCGTCGCATCGAGGAATACCTCGATGCCGGTCATGGTGGCTGTTGGTTATGTCAATCGGACATCGCATCCCTGGTTGAGTGTGCGTTGTTCCATTTTGACGGACAACGATATCGGCTTTTAGCCTGGTGCATCATGCCCAATCACGTTCACGCGCTGATTGAAACGCAGGAAGGCTTTCCATTGGCCGACGTATTGCACTCGTGGAAATCGTTTACGAGTCATAAGGCAAACGGGTTTTTGCAGCGGAGCGGCGAATTATGGCAGCGTGAGTACCTCGACCGTTACGTGCGCAACGCGGAGCACTACGAGAAGGTGATTGCCTACATCGAAGAAAACCCGGTGAAAGCCGGTTTGGCGAGGTTCAAGACCGGCTGGCGTTGGAGTAGCGCAAGATTCCGTATTCCTGGGAGCGCTGCCGTTCCGGCAGCGAGTTTATGAAAAAAATTGAAACAGGCCGGCGAGACGCCGGCGCTCCCAGGCTGTTGCTGCCGGCTTTTTTAGTTCTACTGACCTTGAGTGCTTCCGGCGCCGGGCGCGTCTTCAATGTTTTGGATTACGGTGCGCACCCGGACGGTTCGACCAATTCGACGGAGGCATTCCGTGCAGCCATCCAGGCGACCAAGGCGGCGGGCGGCGGAACCGTGTTTGTCCCGGCTGGAAATTACATCACCGGACCGATTGAACTGGCCAGCGACCTGATGTTCCAAATTGATGCCGGAGCGGTGCTGCGGTTTCCCGCAGCCAGACTTCCCTTCACCAGGGGCCGGCAGCAGGGGATTGAGTGTCTCACACCGGTTCCCCTGATTGGCGGGCATGATTTGCACAACGTCTCGGTCACCGGCCGCGGACTCCTGACCACGGACAACGCCGACTGGCTCAAACTCATGCCCCGGACCAAAGCTTCCGGTGACGACCCGGGTTCGGCCAACGGTCCCAGCTGGCAGCGCCTGTTGGAGGATCTGGAGGTGAAAACGCCGGCGCCGGATGAGGATTACCAGAAGGCGGCGCCGGAACTCCGGCCCTCCTTTGTCCGTTTCATGAACAGCACGAACATCCTGATCGAGGGAGTTCATTTCGTCGGCTCGCCCATGTGGACGGTCCACCTGTTATACTCAGACAATGCGGTCGTTCAGAACGTCATCATCGAAACGTATCCCGGCGTGCACACCGATGGCATTGCCGTTGATTCCAGCCGGAACGTGCGGATAGCGAATTGCTATATCGACACCGGCGACGACGGCATTGTCATCAAGTCCGGCAAGGACGCCGACGGCCGGCGGGTCAACCGGCCGACCGAGAATGTGTCCATCGTGAATTGCACCGTGCACCATGCGCATGGCGCGGTCACGCTGGGCAGCGAGATTGCCGGCGGCATCCGCAACCTGGTGGCGGAAAACCTGACCTGCCAGGGGACGGCCATCGGCGTGCGCATCAAAAGCCGGCGCGGCCGCGGCGGGGTGGTGGAGGACGTCCGGTTCAATCACTGGACGATGGAAGACGTGGGCGAGGGCATCAATGTGACGACCGACTACCAGATGGAAGGCGAGAAGAAAACCGCGGAGGAGCCGGTCTCGGAACGAACACCGGTGTTTCGTAATATCGCCATCAGCGGCACGACCATCAAGAACGCGAAGCTGGCGATCGACATTGTAGGGCTGCCGGAAATGCCGATCTCCGGGCTGCGGATCAGCGATGTCATCGCGTCGGGCAAAGCCGGCCTGCGCGGCTCGTTCACTGACGCGCTCGAGCTGCACCACGTGCAGGTGAATGCGGACAGCGGCCCGGCCTTTCTGGTACTGGATTCCAAGGAACTGGAACTGGACGGCGTGGCGACGCGGCAGCCGGTGGCAGAGGCGCCGGTGATCCGTTTGGAGCGTTGCCCCGGGGCCGTTGTGCGGAGCTGCCGGGCATTTGCGGGCACCGGCACATTTCTTTCCGTGGCTCCCGGCGAGTTAAAGACCGTCAGCCTGGAGGGCAATGTGCTCGGCGAGGCGAAGCAACCGGCGGTCGAGGCGGAAATGAATCTGGACAGCAATTCCCGGAGTCAGGAACGGGTGATTCCCTAGCTCCGATAGACGGAAACATCGAACGCTCAACGTCGAAGTGACGGACAAACCGCGAATTATTCGATGTTCGATGTTTTCCCAAGGTAGGGCGGGCAGTCCTCTGGCCGCCGCGAATAAGGTGAGTCGTTTGCATGTCAGGCTGCCGTTTGGCGGCGCGCATGGAGTGGCGCGCCCTATCAAGCATAATAATATTTGCAAAAATAATGCGCCAGGAGCAGATTTGCTTCATGAAGTCGTGCGGGGCATGAAGGGTGATTTTGTGTCACTTCCATATTCTGCCGGCTTCACTCAGAAGAAAATCGGTCAGAAAACAACAAGCTAAAACCATATGAAAAGATCACTGTTAACATCGGTATGTGTGCTGGCCATGGCCGGGGCATCGTTTGCCCAGGGAACACTAAACTGGAATACGATGAGTCCTATCGGAATAACCGTACAGATCAATAATAGTCTAGGCCCACTGGCTGGCGGAACGCCCAGTGTCAGTGGGACGTATATGGGAACTGCCGCCGGCAGTTTCTATTTTGAACTGCTGTATAATACGATGTTCACGGGTGGTCAGACAGCAGCGCCAAGCGTGGCCGATCTGCTTTTTGGTGGATCGTGGATTGATTCTGGACTTGAAGCGAAGAACGCCACCGCTTCGGCTGGAAAAATCGTACCCGTGGTTGCCAATCTCCAAGCGGTCCCCTTGGGAACTTGGGCGGGAGGCATTGGCGCATTGGGCGGTACCACCAACAACATTGTGCTGGTGGGTTGGTCGTCCAATCTGGGCACCACGTGGTCGGCGGCGTTGGATACCTTGGCAAATTGGAACGCTTCCATTGCCGAAAACGTCTACTTTGGCGTATCTACTACAGGGTATATTGTTCCAAACATTGCCCCGGCAAATGGTCCCAATTTGTTTGGTAATACGGCCACCTTAAACGGACTCCCAATCAACTCGGTGAATATGCAGTTGTATCTTGTGCCGCTTGAAGGTCTGCCTACTCCTGAACCGGGGACCATGGCTTTGGTGGGGCTGGGTGGATTTGCGCTGTGGATGGTTCGTCGTCGCAGAATTTAAGCAGTTCCACACAGACAGAATTGACGGAAACATCGAACATTCAACATCGAACGCCCAACGCCGCAGTGACGGATAACCTGGGAATCATTCGATGTTCGATGTTTTCCCAAGGCAGGGCGGGCAGCCCTCTGCCCGCCGAGAATGAGGTGGGTCGTTCGCACATTAGGCCGCCGTTCGGCGGCGCGCACGGAGTGACGCGCCCTACCAGGAGGCGGGAATGAATCCAATCAAACTTCCGGTCCGCCAAACATCCTGCTGCATCTCCCGGAGAAATGGTGTATTCATGGGGTGTGACTGAGGCGGCAACCATCAAGCCGGCGGCTGAAGACAAGTGGATCCGGAAGTTTCTCGCGCACCTGGCGACGGACCGGGGCGCGTCGGTTTATACGCAGCGGAATTACCGGCAGGCGCTGCTGGAGTTCTTCGCCTGGCACCGCGAGGAACGGCGGCAGCCGCCGGTCTGGGAAACCCTTTTGCGCGATGACTTTCGCGGCTACCTGCGGTTTTTGGGCCGGCAGAACCTGAGCCGGGCGGCGATCCAGCTTCGCTTCTGTGCGCTGCGGACGTTTTACAAGTTCCTCATCCGGCACGGTGCGGTGGCGGCGTCGCCGATCAAAAACCTGGTGCTGCCGAAGCCGGGCCGGCGATTGCCGAAATATCTCACGCGCCGGCAGATGATCGATCTGCTTGGCGCGCCGTTCAAGCTCATGGCCAGCCCCCGGCGAAAGGGGCCGGGCCGGCCGGTTTCGACCGACGCCTGCCTGCGCGATGTGGCAGTGCTGGAGACGATTTATTCCTGCGGGCTGCGCGTAAGCGAGCTGTGCGGGCTGCGTGCCGGGGACATTGCCTGGGATGAACAACTGATCCGCGTGCGCGGCAAGGGGAAGAAGGAGCGGCTCGTGCCGGTTGGCCGGCCGGCCTTGCAGGCGATTGAAAATTATTGGGCCCGGCTGAAGTCGCCGCCGTCCGGGGAATCGCCGGTGTTCTTTGCCGAAACGAAACGGGCCGCGCCGTTGCGGCCGATTCAATTGTCCCGGCGGTTGAAACAATATCTCGCCCTGGCCGGGCTCGATCCCGGGCTGACCCCGCACAAGTTGCGGCACAGTTACGCGACTCATCTGCTGGACGCGGGGGCGGATTTGCGGAGCGTGCAGGAGTTGCTCGGCCATGCGCATCTGGTCACCACGCAGGTTTACACGCACGTCACGACCGAGCGGTTGAAGAAGGCCTACGACGCCGCCCATCCGCGGGCCTGATCCCGCCCGGCCGTCAGGGGACGGCCACCCGGTAGTATCGGGACGGCGGTCTGCCGATCAAAGGATCGGTCAGGATTACGTTTCCATTGGCATCCGCTGTGGCGCTGGCCAGCGTCTGCCATTGAATGGGCTGGAAGGTCGGGGTGTACTCGACGTGGCAAACGGCGCCCGTGGGGGCTCGGAAATGGAGGCTGGCAGTGCCGTCCGTCAGGTGGACAAATTGCACGGAGGACAGGATTTTTGGGGTATATGGCATCACGTTGGAGGGAGGACTTTCGATGCCCTGGCCGTTATAGGCGGCTACGTAGAAAAAATAGTGCAAGGAGGAGAGCAGGTTTTTAAGCGTGACCACGTTGGTCATTCCCACATCCAGTCGGTTGGTGGCTGCCGCACCGACGATGCCGTAATAGATCGCGTATCCTGCCACTGTGGCATCCGGACTGTTATTCCAGGTCAGCGTGCACGGACAGGCCCGGGGGGCCACCGCTTCGACCCGGGTCAGCGGGGTTGAGAACATCAATGAACTCATCAGAAGGAACCAGATCGGCGAAGCGATTATCCGAAATGTGAATCTTTGCATACGGCTATGCCCGGCTTTAAGCAAGACTTGTGCTCAGCTTTGATTGTTTATTAATCAACCAAAAATGTATCCATAAAAGACAAAATCAGGCGGAGGACAGGGCGCGAATTGTCGGGAAGGCTCGAAAAAGCCTTCCCGGGCGCGTGAAAAACGGCCGGCGAATCCGGAAAGAGCGATCCGGTATCTTACGGCAGGGCAGTCCGATAGAACCGGGTTGTCGGATTTCCTGACAAGGAGTCAGTTATTGCGACGTTACCATCGGCATCCGCCGTGGCGCTGCCCAAGGTTTGCCACTGGGCCGGGTTGAGGATTGGCGTGAACTCGACGTGACAAACGGCGCCGGTGGCCACTTGAAAGCGAAGGGTCATGGTGCCATTGGCCGGTTTGCCCAGCCTCAAGGAGGAAAAGACCTGCGGGGTATAGGTGATCACGCTGGAACGGGGACTTTCGACGCCGCAGACGTTATACGCGACCACCGAGAGCAAATAATTTGAACTGGCGGTCAGGTTTTTGAACGTGACCAGGTTGGTCATCCCCACATTCAGGCGGTTGGTGGTGGTGGAACCCTTCACGCTATAATAAACGGCGTAACCACAGACCGCCCCGCTCTGACATTGATCCCAGGTCACCGTGCAGGGACTGGCGCGGAGAGACGCCGCTTCGATTTGTGTGAATGGGGTGAGAAACACCGGCAACATCGTCAAAAGGATCCGGAGGACCGGAACTTGTTTTCGAAACGTAAAGCTTTTCATACTACTGGGTCCGATTAAGCATGGACTGTGCTAATTGTTGATTACTAACCAATTAGTCAAAATTGTATTCGGAAATGACAAGATATGTTGAGGTTCAAAATTTTGTGAGGTAACGAGGGGAAACAAAAACTGTTGAAGCGACGCAACGGTGGAAAAAAATGACCGGCAACTCAAAATCATCGGCCTTGAAATATCAGGGTTACACGGTGTAATCGGAAAGTGCTGATGGATTTTCTGACAGCGAGCCGGCTAAATTTGCCGCCGTGCGACATAATGTTTGCCGATGAACCGGTTTGGGACAAGCGTCGCCGGTTGTGACCTGAAAGTGGAGGTTCGAATCTTCGACTGCGGAAGGGCCACCGTCCTGCAAACACCGGGATGTTCAGTCCAGAATCTATGGTTGCGGCCAAACAAAGTCCGCGCCTGGTTTATCAATGCCTGTCCGGCCTGGCGCAATGCGTGACGCAGGATTCGTCCGCGGGTTGACCGGCATTGTTCCGGCTAGGGCGCGGGAGGGGACGGTTTAGGTGCGGGAGCCAGGCGGCCAATGGCCGTCAGAATGCCGTGCAACAGCGCGTGCGGGTTGGGCGGGCAACCGGGGATGTAGACGTCCACCGGCAGCACCGCATCCACGCCGCCCACGGTGGCATAATTTTTGCCAAAGATCCCGCCGCTGCAACCGCAGGCGCCCACGGCCACTACCAAGCGCGGCGCGGGCATGGCGTCATAGGTTTTCCGCAGCGCCAGCTCCATGTTCCGCGTCACCGGGCCGGTCACCAGCAGCAGGTCGGCATGCCGGGGCGAGGCGACAAAGTGAATGCCGAAGCGTTCGACGTCATAGACCGGGCTGTTCAGGCCGACGATTTCAATTTCGCAGCCGTTGCACGAGCCGGCGTCCACTTCGCGGATGTGCAGGGACCGGCCCAGCACCCGGTCCACCTGCGCCTTGATTTTGTGGCCCAAAACATCCAGGGATCCCGGCCCCAACAGCGGGGTTTTATTGAGGTGCGATTTCCGGCTGACCGGCGTGGCCACCAGCCGTTCGTGCCGGCCGTCGGGTTTGAGGCTGTAACCGGCTTCCGTCACCAGGTCGTCGCGATGGCGGGCGGCACATTCGCAGACGTTGGTCATGCGGATGGCTTTATCGGCCTCGGCGCAAAGGCCGCAAAAGGTGCATTTGGCCAGATCCAGCCGCGTGGTGCGCCGTTCCCCGGCATCCGAGAAGCTGATCGCTCCGGTCGGGCAGGCGGCTGATGCCGGACGCGCATCCTCCCACTTGTGCCAGTCAATTTCCGGCCGCCCGCGCGCGGGACGGGAGATTTCCACCGGGGTTTCCGGGTAACTCGTCGTTACGATGCCGGTGCGCAGGCTTTTTCGAAGAATTTCAAACATAAATCACCTCAGCGGTCCGTGCCGGAGTAGGACAGGTTGAAACTTTTGTTCACGACCGGGAAATCGGGCACGATGTTGCCCAGGATTGCCTCGCACAATGCCGGCCAGTTTTGCAGCGACGGATCCTTGACCTTGCAACGGGCCAGCCGGTTGCCGGGCGCGGTGCGGATCCAATGATAAATTTCCCCGCGCCAGCCCTCGACCCAGCCGAGGGCGGTGCGGCCGGCGGGCAGTTCACCGATTTCAACGCGCAGCGCGCCGTCGGGGATGTCGGCCGCAAGCTGCTTGATGATGGCCAGGGACTCCCGCACCTCATCAATGCGCACCTGCATCCGATGTTCTACATCCCCCACCTGGTAGACCGGCACGCGGACGGTCACCCGGCCATACGCCGCATGGGGAAAATCGCGCCGCAGGTCGTGGTCGAAACCGGACGCGCGCCCGGCGATGCCCACGACGCCCAGGTCCCGCGCCACCCCCGGTTTCAGAATGCCGGTGTCTTCGAGCCGGTCACGCGTGGACGACGAATTCTCGATGAGTTCGACCAGCGAATCAAATTCCGGCCCCAGTCCCGCGGCCAGGCTTTCCAGCGCCTTGATCTGTTCGGCATCCCAATCGCAGCGCACGCCGCCCAGGCAGGCCATGCCGCGCAGCAGGCGGTTGCCGGTGAGCCGTTCATTGACGCGCAGCACGCGTTCCTTGAGCCGCATGGCGTGCATGTTGGCCACCACAAACGCCACGTCCGTCGCGATCGCGCCGATGTCGCCAATGTGGTTGTAAATCCGTTCCAGCTCCAGGCAGAGGGTGCGGAGGGTGCGGGCGCGCGGCGGCGCCTCCAGGCCCGCGGCGCGTTCGATGGCATGGCAAAAGGCCGTGGCGTGGGCAAAGCTGGAATCGCCGGAGATGCTTTCGGCCAGCTGCACGCCGTGGGCGACCGGCAGGCTCTCAAAGAGCTTCTCCGTGCCCTTGTGCGTGTAGAACAGGCGCAGTTGCAGGTAAAGCACCGGCTCGCCCGCCACGCTGAATAGAAAATGGCCGGGCTCGATGATGCCGGCGTGCACCGGTCCCACCGGCACCTGGAACACGCCTTCGCCCTCGACCTCCCGGAATTTGTGCCGTTCCCCCGAGAACGGCGGCAGCTGCGTGTGCAGGTCAAAATCCTTGCGCAACGGATGAACCTCCGGCCAGTCGTCGTGCAGCGCGCAGCGGGCCGGGTTGGGATGGCCAATGAGCTTCAGGCCGAACAGGTCCTGGATTTCCCGCTCCTGCCAGTTGGCGGCCGGAATGGCATTCGCCAGCGAGGCGAATTCCGGTTTGTCCGGGGGCACCGGCACGCGCAGGATGAAGAAGGCGTGGACCACCTCGAGCGCATAGACGTAGTAAAGATGGAAGACGTTTTCCTGCGCGCGGACGTCGTCGGCGAAGATGCTCACGAGCCGCGCATTCCACTTTTTGTAGAGATGGCCGCTGAAGCCGGCGACCAGGTCCATCGGGGCGTGGAAATAGACCTCGTCGGACTGGCTCACCCGCACGGCGTCCAGCCGGTCGCTGAATCGCTGTTGAACTTCCGTGAGAATGTGGGTCACGCTGGGCTGGGCATTCATGGATTGTTCCCGAGGATTTGGGTGGTCTGGCGCACCAGTTCATAGAGCGGGCCGGGCAGCCAGAAGCCCAGACCGATGACAGCGACGGCCACGACCAGCATGGCGGTCAGTTTCCAGGGACACTCGGCGGCGCGCGGTCCGGGTGATACCGGCTCACCCAGACTCAATTTGGACATGTGCACCAGGAAACCTGCGAAAATGGTCACCACCCCCGCGACGAACAGAAAGGCCATCCAACCGCGGTCCGCCGCCAGCGCCCCGCTCAGGATGTTGAACTCGCTTTGAAACAGGCTGAACGGCGGCGTGCCGGTGACCGCCAGCGTCGCCACCAAAAACAGCCCGCCCGTCCAGGGCAGCGTGTGCATGACGCCACGGACCTTCCGGAAATGCGGCGTCCCAAAGTGTTGTTGGACGTTGCCGGCGCAGAAAAACATCAGCGGCTTGGTCACGCCATGAAAGACCATGTGCAGCGCCGCGCCGAGCGCGCCCAGCTTGCCGCCGAAACCCAGCCCCGCCACCATGATCCCCGCATGGTCGATGCTCGAATAGGCCAGCATCCGGCGGAAATTCCGTTGCACCAGGATGAACGGCACGGCCACGAGAATCGAGGCGACCCCGAATCCCGCCAGCAGTTTGCCCGGAAAATCATGGCCCAGGCATTTCTCCGTCAACACATCGAAACGCATGATGGCGTAAATGGCGCAGTTGATGAATCCGGCGCCCAGCAGGGCGGCGGCAGGCACGGGCGCTTCCGCGTAGGCGTCGGGCTTCCAGGTGTGCATGGGCGCCAGCCCCGCCTTGGTGCCGTACCCAAGCAGCACGAGGATGAACGCCAGCCGCATGGCCGGCTGGTTGAGCTGGTCCGCCACGCCCACCAGCACCGACCAGTTCATGCCGCCGTGCGTTTCCAGCCCGGGCAGGCCGACGCCCGCGTAGTAGGTGAAAATCGTGCCGAACAACGCCAGGGAAATGCCGACGCTGCCGATGATGATGTATTTCCAGCCCGCCTCGAACGAGGTCTTCTGGTTATAGAACGTGACGAGCAGCACCGACGCCAGCGTGGTACTTTCGATGGCCACCCACATCACCCCCAAGTTGTCCGCCAGCGGCACCAGCAGCATCGCGCCGACGAACCACGGCGTGAGCACGTAGTAGCGGCGCAATTGCGCTTGGGTGATTTTGCCATCCGCCTCGTCCCGGCGAAGATAACCCACCGCATAAATTGAGCAAACCAGCGACACAAAGCCGGTCAGCCCCAGGACGAGCGCGCTGAGGGCGTCGGCGCGCAGGAATCCGCCCAGCGCGGTCACGGGGCCTTGGGTGACCACGTCGAAGGCCACCTTCAACGCCAGCCCGGCAACTGCCGCGAAGGCGCCGAGGTTCAGCCGTTCCCACCCGGTGCGCGAATCGGTCGCAAGGCAGAGCAGGCCGGCCACCAGCGGGATGAGCGGAAGAAGCAAAAGCGACATAACTTTCCACCCGGAGCATATGCAACGAGGGTTGTACCCGTCAATGAAAGGCTGAAGGATGAAGTTAGGACGAAAAGCAAAACTGGATTCTGCATACTCTGCCTCATCCTTAAACTGAGTTTTTAAAATCCATTTGAAGCTGTGGAACCGCGACCGATGGTAACCCAGAGTGAAACCGTGGGTTGCCTCAAGCCTGACGAAGCCTTCGGTAACGAGCTTTGAATCTCCACGGAAATTGGCGCCGGTTCATAGCCTCCTCCGTCGGCTCCTACTTTTCCAACCGGTTCTCATCTCCGCTTTTCCCGCCGTTTTCCAGTCCGGCCTTGGGATGGAACTCCACAATATCGGCCCGGGCCGTGGTTTCGGGAATTGAGAACAAAAGCAAGTACATGCTCGAATGTTCGATCACCAGGTGCGCCATGGTTTTGGGCCCGCCCTCCTGCATATCGGCCTGCGCATACAGCCGACCCATCGCTTTCGTCACCGTGGCGGGATAAATCGGGATCACACCCAGCAAACTGAAGCCTTTGCTGCTGCCCACCACATTGGTTTTGATCACCGAAAAATTGCCTTCCGCCAGGCTCACCGACGTCTGCGTGTGGGCCGACGCGGATTGATGGCCGAGCAACCCGGTACCGGAGGAGGCTGCGGGTATCGCTGCGGCGCAACCGCATAGGAGCGCAGCGGCGGCGAGGAGGAGAATGAAGAGCGCTTTGATCATAAGGTTTATGCTGCTTTCATGGTCTACCGACAAACGCTAGTCGCGAATACCGGCAAATGAAAGCGTGAACTTGCAACACGCGGCGTGGACAGGTTCCGGGATGGGTCAAGCTCATCTGACCGGAGGCAGTGTCCTGATTTCAGGAGCGCGGCATCCATGCCGCTTCATCGTCCCTTGCCATTTGTGTGGTGAAGCGGGCTGAAGCTCGCGCTCCGAAGTCAAATCAAGACATTGCTTGGCCGGATTGTCCCGGGGTGAAGGATAAGTTCGTCGCCACTGAACCAGCGGTGAAATTTTTGTCAGGCTGAAAAAAAAGCGACAGCGATTTCGATTTCTTCCCGGCGCAAAACCAGCGAATTGCGGCGTTATTTTAAATTATTCCCCCGGTTTTCCGGACGGCACGCCGGGTGCTTGGAAGCGCGCGGGTATTGCAAACGTTGTTGATTTGGGTGGGGAACCTTGGCAGCCGTCGGACCGGACGAAAAAGGAGGTGGTCGGACACCAGTTGCCAGGTTTTTTTGGAAACAGACAAACTCGCACTTGTCTGAGGAGGAACAGGAGGAACACGACGCATGCGCCGGGCCGGGTTTGCCTGCAAAACGGGACCGTGAATGCTGGAGCGACAAGGAGGTTGGCGGTCGGTTGCAGTCGGACCCGGTCAGGGCGCGTGTGGCGAAAGGAGCCGGCGGAAGGCCGAAAACAGAAGGGCCTTTTTACTCTGAAATGATCATCAGGCGCAAATACACCGGTACCCTTTCCGATCTTTTGAGTCGGAACGCTGCGGTGCCGCTTTGCAGCCAGTTTATTCTTCTCGTCGTGACAGTCCGCGCTGCGTGGTTTAGGCTGCGTTCATGCAGCAAACGACGTTGACGCTCGGCCATTCACCTGACCCGGACGACGCCTTCATGTTCTACGGGCTGGCGAAGGGTTTGATCCCGGCGCCCGGCTTCCATTTCGAACACATCCTGCAGGACATCCAGACGCTCAACGAGCGCGCCACCCGCGGCGAGCTGGACATCACCGCCGTCAGCATCCACGCCTACGCCCACGTGAGCGATCAATACGCGCTGTTGCCCAGCGGCGCGAGCATGGGCGACGGCTATGGTCCGATGCTGGTGGCCCGGCAGAAATTTTCCATGGCCGAGATTGCTCGCAAACGAATCGCCGTGCCCGGCACCATGACCAGCGCGTTCCTGGCGCTGCAGCTGTGGCTGGGCAAGCCGGCGAAGGAATTCAATTGTATCGTCGTTCCCTTCGATCAAATTTTCCAGGCGGTGCGGTCCGGGCAGGCGGACGTGGGCCTCATCATTCACGAAGGCCAGCTGACGTATCAAAATGAGGGCCTGGTGGTCTGCGAAGACCTCGGGGTGTGGTGGGGAAGGGAAAATGACGGCCTGCCGCTGCCGCTGGGCGGGAATGTCATTCACAAGAAATTCGACCCGGCCAGGCGCCGGGAAATTTCAGAAATCCTCACGGCGAGCATCCGGTACAGCCTGGACCATCGCGCCGAGGCGGTGCAGCACGCGCTGCAATATGCGCGCGACATGGGGCGCGATCTGGCGGACAAGTTCGTGGGGATGTACGTGAACCATTGGACGCTGGATTACGGCGAGCGGGGCAGGGAATCTATCCGGCGGTTTCTGGGCCGGGCCTTCGAGAGCGGCCTGATTCCGCACCGGCAGGAACTGGAATTTGTGGTGTGAGGCTGGAGTTCAAGCTTCAGCTTGTCGGGAGGGCAAACTACAGTTTGAACTCGAACTTCGGAGGCGCAAGCCCAGCTGACCGCGCTCCGATGGGAATAGTGACATGAGCGAACCAATGACATCCGAACCGTTGCCGCCCGCCGGCAAACCCGCCGGGCCTGCCTTCCCGGCGGTGCTTTGCCTGTTGCTGGTCGCGGCGACGCTGGCGGTGTATTGGCCGGTCCTGCATTGTGATTTCGTCAATTACGATGACCCGGAGTATTTTGCGGCCAATCCCCATGTCCTGACCGGTCTGTCGCCGGCCAATCTCGGCTGGGCCTTGACCACCGGGTACACCGGCAACTGGCATCCGCTGACCTGGCTGTCGTTGATGCTGGATGTGAATTTGTTCGGCCCCGGGCCGGCCGGGCCACACTTTACCAACCTGTTGTTGCATCTGGCCAACACGGTGCTGCTTTTCCTGTTGCTCCGGTTTCTGATGAGGCGGCGCCCCGATAATTGCCCCGGGGCGGCGGTCTCTCCGGCCCAAGCGACCTGGTGGAGCGCGTTGGTCGCGGCGTTGTTTGCGTTGCATCCCATGCACGTGGAATCGGTGGCCTGGATTTCCGAACGCAAGGATGTATTGAGCACCTGCTTCGCTCTGTTGTCGCTGATCGCGTATGCGCGATATGTGCAAGGTATGACCCGTCACGAGTCTCGGGTGGCAGGAACTGCACCAATCGGCGCTGTGCCTCTCTTTTCATGTTTCACGCTTCGCATTTCACGTTTCTACTGGCTGGCCCTGTTGTTTTTCGCGCTGGGCCTGATGAGCAAGCCGATGGTGGTGACGCTGCCGTTCGTGATGCTGCTGCTGGACTGGTGGCCTTTAGGAAGGGTGACGAGTGACGGGTGGCAGGTGGCAAGCGACAAGAATTTCGTCTCTCAACTCCCTGTCCTCCGTAGCCTTTGCGAAGGAGGATCAACCTTGTTGTTTGAGAAATGGCCATTCTTTCTCCTCAGCGCGATTTCATGCGGGGTGACGTTTCTGGCGCAGCAAAAAGGTGGCGCAGTGGTCGCGCTGGCGAGAATTTCAATGGCCGGCCGGATTGAGAATGCGTTTGTGGCCTGCGCCCGCTATCTGGGCAAAACTTTCTGGCCGGTGGCGCTGAGCAATCCTTATCCCTATCCGGGACATTGGGCCGCCGGGTTCGTCGCTTTTTCCGTGTTGTTGGCGGTTGGCTTGACCATCGCTGCCATCGGGTTGCGCCGCAAAGTGCCCTGGCTGCCCGTGGGCTGGTTTTGGTTCGCCGGAACCCTGGTTCCAGTGATCGGTTTGGTGCAGGTGGGAAGCCAATCTATGGCCGACCGCTACATGTATCTGCCGCAGATCGGGATCTTCATGATGGTGACCTGGGCATTGGCCGGGATCGTCGCCGACTGGCGGCGGCTCCGGCCGGTCGCCGGCGTTTTGGCGGCCGTGGTCCTGATTGCCTGCGGCGTGCAGACCCGGGACCAGATCGGCTATTGGCAAAACAGTGGAACGCTCTTCAGCCATGCCCTGGCGATGACGGAAGACAATTACGTCGCCTGCAACAACCTGGGGACCTGGCATTCGAAAAATGGGCAGATGGCCCAGGCGATGGACTGTTTTCGCCGGTCGTTGGAAATCAAAACTGACAATCCGGACGCGCTCTACAATCTGGGCAACGCCTATGCCGGCCAGGGCGACTGGGATACCGCCATCACCTATTATCATCGCGCCCTGCAAATGACCGCGGACCAGGCCGACATTCTGAACAACCTGGGTTTTGCGCTGGCCATGAAGCGGCAGATGCCCGACGCCATTGCGTGTTTCGAGGCGGCCTTGAAATTGAATCCGGATTCCGCCAGCACCCATAACAACCTCGCCGCCATTTTATTCCAGGAACAACGGCTGGATGAGGCCGTGGTGCATTATCGGGAGGCGCTCCGCATCACTCCGGACGACCCGCGGATCTACCTGAACCTGGGCGACACGCTGATGCGGCTGAAGAAACCCGCCGAAGCCGTCCTTTGCTACAAGGCGGCTTTGCGGTTCAGCCCCGACGACCCGCAGATCAAGGCGAAACTTCAGGCCCTCCGCGTGCAGTTTTGAGGAATGGAAAAAGCCGCCGGCGGGTGCCCCGTTTTCCCATGAACAGGGAACATTCAATGCTCAACATTCAACACCCAACGCCGAAGGTGGAACGGTGACGGCCAACCGGCGCTGTCTGCAGTGCCTGCAGCGATTTTGTTAGTGCCGTAAATTATTGCTGCTTATTGGAGTATCAATGCCGTAAAACATGAAGAGTAAAAAATACTGCACCACCAAGGCGCAAATGAAGAGAACGGTCCGAATCCCCCATGTGCCCCTGGAACAAGCGGCAAAAATGCCTGACACCAACCACGGAAGAACGACGGCGCTGAACGTGGCGAAGAAAAAGCCGAAACCTCCAAGAATATGCGCGTTATTATCAAGATACAGCCCAAGGAAGCCTCCCAGCGGCGCAAGACCGAGCAAAGGCAAATATGGCAAAAGGCGCTTCATCAGCACTAACAGTTAAGTAACCTTCAAAAAGGATGGGATATTGTCCATTGGGAAGCCATGGTCATTGGGGTTTTCTTTCGTGTCCAGATGTATTTGAGCCCGGAATGATGAAGCGCATCTCAATTTTTGTAGCGGACCAAACGCACCGCCCAAGAATCCCGACGGGATTCCGTCTCAAAGCCCAAGGTTGCGCGCGCCGAGCCGTAGCAAAGCGAAGGCGGGAGGCACGAGCTGCCCTGGGTCATCGTCCCCCAACAGCACCAACCGCAGCGCTGTTGCGGCCGTTCCCTTCCCGCGCGTCCAAGACCTCGGCCACAACGCCGTTGGCGTTGTTTTCCTTTCCATGTGGACCCAAGGTAGCCCCGATCAAACGGGGCAACCTTGGGCTGAAGGACACAATCCCGTTGGGATTGAGCAACCGAGCCACTTCCCAAAATCTGAGATGCGCCCATGGCGAGGATACTGAAACTCCGAACTTCAAATGCCGAGGAAGAGAACAAGAACGAACGGAGAATTCGGAATGCCCGTGCTACGGATGACGACTAATCATGCCGGACTCCATCCGGGCGATGAGCGGGAATTTGTCACGTTGCAGGCAGAAGGCGACGTCGTCGCGCAGCTCGGGATTGGCCAGCAACCGCTGCGTGTTTTCCGCCCCGAAGGCGGCCGCGAGCAGGTTGGACTTCGCTTTCCGCCAGGACGCCACCGCCGTTTCAACGGAATCGTTCGTTGCGGAAAAACCCTCACTCCGGCCCTTTCTCCGCCTGGGCGGGGCGAGCGGGTTCAACAGCAAATCCGCCATTGCGCCCGCCGCGAGCACGTCCTCGACGGCGATGTTCTCGCGCGTGCCGGCGCACACGAGCACGAGAGACGCCGGTTTCAGTTGCTGGAGAAACCGGGCGGTGGCGGTGAGGTTCAGGAAGGCCGCGGCCAGGACCGTTTGCGCGCCGGCGCCGGCGCGCAGCGCGCGGGTGCCATTGGTGGTCGTGGAAACAATGATTTTGCCGCGGACCTTTTCCGGCGTGTATTCCCGCGGCGAATTGCCGAGGTCGAAATCAGTGCCCCCGGTTTGCGCGGCGCGGATCTTCACGCCGTCGCGCTCGCCACCGAGCAGGATGCCCGGCTGCTGCTGGCGGAGGGCCAGCGCCTCGGCGATTTCGGACACGGGTACGATGGCCCTGGCGCCGTGATGCAGCGCCGTCACGAACGTGCTGGTGGCGCGGAGCACATCGAAGACGACGCAGGCGGCGTCGCGCAGATCGCGCTGGGCAAGCGCGGGCAGTTCCGCCGGGGACAGGATGACTTCGAGTTTCATTAAACGTCCGGAGGGACGAGTTAAGCGACTCCCTGAATTCCAACCGGCCAAAATCAATCAGGGTCTCGCGCAACTCGCCACTCCGATTTGACACGCGAGAAGGTTATTTCATTTTCGTCCGCATGTAATGGAAAAGATATTGCTGGGCATAGCCGGCGTGGGGCCCGAAATGCGTGGCGGCAAAATGCCGGAGCCGTTGGTCGCCAACCCGCCGGCGCGGGAAATAAAGTTCGCGCAGCGCGCGCTCCACCCAGACGTCCACCGGAAAGGCGCCGTCGAAGCCGTAGGCGAAGAGCAGCACGCAATCGGCGATCTTGCCGCCCACGCCGCGCAGGCGGATCAATTCCTCGCGCGCTTCCGGCAGCGGCAGCTGGCGCAGGCGTTCCAGATCGAGCCGGCCTTCGGCGATCTGCCGGGCGGCGGCGAGCAGATGCGGTGCGCGAAAGCCCATTTTACAGGCGCGGAGATCGGCTTCGGTGACGGCAGCGAGCCGTTGCGGCGTGGGGAAGGAATTGTAGCGGCGGTCTGCGACCGCCGACGCTTTGGCGTTTGCCAAAAGTTGCGACGGTCGCAGACCGCCGCTACCGACACCGATGGGTTCGCCGAAGCGTTCGCAGAGCAGGGCGACAATTTGCCGGATTTGGACGATTTGCTTGGTCGAGGACAGGATGAACGACGCGAGGCATTCCCAGGGGTCCTGCCGCAACACACGCAATCCGCGGCACGCCGCCACCGCGTCGCGCAGGGGCGCATCGTCGGGAAAGGTCTTGAGCACGGCGGCCAGGTCCAGGTCGGCCTGCAAATAATCGCTCAACCATTGCCAGTCGGCGACCGGCCCGGCGGTGGCGGCGTGAATGCCGTCGCGGGTCTGGGCCAGGCGCACCCATTGTTTTCCGATGACGCCGACCCACGGACAAAGGAGCGCGGGCGGCTCGCCTGCGTGATCTTGCCCCCCGCGGGCGAGCCGCTCGCGCTCCGGACTTTCTCTCTGCCAGCGGAAGGCCTGGCCGGAGTCCAGCGTCGCGGCCAGATCGTAATCGCTGACGCGCAGAAAAGTTTCCGTCACGGGCTTCATGATTGAAGACATTTTTCAGAAACCGCCAAGTGCGCTAAATGCACGGCAAATGGCGAATGACGAAACCCTAATGAGTAAAGAATGACCAGGCTCTAATGAGCAAAAGCGCAACCAGCAAGGATTTGGCAATTTGATCATTCCGCATTATTTCGTCATTCGGATTTAGTCATTCGTCATTTCAGATTGTGGCAGGCCCAGAGATGGACGCGGCGGAAGACGCGGTTGCCGATCTTGATGTCGAATTCGCCGAGGTCGGTCACGGATTCAAATTCCTTCAGCATGCGGGCGGGCGGGGGAAGCAGTGGCGCATCGGCATCATCGACCGGCTGGGACTTCAGCCATTTCCAGAACCAGCCGGGTTCGAGCGGCGAGAGGTTGGCATCGATGACGAAGATGGCATTTTGCCCCCGGCGGCTATCCCGGTAGCGGTATTGCGGCCAGAAATAGAACTGGTTTTTCGGTTCATCCGAATCCACGCAATAAACCAGCGGCTGGCTGGGCAAGGCGGCCCGGGCGGGCGGCAGGTAAAAAGTGAACAGTCCGGTCAAGCCGTAATGATCGGCGATGATGAAGGCGGGCGTGCCCTCGGCGGCCAGTTTTTCCCGTTCCTGTTCGACCAGGGCGGCGGTGGGCTGCGATGCGCGCACGCGGCGCAACGGGTCGATTTCCGCGGGCAAGGGCCGTCCGGTGATTTTGCCGATAAAATTGGTCTGGTACATGATGGTGACGGTGAGAAAGCCCAGCGCGAGGCCGGCGGCCAGGAAGGATCGGGCTCCCCGCCGTCCCTGCCAATACACCATCATCAGGCAAAACATGGGCAGCACGGCCGGGGCAATCCAGTTGGGTTGCACGCGCGAATGAAGCGACCAGAGCCAGTGACCGAGAAAAAGCGGCGCGCCCATGGAAAAAAAGTAGAGCCACAACGGCCGTTCACGCCGTTGCGGCCAGAAGGCGAACATCGCCCAAAGCGCGCCAAGGAAGAACACGGGATTCAACAAGCCCATTTCGGCGAACAGAAACTCCCAGAAGTAGCGCAGCGTCGGCCGCCACTGGCTGTGCAGGCCCGCATTGCCCGCGACATGGTGGATCGTGATCCAGGCATGTTGCGCGTTCCAGAGGATGACCGGGGTGGTGCAGGCCAGAAAGACCAGCAGGGCGAGCCACGGGCCGGGCCGCCGCAAATGCGGGCGCACTGCGGGGCAGAGCGCGAAAAAGACCGCCCAGCACACAATCTGAAACGCCGCGCTGTACTTGCAGAGAAAACCTAGCCCCAGGGCCAGCCCGACGATGAGCCAGTGGCGGGCCCGTCCGTCGGCTTGCACGGCGCGCCAGCCGGCAATCATCGCCCATGTCCAGCAGAACACGAGCGGCGGGTCAATTGTCATCAAAATGGCGCCGGCCCCGAGCAACGGCGTGGCCGTGACGATGAGCAGGAGCCAGACCCCGGCCCGGGCGCTGACCTCGCGGGCAAAGAAACGCAGCAGCAACACGCTCAGGAGGGCGCCGAACAACGGCGAAAAAAACCGGACCCCGAATTGGGTGTCGCCAAACAGCGAGGTGCCGATGAATTGAATCACCGCGATGCCCGGGGGCTTGCTGTAGAACGACAGCGCGAGGTGTTTCGACCAGAGCCATTGGTAGGCTTCGTCTTCGCCCAGTTCAATGACGCCGCTGGCAATGTAGATCCAGCGTGCGATGAGCATGATGAAAATCAGGAGGTAGCCGAGGTGCAGCCATTCCATGTCGCATTCGGCGGGATTCTGGACGATGAACGTTGCGTCCTGCGGCTTGATTTTCGGATTCAACAGGAACGGCACTTCCTGGTGCCAGAGCGGAAACCATTTTTTCCCGGCCCATTGCCAGGCAGTTTGCAGCGCCACCGCGCCGGCCGCGGCGTAGCCCGCACCCACCAGGGCGCCGATCAGCACGTCGCTGGGGTAATGAACGCCGTTGTAAACGCGCGAGAACGAAACGGCGAGCGCCAGGGGCAGCATGAGCCAAAGACTGCGCCGGTAGAAAATGAACAGGATCAGGGTGGCGGCAAACCAGCTGGACGCGTGCGAAGACGGCAGGCTGGTGCGGTTGCCCCGGCCGGCCGACATGTCCTGGCCGTGGGCGGCGGGTTCGGGGGCGACATAGCCTTTGCCGACGGTGCCGAATACTCGCGCCTCCGGCAGGGTGACGAACGGGCGCGGGCGGGCGACGGCATGCTTGAGGGTGTTGGTGACCAGGGCATCGCCCAGCGGGAGGATCAACAGCAGCACCAGCAGGCAAAGCCGCAAACGGACGCTGCCCTTCCAGAGCGCCCCGACGCCGAGCAGGAACAGGACGGGAAAGAAAAAGGCATTGCCGCTTAACACTGGCATGAGCCAGTCGAAGAAAGGATTGGCCAGCGACTGGTTGATGAAATCAAACAGCTTCGTGTCGAGCGTTTGCACCCAGTGCATGGCCGCCAGTGTAGTGGCGAAGCCACCGGTTGAAAACTCAATTGCAGTCCACACCCTGGCCGGCGCCGGCTTATTGAACCAGCAACAGGCGGAAGTATTGTGCCTTCAAACCCGGCTGACTGATCGGCAGGTCCACGTTCGTCCAAACGTCAAACGGACCGTTGGTGCTGATAGTGGTCCAGGTTGACAGGTTGGTGGATGCCTGGACGTAATAGGTCATGGGAGGGCTGGAAGGGTAGCCAGCGAAATCAATCTCAAGTTTGTTCGCTGCGCAGCTGAGGGAAAGGGCCTGGAGCGGAACTGCAAGGTATTCATAAGCACCCACATCCACCGCATCCCCCGCTGGCCGGGCATATCCACGCTGGTCCGTGGGTGGAGCTCCGGCGTTGGCGCACCAATCAATTGCCGGGCTGTCTGGAAGCAGGGCCATGCACAGGGTCGGTCCGCCGTAATCAGCCAGCGGACCCAGCAAAGGATCGGTGAAATTGAAACTTGAGCCACCATTGAAATTCGCCGAGCCGTCGGAACTAATGTTATATCCGTCATCGGTGATGACGCCGAAGGCATTGCCGTTGGTGCCGCCGTAGGCGATGAGGGAATTGTGCAATCGCAGCGTGCCGTTGGTGTTGGCGATCTGTACTCCGGCGGCGGTTCCATTGGTGAAGAGATCGCCTGAGGGTGAACTGCAACTGTTGCTGGCGATGGTTAGATTCATCCCGACGAACGTCGCGCCGGCCGAGTTGAAAACGCCGCCCCCGATGGCATCGCCATTGGTACCGGGAGTGGAGAAAAAATTAACTCCAGGGCCGCCCGTACCCGCGTTAAGCGCAATGGTACAATTTGCGGCGACAATTTGTGACGCATTAAAAATACCACCGCCCCATCCATTCCCGCCGGTTGAAGCCGGGCCTAGATAGCTATAGGAACTTCCACCTTGGGTATAATTGGAATAGACCGAGCAATTGTTCAGCACGGCCGTGCCGGAATTATAGATGGCTCCGCCGCCTGCGTTTGCGCCAAAATTAATCGCATTGTTTCCGCCCAACGCCTGATTGCCAGCAAACGAACTGTTCTTAACGGTTAGCGCAGCCGCAGAATAAACCGCTCCGCCGAATGCCTCGCCGCCGCCGGTATGGTACCCGGCATTCCCGCCTTCCGCGGTATTCGCAAAAAACTGGCTGTGTTCAATTGTGCTGCTGCCACCATTATTTGCCAAAGCGCCGCCATATGCCGGGCTTGGCGACGAAAACGAGGATCCGTTTCCGCCCAATGCTTGATTTGACGTGAAGCTGCTGTTGTTGATCGTCAAGGAGCCAGACGCTTGAAACACAGCGCCGCCCATGGTCAGACCGGCGCCATCGTATATGCATATACCTTGACAGAAATTGCCGCTCACGTTGCATCCGGCAATGGTCAGCGATCCATTGGTGCTAAAAATCGCCCCGCCCAGGCCTGAGGGTGTGATTGACGGGAAAATGAAGCCGGAACCTCCGCCTCCGACCGCCGCATTGTTTGAAATGGCGGATTGGCACAGCGACACCGTGCCGCCATTGTTGAATATGGCACCGCCGCGTGCCAGGCCTAAAGGAATCGGAGATCGAGCGTTGTTATTCGTCAAGGTGCAGCCGACCAAAGTGACTGTTCCACCGTCGTTGTAAATCGCCCCGGCATCAGCCGGGGTTCCCGCCGGGCCGCTGGTGACGATGCAACTGCCATTGGCCAGCGTCAGATTGGTGGCACAAAATGTCACGCTCGGGGCGACGTAAAACAACCGGACTGCACTACCGCCGCTGATGGTCGCCGAGACGTTTTGCGCATCCAGAATGACGTCGTTGGTGATGTTGATGGTGTTGGTGAGCGTGATCGTGCCGTTGAACGTGATGCTCACCCAACCGCCGATCTTGACGGCCGCGCGCAAGCTGGCTTCATCGGGTGCGTTGAGCACGTTGGTTATCTGGATCGAATTGGTAAGCGTTAGCAAAACCACGGAACTGGTGGCGGCGCCATAGCTGTTGGTGGCGACAATCCAGTAGTTTCCCGCCGTGGTCAACTGAGCATTCGTCAACGTCAGCGAGTTGTTGGTCGCCCCGGTCAGCGAACCGCCGCTAAAAAACCACTGGTATTCCAACGGCGGAGCACCCACCGCGTGGGTGAAGAAACTTACCGTGCTGCCGGCGACATTGGTCACGCTTTGCGGCTGAAGGTCGAAGGCGGGCAACTGGGCGAAAGTGCCCGTCAACGACCGGTTGGTATTGACCGTGAGCGACAGCGGATTGGCGCTGCTGTTCGTGCTGCCCGACCAGGATATGAAAACCCAGCCAGCCGCCGGCGTGGCGGTCGCGGTGATCACGGAATTGCTCAAGTAACTGCCGCCGGCCGGATTCAATCCAATCGTTCCCTGGCCATTGGTGGCCAGGGTCAGCGTGTAAGTCGGAAATGGCAGGAAATTGCCGGTGACGACCATGTCGGCGAGCATTTCCACATTGGTCGGATTGGCTGCGCCCCTCGCGTCGCCGGACCAGTTCGCAAAGTACCAGCCGGCGTCGGGTGTGGCGGTGACCATGACGATGCTGTGCCGGGGATAAGTGCTGTTCGTGGGATTTTTGGTCACCGTGCCGGAACCTTGGGCGCTGACGGTGAGCGTGTAGCTGATTGCCCCGGCCCGGTCAGCCAACAGAATGCAGAAAATGCTGATCAAAACCCACCGCCAACCGATCTTAGCTGTCATAGTATTCCTTTGGTAAGTGACAGTAAACAACCTAACTTTTTGGGCAAAACGCGTCAAGAAAGATTATCAATCGGCGGCAAATTGTAGTGCAGCTTGACACGGTCCTTGACGGAATCGTGGTCAGGATTTGGAGTTCCGCGTTTACGCGGCATATCGCGGGATTTCGCCCGAACCGTCCCCGCCGGGCGGGACGGAACTCCAAACAAGATCCGTGTCAAGGGCGTGTTGCCCAAATCAATTTCGGCGTCGGCGGAGCGCGGCTCTGTGAGCCGCAGCTCGATCAATCATCCAAAACCGGCGGAATTTCACCCGCGCATCCGGCCATCCTGGCAGCTGCGGGTCGCAGACCCGCGCTCCGTCGATTTGGGCAACACACCCTCAAGATGCACCCGGCAAATGAAGCGCATCCGCGCACTGCCCCCGTCTCCCCCTCCCCGCCCATGCCTTCGTTCAATAGGCAATGAGGGAGCGCACCGGGTGGCCCTTGAGCTTGTCGCGGCCGTTCAGGAATTTCAGTTCGATGAGGAAGCTGATTTCGAGGATCTGACCGCCGAGTTTTTTCACCAGCGTGGCGGCGGCGGCGGAAGTGCCGCCGGTGGCCAGCAGGTCGTCAATCAACAGCACCCGCGCGCCTGGCCGGAGCGCATCCACGTGCATGGCCACCGTGGCCGAGCCGTATTCGAGCGCGTAGTCCTGCTCGAGGGTTTGATAGGGCAGCTTGCCCTTTTTGCGCACGGGCACGAACCCGGCCGACAATTTCGTGGCGGCGGCGGCGGCGAAAATGAACCCGCGCGCGTCGATGCCCACGACGGCGTCGACCGACCCGGGCTTGAATTTTTCCGTCAGCAGGTCAATGGCGCCGGAAAACAACCGGGCATCGGCCAGCACGGGCGTAATGTCCTTGAACTGGATGCCCGGCTTGGGAAAGTCCGGAACATTACGGATGGCGCGTGCGATGTCGGCGGGGGTGACGGGGGACATGGTGCTATTTTCCTTTTTTGGATGCTGTGGTTGAAGCGGGCTCGAAGATGACGAATGACGGAGCGTGAATGACTGAAGCAGGACGAAACTCGAATGACAAAACAAATTCAGCCGCGCGGCGGCGTATTTTGGGATTGGTCATTGGGAATTATTTCGTCATTCGGTTTTCGTCATTCGGGATTCCGCAAAGCGGGCCGGAGTCAGTTTTCCTTGTGCTTGGAGAACTCGAGTTTTTCAATCATTTTGCGGAGCTTCCGCAGCGCCAGGTTCTGGATCTGGCGGACGCGCTCGCGCGTGACGCCGAATTTCTGGCCGACCTCCTCGAGGGTCTTTTCGCTGCCGCCATCCAGGCCGAAGCGGTAACGCAGAATGGTCGCTTCGCGCGGGTCCAGATGCTTGACCATGTCCTGCAACATGTCGGTGACGGTCTTGTCCTCCAGGTTTTCGTAGGGCGAGGTGGCGTTTTCGTCCTCCACCACGTCGGAAAAATTGTTCGAGTCGTCGTCGCCGATGGGCGCGTCGAGGGAGGCGGGGCGGATGGAGGCCAGCCGCATCTGCCGCACCCGGAGCGGGGTCATGTCGAGTTCCTCGGCCAATTCCTCATCGGTCGGCTCGCGGCCCAGTTCCTCCTGGAGGCGCATCCCGATGCGGCGCATTTTGGAGATCTTGTCCACGAGATGCACGGGCAGGCGGATGGTCTTGGACTGGTTGGCGAGGGCGCGTTTGATGGACTGCTTGATCCACCACGAGCCGTAGGTTGAAAGCTTGCCGCCTTTCTTGGGATCAAACCGCTCGACGGCCTTCATCAGGCCGATGTTGCCTTCGCTGATCAGATCCAGCAGCGGCAGGCCGATGCCCTCGTAATCGCGCGCGATTTTCACGACGAGGCGCAGGTTGGCCTTGATCATTTGTTCGCGCGCCTTTTTGTCGCCCTTCTTGATGCGGGCGGCCAGCTGGATTTCCTCCTGCGGCGTGAGCAGTTTGACCTGGCCGATTTCGCGCAGGTAAAGCTTGATGGCCGTGTCGCCGTCGTAGCGCGAGCTTTCCCTTTGGATGAACAGGGTGGTGTCGCCTTCCGCGGCCGGTTTGGGCGGGGCGGGCTGCGGCGCGACCGGCTCGGGCGCGGGGACGGGCGCGGATACGGGCGCGGCTTTTTTTGCGCGGCGCGCGACAACCGCCGGACGGGTTGCGCGTCGTTTGGATCGGACAGTTTTGCGTTTTTGCCTCTTTGCCACCATACAATGGAGGAAACGTTACGGACTAAACGCCAGCCGGCAAGAAAATTAACTATCGCCGGCTGTTGCGGGCGATGTAGTAAAGCAGCGTCAGGATGCTGGTAACCAGCGCGGCCACATAAGTCAGCGCTGCAGCATCCAGAACCCGGCTTACTCCCGCCCGTTCACTCTCATGTACGAGACCCAGCCGGAACAATTGTTCCTTGGCGCGACGGCTGGCGTCGTATTCCACCGGCAACGTGACGAGTTGGAACAGCGTTATCACGGCAAAAACCGCAATGATAATGGGGAGGGCGATCTTCATCAGGCCCAAAAAATAGCCTGCCAGGAGAATGCCCGTGTAGGCCATGCTCGCGAACTGTGTCACTGGCACCAACGCCATGCGCACGTTGAACAGTCCGTAGGCCGCCTGATGCTGGAGCGCGTGACCGGCTTCGTGTGCGGCAACGCCCACCGCGGCGACCGTCTGGCCGTGAAAATTGTCGGAGGAAAGGAATAATGCCCGCTTGGTCGGGTCATAATGGTCGGTCAGATGGCCGGGGACTTCTTCCACCGGCATGTTGTTGAGACCAGCCTGGTTGAGGATCTGGCGCGCGGCCTGGGCGCCGGTCAGGCCGGAGTCCACGGGCACCTGGCTGTATTTGCCGTAGGCCGAGGACAATTTCATTTGCGCCCAGATGCCGATGAGCAATCCCGGCAGAAAGACCAACAACAAATAAACTGGATCGAGATAAAACATAAACTTGTTCAATGGACAGCCTGTTTGCCATCTTCAGTCATCAAGCTGGCGGCGTGCCAGCTGACGACCATGAATTTACTGGCCTTTGCGCTGGTGGAAAGAACTTTTTGCGCCAGCGTGGCGCTATTGAGCCAGGGCGCAGTGGCACAAATAGCCTGACCAGGAGCCGAGGTGACGCGGCTCTCATTTCCACAGGACTGCAGGTTTTTTTGGAGACTCCTCACGTCGTCTCCCGCTTTTTGAACGGGCTGGCGCTAGGAGCGCGGGCGGCTCGCCCGCGAGTTTCTTCGCCGGGTTGAAAGCGTGTTCCTCCCAGCTACCGAGGGTTGGGAGCGATTGGCCAATGGAACTGGAGGACGAGCTTCTTCTGCATCCCGTGGCTGCAGCGGGTGGGACACCCGCGGTCCGAACCCTTATTCCTTGCTGTCATCCGCCGGCTTCGCGTCGGGCTGGGCCGATTTTTTGGCGGCCGCCGCAGCCTTTTGTTTGGCCCCGAAATCCTTGTAGGATTGCTTTACGTCGTACCCTTGCGAGGTCAGATAGGCTTCGATCTGGTCCTTGTACATTTTGAAGAAGGAGGATTTTTCTTTCATGTCGCCGGCATCAATGGCTTCCTCCCGCGCCGCCTTGAGTTTCTTCAGGATGAACGCCTTCTGCTCGTCCTTCAGGCCGGGGAAAATCTCGCCATAGGCATTGAAGGTGATCCGGACCTTGTTGATGGTGAGCGTGTCCTCGACGGTTTCAATCTGTGCGGGGGTGAGAACGGCGGCCAGCTTGGCGATGAACTCGGCATGCTGCGGTTTCAAGGTGGCATAAGCGGCATCAATTGCCGCCACGGCATTATCGATGTTCGTCTGATTCTTCGTGTTCCGCGCCTTGTTCCATTCGGCCCACAAGTCCTTGAGCTGGGCATCGTTTTTGGTGTGCCATGCCTTCCAGGCGGCGAATTGTGCCGCCATGATATCATGGACCTTGGCCGCTTTGGCTGCGTCGTCGAGCTTCAAGGCGTCCGTGACCTCCTTCGTGTGCTTCTCATAACCAGCCTGGTTTTTTTGTTCGACGGTCAGCGCCGGCGCAGCGGCGGCCGGGGGCGCGGCCGGAGCCGGGGCGGGTTGAGCGGTGGCGATGCCGCCGGAGCAGAGCAGGACGACGGGAAGAAACAGGGCGAGGGAGGTTTTTTTCATTCGATGAGTTTTTTTAGATTTGATCAACCGGTTACAAACGGGATGGACGGCATTTTGAGCGTCCAGGTTTCGAAAAAATGCAGGCTTCGCTGCCGCGGCCCGGGCACCTGACAGCCGGTTCAAGAACTCGTTTTCTTGTAGGGGCCGAGGTAACGAGGCTCAAATCTCTTCAGGCCTACGCGTCTTGTCAAGCCTCCTCACGCCGGCTCCTACTTGTTGAAAGGGGCGTCAAAGCGCCCTTCCATTCACAATTCCAGCACCCTCTCGAAGCGCGTCAAATTGCGCGCGCCGTTGGTGGTCACCAGCGCGACGTCCTCCAGCCGCGCGCCGCCGATTTCGGGATAATACAATCCCGGCTCCACGGTCACGACGTGGCCGGGCTCGAGCAGTCCGGTGGAGTTGGCGCCCAGGCGCGGCGATTCATGGATTTCCAGGCCGAGCCCGTGCCCGGTGCCGTGAAAGAATCCTTCCATCCGCCCGTTGCGCCGGCCCGTTCTATAACCTTGTTGCGTAAAAAATTCCTGCACCGCGCGGTGAACGTCGCCGGTCGGCGCCTGCGCGCGGACTTTTTTAAACGCGATTTTCTGGCTTTGGAAAACCGTGTCGTAAAGTTTCCGCGCGGCTTCGCTGGCGCGTCCGCGGACGACGGTGCGGGTGATGTCTCCGAAGTAGCCGGTCTTTTGCGAGCGCGGGAAGATGTCGATGATGATGAGCTCATGCGCGCGGAGCGGGCCGTGGCCGCGTTCGTGCGGGTCGCATGCCTGCCGTCCGCCGGCGACGATGGTGTTGGCGGCCAGCCCGCCGGCCTGGAGGATGGCGCAGTCGATGACCGACCGCAGTTTTTCCGAGCTGAGCGGGGCGTTGTGATAAAGGAGCTTGCGATCGCGGCCGATTTTGGCGGCGCGCAGCACTTGCATGGCCTCGGCCATGCCAACCTCGGCCATCACCAGCGCGGCGGAGATTTTCCGGACCTCGGCGGCGGACTTGATTTCGCGTTCGGGGAAAAATCCTCCGATCCGCGCCCGGACGCTGACGCCAAGTTTTTCGAGGTCCGTGGCCAGGCCGAAGGGAAAGCTATCCGGCACGGAGACGCGGCGGACGCCTTTTTCGCGCAGGATCTGGCGGGCGACGTGGGCCAGGCTGGGGCGTTTGATGCCCCGGACGCGGAGTTTTTGCTGGTATAGGCTGAGCGACACGACGCGGCAGTGCGGGGCCTGGGCGCGGGCGCGGTCGATTTCCAGGTCGCTGAGCACGAGGAGCGGGCGGCCGGTCGTGTGCAGGTAAATGAACGGGTCCGGCACGAACAGGCCGGTGGCGTAAAGCATGTTCGCGTCGCGTTCGCTGTCCGCGACCATCAATAGCGTGTCACTCATGTTAAGATTGAATTGATTATCGTTCTCCTCCTCGTCCTCGTCCTCGAAAGAATCGAGGAGGAGAACGAGAACGAGGACGAGGCCGATTGACTACGTCCCAAACAACCGGTCGCCGGCGTCGCCGAGGCCGGGCAGGATGTAGCCCCGGCCGTTCAGGCGGCGGTCAATCGCGGCGGTGAAAATCGGCAGCTTCGGGTAATCCTTCCGCACCCGGCGGATGCCTTCGGGGGCGGCGATCAGGTTGACGAACCGGAGGTGTTTGGCGCCCGATTCGGTCAGCAAATCCAGGGCGGCCACGGCGCTGCCGCCGGTCGCCAGCATCGGGTCGATCAAAATCACTTCAAACCGGCCCAGGCTTTTCGGCAGGCTCTGGTGGTAAAACTGGGCGCGCAAGGTGGTTTCCTCGCGTTTGAGGCCGATGAAACCGACGCGGGCGTTGGGAATCAATTGCAGCAGGGAATCAAGCATGCCGACCCCGGCACGGAGGACGGGCACGATGACGACTTCGCGTTCCAGCTGGAAACCCGGCGCGGTGGCGAGCGGGGTTTGCACGGTGACGGGGCGGACGGCGAAATTGCGCGTGGCTTCATGGAGCATGAGCGAGGCGATCTCGCCCAGCAGGCGCCGGAATTCCTGGGGCTGGGTTCGTTTGTCGCGCAGGCGCGTGAGATTATGCTGCACCAGCGGATGCGCGATGACGGTGACGCCTTTCACGTCAGTTCACAAACGTGGTCGACAGGAAATAGAGCTGCCCGGCCTGCAATTTGGGGATCTCCACGCCGAGGTCGAGCTTGATGTCGTGGGCGGAGCTGCTCTGCCCGAACATTGAGAAGAGATCCGAAATGTCGTAGCGCTCGCGATATTCAATCAGGTTGGCATCAGGGATGCCGGCGATGGTCCTGGCCCGTTCCACGGCCTTGTCAAAATCACCGAGTTCGTCCACGAAACCATGTTTGAGCGCCTCCGAACCGGACAACACGCGGCCGTCGACGAAACTGGTCCAATTGGTGGCGAGGGCCTGGCCTTCCAGGTTGTTTTTCTGGTGGGCCTGCGCGCGGCCGGCACACACGACGTTGGTAAATCTGCCGTAAGTCTCGTCGATGAGCGCCTGCACCATGGCATGTTCCTCAGGCGGAATATCATTCGTGCTGCGCTCGCCGCTGAGCATGTCCTTGAACTTGCCGCTCTTGTATGTCATCGGCGCGATCCCCACCTTGTCCATCAACCCGCGATAGTTCCAGCCGTGCATGATGACGCCGATGCTGCCGGTGATGGTCAGTTCGTTGGCCACAATCCAGCGGCAGGGCACGGAGATGTAATAACCGCCCGACGCCGCCAGGCTGCCCATGGAACAAATCACTGGTTTGCCATGCAGGACCGGTTTGCCGGACTCCGCCAAGGTGTCCTTCTGGAAATTGGCAATGATCCTGTTGATTTCATCCGACGCCATGACTTCGCCGCCGGGAGAATCCACTTTCAGGATCACGGCCTTGACCCGCTTGTCCTCCTTCGCGCGTTCGAGCTGCGCCTTGATCACATCCACCATGTTGTTGCCCGCCCGGTCCTCCGAGTGGTCGGTGATGATGCCCTCAACCTCGACCACGGCAATTTTACGTTGCGAGTCATTGTCTTCGAGCACGTATTCATCCAGCCGCGGGCCGAGCTCGCGGGTGGAACTGGTCCGGAGACCGCGGTTGATACCGCTGCCGAAATTGATTGCCCGCGAAAAAAGTTGCGCAAAATTTCCCAACAGGCTGATGCCCAGCAAGACGAACAAAATGATCGCCACAATCATCCAGCCCCAGCTGCGCCGGGGTTTGGCGGCCGGCAGCGAGGTGATGATCGGCGGCGGCGTCAACGGCGGCGGCGGTGTCAACGGCGGCGGCGTACCCGGTGGCAAAGGTGGTGTTTCCATGTCCATAGCGTGACCAAACTAGCGCACAACGGGCAGGGGAGCAAGGTGGATTGGGGGAGGCCGAATATGACAGGCGACGGGGGACAAGAATGCGCGCGCCGTCCAACCGTGCCTTTTTCCTGTCACCTGTCACTTGCCACCGGTCACCAGTATTGGTGCACCCACGGCCGGATCTGCGCATGGTAAAGCGCGCCGATTTTTTTCATGGTGGCCGGGGACAATGGTTTGAGGTCCGACGCGGCAATGTTTTCCGCGACTTGGGCCGGGCGTTTGGCGCCGGGGATGGCGCAGGTGACCGCGGGAAATTCCAGGATCCAGCGCAAGGCCAGCTGGGCCAGGGTGGCGCCTTTGGGCACGAACGACTTCAGTTCCTCCACCGCGCGCAGGCCGGTCTCGAAATCCACGCCGGAGAACGTTTCGCCGCGATCGAACGCCTCGCCGTGGCGGTTGAAATTCCGATGGTCGTCCTTGGCAAATTTGCTCTTGCGGGTGATTTTGCCGGACAACATGCCGGAGGCCAGCGGCACGCGGGCGAGGATGCCGACCTGGCGGCGTTGCGCCTCGGGAAAAAATAATTCCGCGGGGCGCTGGCGGAAGAGGTTGAAAATGATCTGGATCGTTTGCACGCCGGGAAATTCAATGGCCTTGAGCGCCTCCTCGACCTTTTCCACGCTCACGCCGTAATGCCGCAGCTTGCCGTCCTTCACCAGGTCATCCAGAACGCCAAACACCTCGGGCATATAAAGCACCGCCACGGGCGGGCAATGCAGTTGCAACAGATCAATCGTGTCGGTGTCCAGATTCTTCAGGCTGCGCTCGACGAACGCCGTCAGGTTCTTGCGGTTGTAACCCTCGGCCGTATGCGGGTCGAGCCGCCGGCCGGCCTTGGTGGCAATGTAAAATACTTCTTTCCGCTCTTTTTTCAATTTGGCCAGCAGCCGCTCGCTGTGGCCGTCGCCATAGACGTCCGCGGTGTCGAAGAAATTCACGCCGCCGTCGAGCGCGGCGTGGAGGGCGGCGAGGGATTCCTTGTCGTCCACCTTGCCCCAGGCGCTGCCGATGGCCCACGCGCCGAAGCTGATTTCCGAGATCTTCCAGCCCGTCCGGCCCAGAGTGCGATATTTCATGCGTCTGAATTTACGATTTACGATTCACGATTGACGAGTCCATTCTGTGTTCCATTCGTTCCAGGTTAGTCCTCCCGACTTATCGCATTTGACAGAGTAATTTTCCACTGCTGTGGGATTAACTTGGAAACTTTTTTTCTCCAAAGTGAGGGTAAGACTGAGGGTAAAATCAGATTTCAATCAACATAACATGCTGAAACAATGGATTTTAAGTGTTGGTAGGCCAACGGTTTAGCGAACCGTTGCTCTTCAAAAAAGACTCGCAAGAAGATTCTATTTGTGTTCCATACTGACTTTAAAAACTACAACTATGAACTTGAAGGTCAGACAAACAATCCGATTCTCTTTAGGAGTCGGATGTATTTTGGCGGCGCTTGCAGGAACGTTCGTCCCGATGGCTAGCTATCGCTTTACTGTTTTGCTGGCGGTTGGCTGTAGCCTAATGGGGCAAAGAAGTGTTTGGGAGAGAGTAGTGGCACTTTGGCGAGGACGGTCGTAACAGTTTTCCATTTTGATTTCGGCAAACGCTTGACGAATGATAAAGTCAGTTTAATTCATTATTCATGCAACCGGAGAAATTGACCCAGAAATCGCAGGAGGCGCTGGCCGAGGCCCAGCGCCTCGCGCGCGAACTGTCACACCAGGAAATTGACGGCGAACACCTTGCGCTCGCGCTCATCGGCCAGACCGAAAGCCTCATCCCCGATTTGCTCGAACGCATCGGCGTGCCCGTCGCCCGGCTCAAGCCGGAGCTCGAGGCCGAACTCGCCCGCCGGCACAAGGTCCAGGGCGCCGGTGAAGCCTATGCCGGCAGCGATTTGAAAAAGGCGCTTGATGCCGCGCAGTCCGAAGCCACCAAGCTCAAGGACGATTACGTCAGCACCGAACATCTGTTGCTCGGCCTGCTGGACAGCGGCGGTTCGGCGTTGAAAAAGATTTTTACCAAACACGGCCTGAAGCGCGATGCGGTGCTCAAGGCGCTCGCCGAACTGCGCGGCAATCAGCGCGTCACCGACGAGAATCCCGAAGGCAAATTCCAGGCGCTCGAAAAATACGGGCGCGACCTCACCGCGTTGGCGCGGCAGGGGAAGATTGACCCGGTGATCGGGCGCGACGAGGAAATCCGCCGGGTGATGCAGGTGTTGACGCGCCGCACCAAGAACAACCCGGTGCTCATCGGCGAACCCGGCGTCGGCAAGACGGCCATTGCCGAGGGCCTGGCCCGGCGCATCGTGAGCGGCGACGTGCCCGAATCGCTCAAGAACAAGCGGCTGGTAGCGATGGACCTGAGCGCGATGATCGCCGGCGCGAAATATCGCGGCGAGTTCGAGGACCGCCTCAAGGCGTTCCTCAAGGAAATCACCGCCAGCGAAGGTAAGATCATCCTGTTCATTGACGAGTTGCACACCATCGTTGGTGCGGGCGCGGCGGAAGGCGCGACGGACGCGGCGAACATCATGAAACCGCAGCTTGCCCGCGGTGAACTGCGTTGCGTGGGCGCCACGACGCTTGACGAATACCGCAAGCATATCGAGAAGGATCCGGCGCTGGAACGCCGGTTCCAGCCGGTGCAGGTGAACGAGCCGACGGTGGAGGCGACCATTGCCATTTTGCGCGGACTCAAGGAGCGATACGAAGTGCACCACGGCGTGCGCATCCAGGATTCGGCGCTGGTCGCGGCGGCGACGTTGTCGCATCGCTACATCACCGACCGGTTTCTGCCGGACAAGGCGATTGACCTGGTGGACGAGGCGGCGTCGCGCATCAAGATGGAACTGGATTCCAAGCCGACGGAGCTGGACCAGCTCGACCGGCAGATTTTGCAGTTGGAAATCGAGCGCACGTCGCTGGCCAAGGAAAAGGACCCGGCCAGCAAGGAGCGGCTCAAGCTCATCGACAAGGAAACTGCCAATCTCAAGGAAAAATCCAAGGCACTCACCGCTCAATGGCAGAACGAGAAAGCCGCTGTCAATGCCGTCAGCGTGGTTGCCTCGCAACTCGAACAGGCGAAGCTGGAGCTGGAACAAGCCCAGCGGCGCGGCGATTTGAGCAAGGCCTCGGAACTCCAATACGGCAAGATTCCCGACCTGGAAAAGAAACTCGCTGCGATCGAAAGTAGGGCAGGCGTCTCGTCTGCCCATACGGCAGAAAAGGACAGGCGAGACGCCCGTCCTACTTTACTACGCCAGGAAGTCACCGACGAGGACATTGCCCGGGTCGTGGCGGCGTGGACGCACATCCCGGTGAGCCGGATGCTCGAAGGGGAACGGCAGAAGCTGGTGAAGATGGAGGAACGGCTGGCGCAGCGCGTGGTCGGCCAGAAGGAAGCCATCAAGGCCGTGTCCGACGCCGTGCGCCGCGCCCGGAGCGGGTTGCAGGATCCGAACCGGCCGATCGGCTCGTTCATCTTCCTCGGCCCGACGGGCGTGGGCAAGACGGAGACGGCGCGGGCGCTGGCGGAATTTTTGTTCGACGACGAGAACGCGATGATCCGCATCGACATGAGCGAATACATGGAGAAACACACCGTGTCGCGGCTCATCGGCGCGCCGCCGGGCTACGTCGGTTACGAGGAAGGCGGGCAGCTGAGCGAGACGGTGCGTCGCCGGCCGTATTCGGTGGTGCTGTTCGATGAGATTGAGAAGGCGCATCACGACGTGTTCAACGTGCTGTTGCAGGTGCTCGACGACGGCCGGCTGACGGACGGGCAGGGGAGGACGGTGGATTTCAAGAACACCATCGTCATCATGACCAGCAACCTCGGGTCGCCCATCATCCAGGAATATTTCATGGATGGCAAAACGGACAAATCGTCGCATCAGGCGATGGAAGACAAGGTGATGGCCGAGTTAAAGAAGCATTTCCGTCCGGAATTTCTGAACCGGGTGGACGACGTCATCATTTTCCAGAGCCTGGACGAAAGCGAAATTGAGCGCATCGTGGACATCCAGCTGGAGAAGCTGAAGCAACGGCTCGCGCAGCAGAACCTCATGCTGGACGTGGACAAGGCCTCGAAAATGTTGCTGGCGAAGGAGGGCTACGACCCGCAATTCGGCGCCCGCCCGCTCAAGCGCGCCGTGCAGGAGCGCATCCTCAACCCGCTGTCCCTGCGCCTGCTGGAAGGGGAGTTCAAGCCCGGTGACAAGATCAAGGTGACGGCCAAAGACGACGAATTGGTTTTTGCGAAGAAATAAACGCCGTTCATTGTTTCTTTTCTGCCGCAGACTTCAGCAGACGATAAATTGGAGAGTCCGGCCCGAGTTTTTCAGCGTGGCTCAAGACCGTGTTGCCATGGTGGTCTTTTGAATTCGGGTCCAAGCCTTCCGCGAGCAGCGCGGCAATGAATTGTTCCAGGCCTTCATGTATGGCATTCGCCGCGATGTCAGCAAACATCTTTGGTGTACGCGCAGCCAGCAATTTGGCGAGAGCCTCCGGACCCTGGTCGCGCGCCGTTTTCAGTTCCTCCAGGCTGGGACGGTCCGGTGAGGTTGAGTGTTTCAAAAAATCCCGCGCGCCGCGATCAAAGCCGTCTCGGAGCTGCTTGAGCATTTTTTCCGATTCAACTTTTTGACCGGTGGCAGCCAGCATCGGGCCGACGGCTTGCAAATATTTTTCGTGTTTGCCGCTCCAGCATTGCGTCAGCATTCCAATCGCTACCGGAAACATATCGGGAATGGCAACGGCGGCCGGTTCGATTGGCTTGGGCGGGCGCACCTTTTTTTGTTTGGTTTGCTGGCCGACCGGTTCGAAATCGGCGGCATCCGGGAGGAGATCGTCTCCTTCTTCGTCAAAATACTTGAAGCCAAGGGCGACCCGGGCGTCATCCATTCCCAGCAACTTGGCCAGATCCGAAAAAACACCTTCAGCCATCAACGGCAGACCATCCGCCGGATGAATGACTGCCTCAATGTCTTCGCGGGTGGTACCGGGGATACACAACGGCAGCAAAGCCTCAGGATTGCCGCGAAAGCGAGCGCGAGTTTCGTCATCTATGTCTTCATCGAAATAGTCCGGTGCGGAATTGAATTCATCCTTGATCGCGCCAGCCTGGTAAAGCCAATACATCGCCACGTCGCTGTCGTGGACCAGAAATGCGAGCACGTCGGTTTTAAGCGACTTTGACAGCGCGGCGGCGACGCGGGTGATGATCGCCTCATTCTGTTCGTCCGATGATTCATCGTAGACGGTGACCCAACCGTTCTTTTCGGGTGAAATATAAGCGCGAGCATCAACGACTTTTTCCAAAGCCTTTTTTACTTTCGAGGCCGTTGCGCGGATCTGGTAATTAGTAAAGAAAGCACCCATGGAAGGTAGTTTAATTCAAAGTGCTATCGCGACAATCCAAAAACTCACGGGCTGGCGCAGCAGCAACAGCAACTCACGCTGGACGTGGACGGCGCGGCGAAGAAACTGCTGGCGAAGGAAGGCTATGACCCGCAATTCGGCGCCCGCCCGCTCAAGCGCGCCGTGCAAGACCGCATCCTCAACCCGCTGTCCCTGCGCCTGCTGGAAGGGGAGTTCAAGCCCGGTGACAAGATCAAGGTGACGACCAAAGACGATGAATTGGTTTTTGCGAAGAAATGGAAGAATTTCAACCGCGAAATACGCGGAATACGCGAAAACTATTTAACGCAAAGGCGCTAAGACGCGAAGGCAGCTAATTTTATAACAGAGATTGAGTTTGCTCCACAAACCGCTTGGCTGATTCAACTTGGTAGGCGATCTCGCATTTCGGACACCAAAGGTAATACTCGAAATAATGATCCCGGTTTTGCTTCCATTTGCCCTTCCGCTTGATGACCGGTGTTGAACACTTGTAGCATGGCTCGCCTTCTTGCAGGTCAGGACGGACACCATCGGTTTCGGGTTTGTTTTCGTAACCCTCGTCCACCGGAAGATTGGGCTGGAGCAATGCAGCCATCGCGAGCCGGTCGCAAGCCTCGTTCTCCTGATTGCCGGCGTGGCCTTTGACCCAGAGAAATTTGACCTGATGTTTCTGGCACAACGCATCCAGCCGCTGCCATAAATCGACGTTCTCCGGACGTTCGGTTTTGGTGCGCCACCAATGTTTCGTTTTCCAGGCCGCCACCCAGCCTTCCATCATCGCCTTCACCAGATACTGTGAATCGCTGTAAAGCGTGACCTGGCACGGCTGCTTCAGCATTTCGAGACCCGCAATGGCGGCAAAGATTTCCATCCGGTTGTTGGTGGTCTTCCGAAAGCCGCCACTGGCTTCCACGCGCTTCTTGGGATGCAACATCACCACGCCATAACCGCCCAGCCCGGGATTAGGTTCGCATCCGCCGTCCGTGTAAATGTCCACACGCGGCATTTCTGCTGATGTTGAACTGTCGTTCATGCTCGTTTCTGCCATTGGGCCTCACTCTGCGCGATAACGGCCTGGAACAATGATGCCCACACGTCCAAGTTTGGTTTCCTTCCACAGACGAACGCGTTCTGCGATTGCATCTGCGGTATTCGGCACAAGGAACAATTTCAATTTGATCGCGATAGTAAAATGCTGCGCCACTTGCTTCGTTGGTCGGTTCGTTCCAAGGGCGTCCAAAATGGCGTCAAGTAAATCAATCTTCTGGTGATACAAAGGATTCTCTAGCCACAGCCGTTTTGCTGTTTCAGCGAGCACCTCGATGGCTGATTCAAAAGTGCATTGTGGACCATGGAAGACGGAAAGCATTTTTTTCACATCTTCTGTCGTTCGGTAATCCACTTTTGCCAGTGTCCACATAAGATTATCAGCCCCAATCAGAGAACCGCGTTCGTATCGATGATCCGGCTGAACTCCGCCGGATCGGCGATTTCGAACGTAGCTGCCCGGACGACATGAACGCCAAGGAAAATGCCCGCGAGAATGACGGCCGATTTCTTTGCGATTAATCTCAAAATCACCTACTGCAGCATAAACTTCCATGGGGGGCTACCAAAGTTAAAACGAGCCGCGCACGCCGATTTCGCCACGGCCATTGGGGCGGAGAGTTTCACTATTATCATCCGCGGCGGAAAATCTAGTTACGGCATCGGGGTGCAGAGCTCGACCAGATGGCCGGAAGTGTCGCGGAGGTAGGTCTCGGTTTGGCACCAGGGCTTGGTTGCGGGTTCGCTTATGGCGGTCGCTCCCGCGATCACGGCGCGCTTGAATAATGCCGGGACGTCGGGCGTGGTCAGGGTGAATGCGCTCTACCAGCTCGTCGGGAGCCTCGCCCACCAGACGGCCACCAATCGCCGGTACACAGTTGCGCCGGCCGGCCGCCCTGCTAAATTAGCGGGGTGCATGGAGCGCATTCCCATTTCTGGTCTATATTTCGAGCTGTAATCGGCTACCACCTGAACCGGATGCTCCTGGTGGTTGGGCTGGCCGGAATCGTCAGCGTGAATGCGTCGGCGGAGGTCGTTTTTCAGGATTTTTTCAACCCGCCGGCAACGAACATCACCAACAGTATTCCGTGGATTGATGTCGAGGGGAACAGCTGGCAATCCGGTGCGTTGGCTTCTCAACTCGTATCAGATGGCAACGGGCATGTTTATAATTCCGCTGCCAGCGCGGGAACGGCGGTGGGGGTGCCGCTGATTCCCATCGGCCCGCACGGCTCGATGACCGCGTCGGCTCTGGTAAGTCTGCCCGCCGGCTCGACGGAATGGGTTGGCATTGGCTTTGCCAATTCGAACCTGTTTCTGTCGGCCGCCGGCAGCGGTAGCGGCCCGTGGCTCCAGTTGCAGGGAAACGGAAACCTGACGCTTTACGGCGGTGCGGGCCTGAACAACGCCGCCACCGTGGCCAATGCTTTCACCAACAACGGCAACCCGGTTCAAGGGTTTCTGACTTGTGACATTTTTCACATGACCGCGAGCGCCGGAACCATCAGCGGTGGCGCGACGAATCTGGTATTCAATAAATGGCCGTTGACGAATTCGGCGGGCATGATTGCGCCACGCTATCTGGTTTTGCAGATGTCCACCAACCTGACGACGGCGACCGCGCGCTGGGCGTCAGCGATCGCGGTGGATTGGATTCCGCGTCCGCCGCCGATGTTGACGTTGCCGGTGGCGATTCAACAAACAAACTTCGTCGGATCGCCCGGCACCAACGATTTGCTGCTCATCTCGAACGCGTTGAATTCGGTCGGCAGCTTCGCGGGCGGGACGGAAATCCGTTTCACGGCCGGCGCGACCTACGTCATTTCGAACGGCTTGACGACGGCAAAGATTCCTCTCTCTTTGGTGCGCGCGACCAACATGATCGTCAACGGCAACGGTTGCAAAATCCTGATCCGCAATCCGCACCTCGGGTTCCTCAGCGTCAACAACAGTTCCAATGTCATCGTGGAGGGTTTTTCCGTGGATTACGACCCGCTGCCGTTCACCCAAGGCATCGTCACTCATTATTTCAACAATGATGCTTCCAATGAGCCGGCCATCGAATTTGCCATGGACACCGGTTATCCGGCGCCGACCAATGAAAACTACCTGGATCCGAATGCCAGCCGTTGGGGCATGGTGATGGATCCGACCCGGCCGGGGCGCGTCGCGGACGGTGCCTGGACCCAAGTCTTCTACAACAACGTGGTGCAGACGAACGGCAATGGCGCCTTCAAAGTGTCGCTGACCTCGCCGAGTCGGGCGCAGACCATCCCGCTTGGCAGCCATTGGTGCATGATTTCCCGCTGGGATGGGGCCATTGTGTTCAACACTTCCCTGTCCGTCCAGGTCACATACATGAACAATACCAATTACACCGGTGCCGGACCCAGCTACGTCGGGGAGCGTTCGCCCCTGACTTGCGAAATCAATGACTGGATCCTGCCCGGCCCGCCGCCTGCGGCCACAAACGCCCCCCGCCTGCGGGCCTCGAATGCGGATGGCGGCATGTTCATTGATTCTCGCATTGGTCCGTGGGTTCAAGGTTGCAGCTTTGCTGGATTGAGCGATGATGCGGCCAATGCCTGCCTTGGCCCGTTTGTCATCACCAACGTGCCCGTCCAGCCGACCAACACCTTCGCCGCCTTTATCAACAACGGCCTGGGCACCACTCAAATGGTGGTGGATGCGTACCGGGCCGCCGTGGGTGACGTCGTGGATTTCTACAATGCCACCAACGGTGTCGTTTTCGACCGCGCCACGATCACGGCGGTCAGTCTGCCCAACCTCACCTTCGACCACTCCATTTCGAATGTCGTGGCTGGAACTTACGACACCAACACCCTGTTGCTTGACGAAACCCTGAACACGTCGGCGGTGTACCTGGACAACCAGTTCAGCAACTCGGCGTTCCACGGAATCTATTGCCGCGCCAATAACATGCTCATCGCGCGCAACACGGTTGGCGGCATGGGCAAGAACGCCATCTGCGCCTTTCCCGCCATCACCGCGAACTTCCTCAATTTCTTTGTGCCTACGAATGTGGTCATAATGGACAACGTGCTGTTTGATGAAGGGTTCTCCTATGAAGCGGTGCAGAACAACATTCCCACCGACCAACCGGCTTATGCGATGATTGCCTTGTTCAAAGCCGACAAGGCTTCGAATTCCGTCACCACCGGCTTGGAGATTTCCGGTGTCCGGATTCTTTACAATGCCTTCCTGGACTGGCGCCGCGCTGCGCTCACGCTGCACAACGCCACTGACGTGCATGTCATCGGCAACTATTTTGGCCCACCGGTCACCAACGACAATCTGGTGCCGCTGACCAACGATGTCATTGCCGATTTGTGGGCTTCGGATTATCCGAACCTGCTATTCACAAACAACGTTAATGCCACGGGGCTTAAGAACAAGGATGCCGTCAGTGAAGACGGAACGAACGTGACCGTCGCGAAGGTGTTTCAACTTCCGGCCGGGCCCGAACTGGCGGCAAATCTTGCTGGCAGGAATATGCTGGTCAGCTGGGTCAGTCCGTCACCCGGCTTCGTGCTGCAACAAATCGGCAAACTGACCGGCGGCGCCAATAATTGGACGGATGTCACGGACGCTCCCGTGCTCGCCGGCAAATCCAATTTTGTCACCCTGCCGCTCACCGGAACCAACACCAACCAATTTTATCGGGCCCGGCAGCGTTAGGCCGGCACACCGATGAGAAAGTAACTATGTCCCAGGAAGTAAGAATTGAATGGTTGAGCAAGCCGGAGGAACACGATTATCCGGCCGCCCGGTCTTATTTGACTCTCATCTATGACGGGAAGACGGCTGCCGGCCTGGTAAGCAAATTGAAGAAGGCGCCGATGTCGGAGTTCAAGGCGAAGGATATTTTCCGGGCTTCCCGATTATCATTGCTGGGGGTCAGTAATTCTCATGTCAAAAAGGACCGGATGAAAATAAAATCCGGGGACAAAGTATCGCCGCTCCTGCTCGTCAGAGATCCGGCCAATGGCAAGGTGATCATCGCCGACGGATACCATCGGATGTGCGCCGTTTATACCTTCAATGAAGATGCGGTGATTCCCTGCAAAATCGCCTAGCGACGCTGACGCAGGAAGGTTGCTCCAACCCGGGCTAATATCTTTCGGCCTGCAGGTTTTCAATCGACGCAATCTGCGTAATGTGCCGACAAGATTTACGGCATTGGCGTGCAGAGCTCGACCAGATGGCCGGAATTATCGCGGAGGTAGGCGACGGTCTGGCCCCAGGGCTTCGTTGCCGGTTCGCTGATGGCGGTCGCTCCGGCGGCCATTGCGCGCTTGAATAATGCCGGGACGTCGGGCGTGGTCAGGGCGATTTCCACTCCCAGCGGCAGCTTGTCCGGCCCGGCGGCCACGACTTTCTGTTTCAAATGTTCTTCGGCCAGCGCGACGCTGGCGAAGGCCAGGCGCGTGGTGCCGGTCTCCAGTTCGCCGTAAGCCTTGCCATTGTCGTCATGGAAAAAGCGCCGAGCCAGGCCAAAGGCCTTTTCGTAAAAGGCGAGGCTGGCGGCGACATCGTTCACATACAACAGCACGTAACCGAGGGAAGGAGGATTCATGGTGGTTGAGGGTTGAGGGTTGAGAGTCGAGTGTCGAGTGAATTTTTTCGATGCCATCCTATTACGGTCGGCAGGATAATGGCCGTCCAACCGGCTGAAATCTTGCGCAAATACGCAGAGAGACAGGGCAGGAAAATTTCTACAGAAGGAAACAAAGGAAACAAAGGATGAAAATCTGCCTCGCCGCTTCATTCCCTTCGCCTGCTCGCGATTTATCGGAGTTTGCTTCCGTGAACTGAAACCCCGGATGCCTTTCAACCGCCAAAAAAGCGCTGGTGGCCAGCTTTGGCGTTGTCGTGTCGGCACGGTGCGCCGATTTCGAGCCACAGGCTCGACGCTAGAGCAAACCAGGGCAACGGTTCGATTTCGTGGATGCTGGATTGCCGGGCCTGCATTGGACTGGAACCAACCAGTCGGTGCGCCGTGCCGGGCGCACAAAAAGAAGGGCAGGCCCACGGCCTGCCCTTGGATGATGGAAGTTGGGTGCGACGGCGCGAGCGTCGCTCAGTGGCTCTTCTGGCGCAGCAGCAGTATGCCCACTATTTCACAAGCCGGCGGCGCCCCAGCAGCATGCCGAGCCCGGCCACTGCCATCAGACTCATCGTTGCCGGTTCCGGGACGGGGACGACAGAAACCGTGAGTTCAGTCAGAGCAGCGTTGCCTGTACCTGGGGCCGTATTCATGAAGAGAATACCAAGTTGATGGCCGACCGATTCGGCAGTGGCTGCAATCGGGGTTAGGTTGGAGTATTCGGCATACGACCAATGGGGAACAGTAGTGCCAGGCGTCGTGTAAGTACCGATCACATTGGCGGGACTGTCATAGAACAAAGTGGCCGTCCATAGACCGTCATCCCACCAACAACCCGCTTTAAAATCAATGCTGAAGGAGTCACCCGCTTGAATGGTGTAATCGCTCAGGTTGTAGGCTGCGTCGGTAGGCCTCATAAAGGCCGCCCAGTTCCCGTTATCATGGGGCCACCATGCAGCCGGCCCTTCAACGCCCGAGTCAATCATAACGGGGTTGGCGTTGATCCAACCGGGAACATCAGATGCTGGATTATCAAAAGCAAGAGGACCGGTATTTGCCACGCCGGCATTGAAATTAAGATTTACAAAATGGCTTGATATATCTGTTTGTGCGTTGGCAACTGCGGCCAAGCACAGCATGGATGCGATTACTGCAAGGTTTTTGAACTTCATAGTCGTAGTGTTTAGAGTTATTCTGAGTTTTAGCACACCGCATCATGAAGATCACAACACGGGTATCTACCTTATAGATGCGAAATTAACCCGCCAAGTCCGCCAAATAAATTGGCGGCGTGTTGCGTGTTGAGAATCAACGACTTGTGTCGTTCAGATGGGATTTGAACCGCGAATCGGCGCGAATTTTTTGTGATAGCAAAGGCCCATGGTTGCAATATCCGGACAATAAGCACCATCTTTCATTCCGAGACTCGTGAATTAGCGGCAGCAGCAAATATTGGCGGTTTCTGTTCCGGGGTTCGGGATTGATCACCATTCACGGTTTGCAATTCAACCGTGGCGGGTTCCAGGTCCGGCGCAGTCGCCGTTATCCTGACCTTGCCGGCAGCGGTTGTGGATTGGAAGATGGCCAACCCCCGGCCATGGAAAGCCTTGCGGGTCGGGCCTTGATAAGGTTCCGGACTGTTCAAGTCGCCGTTCTCGATACCCAGCAGTGCGGCGGGGCCACTGACTTCAAACGTCACTTCAGGTTCGGCGTCCGGGGCGCGCATGCCCAGGGCATCCACAACCTGAAATTCCACATGGCAGATGTCCTTGCCGTCGGCGTGAAGCTGCGTTGTGTCTGGCAGCAATTTGATCCGGCTGGCGGGGCCGGCGGTTTTCAGGGTGTATTCGCAAATGTTCGTATGGTTGATGCGGCCCACGGCCTTGAGCTCGCCCGATTCGTAAGGCACCGTCCAACGCAACGTGCCATTCGTGGCTTCCGAAAGGTTTTTGGTCCCGATGAGCCGGTCGTTGAGTGTCAGGGTGACTTCCGGGCAATTCGCGTAGCACAGGACAGTGACCGTGGCGTTCGACGGCCAGTTCCAGTGTTCAGCGACGCCAAAACCGCGCCGGCCCTGTCCACGGTTTCCGCCGGCGACACAGAGATAAACCATCGGCTTGTCGCTCCAGAGACTTTGCCGGAACCAGGCCAGCGGTTTCTTGAACCCGCAGAGATCAAGCATCCCGGCGCCGCTGGCGCGGTTCGGCCATTCGCCCGCCTCGCCCAGATAATCAATGCCGGTCCAGAGAAACTGTCCGGCCACGTAATCGTTGTCCCGCGCCGCCGCCCAGGCGTCGTAGCGATGGCTGTTCTCGCTGCCGAAGATGATCCGCCGGGGAAATTTTTTGTGGTCATCCGCATAGCGCGGTTCCTGGTAGTTGTAGCCGACCGCATCCAGCAGTTCCGGCAGGCCGATGGCTTCGGACATCGGCAGGTTGGCCAGCGCCGCGGTCACCGGGCGGGTCTGGTCCAGCGCTTTCACGGCGGCAATCAGCGGTCGGGCGCACTTGACCAGATCCTGCGCGGTCGGGTTGCCCGGCTGGTAATCCGCGCCGAGCACCGGGTCGGTGAACGGATCGTTCGCGTAATCAATCTCGTTGCCGATGCTCCAGAGAATCACGCACGGATGGTTACGGTCCCGGCGGACCATATCCTGGATGTCGGTGACCGACCATTGCGCGAACAGCTCGGCGTACCCGAACCGGCTCGGCAGACTGGAGTTCCAACCTTTCATCCATTTCTTCTTGGACGGGGTGAATTCGTCGAAGGCTTCGTCCTTCACCAGCAAGCCCAGGCGGTCGCACAGGTCCAGCAGCTCGGGCGCCGGCGGATTATGGCTGGTGCGGATGGCATTGGCCCCGAGTTCTTTCAGCACGCGCAAGCGCCGTTCCAGCACCTTTTCCGGCACGGCGGCGCCCAGACAGCCGGCATCGTGATGGAGGCAAACCCCCTTGAGCTTCAGCGGCTGGCCGTTGAGCAGAAAACCCCTGTCGGGATCGAAGACGGCGGTGCGAATCCCGAAAGCCGTTACGGTTTCATCCACCACGTTTGTCCCGGCCAGCAACCGGCTGCGCAGCGTGTACCGCGTCGGGGAATCCGGCGACCACAATTGTGGCCGGTTGATCCTGATTTTTTGGACCGCGGTTTGCGTTGTTCCCGCCCCTGCGGTTTCCATTGTGGTCAGGCTGCCGATGCCCCGGCCATCCGGTCCCAGGATATCCGATTGCAGCGAAAAGGTTTTTTTTCCGGCGGCCCGGTTTTCGATTGTGGTTTCGATGCGGACGGTCGCTTCGTCAGCCGTGACTTTGGGAGTGGTGACAGACGTGCCCCAATGGCCGATATGCAACGGGCCGGTCACAACCAGGCGCACATGGCGGTAGATGCCGGACCCGGTGTACCAGCGCGAGTCGGCGAACCGCGAATGGTCCACCCGCACCGCGACAACATTTTCCTCCGGGCCAAATTTCAGGCCGGGGGCCAGGTCCACCGCGAAGCTGGAGTATCCGTAAGGCCGCGCGCCGACGAACGCGCCGTTGATCCAGATTTCCGAGTAATCGTAGATGCCATCGAACTCCACCGTGACGGTCCGGCCCTTTTGAGCGGGATCGAGATGAAAATGTTTGCGATACCAGCCGAGCCCGCCGGGGGCATAGCCGTTGCCGCTGCCATAGTTGGCGCTGAATGGCCCTTCGATGCTCCAGTCATGGGGCACCTTCACGCGGCGCCAGCCGGAGTCGTCAAAGGCCGGCATGGCGGCGGCGGGGAAATCGCCCGGGCTGAAACGCCAGTCGGAGTCGAAGTCCGCAACGGTCCGGGTGGAAGTGATGGGGCGGCCGGGTGCGGGGATGGCGCCTGGCGCCTCCGCAATGGCGCCGGTCCGGACCAGCAGCAACAAGACTGCCGCCCACGCAAGCCGGCCTGGCAAATTCATTTTCATTTCGCGCCTGATTTTTGGGGACAGCGGTGGTTTTAGCCGGAACCTTCGGTTTTGTCCACCGCCTTCGGCAACCAATGGGTGCGGACAGCTTGTCCGCACGTTTCCTGCAAGGTGATGGGGAGTCGCGGACAAGCTGTCCGCGCCCCGGAAAACACCTCGCGCCGCCGGCAGAGGCCAACCCGCGCGCCGCGCGCCCGGAACCGGATTCCAGCCGGCCCGCCGCCGAATACCCCGAAGATTTCGCTTGACCTTTCCGGCTCAGTGTACTAGTTGTATACATACACTGAGTACATGGCATACATGGCAATGACGTTCAACATCAGCACCGGTTCGAACACGCCGATCTACCGGCAGATCACCGACCAGGTCCGCCTGGCGGTGACGGCCGGCAAGCTGGCGGTGGGCGACCAGCTGCCGAGCGTCCGGGCGCTGGCGGAGGAACTGGTGGTGAATCCCAACACGGTGGCACGCGCGTATTCCGACCTGATGCGGGAGGGGCTGCTCGAATCGCGGGCGGGGCGGGGGGTTTTCATCACGCCCAAGCGGAAGGTTTATTCGCGCGCGGAAGGCTGGCGCCGGCTGGAGCCGCTGCTCAACGCGCTGATCGGCGAGGCGATGATCCTGGATTTCACGCGCGAGGACCTGCGCGAGGCTTTTGAGAAGGAACTCGGAAAATGGAAACAGCCCAAAGGAGGCGAGTGAATCGATGAATGAGGAACCTGTCATCCAAACGCGGGGCCTGACCCGGTATTTTGGCCGCAAGCCCGCCGTCTACGAGCTCAACCTCGACGTGCCGCGCGGCTGCGTCTTTGCCTTTCTGGGCCGCAACGGCTCGGGCAAGACGACGACCATCCGGATGCTGATGGGGCTGCTGCCGCCGACGCGCGGTACAGGCGCCATTCTCGGCCACGACATCCGGGCGCTGACGCCGGATGTCCGCGCGCGCATCGGCTATCTCACCGAGGAACACCAGCTTTACGGCTGGATGAACGTGCGGGAGTGCGGCGAATTCCAGGCGAAATTTTTTGCCAGGTGGAACGACCGGATCTTCCGCGGCGTGATCGGCCATTTCGGGCTGAGCCCCGCCGCCAAGGTGAAGGACCTGTCGCGCGGCGAACGCGCGGGGCTGTGCCTGGCCCTGACGCTGGCGCCGGAGCCGGAGCTGCTGATGCTGGACGATCCGGGCCTGGGCCTGGACCCGGTGGCGCGGCGGTCGTTGGTTGAATCCATGATCTTCCTCACCCGGAAATCCGACCGGACGATCTTCTTCTCCTCGCACCATCTGTCCGATGTCGAGCGCGTGGCGGATTACATCGCGGTTTTCGACCGGAGCGTTTTGCGGGCGTGCTGTCCGCTGGAGACCTTCCAGGAAAGCGTGCGGCAGGTGCGGCTGCGGTTTTCGGGCGCGCCGCCGGCCCTGCCGCGGATTCCCGGCCTGCTGCAGGCGCTCCGCACGGAAAACGAACTCCGGGTGACGTGCGTGCATTACAACGGCGAGTCGGAAAAGATCCTCCGCACCCTGGCGCCGCTGGAAATGGAAGCCGTGCCGCTGGGCCTGGAGGACGCGTTCATCAGCTATCTGGGCGAGCGCGGCGAGAAGTCATTCATCCTGTCGGAAACGGAGGCGCAACCATGAAGGCACTGATTCAAAAAGACTTGCGGGAAAACCTGAAGGTGGCCCTGATCGGCCTGCTGATCTTTTCCCTGCTGCTGCTCCAAACCTACCAGTCGAGCATCAGCCAGCTGACCCGGCTGCTGGGCGGATACATGTCGGGAGAGGCGGACAGCCTGCAGCCTTTGCTGTCGAAGTCGTTGCTGGCGGAAGCGGCCTTTTTCTGCGCCATTTTCGGCACGGCGCTGGGCTGGTTCCAGACCCGGAACGAGGCGCATCGCGATCTCTGGGCGTTTTTGATTCATCGCCCGGTCACGCGCGCGGAAATTTTCCTGGGCAAGACCATCGCCGGATTGGGCCTCTATGCTTTCGGTGCGGGATTGCCGCTGGCCGTCCTGGTGGCGGTGGTGCGGACGCCCGGCCACATCGCCGCGCCCTTTGAATGGGCGATGGTCCTCCCGGCGGCTTCCATTTTCCTGACGGGCGTTGGCTATTATTTTGCGGGGTTGCTGACCGGCCTGCGACAGGCGCGTTGGTACGCGAGCCGCAGCTTTGGTCTCGGCCTGGCCATCTTCGCCTCCGTGGGACTGTTCTCCCTGCCGCAATACTGGATGTCGCTGGGATTGATTGTGATTGCGATCGGGGTTTTGGCGGCGGCGGCCTGGGGCGGCTACCAGACGGGCGGTTTCTATCGCGGCCAGCCGATGGCGGGGAAACTGGCGCTGGCGGTGGCGCTGGCGGCAGGTTGCAGCCTGGTGCTGTTTGTCGGCATGGGGTTGCTCTTCGGCCTGGTGATCGAACCGTTGTCCTATCATCCGTCGGTTTACCGCCGTTATGAAATGACCCGGGCCGGCACGATTTACCGGGAGACGATGCAGGATGGCGAACTGGTGGAGGTGGGGGATTTGGACGGGAAGCCGCTGCTGGACCCCAAGACCGGCCAGAAAATGGACCGCAAGGAATTTCAAAAGCTCGCCGCCTATGGCAGCTCGGTTTCCACCAATTTTAAAAAAAGGAGGCCGGGCCAATACGCCATCCTGTACGGCCCAAGTTTCTTCAGCCTCTGTAACACCACGGACAAAACGCTCTGGTATCTGGATCGCCATGGAAAATTGATCGGCTATGACGGCCGGATGCGGAAATCTATCGGGAGTTTGGAACCGCATGGCGCGGACGGCGCTTCGGCATCCGAACCATTCCTGCGAAATCCCAATGCCTATTATTATTACAATTCCTACGATGACGCCTCGCGGAAATTGCTCGCGACCGCCAGATCTGTTTACCGGGTGGACTTCAAGGAACGCACGTTGAAGCTGGTCTACACCCTGACGAATGATGATGAAATCGGCGGCTATGCCGACTCGCAGGCTTTCTACAATGACAGCCAAGTGAAGAATCTCCTCTTCACGACGCACAAGATCGTTTGCCTGCTGGACTCTGAAGGTCAAGCCCTCTTCACCGCGCCTTACAAACCCGTGTACCCTGAATATCCGCAGGTTCAGGTTTCGCTGCTCCAGCCAACCAACCGTGCATTGGACAATTTCGCCATCTGGTTTTACCCGGATTACGAGATGAACCGGGCGGCTGGCTGGAAAATGCCGGTTCATGTCGCGTGGATGGCGGCTGACCAGGGTGTGACGAAAAACATCGACCTGCTCACCTTGAGACAACCCGGCGGCAATTCCTGGCCGGATGAACTGGCGATGGCGTTGCTGACGCCGCCAGCGTATGTGGAGTTCAATCACCGGATTCACCGGCCATGGAATCTGCTCAGTTACGCCCTGGCGGCGGCCTGTGCGGTCATTGGCTGGTGGCGGTCGCGGCGCTACCATTTTTCAACCGGGGCGGCCGCCGGCTGGGCGGTCTTCATTTTCCTGCTGGGAATTGCCGGCCTGCTCGCGTTTCTGTGCGTCCAGGAGTGGCCTGCGCGAGAAGCCTGTCCCAATTGCAAGAAACTCCGCGCGGTCGACCGCGAATCCTGCGAACATTGCGCAGCGCCCTTTTCGCCGCCTGAAAAAAACGGGACGGAAATCTTCGGGCCGCTGGTGAAGGTTTAGGGACGGCGGAAATCATCGTCCGGGTGCCTTGGCAAGGAAACGGGAACGCTGCCAAACGCTCCGGTCCAAAAACCGGTTGCCGTTAATACAAGTCGTCTTTGCGCCAGCGATCTTTCAGGATGCGCGTGGTGATGGTTTCGCGGATTTCCAAAATCAAGCGCAGCAGGTTTGCCTTTGACATGTCCGGATCCTTCTCAGGGATGGAACCGAGATTGGCGAACTTTTCGTATATCACCAGTACGTCCTTGAAGGCCGCCGCCTCGGCCCGGTTTGCCGGGTCGAACAGCAGCGAGTCATGCAGCAACGTCACAAGGGAACGGAAACCGCACGCTTTGAATTCCGGAAAAATGGAAAAATCGGGGCCATTGGTGAAACCATTGTTTAAATAGCAGAGCATGAGGCTGTAATACTCCTTGGGTTCCGAAGTCTTGTTGTTTCTGATGGAACCTTCATAACTGCGGGTGGCGCCCAATGCCTCGTAAATACGATTGCTGATCTCGGTATCCAGCTTTTCGATCAGCTCCCGGTTCGCCTTGGTTTTCGAGTGGCGGTTCTGCCAGCCAGTGTAACAGGCGGCCAGACCCGAGAGCACCACGGACGACAACAGCCACAGAACGAAGGAGGAATTCAGTGCCGTCCACAGCCGGTTAGTGCCCGTGGCGGCCGGGTCGGCTTGTGCGTCGAGTTCCCGTCGGACTTCCGAACGATAAATCTCCTCTGCGCGAATATGTGCCCGTTGTGCTTCGGTCAAGGCCGTGGCGGGAACAACGCCGTTGGTGGCTGCACCGTCCGGCACGTCGGCTGCCAACAACGAAAAAACAAAAATCCCGGCGGCGAGTAAGATCGACAACCCCCTTTTCATGCCGCTGAATTACCAGCCTCCCTAAACAGCGGCAACCAAAAAGTTCAGGCGGGCTGGTGGGCGCGTCCGGTATCGCCACCCTGCCGATCGCACCGGGAATGACCAGTCAGTTTTACCGGACAAGACAACGATGGTGGTGCTCGTGGCCACGAATGCCAAAATCAGTGTTTATCCTCGATTGAGGCTCCACATTTCGGTTTGGTGAGGGTGATGACCAGGGCCGTCCAGGCGATCAGGGCCACGGTGAGAACGGGAATAATCCAGATGGGCTGGAGAGCGTGCGCCTCGGCCACGGTGACGCCGTACATGTGGGCCACCCACACGTCGGCACGCAGGTTCAATATCGCCAGGATCATTAATCCGAACAGATTCACATGCCGGCCCAGAGCGGGTCCGACGGTGGCAGCGGACTTGCCGCGCAGCTGGACGAAGGACCAAAGTGCCAGCACCAGCATCGTACCGGCGGCAACGCTGGTCGCCAGAGGATCATGGGCCGTCCACGTCAGCCAGATGATCCAGGAGAACATCAGATAGGATCCGGCCACGGCCCGGGCCAGCGGGCCTGGCTTCATCGGCGTTGTGATGGGTGGTGGAATTTCGCCGGCGGCGATGAGCGCGTGACGTTTGGCGGTGGCCCATTGAATGGTCACGTTGAGGAACGTAATGGTGACGAGGATGAAGAACCACCAATAACCGATGGTCGTCACAAACCGGACCTGGTCGGTCCAACCAAAGTACCGGTCCAGCGCCTGCAGGGTTATTTGGCTGCCCATCGCCAGTCCCAGATAAACGACCCAGAAGACGATGATGGCGGCGACTTGTCTGAATCGGTCCTTGCGGTCGGCGGTCGAGGAGCGGACCAGCAGACATTGTGCTCCGACGCCGGCGACGATGCCGAGCAACGGCGTCAACGGCAGGAGCAAAGCGGTGAGAAAACCCGATTTGACCGCCGCCGTGCCTTTGGCGCCCGCGCCGAGCCCGGCGGTCGCTGCGGCCGGTCCCGCTGCCAACGGCAGCAGCGCGAGCACCGCGACCGAAAACGCCTGGCCAGGCGCCGTTCGGCGCAAAGCACCTTCCACAAACGTTTGCACCTCGTCCTGCAACAATTTGCGCCCGCGCGACAGCCGTTGTCTCACGGCGTCTTCAGTCAACTCCAATGCCGCCGCCACGTGTTCGATGGATTGATGTTCGCGATAATAAAGGACGAGCGGTTCGCGATACAGGTCCGGGATTTTCTCCAGCGACCGCCACAGGATCGCCTCCTCCTCGCGGCTGATGGCCTGCTCGGAGGGCAGGGCTTCAGCGGCTGGCGAATCATGGGCGTCCTCCAGGGGCGCGGCGTCATGCGCGGGCTCGCGTCCGTCACGTTCAAAGTTTTTCTGGATCCGATGGCGGGCGATGCCGCACAGCCAGGCGCGGAGCTTGGCCGGCTCACGCAGGGCGGCGAGCTGTTTCCACGCGGCGATGAACGTTTCCTGCGCCAGGTCTTCGCTCCGGCTTACGTTGCCGGTGGCGCTATAGGCCAGGGAGCAGACCAAGGTTTGATACCGTTCGACAATCCGGCGGAAGGCGTCCCGGCTTCCGCCCAGGCTTTCGGCCACCAGTTCGGCATCGTTTTGTTCCAGTACGGGCATGGTCTTGAGTGTCATCATATCATCCTACACGTTCCTGAAAAGGGTGTTCGGGTGACAGAAAATCGTCCAGCGAAGGCCGGAGTATTATTCTGACGGCGATCGGCTGCCGGAAACCGGCAGAAAAAGATTGTCCCCTTTGCCCAATCGGCGGCATTTACAGGTAAATGCAGGAATTGGATGACAGCGCCCTGTTGCGCGAATACGTCGAGCGCGGTTCCGAGCCGGCCTTTGCCGCGCTCGTCACGCGACACGTCAACAAGGTCTATTCGGTCGCGCTGCGGCATACCGGCAATCCGCATTCGGCCGAGGAAATCACCCAGGCGGTCTTTGTCATCCTGGCCCGGAAATCCCGGCAGCTGGGTAAACGGGTCATCCTTTCCGGCTGGCTGTATCAAACCGCCCGGCTGACGGCGGTGACATTCATCCGCGGTGCCGTCCGACGCGCCCGCCGCGAACAGGAGGCGTACATGCAAACCGTTTTGAACGAAGACGACTCAGATGCCTGGGCTCAAATCGGACCGCTGCTTGACGCGGCGATGGCGGGGTTGAATGAAACCGACCGTCACGCCGTCGTGCTCCGGTTTTTCGACGGCAAAAGCATCCGGGACGTGGGCGCGGCTTTAGGCGCGAATGAGGATGCGGCCAAGAAGCGCGTGAGCCGCGCGCTGGAAAAATTGCGGACCTTTTTCGCCCGGCGCGGGGTATCCTCGACCACGGCTGGCATCGCCGGGGCGATTTCCGCCAACTCCGTTCAAGTTGCGCCGATGGCGCTGGCAAAGACCGTGACGGCCATCGCCGTGGCCAAAGGCGCTACAGCCAGCGGATCAAGCTTAACCCTGATCAAAGGAGCCTTGAAGATTATGGCCTGGACCAAAGCGAAGACGGCCATTGTGGTCGGCGTGGGAATTTTATTCGCCGCGGGAACGGCAACGGTGGCCGTCAAAGAAATCGAAGCACACCGAACGTCCGCCTGGCAGGAGGAGAACTATGACCTGTCATTGCTGGACGGGCTGGCGCCACAAGTCCAAATTCGTCCCTCGCTGCCTTCCCCGGTTCCATCTTATATGCACGTTCGCTTCGGTCGAAATGGCCGGTGGATTGCAATGGGACAGAGCGTTATGAGCTTGTTGGAGGCTGCCTACAACGTTGTTCAGTCCCGGCTGATCGTGGATGCTTCCATCCCCGAGGGGACCTATGACGTCCTTAGCACCTATTCCCAGACCCCGGCCAGCATGAAAGGTATGCAGGAGGCAATCAAAAAGACGCTCGGGCTGACCGTCCGTCGCGTCATGATTGAGACAAATGTGCTGATCATCACGGTGCAATCCCCCCATGCCGCTGGATTGAGACCCAGTACAGGTCCATTTACCAACCGCGTGGAGCCTGATTCGTATTCGATTCACGGTGCAACCCTCTTTACGTTGACTGCCGATCTCGAAAGCAGCCTGGGAATGGTGATAATCAACGAGACTCAAATCAGGGGGAAATTCGACCTTGATCTCAAGTGGGATTCAACACCCGACGGATTGAAGCGGGCGTTAAACAGCGAGCTTGGCCTTAAGCTCGCGCCCGACCGTAAACCCATTGAATATATCGTGGCAGATAAGGCAAAGTAAGTCGTGAGTTTTTCCGCAAGCCATCCCCGACGTGCGTTCACGCTGGTTGAATTACTGGTGGTGATCGCCATCATCGGCATCCTGCGCATTCAACCATCTCCCGACGCGCCGGCGTAATGCCGTTTTTGGCCGGGCGCCCAAAAAAACTTAAAAAATAAGTGCCTGATTTCGCGGCCATCGGCAATTAATAGTCAGATGCCCGAG
>Ga0265338_10000592_pt1 | contig 63944 bp, 101 predicted proteins | sample 42126metaG_FD_193579 | JGI IMG/M metagenome (GOLD analysis project Ga0265338, IMG submission 193579) | Rhizosphere microbial communities from Carex aquatilis grown in University of Washington, Seatle, WA, United States - 4-21-26 metaG | ecosystem: Host-associated > Plants > Roots > Rhizosphere...
GGCTCGGGATGACGCCGCAGCAAGCCGCCGACTTCGCCTCGTCCGTCCTGAAGCGCGCCCGCGAGGTCGCACGGAAGAGCGGCGAGACGGTCGGATTTGTCATCAGCTAGCCAGAAGAACTAGGAGCGAAAACGATGGCGCATAGTCCAGATGGCGTCTCGGTCGCGGGGTGTTCGATCATCTACGCGCCTCGTGGCCAGGCCGGCGAGTACGCGCCGCTGGCAACAAATCCCTACCGTGGCTGCGGCCACAAGTGCGCCTACTGCTACGTCCCGAAGGTGCTTCGCATGGATCGCGGCGAGTTCGATGCCGGGGCCGTAGTGCGACCGGCCTTTGAGGCTGGGCTGTTGAAGGATGCCGCGAAATATCAATCGCTAGGGATCACTGAGCAGGTGATGCTGAGCTTCACGACCGACCCGTATCCGCCGGCTCACCACGAGCTGACACGCTGGACGCTGGAACAACTGCAAGCCCACGGCTTGGCGATCTGCACGCTCACGAAGGGCGGCGCGCGGGCGTTGAGGGACATCGACCTGTTCCGACCAGCCCGTGACGCCTTCGCCTCGACGCTGACCAGCTTGGACCAGCGGTTTTCCCGGAAGTGGGAGCGCGGTGCCGCAGACCCGGAAGACCGGGTGGCGACACTTCGCCGCTTTCACGAGGCCGGGATATTCACATGGGTCAGCTTAGAGCCGACGATTGACGTCGAGGCGTCGCTGTCCATCGTGGATGCCACGCACGGCTTCGTCGATCTCTACAAGGTCGGCCGCGTCAACTATCTCGGCCTGACCAAGACGACCGATTGGGAGGATTACACCCATCGAATGGTCGACAAGCTACAAGGCCTGGCGGTCGCCCACTACATCAAGCACGACCTTCAGCGCTACCTGCCGGCGGGGTATCACAACCCGCTGCGCGTCCCGCAACACCATTGAAGAACTAGGAGCCTCAATGCGCGCTTCCCAAAGGTCCCCGTCACACTCGGCGCGGGCGTGAACCAATCGCCATTCGGGGAAGCGCCCGCACGGTGCGACGGGTTGGAATTGCGTTCCCCCGATTTGAGGCAGAGCGGCCCAACGATGGACGCATTGGATGCAGAGCTTGACCTTCGTCAGTTCACCCACGGCTCACCTCGGGGGTTGGGGACTTGAACAGAACGCCCATGTGAAAGGCCGCGTCGTTCAGGACCGCTCGCGCATGAGGATCGTTCATCATCTTCGCCTCAGCGTGCAGCCACTCGACGCAGGCCTTGATCCCGTTGCGACGGCCGTCTTCGTATTGTGGTGATCGGTTGCCCATCACTTCCCCCTTGTAGCTGGCTGGTCGATTAGGGCGCGGAGAAGGGCGGCGAGGATGGCGAGGGGCACGCGCTTGCCGACAAGGGCGACGGTATAGCTGTGCATCTGCTCCAGTAGCTGTATTCCAGCGTAGGAGCACCCAGCGCCGCCTCCGTGGTGCGGGTTGAAGAGGTTGTGCCACGCGGCCGCTGGCAAGCACCGCTCCACCAGCGCTAGGGCGGAATCGATAGAGGCGGAAGGGTAGACCACATTGATGCGGTCACCATTTTCTCGCGTCCACCATGCTCCCGTGTTAAGGCTTGGAACATCGACAGCGAGACAGATCAGACGATCCAACTCCCGATCCGCCCCCGTCGCGGCCTCCACCTTTACCAGCAGTTCCCTCAGTGCGTCGGGGTTCATGGCTTCACCCCATCTGATGGAGGGGCGGGAAGGGGCATCCACATGGTGGGCTCTTCGTGATACTTCTTGGACGCGAAGGTCCGGCCCATATCGTCAACACCGTACCATTGGGCGTCGTCATCGCGCCCCTGCCACGCAGCCAGCGCGCGACGGTTCGTGTCGGGCGAGAATACCCAGATGAATGTCCCACCCCTCGGCGCGCTCTCAATCGGCCTCCACCCCGCCCCCACGCTTACAGGGGGTTGGAGGGACGGTAGGGCGAGGATGGCGTCGGCCTGCTCTCGCGACATTTCAAGCGTGTAGCCGTCGATCTTTTGCTCAAACAGGCGGCGTGTGATGATGCGCTCTAGCGCGTATCCGATCTCCTCCCGCGCTTCCTTACGGGCTGGGGGGTGGGCTTTCAGAGCTTCATGCCGCGCGAAGCCTTCCCATGCGCGCTTACAGGTGGGACAGTCCCCGCCGTTGTCTGTCAGCCGTCCACACGTCGGACACGGACCCTTCTCCCCCTCCCTTCCTGCATCCACCCGTTTGGCGACGGCTAGGAGGGCGGGAAGGGCGTTTAGCATCCGGTCAAGGCGCGCCTTACAAAGCGGGCATCCACAAACTTTGCTGTAGCTGTGCAAGTCATCTTGTAACTCCGCAATCTGCCGAGGCGTCGGTTCATTGGGCATGGTGGGGTCCTTGGATCTGCCGCGGATGCGGTCGTCGTGGGCGCTGGTCATTGGAAAGCCCTCAGTATCTCGGCTGCGCGATCTGGTGTGTCGTCCATCTCGTACGCTCGCAGCGCTTCGCGGTGCAGGTGTTCGGGGATTTCCCCGCCCCAGAGCTTTTCAAGCTTGGCCCACCACTTGTAGAGCACGGGGTTATCGATGCCGGGGGCGTTCATCCGTGCCGCACTCCGTACAGCGAAGCCACGCCGATCAGAATTGCGGCGCTGACGGCGAAGATCACGGCCCACTTCATGACCTGATCCGATCCATGGCGTCGGCTTGAAGGTTCAGAGCCGTGGCGACTTGGCGTGCGGTCTCGGCGACGATGGATCTGCCAGGCGTACGGCTGGCCATGTCGGCGATCTCGACGGCTTGCACGGCGAGCCTGCGCAGGTCGGTGGTGAATCCCGTCGTGGCTTCTTCGGCGAAGCGCTGGAAAGCGTCATGCGCCGCCATCGCCTGTTGCGCGGCGCTGGGCGCCGGTTCGTCGACCGGTGGTTCGGCCTCGATCTCGACGGCTTTGAGGTTGGCTCTCATTGGATGATCTCCGAAGCGATGATGATGGCCGTACACAGCAGGGCGACGCCGCCGATGCAGGCGAGGAAGTCGGGAATCTGGTGCAGGAGCCGGATTGCCCGGATGGGCTCGCCCTTCTCCGGAATGTAATCCTGGTAGGCGTCCTGCCAGATTCGGCGGGGGAGGATGCGAGGACGAGCGGTCATGTCGCGGCCCTCGCGCGTTTGCGTCGATTCCGCAGTTCGATCTTCGCTGCGGTTCGTGCCTGCGCCTTGAGGTCCAGCCGGACTTGGCGACGGATTACCTGGCGGCTGAATGCGCCTATCGGAGGGCAGTTCGCGTACAGCTTGACGCGAGCTTTCGCGGCTTTCGCTTCGCGTTGGATCGCACGTTGAGCGCCGCCGCTCACGGCTTCACCCGCCGGCGCCAGCCCTTGGTCGCGTGGTAGCCGTATTCATAGGTGCGGCCGTTGTCGCCGTCGATGTCCTTCTCGGCGATCAGGCGTCGGTTGAAGGTGCCCTTCCGCAGAGCGCGGCGGACCGTCGTGGTTTCGCCCGTCTCTTCGTTCTCGATCGTCGTCGGTCGGGCGTTGGCCCAGACCTCCGACGCGATGTCTGTTGGTATTTGCATGCTATATGGCCTCTCCGTTCTCGATCCGATAAACCGTTCGCTTCCCCGCTCCGTCGCCTTCATCAGCAGACGTGACCGGGAGTCCGTTCCGCTTCTTCAGCGCTCCCCATAGGAAGCCGCGCACGGTATCACGACCCCAGCCGGTGATGAGCATCAGCTCGCCCATCGTCGCGCCGGCCGGATGTCTGAGCACGGCCACGACTAGGTCCCGCTTCTCGCCGCGACGCATCTTCGCTGGGGCCGGTGCGGTGGTTTCCGGTAGGGATGTAGCCGGAAGCGCCTCCGCGCCCGTCCACGCCCATCCTGAGCCGTTGGCGACCAGGACGAAGTCAACACCCTCGGTCGCATCGTCGCCTAAGACTGCGAGAGCCGAGCGCTTGGCGTCGGATTTGGTGGAACGAGCGATCATCACCGATACCGACTGTTGCGAATGATGTCCCGACCCCAGACCATTTGCCGCTCAGGAGCCGCCATGCTTCGAGCGTAGTGGCGGCAAATCCGCGCCATGTCCGGCAGATCGTCGGCGCTGATGTCGGCCCAGATGTCGTGCCAGGCCCAATCAAAGACGCTATCCGGCTTCCAGGTGTAGGCGTCGCCCTGGATGATCCGCAGGCGTTCGTTCGAATAGCTGGGCGCCACCAACTTGATCACGTCCGGCTCAAGTTCGACCACCGTGATTGACGCAACAGCCTCCTTGAGCAGCAACGCTTTAACCACCATGCCGAGACCGAGTCCGGAGATCAGAACGTGGCCCTCCGAGCGATGGATAAAATAGCTCGCATCCCGGTACTCGGCCGGCGTGTCGGACATGAACAGGCCCGTTCCCTTCTGGCTCAAGCGCGTGTAGGTGCCCGGAGGCAATCCACGGCCCTCGAATGCCAAGCGAAGCGCGCGCAGATCATGCTTCGGAACTTCGAACTTGGACACGGACCAATCGCCGCTTTCGCCCTCGGGAACGTCAACCTTGCGCTCTGCGTGCTGGCGAGAGAGCCAGGACATATAATCATCATGTCGCTCTAGGCTTTGAACGCTCATGGCTCGCGCCCCTCAGCCTTGGCCGGGACAGCTTCACGCCGCTTGCGCTCTTCCATCACGCGGCCGATCACCAGAAGCGCGGGCCGCGAGGTGGCGCGCTCGTCAAACGCCGCGACCCGGATTGCCCTGTAGTACAGCGACGACAAACCCGAATCGGTGAGGGCGCCCAAATTCTCCGGCGCATCCCGCACTGCTTCTCGGGCGATTTGATCTCGCGTCGCATCAAGGTCATGCGTCCACGGGCGACCGGCGACAAGGTGCTGGCCCGCATAAACGATCTCGGCCGCATCGGTTAGCGTCATCGCGGAATCTCCTGTCTGGTCTGGCATCCAATGGCCCCCAGGTTCCTACGCTGGGGGCGGTTGGAGGTCAGGAAGGAAGAAGAGCGAGGATGTAAATCGTGCGCCCATCACCTTCACGTTCGCCGATGTCCCGCGCGAGATCGGCGCTCGTGAATTCGGCTGCATGGTGGAAATTGCCCTTCCACGTCTTTTCGTCGTCGGAAAGCCACTGTTCCCCGTCGAAAATGTAATAGGCGTTCATGATTTCGATCTCCAGTTCCGAACGCTGGCGGCGTCCGTGAGTGCGATTATGGACGGGGCGATTACGAAGTCAAGGAAGATAATCGCTTTCGTGGGCTCGCTCGGCGGCAATTTTCGCGCGGGCTTCGTGATATTCAGCCTCTTCGATTTTGTCGGCATAGCCCGTGCCGAACGGAGTCCGGTCCTCTGCGGCGAAAGCGGCCGTTTCCCGACACGTAGCGGCGCAGCGAAGGTGCATCGCGGCCACGTCCTGATCGGCTTTGATTTGCTGGTCACGGGTCATTTCAAACGCTCCTAGCGCTGTGCTGATAATCTGCGAGCGCGTGCCGATGCACGGCGCCCAGTTCATGATAGACGTGCGCCCACTCGGCCTTTTCCCGGCGCGTACGGGCCACGCTGCGAGCACGTAAGGCCTCGCTCATTGCCCCTCGGATGGCTTTCAGGTGGTCGAGGTGGTCCACCTCAGACCCTCCCCGCTAAGGCGTCGATGATCACTTGCCAATCATCGCCATCGGCAATGGATTCGCCCGTCGAGCCGCCGTCCCACACGCCCAGCGTAAAGCGCGGGCATTCGGGAAACTCACGGCGATCGGGGTCGGCGAAATCCACGAAGATGATCAGGCCCGCGCGATCGTTCAGAAAGCTGGGGCAGGTGTCGTTGTGCCACGACACGTCGTCGAATCCGTCAGGAATCGCAGGCATGTCGGCAGGGTCAAAGTCGGGGAACTCTTCGCGGTAGGACATCTGCAAATCTCCCTTAGGCTCTGGCGGAGCCACAACCGAGATAGTAATCACCCCATTGTGGAATGCAAGCGCCGATTACGATGTTGACAAAATAATCGTCCGGTCCATTCTCACGCTCGCCAGCTAAACAGGAGATGGCCACATGATCGCTCCCACCGTCCAAATCGCCAACCGCACCCATCGCTGCGACAAATGCCGCAAACCCATCAAGCCAGGCACGTATTACACCCGAACCGCGCACAAGGCCCGTACACCAGCCGGCGCCTATCGCTTCGTGCATCGGAAGTGGCACTTCGGCGGGTGTCCGAGCATCTGGGGATGGATCAAGCGGGCGTTCGGGTTCTAGAACTGGCGCCAATCAATCGAATCAAGGCTTTCGGACGCCTCAGTTTCAATTCTGCGGAACTGTTCAGCCTGTAGGCGCTCAAGCTTTTCCGTGATTTCGGCGTGCTTTTCGGCGCTCATCGTCTCGCCAGCGCTTTCAAGCCATGCTGCGAGCTTGCCGATCGCATTTTCGAGGTGCGGACCCGTCATCATGTTAATCGGGATCGTGCGACCTTCGCTCGTCTGCCATGTCGCCGATGAGGCGTCCTGTTTCCCCATGAGGCGTTTCTTCCACCCTTTCGGCGGAGGCCAAGGCACGCCCCAAGCGGCCAGTGTGGCTTTCTTCCAGCCTCCGCGAGGGCTTTTGGCGGCCTCAATCTCGTCTCTGGTCAGCGTCGGCATGAGGTATGATTCCCAAGGCAACTTGATCTGGTGTAGGCACATTTCACCCTTTGGAGGCAAAATGTGCTGTCGATTCCCTGAGGTTTCGCCCCGGAGCCACGACACACCCTATCGGCTGGCTCGCATTCTACGAGCGGGCTGGTTACGCTTCCACCACTTGATCAGCCGTTCCTACGCAACGGTATTCCGAGCGCAACCGATAGGGCGATCGCGCCAGAACTGCGGGTGAGTTCGTCCCCGCATCATTCAATTTGGACGTCGCCGGCTCACACTCCGTGGCGTTGGCTTGCGGCCACATTCCACTCTTGAACGCCTAAAGGCGATATGTCCGGGGTTGTGCGAGCAATTGCTTGCGCGTACATTACGCACGCATTGCAAACAGAGGTGCTCGTACCACCTCGCCGAGAGGTCCCCTTCGTCCAAGTCGGGGGCCTTTCTGGTTTCTAACCTCCGCCGCTTGCCCCCATTCGTCAAGCCCGTTGCCAAAACACGGGCTCACGCACTATCCTGAAGCCATGGCAGACGGCGCAAATCTCGGTCTCACACCAAACATAGAGACAGCGCAGCCTTCCCTCGGGGGGCGCCCTTCCATCTTCTCCGAAGAGATCGCTGACACTATCTGCCTCGCCCTCGCTGAAGGCATGAGCCTGCGAACAATCTGCTCGCTTGACGGAATGCCAAGCCGCACAACGGTCTTTCAATGGCTGCGCGACATGCCGGCTTTCCGCACCAAATACACTCAGGCGCGGGATGATCAGGCCGAAACGATGGTCGACGAGTGCGCGGACATCGTTGACGACGGGACCAATGATTTCATGGAGCGGCGCAATAGCCGCGGCGAGCTGGAGATAGCTTACAACGGGGATTCCGTGCAGCGCTCGCGGCTTCGGGTGGAACATCGCAGATGGTATGCGGAGCGGCTTTTGCCCAAGAAATACGGGACGAAACAGAATGTTGACGTCACCGGCTCCGTGACCCTTGAACACTGGGTCCTGGAAAGCCTGGCTGCGCCTAAGAACGTGACGCCGGCTATCGAGGGTGAGGCGCGGGTTGCGGGCTCGTCGGGCGATCCCGAGGGCGAGCCGGAAGCGTAATACGGCGCGTAAACATCGCTGTTACGCGTAACTGTTCCGTGTTACGCTGTAAGACATGGTCAAGCCGCCTCTCTGTAACATCTGCGATCCGCCGCGGGCTCACTGGCACAGCGAGGGGCATGCGTTCGCGGACACGCCATCGGCGCCCCGTAGTCGGATCGTTGAGGGGATGCAGGACGCGGCGGCCGGAAAGGTCAGCCGCTCGACAGCCGTGCGGGTGAAACCATCGGCAGATCCGCGCGACGAGATCATTACGCGCCAGGCGGCGAAGATTGAAAAGCTGCAGGCACGCGTTGCCGAGCTGGAAGCTGGCGCCGGCGCGTCGAAACCTGTCACGGCCGACCGCGCCGCCTACATGCGCGAGTACCGCAAGACGCATCCACGGGGGAAGAAGTGATGGGCCGTCGCCGATCGTCGCTGCGCATCATCAAGGACGCCTATAAGCGTCTTCCGGCGCCTCCGCCGTCTGCTGAACTCGCGGAAGCCTGTCGACGTTCTCCGCTGGCCTTCGTCAATTGGGCGTTCGCCAGCGAGACGCCGCGATTCGAACTGACGGATTGGCAACTGAAGCAGCTCGAATATCTGTCGAGCAAGACGCATCCGAGGAAGAAATGAGCGAACGCCAGCCTGACACGTTCTACGCGGACCCTTATCGCTGGATTGACCCCTTCGAGGAGATCGAGCGTGCGCGGGAGGACGGGAAATTCATCGGAGAGATGCAGGGACGCGTTGACGGCATTCTGTCCTTTGGCGCCGAGCTGAAGCGCTGCAACGTGGTTCCTACGCAAATCCATCCCGGCGTGAATGGTCCGAGCACCTATCGGCCTCGCCGCCGTTCCTGGCTCGCCAACCTCTGGGCCGGCATAACCTCGGGCGGCTTCTATCCGCCGTCGAAGTATGGGTGAGCGCATGACCAAGCCCACGCTCCGGATCGATTCGCGCGGGTGGTGGTGGCTGGTTGCCGGCTGGATGCCTCACGGTCCTTTCATGTCGGCCGTCGCGGCTTACCGAGACTTGGTCGAGGTTGCGCGCCTGTCTAAACTCTCTCTATCGGGCGCACGCATCTATCTGAGCGCGCCGGCAACGATCGAGTTCGCCGAGCCGTGCGACCCGACAAGCTTTGAGCCACGCCATCCGATCAACACTCACTGACTTCAACGGAGGAACTACCATGCACGTCATCTGGCACTTCCCGATTCACGAGCTGATCACGCGGCTTTTCGTGTTCTGGCCGAGATGAGCGTTGAGCGCCTGCCGTCTGCGCAGCTCGCCGCGAACCGTCGCGCGATCGAGTTCCTAGAGGACCACGTGGCCCAGGCTCGGCACATGCTCATGCACTTGCGCGAGGATGCGTGTGCGATCGAGGGCGACATAGAAGCGATGGAGACGGCGCTATCGACGCTGCGGGCGGAATGGCCGCCACTGAACGTGGTGCAGATGAAGGAGTCGAACACATGAAGTCGTTCCAGGAATGGCTGACCGAACGATATAGGCACAGCGGAGTCGGCCCGGAACCACCCAATCAGACCACGCTCATCCTTGAACTCAGCGACTACCTCGCGGAGGCTGGCGTTGGGCCGTCGCCGCCTGATCCGGAGCCTGAGGTTCGCTATATGGAGATCCCGGCCGAACTGATCGACCGGCGCTGGTTCCCGATGTCGAGCGCTCCCAAGGATGGGACGGTGATCGATGCCGTGGGACGATACACCTACGCGACGGCCGGGTTTCCGCAGTATGTGCAATGGATTGATGGCGCATGGCGTCGGCCGTCCAATCGCGGTTTTGGCGAACCGCTGGTGTGCTGGGCATGGCGCCCGCGTACGGCGTGGCCATCGGAGAACTGGGCCGAGAAGGAGACCGAAACCGTGTGGGGACCTGTCAGCAATCAACTGTGGCCGTCTGCACCCCCTCCCAAGACCCCAGAGCCAGAGGTGACGGAGGAGTGGGTATGGATCACCGACGAGATGGTCCGCGCAGCTAAGGACAGATGGGCGGACCTGATCTACCGAAACGTCAACTCTAACGCTGTGATCATCAGGGAACTCTACAAGACCATGCGCGCCCTAGAGCCCAAGCGGCCAGTGGAGATCACGCGGGAAATGGAGAAGCGCGCACTTTATGCGTGGCAGAAGGCCGGCGGGGGCCCGTGTTTGCCGGCTTGGGAACACAATCGCCTACGCGCCGCCCTCCAAGCCGCGCTGGAAGGGGAGGGTTAGATGAAGTCCGTAAGGTGGTGCCCGCAGCCTTGGGCTCCGATGGAACTTCCCGAACGCCTGAGTGGTATTCTGCGCGCCAACTGGGGCGATGGCACCCATGTTTTAGCCGAGAAGAACACCGAATATCTTTACGGCTTGAAAGACGCGGGAGTGGAGGGCGCAGAAGAATTGATCAATGGCATAGAACAGCGGGGGCCAATTCTCATAATGATTGATGAGCCATCTGCCCTCACCCATGAGGAGGAGACACGATAGGCCATGAGCGAGCCGACTGCAGACGAGCGTGCCAAGTGGGACGAGGAGGACGCCTTCCACGATAGTTACGAGTCCGCCGAGGCCGAGTTGATCAAGACGCTTGAGCGCGTGCGGCGGCACAAGAAGTCGCAGGAGGACGCGCGGGCCGACTTCATCGAGCAGCTTGAAATCTGCGATCTGTTCATCGCGGAGGATGCGGCGGCCGAGGCTGCGCTTGTGGCGACGCTGGCGGCTAAGCCGTTCGAGTGGCCGCGGGAGCCGTACACTGCGCCTGCGGAGGTGGTGGAGACTTCGGACGAAGCTGAAGCCGTTGAAGTCGCGGTCGCCTATGAGCCGGTCGTTGAGCCCGACATGGGAATTCCCATAACGGACGCCGCCTCCGAGGAATCGGCTGAGGTTAAGGCATTGCGGGCTGAGATCGAGGTTGCCGCCGCTGCCGTTGAACCTATGGCGGTCGAGCCTGAGCCGGAAACCGCGGCCGCCCCTCAGGTCGAAGAACACGTGGTCGGATCGATCGAGCCGGGCGTGTGCGTGGTCAACTTCGGGAAGGCGCCGGACGACTGGCCGAACAAGGATGAGGCGCCGGCGTCTGCGTCGGTGATCGCTGAGGCTGCACAGTTGATCGAGGAGGCATTGCCGGAACTGTGGGCGAAGGCGGAGCTTGGCGAACTCGGCGCGGTTCAGGTGATCGCTCACACCGGGCTTACGGCGCATCGGGTCTATCGGGCGCTGCATGAACTCTCGGAGCGTGGAGCCATCCAGTACGTGCAACGGCTGGACCGCAATCAACTGGTGATCCTGCCGCTGGGCGCAGAGTTACCGACGCCGGAGGTGACGGACAACCAGGACGAATGCCTTCGGGTGATGAAGACGTTCGCGGATGCGGATGGGCGTGTGGAGATTAGTTTCCAGAAGATTGCTTCGGCGTCGTGCAAGGACCTTGCGGCCGGTTCAGTGTCGATGATTCTCGACGCTCTGAAGCGCAAGGGGATCATCAGCGTGATCCATCCGGGCTCGAACCAGAAGCCGGGGACGTATCAGATCGTGCGTGCGCCTGAGGGTCCGGCGCCGAAGCGCAAGCCGCCGCGCGATGTCACGGCGCTCTTGATGGGCGATCCTGCGCCAGATAGGCCGAGGGCGTGAGGCATCTGCGTCCCCACAATCACCCCTGGCGCCGATCGACGCTCGCACCGTGGGAACTGGCCTTCTGCGCCCTCATGGCGTTTGACGTGCTGATGTGGTCTGCTCTGTGGAGCGTCGTGTTCGGTCGGCTCGGGATGGAATGATCGCGCATGGGTCCTGAAGCCACCCAGATAGCCCGGTGGCGCGAGAAGCCGCACGTGATGGTGCGGGAGTTGTTCAGGGTCACGCCCGACGCGTGGCAAGACGACGTGCTCGCCATGTTCCCCACGTCGCCTCGGATCGCGATGAAGGCGGCGAAGGGTCCGGGCAAGACGTCGACCCTGTCGTGGCTGGCGTGGAACTTCCTGCTGACCCGTCCGCATCCGAACATCGCCGCGACCTCGAACACGGGGGACAACCTCCGCGATGGGCTGTGGAAGGAGATGTCCAAGTGGCATCAGAAGTCCGAACTGCTGCAGAAGCTGTTCGAGTGGCAGACGGAGCGGATCTATTACAAGGGGGCGCCGGCCACGTGGTGGATGTCGGCGCGGTCGTGGCCGAAGTCGGCGGACAGCACACAGCTTGGGAACACGCTGGCGGGGCTGCACAGCGATTACATCATGTTCCTGATCGACGAGTCGGGCTCGGTTCCGACGCCGATCACGGTCACGGCTGAGGCCGCGCTTTCGTCCTGCGTCGAGGGTCATATCGTTCAGGCGGGGAACACGAACTCCCTTGAGGGCGCGCTGTACGACGCCTGCGTGCTGCACAAGCATCTGTGGTCGGTGGTGCAGATCACGGGCGACCCCGACGACCCGAAGCGCTCTCCGCGCATATCGATGGAGTGGGCGCGGGAGATGATCAAGACGTACGGGCGAGACAACCCGTTCGTGAAGCTCATGGTCCTGGGCGAGTGGCCGACCGCGTCGATCAACGCGCTTCTCGGGCCTGAGGATGTCGAAGCAGCGTTCCTGCGCATGTATCAGGAGCGGGACATCGACTGGGCGCCGCGCATCCTTGGGGTCGACGTGGCCGATGAAGGCGACGACGCGAGCGTGATCTTCCCGCGGCAAGGGCTCGTCGCGTTCAAGCCGTGCGTCATGCGGAACGTGTCGGGCGCGGTCGGCGCTGGTCAAATCTCCCGCGTCTGGGACGATTGGCATGTGGACGCGTGCTTCATCGACAATACGGGCGGCTGGGCCGGGACCTGGCGGCAATCGCTGGCGGCGATGAACCGGAGCGCGATCCCTATCGGCTTTGCTGAGGGCGCATCGGACAAGCAATACGCCAACCGGCGGGCCGAGATGTACTTCAAGATGTCCGAGTGGGTGAAGGACGGCGGCGCGCTTCCGCCTGACAGCCGCGAACTCGTCGGCGAGCTGACCCAGACCACCTACACCTACAAGGGCGACCAATTGATCCTTGAGCCGAAGAAGCTTATCAAGGCCAAACTCGGCCGCTCTCCGGACCATGCGGATGCGCTGGCTTTGACCTTCGCGGAGCCCGTGGCGAGCAGGACGATGACGCAAGCGCTACCGCAGCCTCGGCAGAGTTCGGACTACGATCCGTTCAAGGCCTTCATGGACCAGCGCTGACATGGTGAACCGTCGAGGTCTTTTCGGGTGGGTCGCTGCGGCGCTGGCGATGCCGGTAGCGTTCGCCGCGAAGGCTCGGCCGTTACTGTCTCGGGCGGAGGAAGAAGCCGTCCACCTGGAGGGTATGTCGCAGAAGGTGGTGTCGGACCTATTCTACAGCGATGGTCCGCAGCCTCCATGGCCCGCTCCCTACGGCTCGCGCTACGTCGGTTCCTACATGGGCATGCCGATCTATGAAGCCGATAGCCTGCCGCCATCAACCCACGTGATCCGCTATCGGCTGGCTGATGGTCCGTCGTCTTACAGCGGTTTTGCATCGAACTTCGGCAGGACAGACTGACATGGACATCCGGGTAATCGACCGCAGCCGGCACGTGACGCAGGTTCCTCCGGAGCCGTTCGAGAAGGGCGATGATCCGTTCGTGACGCTGGACGGCCTCCTGAAGGGCCAGGCGGTCCACACGGGGCAGATCGAGATCGAGTGCGATCACGCCTTCATGGACGCGCTGAAGGCAGAGGCGAAGAAGTCGCCCTACTTCGTGGAAAAACCCGCCGACGATCCCATGCCGGATGTTCCCACTTACAAGGGCGTCCGCATCTTCGTGGTCGGCGAGCCCGCCAAGCCGGAACCTGCGCCCGTTCCTGATCCCGTTCAGCACTACCACACGGCCGACGAGGTCGTTCCGGCCAGCAATGTGGCCGAAGGATGGGACGGCAGCACGAAGGTGAAGGGCACAGACCACGCCCTGCCGCCGCTCCCGAAGGCCAAGCCGTGAGCTTCCTGTTTCCGCACCCCTCGGCGCCAACGCCGCCCCCTCCGCCTCCCGCTCCAGCGAACCCGGCTCAATCCTCGATCATGGAACAGGGCGCAGCGCAGCGGAAACAACTCGCCTCGGCTGAAGGCCAGGGGACTGAGGGGACGGACGTGACAGGTGGCCAGGGGGCTGCGGCGCCAGCCACAACGAAGAATCTTCTCGGGGGATGACGTGAACTGGCTCATCGCTGGAGGCATGATCAACAGCGCCCTGTTCCTGATGGGCGTGTTCGCGGCGAGTCTGGTGGAGGGGAACCACGTGGTGACGGTGCTGGCGCTGGTGAGCTGTGGGCTCGCCGTGCTGCACTACACTGCTAGCCTCGTTGAAGCGCATGTGTTGGCGATCTCGCTGCATTATGTGTCGAACCTGTTGGCGGTTGTGGGCGCGCTCGTTCTCGTGGTCGGGTATTTCATCTGATGGCGTGGGAATCTCCGGACGAGATTGCATTGAAGGCTTGGGCTGGCGAGATCGCCAAGAGACGTGCGCTTCTTAACGACGAAGAGCGAGGGGCCTTCGACCTAGTCGCCAACGCCTACCCCCAGGATGAGTCCAATTTGCGCCTTTCGCTGTATCAACTGGCGGCAATCCTAGGGGATAAGACCTGATGGCGCGCTCTCCCGCCGCCCAAGCCCAGCGCCGATACGAGACGGCCGCGCCTGACGATCCCTACTATCAATCCGCGTCCCCCACGCTGCTGGCGGGAATGCCCGCTGATCCTGAGGAGACGAAGCCCAATTCCCAGATCACGAAGGAATGGGCCACGCTGTTCAACCACTGTGAGAACCGGCTGCAGGCGCTCTACACGTGGCGGGTTCCTTGGTGGACGACGTCAGGGCAGATCGCCCGGTATCTGCGGCCGAACCGCTGGTACGCCTTCATCGTCGGCAACATGTACAACCAGGGCCTTCGCCAAGACTTCGCCATCGTTGACCGGACGGGCACCTTGGCGGGCGAGGTCTGCGCCGCCGGCCTGATGGCTGGGCTGACGGACCCGGACCGCCGCTGGCTGACGCTCGGCCCCGCGATCCCTGACTTCGAACTCGATCAGGCTGGCCAGCAATGGTACGAGGATGTCACGGAGCGCTACAACTACGTGCTGACGCACTCGAACTTCTACGACGCCCAGGCGCAGCACTACGACGATCTGGTGTTCTTCGGGACGGCTCCGGTCATCGATTACGAGAGCGCTGACACGATCATCAACGTGCGGACCCCATGCTCGGGCGAGTACATGCTCGGGACCGGCTTCGATTTCTCCGACGAGGTCCTGTACGAGGAGTTCCGCTTGACGGTCAGTCAGGTGGTCGAGGGCTACGGGATTGAGAACTGCCCTGAGAACATCCTGCGCATGTGGCGCCAGAAGGGCGGCGCACTGCAATCCGAAGTCGTGATCGGTCACGCGATCGAGCCAAACTTCGCGATCGACGGTGAGGGCGGATCGGTCGGCAAGATTCCCGGCGGCTTCACGTGGCGCGAGGTGTTCTGGGTCCGTGGGCAGAAGAATGCCAAGCCACTCTCGCTCGCCGGCTTCCATGAGCAGCCGTTCGCGGTCTCCCGCTGGAACGTGCAGGGGAACGAAGCCTACGGCCGCGGCGTCGGCGAGAACATGCTGGGCGACGTGATCCAGCTCCAACTCGAAACGCGCCAGAAGGCCGAATCGATCGAGAAGGTGAACCGTCCCCCGATGGGCGCCGACGTCTCGCTGATGAACCTGCCGTCGTCGACCAATCCTGGGAAAATCACATACTTCAACACGGGCGCGAACGGAGAGAAGAAGTTCTTCCCGCTCTACGAGGTGAAGCCGGACATCCCGGCGATCACGGCGGACATCAAGCTCATTCAGGAGCGGATCGAGAAGACCGCCTACGTCGATGTCATGCAGCCGATGGCGGATCTGCGCGACCAGACACATGGCCAGGTCACGGCGACGGAAATCGACGCGATCAAGCAAGAGCGCCTGCTTCCCCTGGGTCCGGTGTTCGGCCGCGTCTACGGAGCGCTGCGCCTTCGGGTGAAGCGTCACCTCGCGATTATGGCTCGGCGCGGTCTGTTGCCGCCGAAGCCCGCGTCGCTCCAGGGCGTCCCGACGAAGATCGACTTCATCAGCATGCTCACGGCGGCACAGCGGGCGACGAGCACGGCGGCGATTGCCCGGAGCGCTCAGTTCCTCGGCTCGCTGTCCGGTGCGTGGCCTGAGGCTCGGTTGCTGCTGGATGTCGAGAAGGCTGGACGGCAGTTCAACGACGGCGTCGGCGCTCCTCCGGGAATCATGGTGTCGGCGCAGCAGTTCAAGAAGGCGCTCGCGGCCGAGCGGCAACAGCAGCAGGCTCAGCAGGCTCTCGCTCAGACTGCGGCCGGCGCGACCGCTGCGGCCGGACTCGCGAAGACCTCGCTCGCGCCGGGGAACGCCCTGAGCGCGCTGGTCGGTGGACAACCCGGATGAACACAGGAGGAAACCCGTGCGACGCAAACGTAAGCGTCCGCCCATGTCGAGTGACGGCAAAGGGGCGCGCTGCCGGTACTGCGAACGGATTCTAGAGGCCACGACATCCAAGAGCCTGACGCGGGCGACGCGGGACCATTACTGGCCGCAGTGTCGCGGGGGCATCGTGAAGGTGTGGGCATGTTTCCAATGCAACAACCTCAAAGGCTGTCTCACGCCGTTCGAATGGGCTAATTACATGGCGACGCACCCGGACTGGTGGCGTCGTAATCGCAAGGAGACAACGCCAGATGGACTTTCCGACAAACCCAACGATCGTGGAACACACGCCGGCGCCTGAGGTCTTCATCGACGGCTATCAGAGTTCGGTGATCTGCAATGGCGTCGTGAAGTTCACATGCTTCTCGCTGGCCCATGATGCGCTGACCGGGAAGATGGAGCGCCGCGTCGTGCTGCGGATTTCGTCGCCGCTGCAAGCCGTGCTCGGTATCTATGAGGCGATGGGGAGCCTCTTGGATGAGGTTCAGCGCGCTTCGGCCCCGGCGGAAGGCGAGGCCACGCAATGAGCGATCTGACCGAACTCGAAATCCTGTCCAAGTTCAACCAGTCCATCCGAGAGGCGCGAGACGCCTGCGCATGGCTGGCGAAGAATGCGGACCCGGAATGGCTGGCGCCGCGGGGGGTGCATTATCGTCGGCTGAAGACGGCGCTGTCAGAACTTGAGGGCTGCGCACGTCAGATGAGCCAGTTTCGCTCGGACACGCGCTGGCTTCCGCTCGGCATCCTCTACGGAGCCAAGGCCGCGCGTCTGGCGCAGAAGTATTTCGTCCAACTGAACTGGAAGGGCTTCGGCGAACTGACGAAGCTGTTCGACATGAGCGAGCGGCGCGCGGACGAACTCGCGAACGCCAAGACGGGGCGCTTGGGGGTGATCCTGCCGACGCGGACGGACTTTCTCATGCTGCCGGACCACCGCGTTCCGATGCCGAATCGGGGGACACGCCATTGAAGATGATCCCCGTCCAGTCGTCGAACATCGGCTCGATCGGCTACGATCCCGAGTCCAAGCTTATGCACGTCGAGTTCAAGGACGGCGCCACGTACAAGCTTCACGGCGTCGAGGCTGAGGAATATCGGCAGTTCATGGCGGCTCCGTCGAAGGGTGGCCACTACCACACGCACTTCAAGAATCGTCACAGCGGGAAGGTTGGCGGGTGACCGACGAGCCCCTTCCCCTTCGAGTTCCTGAGCCTGAAGAGATCCTACTCGGCGTCGTACATCAGACGCCTGAGCAGGTCGCCAACGAGGAAAAGGTTCAGGCCGAGAACCGCGAGATCAGACGCCTGTTCCTCGTCAAGCTTCTGCAGGACGAACCTTTCCGGCAATGGCTCAGGGCGAAACTGGAGGCGTGGAACACGTTCGGCAATCCGTTCGGCGCGTCCCCGACTGGCTTCCCCGATCCGATGGCGACTCAATTCGCGCTCGGCATGAAAGCCGCCGGCTGGAACCTGTGGGAGGAGTTCGATGAAGCTTCGCCCGAACTGGCTTCGCTCATGCGGCGAGAGGCGTTGAAGCCGCTGGGGTGATGGGGTAGAACGAGATGCGCCGCGTCAGCGACGTTGCGGAGGGGAGAAGTCGGTTCCTCGGCCTCGACAACTAGGGTTCGGCCCTCCCCTCCGATCCACCAGAAGCAGCAGCAGAGAAGCACCCCATGTTCACCCTCAAACTCTATCGCGTCCCCAATGGCCAATTGGTCACGCGCGTCCAAGCCGTCCACCATGTCCAGACGATGGAAATCGGTAAGTCAGGCCGCATCATCGAAGTGTGGGCTTTCCACGGTCCTGAGCCATCCACCTACGACGCCTATTTCATCGGCGAGAAGGAAGACGGCATGGACGCCCTCAACGACGACAACCACTTCCACTGGGCTCTCCTTGAGAACTCAGATGGCAACACGACCGAGCACTTTCGTCCTGCCGGCTACGGTCGCCCAAGATAGTTCAAGTTTCGCCGCAAGGCGTCCGATGGTGGTGGGGTTCAATTCCCCCTCGCTGGCCGAGATCAGGTGAGAAGTAGGGTTCGAATCCCCGCGCCGGAGCAATCCGGAGGCGATCTTGCCGGGAGTGGTGTTCCGGGGCCTGACAGTCGGGAAAGACCGACACCCTATCCTTTAAGCGGAACCATTCAGAGCGCTGGCCGTTCCGCCTACATGCTCGGCACCATCCTCATCATCGTCCTGATCTTGGCTCTGTTAGGCTCGTTCCCAACGTGGCCACATTCGGCCGGATGGGGTTATGGGCCGAGCGGCCTAGTCGGATTGATTCTCGTGATTGTCGTGCTGTGGCTGCTGTTCGGCAGCGGACACCGCATCGTCCTGTAGACGCGACTCAAGTTCCCCGAATCGTCCCATCGCTGGCCAGGGCTTCGTCGATCACGCGGCGCGATACTTCGACGAGCGGAATGCCGAATCTCACGGATAGCCGCTCAAGGATGGCGCGGTGAGGATCGTCGAGGGTGAGGTGTTTCATCGCCTTCTGCGACGGCCGGCGCGGTCGTAACTGCGCAATTTCCGCATGCCGATCAAGGACCGACCAGAACGCTCTGGACAGCGGTATGTCGTCCCGCTCGGCAATATATTCCAGATAATCGACCTGCTGTGTTCGCAGGCAAAGGGTGAGCCGAGGGGTCTTCTTGTGCTCCTCAGGCGGCAGACGTTTACGCCCCACTGCGATTATCTCCGGCTGCGAATAAGTTGCGTAGATGTACCACACCGCCGCTCGCATACCAGATGTTGTGTTAGAGCCGCTTCATGGCTGGAGAAGACCTTTCCTCGGCGGCGGCTGCGCCCGCATCACCTGAGCCCGCTGCCCCTGTGGCGGAAACGGCTCCGGCGCCCGTTGAAGCCGCTGCTCCTGCTGAAACCCTCCTTGAAGGTGCTCCTGAGGCGGCTGCGGTCGCTGAACCGGCCGCCGAACCTGCGGCCGAGCCGGAAGCTCCCGCCGAGCCCGAAGCGGCTCCCATCGCCGAACCCGCTGCCGAACCCGCTCCGGAAGCCGCGGCGCCCGAGGCCGAGAAGCCCCCGGCTGAAGCCGCCGCCCCCGTCTACGAAGACTTCACCCTGCCCGAAGGCTTCCAAGCCGCGCCGGAACAGATCGCCGAGTTCACTGGTCTCCTGACTGAAGCCAAGCTGGACCAGGAAACCGGCCAGAAGTTCATGGACCTCCACGCCAAGTCGCTCCAAGCGGCCGTGGAGCAAATGTCCCAACGCCAAGTGGACACCTTCGAACAGACGCGCTCCGGCTGGCGCACCGATGCGGACACGCGCTTCGGCAACCGCCGCGACACCATCATCAACGACGCGAAGTTCGCGATCACCCAACTCGTCCCCGATGCGAAGGCGCAGAAGGAACTGTGGGGCGTCCTGGGTTTCACCGGGGCCGGCGATCATCCGGCGCTCATCTCGGCCTTCGCCGCTGCGGCCCCCCGTCTGCGCGAACGTCCCGCCCCTCCGGGTGGCCTGCCCAATACCGGCGCGAAGCTGAATCCCGCCGAACGCCGCTACGGCCCCAAGCAATAACGTGAGGATCTGACCCATGGCGACCGGCGCCCCCTTCACTCTCATGGACTTGGCTCGCAGAACCGACCCGAACGGCGATGCTGCCGACGTCGCGGAACTGCTCAGCCAGGCCAACGAGATCTATGACGACCTCGTCTGGAAAGAGGGCAACACCAACACCGGCCACGTCTTCACGGTTCGGACCTCGATCCCCGCTGGCTGGTGGCGCTACATCAACCAGGGCGTCCCGATGTCCAAGTCGACGACCGCCCAGGGCCGCATCAACTGCGGCATGCTGGAAGACAACTTCACCGTCGACCGCAAGCTGATGGAGATGGCGGAAGACCAGAACAAGTTCCGCTACGAAGAAGACAACGCCCACCTCGAAGGCATGTCCCAAACCGTCGCCGGACAGTTCATCTACGGCAACGTCGCCAACAACCCGGCGTCCTTCACCGGCTTCGAAGCCTTCTACAACACCGTCAACACCTCCACCGCCGACAACGCCTCGAACGTGTTCGACGGCGGCGGCACGGGCGGCAACAACACCTCCCTGATCATGATCGGCTGGTCGCCGCGCTCGATCTACGGCGTGTTCCCCAAGGGCTCGAAGGCGGGTCTGACGCTCGAACCCCTGGACTACACCCAGGTCGCCTACGACTCGGTCGGCAACCCGTATCGCGCGGCCATGACCTGGTTCAAGCAGGAAGCCGGCTTCTGCATCGAGGACTGGCGCTGGGGCGTTCGCCTCGCCAACCTCGACGTCACCTCGGCCGGTCTCGGCGGCACCAACCCCTTCGACATCTTCGCCACCCTGTCCAAGATGGTCCTGCGGCTGCCCAAGGCCGGACGCACGATCTCCGGCATCACCGAAACCGACGCCAAGTCCGAGATGGGCATGGTCGTCCGGCCGGCGATCTACGCCAACCGCACCCTGCGCGGCTTCATGGACATCCAGGCGATCCGCGACAAGAACGTCCTGCTGAGCCCGAAAGACTACGCCGGACAGCCGATCGAGAATTACCGCGGCGTGCCCGTGCGGATTCTGGACCAGCTCAAGAACACCGAAACCCGCGTCGTCTAAGTCGCTGACGGAAACGAGGAATCACTTCCATGATCTTGGACATCACCCTCACCCTGAGCGCCAACCAGGCGATCACCGCCACGGCGACCTCGACCGGCGTGTACGACACCGCTGGTCTGGGCGTCGGGCAGCCGGTCGGCAACATCTTCGGGATTGCTGACGACTCCAGCTTCGGCAACGACATCGGCGGGGGCGGCCCCGAGACCTCGGGTCCGCAACTCGTGGCCTTCGTGGGCACAGCATTCGCTGCTGGTGGCGCCGGCACCCTCACCGTTCAGCTTCAGGCGGCGACGGACACGACCAATACCGGCACGCCGGGAACGTGGAATACGATCCTCTCGACGGATGCCTATGCGCTCTCCGCGCTGACCGCGAACGCGAAGATCGCGGACTTCACGGTTCCTCGCCGCTATCCGGGCAAGGACTTCCCGCGCTTCTACCGGCTGAACTACGTGGTGGCGACGGGTCCGATGACGGCGGGCACGATCTCGTATGCCGGCCTGCTGACCGGCATCGACAACACGGCCCTGTATCCGGCGAACTACTGAGGCGCGAATGACCGTTTCTGACATCGACGTCACCGCGATCTGCCAGCGCTTCAATCGGGGCGAAGGCGAGACCGTGCCAGCGCTGGCCGCTGCGTACGGTCTCACCGCCGCTCAGGTCCGCTACTACCTGAAGAAGGAGGGACAACTGTCCGCTCCCTCGACGATCGAAGCGGCCAAGGCTCCGTTCGAGACCGACGAAGAACTGGGCATCGGTGTCGATGACGATGCGCCCGATCCGAATGCCACGCTCGCCGCGCTGATGGCCAACCCGGCGCTCGCTGCGCTGATCGATCAGGCCGTGGCCGCTCGCGTCGCGCAACTCGGCGTCTCTCAGTCGGCGATGCCTCAGGGGTCGGAGGCCTTTGCCGCTTTCACCCAAACGCTGAAGCACCTGATCGACACCCAGGCGATGCAGCAACCGGGCTACATCAAGCCGCTGCCGGCGGATGAGATCGACCGCCGCGCTGCGGGCAAGGTCGAGATGTTCGCCCTGCTGCGGGACTACGAACGCCGTGGCGAAGCTCCGCTCTGGGAAATCGGCGAAGGCGGCTTCTTCGAATGCACGAACGCGATGGAGTTCCCTGAGGGGGCCGAGATCCGCACGTTCCTGCCGCCTCCGGAAGACTTCATCCCGAAGAACGAGCCGGCTGAGCGCGTCCATGCGGCGATGATGCAATGGCTCGGTGGCCCGACGCCGGACATCGGCGAACAGGTCGAGGCCGCGCACAAGGCTGCGCACGCTCCGCTGATCTCCAGCGCGCCTATCGCGGCGGGCAACACCGGCCCCGTGCAGATCGTGACGATGCCTGGCGCGTCCAAAGCGCCGCCGAGGCCGAAGCGCCGCGGCATGGGTACGATCGTCACCGAACCGCGTGAGATTGGTCCGGGTGCCCCTGGCTCCGCGCCGGGTCCGCGTGGGCCTTCGTTCGACAACGCGTCCGTGTAGGGAGAATAGACGATGGCCGCGAGCATCTATCCGGCGGGCATTCTCCCGGTCGCATCGCCCCTGACGGGGACTGAAGAAGTCGTCATCGATAATGGCGGCGCGGTCTTCGCTTCGGCCACGACCCAGCAGATCGCCAACCTCGCTGCGGGTGGGCTTTCTCCGAGTGTCGCTAATCCGAAGATCACGGCGCTGGCGACCAATGGCGCGGGGACGGTTCTGGCTGCGGCGATCAATGGCGGCGTCGTCAATCGGACGACCGTCGCCGCTGCTTTTGCCGACACGACGGACACAGCCGCCGCGATCATCGCGGGCAATCCGGCCCTCACGGCGATCGGCACGTCGTTCACCTACATCTACGCCAACAACTCGACGGGCGTGGGCACCCTTGGTGGTGGTCTGGGCGTCACGGTTTCTGGCATCACCACGATCCCGCCGGGCGTCGCGGCTGAGTACCTTGTCACCTATACGGCTGCCGCGACCATCACCATGGTCGGCGTTGCCACGACCGAGATCAGCCCGAACACCCTCATCATCGGCGGGGCGACCAGCGGACAGGTGACTGTCAACGCGCCGACTGTCGCGGGCGCTGCGGTCCTGACGCTGCCGCCGAATGCCGCTGGCACGCTGGCGAGCACGTCGGGCACGAACCTCAACATCACCGACGTCTATCGCTGCACGACGGCTCAGACGGCGAACGCGAACGTCGTGCCCGCGCAGATCACGGGCCTGTCGGGTGCTGTGGCAGTTGGGACCTATCGCTTCCGAGCCTATCTGCCGAGCACGGTGGCGAGCGGCACCGGAGGCATCGCCTATCAGTCCCTTCTGACCACCGCCGTCTTGGGCGTGATGGAATGCTCTGGCTTCGGCTATACGGCGGCTGCCGTCGCTGTGCAGCACACCACGACCGCGACCTCTGCCGCGGCGCTGTTCACTCAAGCTGCTGTGGTGATCGCCACTGTTCTTGAGGGCACGTTCACCGTGACCACGGCAGGGACCTTCGGCCTGACCATGTGTCAGAACACGTCCAACGCCTCCAACTCGGTCACGCTGGTTGGGGCGTACCTGGAACTCACTCGGATCGCCTAGAGGGCCACGCCATGACCACCGTTTCCAACACTGCCGTTGGCCAATTCGCCGCCCTTCCCCTCGCGCTCGGCGGCCAGGGCTATCCGACCGCCTCGTTCCTGACTCTGTCGTCGGGGACCTTCACCGCGAACCAGACCTCGTCGGTCACGGTCGCGGATGCAGGCGTCACGGCGAACTCGGCGCTCATCTTCACGCTGGGGACTGTCGGTGGCACCGTGGGCAACTCCGGTCCTGTGGTGAAGACGATCACGCCGGGGACGGGCTTCACCGTCACCGCGCTCGCGAGCGACACCAGCATCTACAACTATCTGCGGATCGGCTAAGACGTGCCGCCGCGCTCGGAGGCTCAGAGACGCCTCATGTGGGCGGCTGCGGCGAAGCCGGGCGGCGTGGATGGAGTGTCCCAATCTGTCGGCAAGGACTTCGCGAAGGCAGATCCCGGCGGTAAGCTCCCCGAGCGCAAGTCGGATCGACGCTACGGCAAGAAGGCGTGAGATGGCCAAGGGATTCAGAAAGCCGCTGACGGCCGAGCAGCGCCAGGCGATGCCCAAGTCCGATTTCGCGCTTCCTGGCCGTGGTGCGGGGCCTAAGGGCGCTGGCGCGGGGTCATATCCAATCCCAAACGCCTCGCACGCCAGATCGGCCCTGTCTCTCGTGTCGCGCTACGGATCGTCAGCCGAGAAGGCGAAGGTTCGTGCTAAGGTCCATTCGAAGTTTCCGACAATCGGTTCCGACCGAGCCAACAGCCGTTATCGCGATAGGAGTGCCTGATGGCCGACGCCAAAGAGAAGTCCCGCTCCGAACGTCGCTACGGCGGCAAGGAAGAGGCCAAGGAACCGGCTGCTGAAGAGCGCCACGAAACCCCGGCCGAAGAGAAGGCCGAGCCCAAGGCGGCCGATGCTCATGCGACTGAGCGCGCCGACATGCGCAAGCGCCATGAGAAGGAACACCGCGACCTTCACGGCCAGCACAAGGACGCCATGCGGGCGATGCACGGGCGACAGGAGTCCGAGATGACGGCGATGAACGCTCGGCACGACGCGGCTCCGATGAGCGGAGACGCTGACGGTCTCGCGCCTGCCGCTGGCGCCGCCACTGGCCCCGCTCCCGCTGGAGAATAGCCCGTGGCCATGCGTAACCTCGTCTCGATGGCCCATGACGACAGTCAACTCTATGACCTGTCCAAGGGGATGCCGCGCGACTGGGAACCGCCGGAATTTCCTAGCGGCCTGAGCTTATGCCTGACAAAGGAAGACCTGGCTGAGGCCGGCGGCGAAGGGGGCGAGCCCGGCCACACGATGAACTTCAGTGCGATGGGCGAAGTCACCTCGATCTACAAGAGCATCGACGAGTGCCGTATCGAACTGCAGATCGGCGAGTTCGCTGGCGAGGACGGCAAGTTCTTCGACCTCTCCAGTCCGGCCTATATGTGCCTGTGCGGTCCTGAGCTTGAGAAGATGGATCTTGACGACGACTGCGAGCGCGGAGACACCATCCACCTGATTGGCACGGCTCGACTGGACAGCACGTCGAGCACCGAATACGGGGGCGACATGGTGACGCTCCAAATCACCCACCTGACCTTCGAGGACGAGTCGTCCGAGTCGCGGGAGGGCTGACCGTGGGCGCCCCACGCGATCTTCCGTCCCGACCGCCGCAATTCGGGGGCACGCTCCCGTCTCGGGGACAACCCCCGCAAGCCCGTGATATGACCCCGCCTCAGACGACCAAGACGGTCGCCCATGCCGCGCTGATCGCCAGTTGGACCGACGCGCCGAAAGAGGAAGGCTGAGGTGATCTCCGATGCCAATCGGCTTAAGTTCTGCAGGCGTTGTCAACTCTAGCCTTGAGCAGATCGCCTCCCAAACCAGGATCACGTCTCTCAGCGACGGTTCTCCAGCCGCTCTCGCGGCTTCGGTCGTCTATGTCCCCACGGTCCAACTCATGCTGCGGGAACTGGACCCTGATTTCGCTCGGCTGACCGCCCCCCTGGCGCTTTCTGGAGCCGTGACGCCCATTGTCCCGTGGGCATTCGAATACCTGTATCCCGACGATATGGTCCGACTGCGCCAAGTGCGGCCTCCCGGCTCGGGGACGGGCTCCCTGGCTGATCCAAACGACCCTGTCCCCATTCGCGCCAACGTGGCTTTCGACACCATCGGAAGCACCGTGACGAAGGTCATCCTGACCAATCAGATCAACGCTTTGGCGGTCTACACGTCGTCGCAGATCACCGAGGTACAGTGGGATTCGGTCTTCGCCGACGCTGTGATCCGGCGTCTCGCCAATCCGCTCGCTATGGCGCTATCCGGCCGCCCCGACTTCGCTGAGAAAATCCTGATGCAGTCGGCTATGATGGCGCAGACGGCGGAGGCGGTTGACGACAGTGGCTTCCGCCGCGGCCCTGGTGGGACCTGATGGCGAACAGCATTGAGGACATCTGGAATCAGGCGTTCCGCGCCGGTGGCCTGCCGATCAGGGTCAATGAAGCGTTCGAAGGCAGCGACGGCGCACGCGTGGCGCTGGAGCTGTATCAACAGGCGAGAGACGAACTTCTGGACCTCAAGGACTGGTCGTTCAACCGTCAGACCGCGCCGCTGACGCTGCTGAAAGGACCGCCTCCCGCTGGCGGCTACAACATCCTTCAGCCGTGGAGCAGTCTCTACCCCGCGCCCGGGTGGCTGTATGAATATGCCTATCCAGCGTCGGCCGTGGATCTTCGCGCCATCCTGCCGCCTCCCGGCCCCATGCCGGACCTTGACCCCATTCCGCAGCTCTGGCGCGTCGACAACGACCCGACGCCGAACATCGTAGGCGGCGTCGCCGTCGGCCCGGAAGCCAAGGTGATCTACTGCAACGTGACGAACGCCTTGGCGACCTATCGTAGCCGCGTGACAAATCCGCTGATCTTCGATCCTGGCTTCACGGCGGCGCTCGTTGCACTGCTCGGCAAGCGTTTTGCCGTAGCGTTCGGCGCCGGAGTCGACGTCCAGCGCGAGGACACCGCCGAGGCGATTCAGATCGCAAACGCTCAGAGTGATGTGAGGGGATAGGGCATGGGCGCACCGCAAATCTCCTATCTCCAATGTCCCTCAACTATAGTGAACGAGGCTATCGATTCTCTGGGACAGCCGGGGAAGATCATCGGCGACATCACGGATGGCACTACCGTCGCCGAGACGGCGCGGCGGAATTATGGGCAGGCACTTCGGCAGCTTCTTGCGACTGCGCATTGGGGGTTCGCTCGGAAGCGGGCTAAACTCACCCTCCTGGGCGATGCGACGGGTAATCCCATTCCTGCCGGCGTCAGTCCCTTTGTGGAATGCCCTTGGGCGTATGCGTACGGGTGGCCTATCGACGCCGTTCAGGGCCGCTGGTTGCCTTGGACCCCCATCAACGCACAGCCCGAAACACCCAGCGGCGTCCCCCTGACCACTGGCGTTTCAGCGCTCACCCAATATCCCATGCAGCCAGGTCGTTTCCTCGTCTCATCCAGCGACCAATATCCCATCGTGACCGGCGTCGAACCGTGGGAGCAATTGCCCGATCTCCAGCGAACCGAAGGGCTTGGCTACACATCACGGAAGGTGATCCTCACCGACTGCTGCCAGGCCGAGTTCGTCTACACGAAATTCGAGCCGACCATAGAGGTTTGGGACGCCCTTTTCAGACAGGCTCTTGTGACCATGATGGCCATGATCCTAGCGCCGGTAGCAATTGACGATCCGAAGATCAGTTTGGCCGAACGCGTTCGGCTCAGTCCAACCCTCCGAAATGCAATCGCGGATGCTCGGGTGGCCTCAAATAACGAGGCAGGCTATCCAATGACGACGGACTTCGAGGCTTCGTTCATCCGCGCTCGCAACTGGGGCGGCTACTGGGCTCCGGGCAGCCTTGGCCTCGGCATCGGGGGTGGTGGTCTGGGGACATTCTGGGGCGGATTCGACAGCATGTCATGGTGCGGGAGCGTGTACTAAGTGGCTGTCGCTGGATTCCAAGGCGCGTTCAACGCTGGCGAGATCAGCCCGGAACTCTACGGCGCCGTCAGCCTCGCAAAATTCGGCTCGGCTGTGACCACGGGAAGAAATTGCGTGGTCGGCTACAAAGGAGGGCTATTCTCTCGCGGTGGTCTCGCGCTGGTCGGCCGATCCCTGCAGAGCACCATCGCGACGAGTCCTCCTCGTCTGATCCCATTCCAATTTTCGATCACCCAGGGCTACGTCCTGGAGTTCGGCGACCAGTACATCCGGTTCATTTTCCAGGGCGGCTACGTGGTCGAAAACCCGGTCGCATGCTCGGGCGTCACCAAGGCCAATCCGGCGGTCGCGAGTGTGACGGGAACGCCGTACGCCAATGCGGACTGGGTCTTCGCCTCGACGTTCCAGGGCATGACTCAGTTGAACGGCAACACCTACATCGTTGCATCAGCGGCGTCTGGCCATTTCGCGCTGCACGATCTCAACGGCGGCCCCGTCGATTCGACAAGCTTCGGGACCTATACGGGAGGAGGACAGTTCTCGCGCATCTACACGATCTCGTCCCCCTATGCCGCGGTCGACCTGCCCTATCTGAAATTCTCGCAGTCGGCTGATGTGATGTCGCTGACGTGCTCCAATCCGGAGACGGGAACTGAATATCCGCCTTACGATTTGACGCGCTTGTCGGCGATCGACTGGGTGCTGACGCAGACCGATTTCGACCCAGTGATCAGTCCGCCGACCACCCTATCCGCTTCAGCAAATGCTCAGGCTCCCACGACAGGGGTGAACGCGACCTTCGCCTATCAGGTCACGGCGGTTGACGCGCTGGGGAACGAAAGCCTGCCATCTGTAATCGCAACCTGCCATGGCGCCGACCTCCAAGTCGAAGCCGGGACCAATACGGTCACTTGGCCGTTCGTCACGGGGGCGAAATATTACAACATCTATCGAGCACCCCCGTCGGTCGATACCGGGGCCACGCCTGGGACGCCCAATCCCGTTCCCGGCGGTAGTATCTTCGGCTTCGTTGGCTCTGCGTACGGGACACAGTTCGTGGACAACGAACCGGTCTCGAACCTGGCGCAGACGCCGCCGACCCATCAGAATCCGTTCTCAAGGGGACAAATCCTCGCCGTCAGTGTCACGGGCGGCGGTTCGGGCCTTAGCACTGTCACCTACGTGATCACCACGACCAACGGGGTTAATTTCTCCGGCCTGCCGGTAGTGATCGGGGGAAGCTTGGGGGGATTCCTCGTCGAGAATCCCGGTAGCCTCTTTGCTCCAGGGGATTCGATCGCCCTCAATGGCGCCGGCTTCGCTTCGGGAAGCATTGAGTTCGGCTCGACCAATCCGAGTCCGAACGACACCATCACGCTGCACAGCACCGTCTGGACTTTCGTTACTGCGATCACGGGTCCGAACCAAACCCTGATCCAGGGCGCCCTGAGCGCGACTATCCAGCTCCTAGTTTCTAATCTTTCGGCCAGCGCCAATCCGACCCTCGTCGTGGCGAGCTATTCTCCTGATCAGAACGCTTCCAATTTGATCATCACGTACAAGACTGCGGGCACGGCCGGGAACTCCTATGGGCTCGCCGCGTCAAGGGCCACAGTGAGTGGATCGACCCTAACGGGCGGCTCTGGGTCGGGGTCATCTGGCGTGCAGGCCACGGGTGATCTGGTTTTCACCGTCAACCCCACCGCCAGCCAAACGATTATTCTGGATGGTGTGACGTGGACCTTTGTGACGTCGGGGGCGTCTGGCAACCAGACCAACCTAGGGATTACCCTGGCGGCAACCCTTACCCAGCTTCAGCTTGATCTGACGGCTTCGGGGAACGCCAACATCCAACTGGCCAACTATGCGGCCTCTCCGACCCAGTTGGACATCGCCTACAAGGTGGTCGGAACCATCGGCAATTCCTACACTCTGTCGGCAGGGACCACGACGGCGACGGCTAGCGCAGCCACGCTTACGGGGGGCGCAAATGCCTCAACGACCCCTACAGCGACCCTGAGCATTGGGCCAACGACCGGGACCTATCCTGGGGTCAACGCCTACTTCCAGCAACGCCACTTCTTCGCGTGCTCGTTCAACAATCCGGACACCTTCTGGGCGAGCCAGACGGGTCTTTATCGCAACTTCGACACTCGGATTCCCACGGTAGCGACGGATGCGATCACGGCGTCTCCCTGGACCGAAGAGGTCAACGGCATCCAATGGCTGATCCCCATGCCTGGTGGTCTGATCGCCATGACGGGCAACCGGGCTTGGCAGATCATCGGCCAGGGGAGCTACCAGTTGAACGTCCAGCCGGTGACGCCCTCGACGACGTCGGCGCAGCCTCAGGCGTTCAATGGATGCTCAGCGACGATCCCCCCCATCGTGATCGATTACGACGTGCTCTACGTCGAGGCGATCGGCAACACGACCGTTCGCGATCTCTCGTGGAACTTCTGGGTCAACATCTACACCGGAGCGGATCTCACGATCCTGTCCAGCCATCTGTTCCTCTATCGCCAGATTGTCCAATGGACGTGGGCGCGGACGCCGTACAAGGTGCTCTGGACGGCCTGCAACGACGGCACGATGCTGTCGATGACCTATCTGAAAGAGCAGGAGGTCTACGGCTGGGCGCGGCATGATACGCAGGGCTTCATCGCCAGCGTCGTTTCGATCACGGAACCGCCGGTCAATGCGGTCTATGTCGTGGCGCAGCGTTTTCCGCCTTATGCGCCCGCTCCTTATGGCATCTACACCGTCGAGCGGATGGACAATCGAATTTGGCAGGGTGTTGAGGATACCTACGCTGTCGACAGCGGGGTCTCCAATCTGATGGTGGCGCCCAACACGGCGCTCTTCGCCGACACCCTAACGGGCACTGTGCATTTTGGGACGGCCAGCGCGGGGACGACCTTTACTGCGGCCTCAGTTGGCCAGATCATCCGCATGGGGGGCGGCATTGCGGTCGTGACAGTCTACACTGCCCCTACCCAAGTGACGGGCACTTGGATTCTTTCTCCCACCGCCAGCGTCAGCGGACAGCCCTATGCGATAGCTGGCGCATGGACAATTTCAGCGCCCGTGACCAGTCTGAATGCTCCACATCTTGCGGAGATGACGGTCATTGGACTTGCTGATGGCGTTCCGATCCCACTTCCTGGCGGTCCCGCAATCGTTGTTGGCCCCACGGGAACCGTCACGTTGCCCTTCCCCGCCAGCGACGTGAAGATCGGACTGCCGTTCCTGCCTCAGGTCCAGACGGTCTACCTCAATGGCAACGGGGTGACTCAGGGCGCGCGCAAGGTCATCCCTGCGGTAACGGTGCGCTTGGCGGCGAGCGGCCAGTTCCAAGTCGGGACGAATCAGCCGGACGGCGCAGCACAGAACCCGCCGCAGCTTGGTCCGGCGTGGACGAATATGGCGCCGGGTCTTCCATTAGACGCAACGGGAGGGCAAACGCCGCCACCGACCTATTCGTCTCCTAGTGGCCAAGCGGTCACGCAACTGTGGACGGGTGATCTACGCGTGGTTGGCGAAGGGGCCGCTTGGAGCAGTAAAGGTCAGGTCGCCATTCAGCAGACACTTCCGTTGCCGCTTGAGGTGGTGTCGGTTGAGCCAGAAATTCTAGATGGCGATGTTGCAGAACGGGGATATTCTCCAGGTCAGCAAAATCAGTCTGGACAATCGGGCAATGGATTTGGAGAGCCAAGAAGGGGGCCCGGAATGCACATGCTCCGCATCTGAGAGGAACCGAGAATACCAGAAGCGGTATTATGACAAACTTCGCCAAGACCCCGATCGATGGGCTGCTTATCTAGAAAAGAAGCGGCTCGCATATCCTCTAGCCGCACCAGTTAAGCGCCAGAGATGTGTAGATTGGAAAAAGAAAAATATAGATAAGGTTAGGGCTGCAAAGCGCAGATTTCACGCTGCTCACCGAGAAGAGGCAAACCGTCGTCGCATGGAACACTACGCAGCGCATCGAGAAGAGGAGGCCATCAAGGCGAAGGCGCGACGTTCCGATCCGGTTATAGGAGAAATGCTACGTGATCGGCGCCGAAAAAATCTCTTAGCGCAAATAGCGCGAGATCCGGAGGGGTATCGTCAGAAGAGACAGGAATACACTCAAAAAAACAGGGCCGCATATCACTTAGCTGGCGTTAAAAAGAGGGCGCAGGAAAAAAATCTGCAATTTGATCTTGATTTAGATTGGTTCAAGGAGCGTCTCGAAAATGGCGTTTGTGAAATCACTGGCATCGAATTCGTATCTGCAAACAAGAGAGTTCCTTATTCAGCTTCCGTAGATCGAATCGATCCTAAGGGGCCGTACACCAAGGCCAATTGTCGGATGATAATTTGGTGGCTGAATATGGCGTTTGGAAACTTGGGTGAGGAACATGCCATGTCGGTATTTCGTGCGGTCTTCGCAAAGCGCGGTGAAGTGGTACAACCCCCATCATGACCAGCGCCTACGAAGTCGTTCCCGCCTCGATCCGTCATGTCAGGCCCATGAGCGCTCAGCTTCGCGCTGCGGCTTGCATCACGCTCCAAGGTTTCAGCATGGAGCCGCGGCGCGCTCTGCATCGGGCCTTCATCGCCTCGTCCTATTGTCGGACAGCGCTTCAGGACGGCAAGCCCATCGCCATGTGGGGCGTCAAGGGCACGCTACTGGGGGACACGGCTTTCGTCTGGCTGGTGCTCTCTGAGGGAGTGACGAGGATGCCGGTGTCCGTCGTGAAGGAAGCCCGCGCCGAACTCGCCAAGGTCATGGAGACGAATGATGAAGTCGCCATCACGGTTCTACCCGACGACGAAGCCGCCGTGCGGTTTGCGGTCTACCTTGGCTTCCATGACAGGGAAAACGACGACGGACGCATGTCACGCAAGGAACTCTGTCAGGCCATCCTCGCCAACCCTGCGTATCGCATCCCTGTGGGCGACCATTACGTAGTGGCTTTGGGTTATCACCCGGAAACGAGGCACTAGATGTGCCCTGGAACACTTGCTCTTATCGCGGCGGGGACGATGGCGGTTAGCGCCATCGGCGGCGGCATCGCCTCGGCGAGCAGCGCAAGCTATCAGGGCGCCGTCGCCCGGAACAATGCGACCATTGCTAGGCAAAACGCTGGCTATTCAGCCGCCGCAGGATCGTCGCAGATCACCCAGCAAGGGCTGAAGGCGCGATCGCAGGAAGGCAGTCTTCGTGCTGGAATAGCTGCATCAGGCGTGGACGTGAACTCGGGATCGGCCGCTGATGTCCAGACGAGCCAACGAGAGTTGAACGCGCTGGACAGCGCTACGGTGGCGAACCGGGCGGCTGAACAGGTCTATGGCTACGGAACTCAGGCGACGAGCTACGATGCGCAGTCCAAGCTCGATCAGGCTCAGGTTCCGTGGGATATCGCTGGCGGCGTCTTGAAGGCGGCTGGAGGTCTTGCGGGCTCGGCGTCATCTCTTCCCGGCGGGGGCGGGGGCGGAGGTGGTGGCGGTGGAAGTGGGTTAGCCAACGAAGGCGGATATTCACTCCTGAGCGGTCCCCCGAGCGTTCCGGACGCCTACCAGTGGATGACTTCGCCTGACGGCGGCATCGACACGGGGGCCTGATAGATGGCTCGCGAGGACTATACAGGAGTGCCTGAGGTCCAGGCGCAACTAGAGGCCCCGAACGACTATCAGCGCGTTGACGCCACGCCTGCCTCATTCGGAGGGCAGGCGGCCGAAGGTCTAGGCGATCTCGGCCAAGGCGTCATGAAGGCGTCGGAGTTCTATGGCCAAGTCGCGGCCGACAACGGGACGAACAACACCCTGCAGCAGGTCACGTCGATCCTGCATGGCGATCCGAACAAGACGGTCATGGGGCCGGATGGTCAGCCTCAACCGGACACGGGCTACTTCGGAAAGCGTGGGGCGGATGCGATGGCCGCGCGCGCCGAGACGCAGCAGGCGATCGACGAGGCTATCCAAGAGAACCGGGAGAGCCTGTCCACGCCTCAGGCGCGCTTGCAGTACGACAACGAAACGCGCCGCTATCGTGCCCAGTGGCTTACCCAGATGGGCACGCACGCGGACGATCAGCAGCGCGTCTGGGCTCAGGACACGAACACCACGGCGGCGACACTAGCGCTGAACCAGGCGGCCCGTAGCCCGACCGATCCGACAGCGGTAGGCGACGCCCTGCAACGCACCCGCAACGCATATGTGAAGAACGCCCAACTGCGCGGTGAGGATACCTCAGGAGCCGTCCTGAAGGCCGACCAGGACGTCGCCATGGCGCGCATCCGTTCGCTCGTGGTGAACGATCCTCAGAGCGCGGAGAAGGTGCTGGACGAGAGCAAGGGCATCCTGGGCTCGCGCGCCGACTACGACCAGATCAGCCACGGCGTGAAGACGGCGGTGATCAACGCTACGCTGGCGCCGGCAATCGATGACGGCGTGAAAGAGGCATTGACGACGGCGCGATCACTCGTGGGAAATCCAGCGGCTCCGGGTGCGGCGGGGACTACGCCATCTCATGCTTTCAACATCGGGAATGTGAAACAGGGAGCGTCGTATGCCGCGCCTGCCTCTCCCGTAGACGGCGTTGTACTCGCAGCGAACAATCTTCGTGGAGGCTATCGGGGCCTGACGCTGGAGCAGATCGCGGAGAAGTGGGCGCCGAAGGCCGATGGGAACGATCCTGCGACATGGGCAGCGAACGTGTCTCGCGCCTCGGGCATCCAAGTCGGCCAAGTTCCCAATCTGGACGATCCCGCAACCCTTTCCACGCTGATCAAGGGAATCGGCGTCGCAGAGAAGAAGCCGGCCGATCTGGGAGCCTTTACGCCGCAAACAATCCAGCAGGGCGTTACGGCTTCCCTCGCTGGCAAACACGCGAACTTGCAAGGTAGCGCAGCGCCTATCGGAAGTCCGGGTTCGCCATATCCTAGCGTCGCCGATGCTCTGAACGCTCACATGGATCAGATCGTCGACAAGGCGCAGACCGACGCCGAACGGCTATTCCCGAACTATCCTGATGCCCAAGAGCGCTACGTCTCAGGCATTGAGCGCGGCGTGAACCGCACGATCAGCCAGCAGCGCCAGCAGTACGAAGTCGATACCCACGTTGTGCAGTCGGTCATGGCTGGACCGAAGCCGCCGATCTCCGAAGACGAACTCCTCGCGACGAGCCCTCAAGTCGCTCAAGCCTGGAACTCCATGCAGATCAACAACCCCTACGCGGCGTTGAGCGTGGAGCGGATGTTCGACGCCAATGCGAAGGGGAAGGCGCTCACCTACGGAACCGGGTTCAAGGACTATCTGGACCGGGTTCTCGCGCCGTCGACAAACGCAGACCGAATCACGAACTCGTCGCAGTTGTGGCCCTATGTCGGTACGGGATCGGACGCTCCGCTGACCAACACTGGCGTGAACCAACTGTCATCCCTTTTGGGCGAGCGCGGGACACCGACCGGAGAGGCTTTCGCATCGCAGGCGAAGACGTTCATCGACAACATGCACGCCGAACTGACGTTCTCGAACGCCACCTTGGGCCGCGAAGACCCGAAGGGCGAAGCGCGGTTTTCGCAATTCATGGCGCAGGCGCTTCCAATCCTGATGACGGCCAATAAGAACGGCACGCTGTCGAAAGTGATGGACCCGAATAGCCCAGATTATCTCGGCAAGGTCGCGCTCAGCTTCGCGCGCACTCCGGCCCAGATCATGAAAGACCGGCTGATCACTGAGGACACGCCAGAAGGGAGCAGGCTCGCCCTAATGGGAACGCCGGATCAGGGCCGAGAACTTCTGAGGGATGCGGTGGCGAACCATCGCCTGACTCCGCAACAAGCGGCTCAGATCGCCGAAGACCAAGGCTATACCCGTAAGGCGCCCAAGCCGGGGACCGCACCTCCTGCGGTCGCTGCACTACCTGCGCCGACCCTTCATGGCATCGCTGCGCCCGGAGAAGGTTGATGGGTGCGCCTGATCCTGCTGCGCTTCCCACGACGGATGAATTCCTTGCGTCCCTTTCAAGCGCTCCCGCTGCTCCAAAGCCACCTCCGACACCGCAGCAATTCTTTGCAACCTCGTCACCTCAATCGGGAGCCGCAGCCGATGTCATCTGGTCATCTTCCCAAGATGCTGGAGCCCGGCTCCTAAATTCCGTCGGGGCCGGCATTCAAGACAACTGGGGCGCAAGACCCCTTGGGCTTGATCCGGAGAGCGAGGCGGCGTTCCGCAAGGCTGGACTGCTTAACGACTACCAGAAGGGGCACGCGGAGTTTTTCAAGAGCATCAGCGAAGCCGTGATTCGACAGGCGGCGACTTATGCAGACGCGATCGCCCGCGCCCCTGGCGCCGTGCTCGGTGGGATACAGGGCGGTCTATCTGCCGCTTCAGAAAGGGCCAAGGAACTTGGGAGTCCGGTAGAGGCTGGAGTCGCTGGCTACGGAGCTGAAACTGCAGAAGCGGTTGCTAGCGGTGCGTTGGGCGAAGTCCCTGCCTTACACGAGGCGGCCCGCGTTCCTGAGGTGGCTGCTGCCGAACGCGCCACCGAGGCCGCCCGAGCCCGTAGCGCTGGCGTTGTCGGCGAGGGGGAGGCTGGCTTCTACGGAGCAGAGCCGCTGACGCCCGAGAATGTCGCTGCACGGGCAGATGCGGCCAAGGATGCAGGCATCACGCCTCCACCTCCGTTACCGCCGCCACCGGACATCCATGCGCTCGCACGGCGTATCGATCCGGAGACGTTTGATCAGTACGACGCGCTGGCTCTGGAGCGTGACCAGCATCGGCAGACGGTCGCTGCGTTGGGCGCTGAACGTGAGGCGTCGCCGGAAGCCCTCCAAGCGCAGTCGGACATTGATACGATCCTCGGAAAGGTCCACGGCGTCGAAGATCGACTGACCAACGCCGCTCGCGCCCGGCTGGCTGAAGCGCAGGATCGCCTCGACACAGCGCTCAATGCCGAGACGCCCGAGATGGCCGCGGCGCGCAACGCGCTGATGGAAGCCGACTTCAAGATGCGCGATCTCGCGCCTGAGGTCTCAGCCGCCTATCGCTCGGCTCAGGAGATCGCGCCGAACGTTCCCGAAGTGGCCGAGCCCGTGAAGCCAGCGGGCGAAGAGGCCGGTGCTGAAGAGCCCGCGAAAGAGGGTGAACCCGAAGGCACTCCACCGATTGCGACCGGTGCTGAAGTCGAGGCTGAAGGCGCTCCGCAGCCCATTCCCGCCGTCGCCGCTGGAGAAGCCGGCGCGGAAGCTGAGGTCGCCCCAGGTTCCGTCACGGGGGCTGAAAAGCTCGGTGCGGGCACTCAGGTAGCCGAAGGCGCAGAGAAGGCTCCCACGGCTTCTATAGGAAACCCACGGGCCGTTCAGGGAACGGGCGAGCGTGTGACACGCGGTCTATCTCGGGAAGTCGAAGCCAGCGCGATCGAGCATGACCTCGCTACGACGCTGGGCGATCTTCCGGAGTTCAACCGACTGAACATGAAGGATCAGGCCGCAAAGGTCGTAGCCTTCATGGACCGCGATTACGAAGCGGCGAAGTCCGTCGCCATGGGGACGAGGACGCCCCCGGCAGACATCCATCCGGCCAGCGTCCTTGTCGGTGTCGAGAAGCGCGCCACGGCCGAGGGCGACGTAGCCACGATCACACGATTGGCCAACTCGCCCTTTGCCACACGCGTCACCACAGCGGCGCAGACCATCCGCATCCTCGGTGAGCGCGACAAGGCTTCGCCACTTGGAGCGATCAAGGAAGTCATGGCCGCTCGGGAGGCCGGGTTCTCCAAGGGCGGCGCCGACGTCGCTGCGGCGAAGGCGACAGAGGTTGCGGCCATCCGAAATGAAATGCGAAAGGCGGCGTCGAAGCCGGACGCATGGCAGTCATTCCTGAAGTCCATTACCTGTGAGGACGAATAGATGGCGTGGTGCCTTCTCCCGAAATTCGCTGACGAGTTTCTAGCGGCCATCAAGGACGGGCGTCTGTCGCCGGAGCGCTTGATGGCCATGAGTTCGGCTGAGCGCCGAGCGGCCTTCTCCGAAATCGTTGGCCCTGAAAGTGCCCATGAAATCAACGCCAGCTTCGAGTCCAAGCTCCTGCTTCAGGATCAAAAAGCAGGTTTGGTGCGGTGGGCGTCGAAGGTCGGCGGCCTGACCGAACCGGCACGGCGGGACATCCTGAACACGATCGGTAAACTCGACCGCGTATTAAATCCCGACGACGAGCATGCCTTTCTCGAAGACCTTGCAGCCAAGAAGCTTGGCGTCACTGTCACGGCCGAGGAAGCCAAAAACATATTTCGGCTGACTCAGGAAGCGGAGGCTCTAAGGACCGCGCCCTCTGACCGCTTCAGTGGTGTCACCGACGAGTTCTTGACCGCGACGGAGAATCTGAAGGCTTACATCTCGTCGCTGAAGCCCGTCTCTGCGGCGCGCTCCATAGGCATGAATGCGGCGGTGATCGCCCGAAACAATCTGCTTATGAATCCGGCTACGCCGATCAAGACGACGATTGGACAACTCGAAAACTCAGCGATCGAAGCGGTCGTGCGCCGCGTCGCGTCAGGCTCTCTGACTGGTCTCAATCACGATCTATCCGTGGCGGCCAAGAACGAGGCTTGGGAGACGTACCGCAAGACGGGTCTGAACGTCGCCGGCATGGAAACCCTGAACGATACGGGCCGACTCGGTGAGGGTCGCCGCTTTGATATCCAGGGCGGATCGGCCAGCAACAATGCGATCCTTCGCGCCCTTGAGACCGGCGTGCGAAACGTCGCCGCACTGTCCAACAAGGTCATCATCGATTGGGCGCACGTCGCGCCCTTCACCAAGTTCTATCAGAACGCTTTTTACGACATGGCGAACATCGTCTCATCCAACGTCGCCAAAACGGAAGGAGCAGTAGGGGAGGCGGCGCGGGCTCGGGCCGAAGAGCTTTTCCGAGACGCGACGAAGGTGGTTCCGGAGACCCAAGAGGGCGCCATGGTGCGCCATATGGCCCAGCAACAAGGCGCGCGGGTGACGTCAACCAATTCGACCGTCACGGCTCGGTTGGCCATGGGCGTGAAGGACGCGCTGAACAAAGCCGTGTGGGGCCTCGGTGACGCCCTCATGCCGATCGCCAAGATTCCCGCGAACATCATTTGGAACGGCATCGAGAACGCTGGCGTCGGCATTCCGCTCGGCGTGCGTGACATCTTCCTTGGGCGCGAAAAGATGCAATCCGCCGACCTGGCTGCTCGATACGAGGGCGCGGCGCAGCTCGGCAAAGGCATCCAGACCATCGCCCGAACCTTCGGCACGGTAGCGGTGGCCGCCTACTTCGCTAGCCAGCTTTCCGCAGGAGACTTCCGGAAGGATCGCTTTGGCCAGAGCTACGTGAGGATCGGGCACATCTGGATCAACATGGAATACGTCAGCGCCGTTTCGCCAGCCTTGGCAGGCATGATGACGGCCAAGATGGACGCGACGCCGGATCAATCAACTGGTCAGTGGGTGGGCGATTATATCGGGGGCGCTGCTGGCGCTCTCAAGCATGCGCCTGGCATCAGCGAGTTGAGCGATCTAGCCGACAGCGTGAGTCGCGCCGGAAAGGCGACCGGCTTCAAACAGTACGCGGAGAACTTCTTCACCTCTCGCGCCATTCCAGCTTTTCTCGCCAATATGATGAAGGGACGCGTGATCGATCGGCTGTTCTTCGGTGCGCACGGCGTTGAAACCGAAGAACAAGTGAAGGAAGACAAATACACCACGGCCATGCACAAGTCGGTGAACGGCATGTCGGTGTGGGGAACTCCCCAGTCTCACAACGACCTGAACGATCCGATCAATAAAGCCCTTGAACAGGATGACTATGCGCCGTCCTTCCCTGAGCAGAAAATCCGAGGAATCAAACTCACCAACGACCAGTACGCTCAGTACGTCCAAACAGCGGGACGCCTAGCTCACATGCGGCTTGAGGAGGTTATCGGGATGCCCGGTTGGGACGCCGTTCCTCGCAGCGCTCGGGTTTCCACCATAAAATCGGTTATCCGCTCCACTCGGGAAGCGGCAGCGAACGAGATCATGCTCCAGTCGCAGGGCTCGTCACACGACATCCTGAAACAGGCCACCGACGCCAAAATGGCCGCCATGGGCGCACCGCAATAACTTGCGTTGAAATGGCGCACTGAGGGTGGGCGCCTACCACGTGTGGTATCGCAGCCGCAGGCGCTTCCTCGCGGGACATCGAAAGCATGCGTGCAATTCGGACCAGGCTTGGCCTGTTCATGGTCGCCGTCCTTGCGGCTCTTTCGTTCAGTGTGGTGGCATGCGCTCAGGGCGCGGTGCAACAAAGCGGGGCGGTAACGCCCTTCCATGCCGTGTCGTGGTTCGGTAACGGCGTTGTCGGTGATGGGGGCGGTTTCAGTTCACCGACGCTCAGCGGCGTCTCGATGTTCAACGGCGCCAACTGCCCTTGGGCCGTAAGCAGCCAGACTGGGCCGGGAGCGTCAACTGCGCCCTACGGTCAATTCTCGGTCTGCCAGACCCTCACGACGACGACCCTGAACGTCCAGGGCGTAAACGGTGCGGCGACACCGACCTTCCAAGTCAATATCGGCGGGACGATCTATCCCTTCCCTGGCCCTGGAACCGGCAATGTCATTGGTCCGGCGACCTCGGTGGTCAACGACTTCGCGTGCTTCAACAACACTCACGGCACGCTCCTGTCGGACTGTGGGACCGGCGCCAGCTATCTCCAAGCGGCGAACAATCTGTCCGATGTCGCCAGCGCTTCGGTTTCGCGATCGAATCTGTTCATCGGCGGAAGCACCACCCTCGGCTCGGGCTCGACGGTCAATCTGGCTAGCGCCTCAACGACCAAGGTCACGATCAGCGGCACGACCACGATCAACTCGTTCGGTACGGCTGCGGCCGGTGTCACCAAGGATCTCACTTTCACCAGTGCGCTCGTCCTGACCTATAACGGCACGAGCATGATCCTGCCGAACAATGGCGTGAGCCTCGGCATCCAAGCTGGCGATCAACTACGGGCCACATCTCTCGGAAGCGGGAATTGGGTCGTCACCAACTATTCTCCCGCCCAGGTCTGGAGCTTCACCCAGAACCCGGCGAACAACACGCCCTACCTGCCGTACAATTTCACGATGGGGGCTGGGGCTGGGACGTCCTATCCCGATTTCGGCTTCATGGGCGCCTATAGCGCACCTCACCTCCAGACGCCCTCCCTGATTCTCGGCGGCATCACCACGGGAACCAATATCTGGGCGTGGGGTGACAACGGAAGTCGAAGCGCTCCGACCGGATGGGGATCAACTCCGTTGACGCAACTCCAAATCCTGATTTGGGGCTTGGACAACACCAACCAGCGGACCCCTAGCCAAGCGGTTGCGCCAGGGCAGAGCGCCTTTCAGGGCAGGCAAGCCGAAGTCCACCTCAATATGTACGGTAGCCAAACCCAGACCTCCCGACCTGGCGCGATTGAATTGCTGACTGGACGATCGACTTGGCAAGTGCCGACCGCGACCGCGTGGCTTGACCAGAACGGCGGCATGGTGTTCCAGGGTCAAGCGATCAACAGCGCGGTCACTCATGGAACGCTAACCTATCCGTGGCAGACGTCCTACGACTACGCGCCGATCCCGAACCTCAACTGGTACACCTATTTAACTGACGCCAACGTAACGCTGATCGCGAGCGACGAAGCCGACGCCGCCCTCCTGTCGATGTACCGATGGGACAAGATTGCCAACGGGACGGGCCACCAGGGATTTCGCTGGAACTACAACTTCGCGGGAGACTTGCTGCGCCTGCAGGCCATTCCTTCCGGCAACCACGTGATCGACTTCGACTTGAATGGGAATGTGTTTCCGGCCAATCAGTTGTTGATGGGCGTTACTGCGCCTGGGATCGGGTCAGACACGTCGCCACTTCAAATCGCTCGGGCCACTTCCGACTTTGCCTTCAGCCGGACTACCAATGGGACTGTCGGCACGTTCTACCAGACGGCGACAGCGGTTGGCTCCATCAGCGTCACGGGCACCACTACGACCTATGCCACCTCGTCCGATCGACGCCTGAAGACCCATCTGCGCAAACTGAGTTCCAAGGCCTTCTTCGACAGGGTGAACGTCTACCTGTTCGACTGGGTCCGCGGTGGATCTGGCATGGGCGTCGTGGCTCAGGAACTCTACGACCTGCTCAAGGCTCAAGGCTATCCCACAGACGCCGTGACCATCGGCAGTGCGCCAGAGGTCAAGCCGACTGACAAGGGCTTCGTGCCCTGGCAAGTCGACTATTCGAAGCTCGTGCCGCTGATCATGGCTGAGACGCTTTCGCTGCGGGAACGGGTGAGGACGCTGGAGAATGGCCACGCGCGGGCTCGACGGACGTTGAGCGCCAGATCACCCAAGGCGTCTCCGTCTCCCCCTTCCAACTCCATCGCACTGAGGCATCAGCAATGACAATCGGTCCCTTCTGGTCGCCCGGTGCGGGCCTCCTGCTTCAAACCGTAGCGACGGTTCCGCTGGATGCAAACGGCAATCCGACCGGCAACAACGTCCCGGTCGCGCCGACGATCACCGTGCAGAATGCGTCCTATGCTGTCGGCAACGACATGGGCGGCCTGATCACGGTGGCAAACCTCGGAAGCGCCGGAGGGTCTGGTTTCATCACGGCTCTCGCCGTCCGATCCAAAGGCGCCTCCGCCAACCAGATCTACGCCTACGGCTTCAGCAAGCTTCCTACTTCCACGATCACGGATAAGGCTGCGTTCGTGCTGAATGCGGCTGACCTTCCCTATCTTATCGGTGGGGCGCCATTTCTTTTGATTCTCGGCAATGCGCCTGGAGCTTGGGACACAGCGACGTATGCTCAGTTGCAGAACCAGACGGTCCAGTTCACCAATCAGGACACAACCCCGAGCAAGAACACCTATTGGGCGCTCGTGACCGCCAACACGGTGACGCCAGCCAGCACGTCTGACCTCAACCTGTATATCGACACCCTATGAACCGTCGACAGCAGCTTCTTCTGCTGGGAAAGGGCTCAGGCAGCCCTCCTATTCCGACGCCGCATGCAAATGGCTGGGCCGCTGCCGTCATCGCCAACGGGAGCACCTACTCGGCGAACACCTTAGCAGCCCTCCAGGCGCTTGAGGTCGACCTCACCCTGGCGGGGCTGCTCCCGAAGCTCATCTACCTCAACCCCCGCTGCGGCAACGACATCACCGCCGCGCGCATCCCGTTGATCTCGCCCAACGGCTACCAACTCGACACGCAGATTACCTCGACGGGGGGCCTTTCTTACTCAGAGGCCACTGGGTTGGGCAACGTCTCAACGGGCGGCGGGATCATGAGCTACGGGGTCGATCCGACCACGACGGCGATCTCGGCCACGGGGGCAACGCTCGGGTTCTACAACCTCGTCAACTCATCGGTCTCGACGCGCGGGGCCGTCGGCCAGTTTGGGACCGTGGCATCGCCAAACGTCAATGCGGCCAAGTTCTGTCTATACCCCAACAACGGCAGCCTGCTCATCTTCGACAACTGGGCCGGGGCCGGGACCGGCCGCACTCAGGCCAGCGCCACATCCACTCTCACAAAGGGGACCATAATGGGTTCCCGCTGGGACACCCTGTCGGCCGGCGTATTCCTGAACGGCGTCCTCAAGGGCGGCGGTAATGGAACCCAAGGTGCTGTCAATGGTGCGCTGTCCACCGATCCTATGGCATTCTACACCGGCTTCGCGGTCTCCGGTATGGAGTGGGTCGGGACGAACATGACCATAGAAGACGCGCCCAACATGGGCTGGGCCGCCAACACCTTCAACGTCTCCCTCGGTCGTGGTGTGACTGCGGAGGGCCTCCAATGAGGGTGGCCCAGACCAACCTCCTGCTACCGAGTATGCTGTTCTGTAACGGCGTCGTGCCGACGCTCGTGACGCCCGGCAATGGCGAGCCGTACTGGAATGTCGGGAACGGTGCATATTGGGAGTTCGTCGGAGGCGCACGACGGGTCGACCTTGACGTCTACGTCACCGGTTACCCCCAGGCCATATGCGTGCGATCATTCATAAATGGCATCGTGGTGATCCCCGATCGCTGGTTCATGATCCCGCCGGTCACGAACGCACCGTACACGACGAACCGGCTTCTGCTGCCCGCCGGGCCATCGAACACGGTGCGGCAAATCATAGTTCCGGCTCAGGCTGCATTCTCGGCGGGGGCTGCACCGCAGGGCACCTACCCGATCCGCGCCCGCTGGGACGCGCCGATGAGGCAGAACAGCCCGACGACCCCGGCCAACAGGCTGCTCGTCGTCGGCGACAGCATCGATTCCGGCGGCGTGGGGGTCAGCCCAGCGACGTTCGGCTGGGCAGGGCTATTGGCGCGTGGGTCCGCCAACGGTGGCTACAACGGGTCCGTGACCCTGTGGTCGTGGGGGACGCGACGTTTGAATGACGTTGCCAGCACACTCCCGCTCGCCACTGCGTTTGTCACCGCGGTCCTCGCCCTCAATCCTACCAAGGTCGCCATGGACCTCCAGTCCAACGATCAGGCGGTGCTCCCGAACATCCCGGTGGCGACACACCAGACTCAATGCGGCTGGGTCATGGATCAGTTCAACGCCCAGGCCCCGACGCTACCAGTCCGCTGGCGCGGCATGATCCTGAGGCAGAATCCGGAGGTCGCGAACTCCCTGGGTGCGTTCCCGGCCGACTTCCGCACCGCGATGTCCGCCGCCCTCGCGGCACGCCCGACGTACACCACCCAGACCTACACGGACGGCTCGACCTTCTGTCCCATGCCGTCCGGCTACGGTCCTGACCTCGTCCACCCATCCACCTTCGGCAACGCGCCTCCGTATATGGAGACGAACATGCTAGCGCTGGCCAACAGTTAACCCATCAAAGGAGCCAACCATGTCCCCACGCGTTCAAGAAACAGACACCCCGCCGATCAAGCCGACTCCCAAGCCTCGGCCGGGACCGAAGCCCTACGACGGCGAGCCGCCGCCGCCTCCGCCGCACCACAACTGACCATGGAAACCCTTGCTCCCTATGTGATCGGAACGCTGGCGACATTCATCGCGCTGGCTTACGTCCGCATGTCTCGGAGCAAGGGCTTCTCCCACGGGACGGCCTACGGGCTCTCGGCGGCCCTGCTGTTCCTCTGGGTCTTCTCCATGGTGGTCTGGCTGATTTTCCACCGCCAGGAAGATTACCCCTGGGTCTACCTGCCCATGATCCCGGTCCACATCATGCTCGCGTGGTCAGCGTTCAAGGATGTCGGAAAGGTGCGGCTCCCCTGGCTCTGGATGTTCTTCACCATCACCGGACTCGTGCTCGTGGTCGATGCCTGGTTCTGGTGGACGTGGTTCCCCATGCGGGATCAGCCGTACAACTTGGTGTCGTTCAACCTGTTCAAACTCTATGGTAACGTGCGTAGCGGCGCACTTCTCGCGGAGCTGATAATCGTTGCGTGGCCAGGGGGTGGAGATGTCGTTCGCACTATCTCTGCTCGGCATAGTCTCAGCCACGGCTGGAGTGATTTTCGTAGCCGGCCTATTTAACCACCGGTGGAATGAAAGTGCCGAACGCCGACTACGACACCGGGCATCGGGACGCAGAGGTCGAGGCCCTTCAAAGAGAACTGACTAGCTTCAAGGCGTGGGCTGGCCCGAAGATCGAAATGGTGACATGGTCGCTTGGGGCTGCGGTAGGGGTGGGGGCGATCTTGGGGGCCTTGGCGACAGCGGCGACGCTCTACATTCAGATCCACCACGGCGCCCCGTGAGATGGACCGGATTGACTGGACAACCATCGGACCCATTCTGGCTGGCCTCGCAGCCATCCTAGCCCTTGGCTTGCCGATCGCCCAATTCATGCGGACGGGACGGCTTGCGCGGGCTGCGGAAGAGGCGTCGAAGAAGGCTGCTCTATCGGTTGTCCAGATAGACGTTCTCAGCGGGCGCGTTGATGGAACGCTCGCGGAACTGAAAGCGCTCATCGCCGAGAATAGTCTCCTGAAGGGCCGCGAAGAGGGAAGGGCCGAAGAGCGCGCCAATCCGATGTCGCCAGTTGAACCAAAGTCATGAACGATAAGGACCAAGATACCCAGCACCGCCAGTCCGCCGGCCGGATCAACGAGCGCATCGAGGCTGGCGAATATGAGCACGCAGCTCTGGACCAGCGGCTCACCGAGGCTGAAAGAGACATCGCTGCGTTGAAGGAAGCCGTCCGCAAGCTCACGACCGGCACATAGACGCGCGCGACGGGCGGTGCTAAGGCGAGCATCTGATTAGGGAATCGCCAGTGACCGATCTACAGCCGCTCGATCCGATCACGATCACCATACCGACTGAGGCTCCAAGCCAGTCGATCATCAGCCGCCTCATCCCTGACCGTCGTGACTGGTTCCTGGTCGGCTCGTTCGCCATCGTGGGCTTCCTTCTGCTGATGGTGCAGGGCAATCCAAAGCTCTTGGCGGTCGCGAGCTTCATGCAGTTGGCGACGGCGCTCGTCGGGCTGCTCATCCTGATCGGGAACAATCTGTTCGGCGGCACGAAGAGCGGCACCGAAACTGCGGCGGCGACCAATGCGGCCATCGTCAAGCAAGCCGTAGCCATCGCGCCCGCTGACAGCACGACAGTCACTCAGCCCAAGACGGTGGCGGGGTAATGGACGACCTCACCCTACTAGCTCTGGCCGTGTGGGACGAAGCCCGCGGCGAGAGCGACGATGGGAAGGCTGCGGTCGCTCGCGTGATCCTGAACCGCAAGCGCCTCCGCTACAGTTCCGACGGAACGATAGTTGGAACAGTGCTGCACAAGGACCAGTTCAGCGGCTTCTGGTTCGACTTCGTCAACGGCCACTACACCCGTGTTTGCCATACGCTGGAAGAGGCGGAAGCTCGCGCCGGCACTCTGCTGGCCGGGGCCATCCAATCGCCCGTCTGGAGCGATTGTCGGAACGTGGCGACGGATGTCACGAACGATAGCTACGTCGCGACGGACGGCTATACCGAGATGACCGACGCGGCGGTGCTCTACCTCAACCCCGCGATCATCAATCCCGCTCACATGCCAGCATGGGCGAACGAGCAAAACCGTGTCTGCACGATCGGGCACCACACGTTCTACCACGCCTAAAGGAGACGACATGAAGCGCCTGCTCTTGATCACCGCCGGATGCCTCGCGCTCGGGACGCTCGGCGGCTGCGCGGAACTCTCGACCGCACTCAATGCGTTCTCGCCTGGCTCGACTTCCACTTCGTCGGTGGTAACGACGGTCACGCTCGACGCAACCCACGGCCTCTATGCGGCAGAGACGGTAGCGGACGTCGCGACCGCGGCGGCACAGAAGGCGGCTGACGTCGGGCTCCTGCACGGCGCCAGCGCCCAGAAAGCCCTCGATCTCGTTCAGAAGGTCCATGGCTACATCGCCGCTGCCCATGCTGGCGTGACGCTGGGCAACTCAGCGGCCATCGCCTCAAACGCGCAGGCGGCCATCAACTCGGCGGCGGACCTCGCCGCGATCACTCCGCCCACGCAATAGGAGGCTCCATTGCCCGTCATCATCACTGAAATCCTCGCCGCCGCTCAGGCCGGTCTGGCCATCTACCAGAAGGCCACGGCGGCGTTCTCGGCCGTCAAGACGAACCTGTCCACGACCGACATTGCGACCGCTCAGGCGCAACTGGACGCGCTGCACAAGCAGTATGAGGCGGACTACGCTTCGGCCGTCACGTCGCTTCAGGCCGCAGCCGCGAAATCGTGATCGACTATTCTGCCATCTCGTGCGTTCTCCTACTCGGCATTCTCGCCGCTCAGGTTATATCCATGACCCGTCGCCCCCGCGAATCCGCCAGCGTTGACCGCCTGACGGCCGCATTCGTCAAAGCCTACAACGAAGGATTCCGAAAAATGACCGCCATTCTCTCTGACGTGCTCGCCGCCACCACGGCTCTGCAAACTTCCGTCGATGAAAACACCGCCGCCACCAAGGCCGCCATCGCGGCTGGGATCGGCTCGGCTGCTTCCCCTCCCGTCGATCTTCAGCCGGCCGTGGATGCCGTCAACACCGCCAAGGCGGCCGTGGACGCCAGCACCGCCGCCCTGACTGCGGCCACTGGCTCTCCGGCTGGTGTGCCTGGCGCCATCTCCGTCTCGCCGACCTCGATCTCGGGTTCGGTGGGCACGCCGTTCAGCACTCAGCTCAGCGCTTCCGGCGGCAATGGCTCCTACACCTTCGCCACGTCCGACTCCTTCGTGAACACGGGCGCCAGCCTGAACAGCGATGGCACGGTCAATGCGGCTTCGGTTGCGGGGACGGACACCGTCAATGTCGTGGCCACGGATTCGACCGGCGCCACCGGGACGACTGCCGTCACCGTCTCGGCTGCGTAATCCACTCAGTTCTAGGTGTGAAGCTTAGCGCCCTCAGGTCCCACGGCCTGAGGGCGTTTTGCTATCTGGCGCGGCCGTCTCCGACCTTCCGGCCGAGGCCACCGGCCTTCGCGGCGAGAGATCGCGCGGCGCTGTGGTCCGGCGCGATCATCGGGTAGTCCGCCGGAAGTTTCCACCGACGCCGATATTCCTCAGGCGACAGGCCAAAGTGCGATCTCAGATAGCGCTTCAGCATCTTCAGCTTGGCCCCGTCTTCGAGGCAGATGAGGAAGTCGGGCTGAATCGAGCGGGCGATCGGCACCGCCGGCTTGGATGGCTTGGGCAGTCCCTCTGGGCACTCGGGCTCAGGAATGCCGTCCCGCGCCGATTGGAGCGCGCGAGCAACGTCCGTGATGATAGCGGGAACCTTTGCCACGTCGGTGTAACTACGGCGCAGATACGCCGATGCAATTTGCGTCGTGGCGCGGGCGATTTCGGTGTCCATGTCAATTTCCTTTCGGGTTAGTCGCGATTTGATTCCGACGCTTGTAATCGCGGACGGCGCAGTACGCGCTCGTGTGGTCGCCATACCCCAAGAGTTCCGCGATCTTGGGGTATGACCAGCGGGACTCGTCAAGGCGACGCGGGTGCATCTGAAGATGGAGTTCCCAAGCGGCATGCTGACGCGCGTGGGCGATCCGACGCACCCGACTCTTGCCCCGGATTTCATCGACGGTGCAGGCGTGCTCTAGGCAGATGTCTTCGATGATCTCGTTCGCCGTTCTCGGAAGCGGCGGCGCGTTGATCGTCCCGCGCCATAGGCTGAGGACTTGGCGGGGCTCGGCGTGGGGATTACCCATTGAGCGCCGCCTTGGCCTCGTCAGCTTGCCGCTGGACCGATTCCTGCTGCACCTCAGAGAGGGCCTTCCACGCGGGACTTTTCATCAGCACGAGCTTGAGCGTGCCGTCGACCTCGTCGGCGTCCTTGGCTGTCGTGAGCCAACAGAGGAACAGCGTGGGATCGGCGCCCGGATCGACGGAGCCTCGGCCGGCGTCCATCAGCGCCTTCGCGGCTAGCCATGCCATTCGGTACGCGCCGTGGACTTGGCCCTTGGTAGCATCGACCCACGCCGGGGATTTCCGCAGTGCGGCGAGGGATGCTTTGATCTCGGCCCACGATCCGAGTTCGCCGACGTTTTCATCGAACAGGACGAACGGGTCGGTGATGTCCTCGAACTCGGCCTCATCATCAAGGGCCGGCGAGTCGTCGGAGGAAGCTGGGGATTTCGATGTCGTCGGCTCCCCCTCGGCGCTTTCGTCCGCCACCTCCGTCCGATCCTCAGGATTGTCCCTGATGGATGCGGGCTCTAGTTGGCTACCCTGGTCCACCCTTTCCACCGGAGCGGCCTGTCCGACGATTGGTGCGTGCTCAGCATAGACCGGAATGCTCGCCCTCGGCCCGAGCATGCTGAACGGTCGGCCGTCCTTGTAGCTCTGGCGCTTGTCCTTCGTGTTGAACGTCTCGCCGTCCAGGAAGTAGACCTCGTTCGGACGCGCGTGGCCGGCGGTGACGCCTTCGGTGTCGGCGGCTTGGGTTTGCTCGTCTTCGACGGTCGTCGCTTCCTGCTCGGCGAGAAGGTCGGCTCCGGTCTTCAGCCCAAGGTCTTCGACGGCGATTTCCTCGACCTCGGCGTCCACGATCTCGGCTGGCGCGTCCTGTTCGCCGTTGAGCGTCTTCGTCACTCCGTCCTGAGAGAAGCCTTCGGGCGCGTGGCGCTGTTCTTGGAGGCGAGTGGCGAGCCCGGAAACTGGCGGGGGCACAACCTCCACGGTATCTTCGATCTCCTCGCGGACCTGAACGCCCCGAAGCATGTCGGCGCAGAGGTCGCGCAGACACCATGCCCGAGCGCGCATCTTGAGCATGCGTTCGGGATAGGTCTTCCACGGACCATCCTTGGTCCACAGACCGGCCTTCTTCGCGTCATTGACGGAGAAGCGCTGCTCGCCGGTCTTGCCTGTGTCCGGCCGCGTGGCGCTGCAGATGCAGACGCGCTCGTCGCCTTCGCCCTCCATGCGCTCGTTGACGTCGACACCTTGACGGAGAACGAGCGCGAGCAGCCCGTCTCCCCAAAGTGTGGGACGCCCGTTGATCACGGCCACCGACTGAAGCGCCTGCATCGGCGCCATGTCGAGTTCGGCGCCGTACATGATCGCGACGAGCACCTGTTCCGGGGAGTTCATGCCCTTAGGTGCCATGCCCGACGCAGCGATGGCGCGGGACAACCGATAGGCTTGGTCGAAGTCCTGCGGGATGAGCGCGCCGACGTTGCCTCCCGCCTTCACCAGGGCACGGCTCGTCGTAGACGGCGTCTCGGTCTCGTCGCTCAAGTGGAAAGCTCCTGCTGCATGATGAGAATGCGCCGCTCGATCTTGGCGCGCTGATAGGGTTTCATTTCGGCGTAGCCGGCATCGCCGGATCGGCCGCCTGGTCCGGGCCACTGGCTGCTGTCGAGACAGCGTTTGAACATATCCAGGGCGACCCTCGCGGTCAGTTCGCCAAGCGCGAGATCGGCTGGCTTGAGCAACTTCACCCTAGAACAGAATGGATCTGCCTTCTCCACAAACACGAGGGCAAAGTCATTGACGGGTTGGCCGACCACGGTGCGAACTGCGGTTCCCGTGAGGGCGCCTTGAAGGTAGAGCCCGTCGCGGCCGATCGCGTTGTCAATCCCCTCGTCGGAAATGTCGGCTGCAGTCTTGAGGTCGGCTAGATCGATCGCGTCCGTAGGAATCGCGTCCGGTCGCACCTTGATCCACACCTTCGTCTCCGGGTCCTGGTAGACGATGGTGTGCTCGATCAAGCCGTTCAGGATGCCGGCGCGGACGAGCGGGTCTTCGTTGAGACCGGCCGCCATGCCCCTGATCTGGTCAAGGTGCTTCGGCTCCAACACGTCGAACCCGGCTTGCTGTTGCTGCGCCTTCCACGCCTTCGCGTCCTTCGTGCGCCAACTATCCCACACTTCCGGCCGGATCACGAAGTGCTTGGCGAAGTCAGCCTCGCCTAGCAGGGCATGGTGAGCTGCGCGGCCGAGCAACAGCGCTTCCGACTCCTCCTGTTCCTCGCGCTCCGGGTTCAGGTAACTCTCACGGAAGTAGTGGCGCGGGCTCTTGTCGAAGAGCTTCCATAGGCCGCTGCGGCTGATGCTCGGGCCGACCGTCAGTTGGCCATGGTAGGCCGACATCGGCACATTTTGGTAAATCCCCGGCTTGGAGATCGGCTTCCCGTCCCACTTGATGACGTCCATCAGGCGAGTCCCTTCTCTTCTGCGTAGGACCTCGGAAGGCTGATCTCGGCATCGCCGGGGATTGTCGGATCGCCATTGATCTCGACGACCGACTTGGGAAGCCAGACCTTCTCGCCGGCCGTGTCGTCGCTTGAGACGAGGATAGCGCCCTCGGTCTGGTGGTGGATGTAGACCTCAAGGTCGATGATCGGGGAGCGGCCCATCAGATGGCCTCTTCGCTGTTATCCACCGTCGCCGCGACCTTCGCCTTCTTCGGCCCGCGTCGTCCGTCTGGCCGAGTCTGGTCGGCCCACCACTTCTCCGCTGCGGCTCGGACGATCTCCTCCGTCAGGCCGTGGAAGTAGACCGGGTGTACTCCGTCGGCCGTCACAATCTGCGCCAGCCACGCCATCTTCGGAGGGGCGTTTGTTGAGTTATAAGTCAACACCTGCATCAGTGGGCTCCGGCCAAATGGGTCGCGATATTTGCGGCGCCGTGAAGGGCGCTCGCGTAGACGAACCACCAGCACGTTCGGATGGCATAGCGACCGTGGACCTCCAGTGACGCGGGCCAGAACCATTCGACCCGAACGGTGCGCCACAGTGCGACGAAGGCGACGAAAACGGCGCCAAGTTCGGCGAGATCGCCAGCAAGCACCAACAGAGCGTGGATCACGTCGGCGCTCCCGGTGGTTGAAGCCGGGCCAGTCGTTGGTTGAAGGCCGAGACGCCGCAGTGCGGACATCTGCGCGGGCCGACCTTGGGCTTCTTCAGCGGGTGCTTTCCACACTTTGCGCAACTCGACATTTCGTTCTCCTGCGGCTTCCGAGGGAGGGCCTTCGACCTAGTGCCCTACGGCCCTCCCTCTTTCACCGCCCTTTGGGGGCTGAGAATGCATCCCAGGCTAATCTAGCGGTGCATACCGCTAGAACCGACCCCTCCTGTAGGGCTAAGGTCACCAGGGCAGGTATCGGTAATTGCTAGATATTTCTGGAAGCTCGTCAGGTCCAATGGGTGGGCGGCGACCCTTCGTCCAATCCCTTGGGTCGCCGCCGCGCCATTAGCTTCGCGCGTAGCGCTAAGCTGCGTCCGCATGGACGCTGGGGGCAGTCTCTCCCCTGGGAAGATTGGACACGGGGTCAGGACTGCCTCTGACGAGAACATGAGGTTAGCTCGAAGCCTTCGGCGCTTCAATGGCCACGGCGTCGCCAGCGGACAGGGCCTTCAGCCGCGCCGCAGCATCCGGGTCCATGTCGGCGAGAAGCTTTTCGGCCAGTTCTTCGCGGCGCTTGCGCACTTCCGCGGACTTGATGGCCTGGATCGCGGCCGCCTCCAACTTAAGGAGGCGATCGTAATCACTGCGGTCAGTCTTGCAGATGATCAACTTTGCTTCCTTGTTGGAGTCGAAGTCGACCTCCACGTCCACCTCGACAACCTTGACCACCGTCATCAGGTGGCGCGTGGCTGTGGGCACGACGACCAGATCGTCCACGGCGATGGACTGATCGAACGTCTTGAACAGTTCGCGCGGCGCGGTCGGCGGCTTGCCGACTTCGTCCGCCTCGTAGGTCACGAGCACGGCTCGCACGTCCCGGTTCACCAGGAAGATTGCGGTGGTGTAGTTCATAGCGTTGGTCTCCTTTGGTGGCTCTCGAAAGGGATCACAGACCGGACACGATTCTTGCTCGGGAGGGTCTGCGTAATGGTAGACGACTATCCATCCCGTCCCGCCGCAGCGGATGCAGGAGTCCAGTAACGGTCGCTCTGACATGGCGCATCGGTCTCCTTGAGGATGAACCGAACGTCGATCACGTCGCCATCGCTCAGTTCGTCGAAATGGTCGGTGATGTACTGGTGGGCGTTGCTCATGGTCCGGGTGTCCCAATGATAGGGATCGGCCGAACTATTCCGCTCGCCGTCGAGATAGCCCACGATCACGGCGTCTCCGCTGTGAAAGCCGCAGCGCTGAAGCCCATATTCCTGGCCGGCGCTCGGTTCCGTGCTCAGCGCGAACACCTCAATGTGGGTGCCTCGGTCGCGAACCTCGAAAATCTTCACTCGCATCTCGATCTCCTGAAGCTCTGGCGGAGCTTACTTGAATTGGTGGGGCTCGACAGTGGGGGCGTTGGGGGGAACGGGACCGTCGAGCCTTGAAGCGAACGTAATCGAAGCGCGAGCCGTGTCAAACATTATTTCGACGCTTGCAATTATTTTCGACGATGCCTAGCTTCCGGCTTCATGGCGATAGACGAACTCACACCACCGCCCGAGAAGTTGGCCACGCGGCTGCTGGCCATTCCGGTGCAACAGAACCGGGTGATCGACGATCATTCGGTGACGGCTGTCAGGTCCACCATCAGCCGGCTGAAGAAGCAACATGCTGGCGTTGACTTTCTTACGCGAGCGGCGGGCAAAGCCGTGAGAGTGTGGCGCGTCAGTTAACCCGCACCCATAACAGTTATCAACTGACCTCAGGAGAACACGATGGCGAGACGACCCAAGACCACGGCTGGCAACGGCGGCGACGGGCGCACACTGAAGCCCGACGACAACCGGGCTGCGATCGAGGAAGCTGAGATCGTTCAGTTCCTCTCGTTCCTGTCGAAGATCACGAAGCAGAAGGTCGAGATCGACAAGCGCCGGGCGTACCTGAAAGAGGCGACGACGGACCAGACGGAGCTGTTCCGGCTGGCCAATGCCGCCGGCTTCCCGCGCTGGCAGATCGAGGAACGGCTGGCCGAGATCGCCCGCGGCGCCGCGAAAGACCACGAATACGAGGTCAAGCGCATTCGCCAGCGTCGGGCGCTGATGATGTCCGAGGGCGCGACTCAGTCCGACCTTCCGTTGGAAGTGCAGGACGAGAACCGCTGGCGGTCCGAGGGCTATCTGGCCTACCACCGGAACGAGGCGTGCGAGGCTCCGAAGGGCTGTCCGGAGCGGATGGTGCAACTGTTCCTGCGCGGCTGGCACGATGCGGAGACGGCGACGGTCATGGCGCTGGGCAAGACGGATGGCGATGCCGATTCGGAAGCGGACACCGACGCCGACGGCGCCGCAGACGCTCAACCGCATCCGTCCGCCGCCGCTGGCTACATGACCCATCCCCTGCTCGACGGCGGCTGGATTGGCGAGACGCCCGACAAGGTCGAACTGCCCGCGACCTATCTCAGCGAGGAAGCGGCGTGGGTCGGCTGCGACCAGCATCTGGCCGACAATCCGCCGGACGACTTCGAAGCGACTCCTGCCGAACTCGGTGCCCAAATCGCTCGCCAGGCCGTCGTCGGCGACCGGGAAGACGAAGCGGTCTGATGCTCATCGGCTTGGACATGGCTGGTGTCGTGGGGTGGGTCGCGGGCGATGGCTCAGACATCCCTGCGTTCGGCCATGTCCAACTCGCCCCTGCCGATGGCGAGACGCGGGCACAGGCGTTCTCCGAGTTCCGCCGCTTCCTCCGTCGGCTGCTGCGCCGCTACCAGCCGACGCACGTCATGGCCGAGAAGCCCATCCTGCCCAAGGCATTCATCAAGGACGGCAGGATCATCTACCCCACGAAGCTTGAGACGACGATGATGCTGCAGGGCTTGTCGGCGATCTCCGTGCTCGAATGCTACGACGCTGGCATTCCGTACGAGTTTGTGGACGTCGGGTCGGTGAAGAAGGAACTCGCCGGCCGGGGCGATGCGAAGAAGGTGGACATGGTTCGGGTCGCCCGGCGCGCTGGCGTCCCGGTCGAAGTCCATGACGAGGCCGACGCCTTTGGTTGTTGGTTGGTCGGCGTCCGCAAGCACGCCAAGCAGCACTCCGAAGCGTGGGACCGGCGTATCTATTCGCATGGGCGCGGTGGGCTGCTGTGAGCGATCTGCCGCCGCCGCTCGTGCTCAGCATGAGGGACTTCTTCGAACATGAGCGGAGAGCTGCGAGCGCGGCCGACATCTACGCGTTAGCGAACTTTCGGTTGGCTGGGGCGATCGGCCGCCTGTGCGAGGCGTTGGCCTATTTCTCGACGGGCTTCCTGAAAGCCAAGGTCCTCGCCGTATCAGCCGCCGACCGTGTCAGCGCGCTTCGGACGCCGGACCAGATAGCGGACGAGATCGTTCGCCGTTGCAGCACCCTCCAAGCCCGACGCAGAGCCGCGAACCAGCCGACAAGCTGGGCTGATCTCAGGCCGGTGATTCTGGCCGTGGTGGAGGGGAAGTGAGTCGGCCGCTCGCTATCGATCTCTTCACGGGGATTCACGGTTGGGCCGAAGGCTGCATCGCCGAGGGCTTTCACGTCATCGGCTTCGACATCGAAGATATGTCGGCCACACTCGGATTACCGAAGCCAGATCATTTCTCACTCGTACTTCAGGACGTGCTCACGCTGCATGGATCGCAGTTCAAAGATGCATCGCTGATTTGCGCATCACCCCCATGCCAAGCCTACAGTTACATGGCGATGCCTTGGTCGTTGGCGAAGGCGAAGGCGAAGGCTATTCGAGCCGATGAGACGGGGGCCGAACTTGAACGACTGAACCGCCTCTTCGAAGCCTGTTTCCGTATCCAACGTGAGGCTTCGGAGGCAGCTGGTCGGCATATCCCGATGATCGTCGAGAATGTGAAAGGTGCCCAGCCGTGGGTAGGGCGTGCCCGCTGGGCGTTCGGATCCTATTTCCTGTGGGGTGACGTGCCGGCACTCATGCCTATCCAGCGATACCACCAGCGCCAGAAGGTGAAAGCCGGCGAACAATGGAACATCAACCGTTCCAACTTCACCGGCACGAGGGGATGGGATGAGGGCCTAAAGAACCCTGGTTTCAGATTTGACGGCTCTGGTCGATCTTTTCAGACTGCATCGGTTGAGGCCCATGTTGCGGAAGGCCGCAAGAATGGCGGCGGTTCGTGGTTCAATATCGGATCTCCCGGCCAAAAAGAAACCAACCAAAATCCAGTTCACGGCTTAGTCGCTGCCCGGGCTGATCGCCACCAAGAGGAAGGCATAAAGCAGGGTGGAACCTGGTTCCACGACGCGACTTCGGCCAGTCGCACCTCATCTTCCAAATCGCCAGCCCGCAAAGCCGCTAGCGCCAAGATCGCCAAAATCCCGCTGCCGCTAGCTCGGCATATTGCTGCGGTCTATCGGCCATGACCGTCCGCCGAGCCATGACCCCCGCACGAATGGAGCGCATCTGGAGCGCGCGAGGCGGCCTGTGCGGCAACTGCGGCGAGCCGGTTCCCATGCGCGGGGCTGACGTCGTGTACGATCATCGTTTCGTTTTGTGGATCACGGGCGACGACAGCGACGACGCAATCTGGCCGCTCCATAAGGCGTGCGATCAGGTCAAGACGCCGAAGGACCTAAAGGTGATCGGCCACATTCGCCGGATCATCAAGAAATCGAACCCGGAGACCAGGCCGAAGCCCAAGATGCGCGGCGGACGCTCGTTCCCGAAGGTGAAGACCATGTGGCCGAAGAGGAAGTTCGGGCGATGACGCCGTTTCCTGAGGGGAAATTCGGCACGATCCTTGCGGACCCGGCGTGGCGTTTCGAGACGTGGTCGGCGAGCGGACGTGACCGTTGCCCAGATGGGCCGGTGACGCGCAACCAGCAACGGCAGAACCGGCCCGAGCGCCACTACGCGACCATGACGCTGGACGAGATCAAGGCGCTCCCGATCGCTGATCTTGCGGCGCCCGACTGCGTCCTCTGCATGTGGGCGGTAGATCCGATGATCCCTCAAGCGCTGGAGGTCGGCGCGGCATGGGGCTTCAAGTTCAAGACGCCGGCCTTCTATTGGATCAAGACGCGCCGGAAGGGGTCGACGCGCCACCTCCTGCACAACGAGCCGGACCACAAGCTCTTCCCGATGGGTACGGGCTACTGGACGCGGGCCAACCCCGAACTGTGCCTGCTGTTCACGCGCGGCAAACCGAAGCGTCGCTCTGCAGGCGTGAGGAAGCTGATCATCGCGCCGCGGCGTGAGCACAGCCAGAAGCCCGACGAGCAATATGTGCGCTTGGAGAAGTTGTGCGACGGGCCGCGGTTGGAGCTATTCAGCCGCCAAGCCAGAGCTGGCTGGACCAGTTGGGGCGACCAAGTTGGAAGCCGTGACGGCCCTCTCTTCGCCCCATCGGCCCCCGCGTCCAACGCCAGCTCGACGCAGGGGCCTGGTGGGATCGCGCCGGAGATTGCGAGCGCGCCACGTTCGGACACGGTATCATGAGCCCAGCGATCGACGCTAGCCTTGACGGATGAACGAACTGAGATGAGAGTGTCGGGCGGCGGTGGAGTTTGCGCTCCAGCCGCCTGACGGACTGATGAGGAGTCCTACCCGTGGCTGATAAGCTAATCCAGGATCGTGATCGTTTCAAGACGGTTGACGTCTTCGAACGCCCCTTCTGCGCATATCTAGGGGGTACGTGCGACGGAAGGCACTGCCCATCGTGCCAGGAAGACGACGATCAGGGCGATTACGGCGAGTTCGACGGGTACGAAGATGAGTACCCGAGGTGAGCGAGAAGCCTTGGTTTAAGTTCTTTGGCGGCGACTGGCGCTCAGACAGCGCGCTCCGCATGTGCTCCCCCTCCTCTCGGCTGCTTTGGCTTGAAATCATTTGCCTGATGGCGGAGGCCGAACCATGCGGCCATCTGCTTATCAAGGGGCGAACACCGACCGATCACCAACTCGCTGTTCAGGTGGCGCTGGCCACTGACGAGGTAATCGATGGCCTCGCTGAATTGGAGGAAAACGGCGTCTTCAGCCGCACCTCCGCTGGAGTTATCTACTCGCGGAAGATGGTTCGAGACGCGCGGAAAAGCAAAGAACAGCGCGATCGGGCCAATATAAGGTGGGAAGCTGAAAAGGCACAACAATCTGAGATCGGCAATGCCACCGCACGTGCCGCCGGTAATGCCGGATCGATGCCCCAGATACCAGAACCAGAGTTAGAACCAGAAGAAGAATCCTCAGGGGCTAACGCCCCTTCGGCGCGCGAGGAACGAAATTCGATCGACGATGGTCTGATTGAGTTATTTCCGGTGCAGACGATTACGAAGCCACCGAAGAAACCCAAGTCCGCCGCTTGTCGATTACCGGAGGACTGGCAGCCCACTTCCGACGACTGCGGCTTCGCTATTGGCGAGGGCCTAGACCCACAGGAGATTCGACGTGTCACCGATGAATTCCACGACTACTGGCGAGCCCGAGTCAAAGACGCCACCAAGCTCGACTGGTCTGCAACTTGGAAAAACCAGGTCCGACGTGTCGTTAATCGACGACGAGAGCTTGAGGCGATGGCTGCTATCCGTGGGCGATCCGGCCAAGGTCGACCAAATGATTCGGACTGGGCTTCAATCGCAGCTCGGCGTCGAGGCTACACCTAGGACGGAAAGCCGGTTCCCGAAGGATGGGGGCTTCTACGTCGTGACGGTCGGATGCGACCTGACCGTGGCGGACGAAGCGAACTTGCCGGCGGCCATCGCGAAGCTGGAAGCCGCCATGACCGCGCCGACAAAGCAGCAGGCCGAGGACTGGTTGATCCTGCTGAAGGCGGCGACGGCTGGCGGTCGGAAGTCCGAGGCCGAATCAGCGATTGGCCTTGATCTGTTCTCTGGGGTGCTCAGCCGATACCCGGCAGACGTGGCGCGGAAAACCTGCGAAATTCTGGGTACTCAGGCGCGGGACAGCACCGCCTGGTTCCCGACGCTCCCGGAAATTGTGGCGCTCGCCGACCGTCTGGTGTCCGGCCGCGCGGCGATGCTCGGCGCGCTCCGTAATCGCCAGCGGGTTCCGATTCCGGAGCCTCAGGCGTATGATCCGCCGAAGCCGAAGGTCCAGCCAATGTCGGTTGAGATCAAGCCCGAGCCCCGTCCCCGCGATCCTGCGGAGAAGGCTGCGATGGTCGCCAAGCTTCGCGAGATGGCCGAGAAGGAAGATGAGCGGAAGGCCGCTGATGCTTGATCTGTGGACGCCGGCCGATCCTGCGCTCGCCAGATGCACGCCTGAGCTTCGTAGATTGCTCACGACGGGCGAGGACGCGCGGCTGGCTGTGTGGCGCATCCTGCACGCGCCAGTGCTCCTGGGCGAACTACGCGAGATGGCCGAGCCGATGATCAAGGACGCCTACGTGGCGTTTCCGACCGAGATCATGGCGATCATGACGGACGCTGCGCCGAAGTACGGGCTTGCCGACCTGGCGCCCGACCAACTGGCGTCGCTGTTCGCGGTGTACGTTGAAGCCTTGGCCGACATGCCGACGCTCGCGATCCGTGCGGCGTTCGTGCGCTGGGGCAACTCCGAACTCTACCCCAAGAACCCCGGCCGCCACGCCTTCTTTCCCAAGCCGGCGGAGCTTCACAAACTGGCCGAGCCGACGCGAACGGAGCTGTTCAAGGCCGCATCCCGAGCCAAGCGAGCGCTGCAGGAATCGGAGGAGAAAGGGCCGCGGCCTGAGATGGCGCCGGAGGAACGGGCGCATGTGGCCGATCTCGTCCGTAACCTGGCACAGGAGCTTCGAGCAAAGCCCACACACGGCGTTTCCGCGTCGTCCGCTACCCCACACGCCATGGCCGAGGAAATCCGGCGTACGGCGGCTATGGTGGATAACGAAGCGGAGGCGATCTGAGGACGCCGGGGCTAGTCCTTCTTCTCGGCGGCTCGGTCAAGCCGCTCGATCTCGGCGACGATCAGAGCGCCGGCCTTGACGAGTTCGCGCCGCCTTGTATCTGGCTTCCACCAGTCGTTAGTCCATGGCCAAATCCAGCGCGCTATGCCCACGCCGACCGATTCGGCAATGCGGCCCCCAACGGCGTAACAGGCCGCCGCGCGCGCCAGCTCACCAGCGTTGTGATCGTCATCATGCTCAGGCGTCCAGCCTTCGCTATCGATCTGGCGCCGACGTTCGGCATAGATGTCCTCGATCACACTCTGGCTCTTGGCGAATGCCTCCATGTCGCGGATTTCTCTCATGGCGGAACTAGTCCTTCTGTAAGGCGACGCCAGCGTAGTAGCGCCATTCTTCGTGCCACTTGTGAATGGGAATCCCCACCTCAGGTTCACCCTGCTCCGGGCTATCGATCGAACCTGCATCGATGGCTTCGACCATCTGCTCCACGAGGTTTCGCATGGACGAGTACGCCTCGCACGGGTCACCACCATCGGGCATCATGCAGCCGGGGAGGGGCATCGGGGCGTTTTCCTACTTGATTGTGAGCAGCGTCTGGGCTGCGTGATCAAATGCCGATTGGACGGTTCGGCCGCTGGGAACGAAGTCGCCATCCAGCACGCCACCAAGAGCGGTCTTGGCCTCCTCCAGTGCCGCGCGAAGCGTGCGGCGATCCGCCCGAAACTGATCGAGCGAGCGCTCAAGACCTTCATAGGAAGGCTTCGACAGGTTGCTCACGGGGCTAGTCCTTCTGCTCGGCGATGGCCTGGCGGCCTGTGTCGGTAATCTCAGATTCGATGACCCCAAGGCCGTGGCTGCGCCGCAGATAGCCTTTGCGCACTAGGGCCGACCAGACGTCGATGCGGCCAAAGGCCATGGCAGTCAGACCCATGCCCACATACTTCGCCAGCATCGTTCGTTGAGGGGCCGTGAGCTTCGCGGGGGCCATCGGGGCTAGTCCTTCTTTTCAAGCGCAGTATGCCGGGCGATGAATATCGAGCCATGGTCCCGGTAGTTGGCGATCATCGGCGCACCCGTGAAGGACCAAAGCACCAGAAGCACCAGTGCATCGATCAGGAGCAGGCCGGCAATCTTGATCAGGTCGTCGGACAGAGGTCTCATCCGGGCTAGTCCTTCTGATCAGACGGTTGATCTGACCCCTACATAAGCCCCCGCTTGCGCCCCGTCAATTATTATCGTATCCATATCCTTATGACGGACAAACCCGACGACATCCGGTCTTACTGCAACCCCTGGCCGCCCCGCTTCAGCGAGGGCGCTCAGCGGGAGAAGCTGACCGGCGAGGTCTACGTCGAGAACAAGTCCGGCAAGATGATTGCCGCTCTGGTCGCATCCCTGCGGCCCGGCAGCGTTGTCGAGGTGGTGCATCTGGGTCTGCTCGCGCCGATCAAGGCGACGACGCAGCAGAAGCGCAAGGCGCTCGGCGAGCGGGTCAAGGCGATCCTCGACAAGGGCGGCGTGATCCGCGAGGTGGCGACCGGCCGCGAGGCCAGATGCCAGGGCGACCTTCCTACCATGTTGATGGACGCGGCCGAGTTCATCTCCCGCTCGGGGCGCATGGACGCCAAGCGACCCAGGGCCGGCAAGCCGCCGATTGAGCTGACGCCCGAACATCGCGAGATCGCCTTGGGCCTCTGGCGCAGCCGCCTCTACAGCAGCAGCGAAGCACGCCGGGACGCCATCGCCGAGCGCATCGGCCGGCGGCTCGGGCACGGCTGGTGCTATCTTCACTTCGGGCCGCCGAGCGGTCCAGCAGATCAAACTTAGGAGCCGGGCCAGTGCGGGTCCCTGACTATAAGAACAGCGAAGTCGGTCCCCAACGTCGTCGTGCGTCGAATGGTCGAGCCCTGCACTGTTGCTGCATCTGCGGTCTGCTGGATGTGTGGACGAGCAATTGGACGACTTATTGTAGCTTCAAAGATATGGACGATGGCGCAGCGATCCCGAAATTCTGCTCCGAAGAATGCCGCGCCAAGGGCGGCCCGATGGCTCGGAGCGTGACGAAGGAGATGAAGGATCTGGCCCGAGATGCTGAGTTCCGGCCGCCGACCATCGCCTACCGTGAAGCGACCGACGTTGAGAAGTACCGAGCCGCACAATCGGAGCAGCGGCGGCATCGTTCAAATTCACCGAGATCAGACTAGGAGCCGCCAATGTTCACGGTAGCAAAGCCCAACGGCCAGACGCGCAGCTTCCCGACGATGCGGGAGGCGCAAAAACATGCTCTCCGCGTCATTCACTGCTGGCCGAATCGGGACGTTCTCATCCGCGATGCGGACGGCACCGTCTCTGACATCTACATGTACAAAAGGTCATAGGAGCGAAAACCATGTCGAACCACGGACCAAATCCATTCGATGACGACGCTGGAGACGAGTTCAAGCGCACCGTCGAGCGCCGCGATCTCATGCGCAGCCTGTTGAACACGACGGGCTTTCGAGGCGCGGTCGGCGACTATCCAGAAGGCCAACTCACCAAGCAGGACGAAGGCTCGATCCAATTCGCCATCGGCGAGAAGGACGGCAAGGTCGTCATCGACTTCGGCACGCCCGTCCACTGGCTCGGGATGACGCCGCAGCAAGCCGCCGACTTCGCCTCGTCCGTCCTGAAGCGCGCCCGCGAGGTCGCACGGAAGAGCGGCGAGACGGTCGGATTTGTCATCAGCTAGCCAGAAGAACTAGGAGCTGATCATGAGCATATCCGGCTGGTTATACGTTGGCGATGATGGGATCGAGTGGTCCCAAAGTCACCCCGTCCGCAGCGGCGAAATGCCCGATGCAAGGCTGATCCGGCGCGCCACGAACGATGAACTACTGAAGGCCCTGAAGGATGCGTGGGAGGCGCTTCGCGAAGCGATTGATAGCGAGGCCAACTATGCGCGGCGGTGGCGTGAGGCCGAGGCGGCTCTTGCCGCCCTTCAGAACCAGAAATTATAGGAGCGACCGGCCGTGACCACGCTTGAGCCAGAGCCTCGTCGCTGCTGCCGAAATTGCGAATATTGGGACTGCGGCGGAAGGACTTTTCGGGAGGCGGCGGAAACTGGCGACTGCCTCTGCACGATGGGCGACCGCTTCAATCCTGAAGCCGATCATATCTGTCTCGCATGGACGCCAGACAGCGCGGAGTAGGAGAGAAAACGATGACCAAGACCGAATTTGACTGTGCAATCGAGAGTGCTGCGGCCGAAGAATATCGCCCCGGTGTCAGTGCCGGCGCAGCGGCCCGGCAACTCTGCCGAACCCTCGGCTGCATGGGCTACGCGCCCGAACTGAAGCGCATGATCGAGGATGTCCTCGCCGATGCCAATCGCGCGTCTCACGACCGGCACATGATCATTGAAGCGTTCCGAGCCGTCGATCCGGAAGCGGCTCGCGCAGCGGCGCACGCAAGCTTCGTGCGAACCAACGAACCTCCATCCTCAATGGTCGAGAAGAACTAGGAGCGACCGTGGCCAAGGATCATACAGGCTTCGCCGATTCGTGGTGGACTTACACCTTTGCCGAGAGCAGATTCGAAGAGGACTTGTGCGAGGTTCTGGGCGGAGACTTCGACCGCCTTGGCACGGATCACTACGACGCGAGCTTGGAAATCTACAAGGTCGATGACCACGTCAGGCTGTCCGAAGCGGCTCAGCGTCTAATCTACGATGCCGGCTTCGGAAAGGTCTACGTCAACCACAAGGACGGCTGGCAGACCCATTATAGCTGGCCTGGGCGAGACCCATTTGCGCCGGTTAAGGGCTGGCGCCGGCGCTGGGTTGCCGACCCTGCCGCCAAGACCACGAACGTGATCGGAAAAGAACTTTCGGCGGAAAACGCCGGGTACTACGAAATAAGCGCGTGGCCTACATCATGGGGCGAAAAGCGGCGGGACTGGCTCACCACGGGATACATGCGGATCGTTCCTGATCCGCTGGAAAATTAGGAGCGAAAACCATGTCGAACCACGGACCAAATCCATTCGATGACGACGCTGGAGACGAGTTCAAGCGCACCGTCGAGCGCCGCGATCTCATGCGCAGCCTGTTGAACACGACGGGCTTTCGAGGCGCGGTCGGCGACTATCCAGAAGGCCAACTCACCAAGCAGGACGAAGGCTCGATCCAATTCGCCATCGGCGAGAAGGACGGCAAGGTCGTCATCGACTTCGGCACGCCCGTCCACTGGCTCGGGATGACGCCGCAGCAAGCCGCCGACTTCGCCTCGTCCGTCCTGAAGCGCGCCCGCGAGGTCGCACGGAAGAGCGGCGAGACGGTCGGATTTGTCATCAGCTAGCCAGAAGAACTAGGAGC
>Ga0265338_10000593_pt1 | contig 63891 bp, 53 predicted proteins | sample 42126metaG_FD_193579 | JGI IMG/M metagenome (GOLD analysis project Ga0265338, IMG submission 193579) | Rhizosphere microbial communities from Carex aquatilis grown in University of Washington, Seatle, WA, United States - 4-21-26 metaG | ecosystem: Host-associated > Plants > Roots > Rhizosphere...
TCACGGCGTGCGCAAGCCCGGTTCGATTGGATTGCCGATTCCAAACGTTGAACTTAGCGCGCAGGACGATGCGGGAAAGATCCTCGGAGTGGGGGAGATTGGCGAACTTTGTGTGCGCGGCGGCAATGTGATGCTCGGCTATTGGAATCATCCGGAGGAAACCGCCAAGGCCATCCGCGACGGCTGGCTGCTGACCGGCGACATCGGATATCGCGATGCCGACGGCTATTTCTACATTACCGACCGCAAGAAGGACATGCTGCTGGTCAATGGCACCAATGTTTATCCGCGCGAAATCGAGGATGTCATTTACCAGTTTCCCGGCGTGAAAGAGGCGGCGGTCATTGGCGTTCCGGATGCGCGCAAGGGTGAACACCCGGTGGCATTTGTTGCAGCGATGGAAGGCCAAACCTTGGACGCATCAGCACTCCTGCAATTTGTTCGCGACAAACTGGCCGACTTCAAAGTGCCCAAAAAGGTGGTTTTTATGCCGGCTTTGCCCCGCAATGCCACCGGCAAAATCCTTAAAACCGCTCTCCGGCAACGGCCATAGGTTTGAGACCTTCCAGAACGCCAAGCAATTGATTTTCAATGAGTTAAGGCTAATCCCTTTACCAGTTGACGCGGCCAGACCGTCACCGGTAAGCTATTAGACCGTTCAGCGCATGATGCGGATGACGGAAATACATTTATGGCCGAAGGATATTGCGTCAAATGCAAAGCCAAGAAGGAAATCGCCAATGGCGTTGAAGAGACGATGAAGAACGGGCGCAAGGCGATCAAGGGCAAATGCCCGACTTGCGGCACGGTGATGTTCAAGATCTTGGGTGGCAAAGCCGCCGCCAGCGTGACGCCGGCCAACCCGCCGACTCCAAATTAATTATGCCGCAACAACTCGCCTATGTCATCATCACGCCCTATTCGCTTTACAAGTCGCGCACCGGGGGAATTCTTACCCGGTTGATTTCCCGGACGGGCCTGGATTTGGCGGCGATGCGCATGCTCGCGCCCAGCCCCGAGTTGGTAAGGGAATACGCCGAGACCATTGTTTCCGCCAATGACCCCCAGGACCGGAAGATTCAGGAACTGCTTCGCCAGTACGTTGTCCAAAACTTCTCGCCGGATGCGAAGACCGGGCGCCGCCGCCGGGTCATGGCGCTTTTGTTCCGGGGCGAAGACGCAGTAAAGAAAGTCCGCGCCGTCGTCGGCAACCTCAGTCCGGAACGCCGCGTGGGCGAAACCATCCGGGACACCTACGGCGACCTGATCTCGGATGACAACGGGCAGCTCCGTTACTTTGAACCGGCGGTGCTCGCTGCGCCCAATGTCGAGGAGGCTGATGCAAAGCTCAAATTGTGGGCGCGCCATTCGGACAAGGACGGCGGGGTGCTGGAAAACGTCATCAACTATCAGCCCGGCGATACGGGCGAGCGGACGCTCGTGATCATCAAGCCGGACAATTTCCGTTTCCCGACCGGCCGCCCCGGCAACGTCATTGACTTCTTTTCGCGCGCCGGCCTGTTCATCGTCGGCATCAAGGTGCATCGCATGAGCGTGGCGCAGGCGATGGAATTTTACGGGCCGGTCCGCGAAGTTCTCCGCACCAAGCTCAAGGACGTGGTCGGGTCCAAGGCCAGGGCCGCCCTGGAAAAGGAATTTGGCTTCAAGATTCCCGCCGCCGAGGAAAAACAGCTCGGGGAAATCCTCTGTCCAAGCTTTGGCGACAATCAATTCGAGAATATCATCCGTTTCATGTCCGGCCATGCGCCCTCGGAATTGCCGAAGGAATCCTGGACCCAGCCCGGTACGGAGAAGAGCGTGGCGCTTGTCTATGAAGGCATGAACGCCGTTGCCAAAATCCGTGATGTGCTCGGCCCGACCGATCCGTCCAAGGCGCCGCCCGGCTCCATCCGGCGCGAATTTGGTTCGAACATCATGGTCAATGCCGCCCACGCCAGCGATTCGGCGGACAACGCCCGGCGCGAAATGGGCATCGTCAACGTTGGCGAAAACAATTTCCGCCAGATCATCGAAGAACATTACGGAAAGGTCTGAGGTCGGACGCGTCACTCCGTGCTCGCCGTTATTTGTCTGTCATTGCGGCGGGCAGAGGACTGCCACCCCTGCCACGAATCTCAAGCCCACACCATGCGTGGGTTTTTTAGTTTTTCCAGCAGTTGTGCATCCGCAGCCGGAAATTCATAATCATCCAATTCTGACTGCTTGGCCCATTGGACCGCTTCGCAACCCAGCGGCTGGGGTTCGCCGTCCAGCAACCGGCAGACGTAGAACTTCAGGTGAACGGTCTTTTCCGGATAGGCATGGGTGACGGATTCAAAAAGGGCGCCGACGGAGATGGCCACCCCAAGTTCCTCGCGGATTTCGCGGACCAGACATTGCTCGAAGGTTTCGCCCGGCTCACGCTTGCCCCCGGGAAATTCCCAGAGCCCGCCCAGATGAGCCCTGGCGTAACGCTGTGTGACCAGCAATTTGCCATCACGGAAGATCAGGGCGGCGGAAACTTCGATTACCTTGGCTGCCATGTCATAATCTTTCTCCTAATCGTAATCTTAATCGTTCGTGTTTTGATTAAGATTGAGAGTAGGATTAGGATTAATAGAACTATCTGCCGATGCTTTTGTAAATCCAGCCGAGCTTTTCCATTTCGGCCGGGTCGAAAAGATTGCGCCCGTCAAACATGATGGGATGGGTCAGCCCCTTTTTCGCACGCTCGAGATCGAGTTTTTTGAATTCATCCCATTCCGTCGCCACGACGAGTGCGTCGCAGCCTTCGGCCACCGCGTTCATGTCATCCACATAGGTCACGTCCGGCAACAAAGGTCTCGTCTTGTCCATTGCCTTTGGATCATGCACCCGCAGTGTCGCGCCATCCTTGATCAGCCGCTGGCACAACTCAATCGCCGGCGAGGAGCGCACGTCGTCCGTGTTCTGCTTGAAGGCCAGGCCGAGCACGCCGATTTTTTTATCCTTCAAAACCCAGAGCGTATCGGTGATTTTTTTGACAAACCGGTCCATCTGGTCGGCGTTGATGCGCTGGACCTCCTTGAGCAGCTTGAATTCGTAACCCACCTGCTCGGAAATTTTGATGAATGCGCTCAGGTCCTTCGGAAAACAACTGCCGCCAAAGCCGATGCCGGCATTGAGGAAACGGCGGCCAATGCGCTCGTCCAGACCGATGCCTTGGGCGACTTCCTGCACATTCGCACCCGCCGCCTCGCAAACGGTTGCGATGGCGTTGATATAGGAAATTTTCAGCGCCAGAAAGGAATTGGCGGCGTGTTTGATGAGTTCGGCGGAATTGATGTCAGTGACGATGATGGGTGCATTGAACGGCGCATAAACCTCCTTCATCGCGGCGATGGCGCGTTCCGAACGGACGCCGATGACCACGCGGTCGGGCTTCATCAGGTCACCGACGGCGAAACCTTCGCGCAGGAACTCGGGATTGCTGACCACGTCGAAATCCACCTTGGCCGGGCAATAACGCTTGATTGTTTCCGTGACCTTTTCGCCGGTCCTCACCGGCACGGTGCTTTTGTCCACGACAATCTTGTATTCCGTCATGGCCGCGGCAATGTCGCGGGCCACGTGTTCAATGAAGCTTGAATCCACCGAGCCGTCCGGTTGCGGCGGTGTCGGCACGGCAATGAAAATCACGTCGGATTTCTGGACGCCCTCGGCGGTGCTGCTGGTGAACACCAGCCGTCCGGATGCCACATTTTTCTTTACGAGTTCCTCGAGCCCGGGTTCATAAATCGGAATGCCGCCGGACTGGAGCAGTTTGACCTTGGCCGCGTCGTTGTCCACGCATACGACTTGATGGCCGACTTCGGCAAAACACGTGCCCGTGACCAGGCCGACATAGCCCGTCCCGATGATGGTAAGCTTCATGGCTCAGTTCAGCTTGAACGGAACCGTAGGTGTGGTTGCCGGCGCCGGTGTGGTTGCCGGCGCAGTTGATTGCGTTTTCATTTTCAATTCCATGGCACGCAATCCGGCTTCCGAGCCTAGCGAACCATTGGGATTGTTTTGCGCAATGTCCTGGTAAAGTCCCGCTGCCTCGGCCAGCTTGCCCTGACGTTCATCAATTTGGGCGAGGGCGAACCGGGCGGATGTCACCGCAACCACGTCGGAATATTTTTTGATGATCTGCTGATAAGACATGGCGGCCATATCGGCGTTGCCCAGGGCGTCCAGACAGGTTCCCACACCGAGCGCGGCCTGCGCGGCAAGCATGCTGTCCGGGTGGGCATCAATGAATTTTTGAAATTGGCTCTGTGCATCGGCGTACCTGCCCATGGCAAACATCATCGCGGCGCCCTGCAACAAGGCCCGTTGTCCGGCGCCCGTGCTCGGATACTGGGTGGCCAGATGCAAGTAAAGGTCGGCCTGCTGGCTGGCAGGAACATTGCGGCTGGTGGACAAAATAAGCTGGGTCAGCGCGGTGCCTGCCGTGACCTCGTTTTGGCCCTGCTGCCAGGAATAGAACGAAACCGCCAGGATGGCGACGACAACAACGCCGCCGCCCCAGGCAATTCGGATCCAGTTGGCTTCAATCTTGGGCCACAGTTTAAAAAGATAATTTACCGGTGCTTCTTGTAGTTCCATAATGAACGCACAGTTTTTCGTTCGAACCCAAAAAACACAAGCTTGAAATCAATGGTTTTTGAGAAATCCCGACCAGCCAGAAGCGTCGTTGAATAATTGGACGGCAGGCGCTGGAGGAGAAGAACATTCCATCACCTGCCATCCGTTGGCCGGTCAGTGGCCGGCCAGATTGGGAATTATTAAGTGTCGAAAGTTGGGAGTGCTTAACCCTCAACTCTCAACCAATCACTCTCAACTATTTTGTCAAGTTGCCATATGGGAGACGGTATCGCTCCAATCACTGTAACCGGTGGCGCCGCCGACCGCACGGGCTTGCACCGTATATGTGGTGCCCGGCGCGAGGTTTGGCAGCATGACCCGCCGCGCCTGGGTGGAATCCACCGTTGGCAGCCAGGTATTGCCGTTGCCTGTGGCGCTCGCACGCACTTGATACGCGCGGGCGTTGTCCACGGGCTGGAGGCGCACCGTCAATTGTGTCGTCACATCATTGTTGATGGCCACAATGGTCGGAATGTCCAATTGCCCTTGCGCCCGGTTCGTGCTGGCAGCCTCGTAACCGGAGGACAGCAGCAGCGGCAGGTCATGGCTGGCAATGCTCTGGACATACAAGGCGTTCTTCCGCAAGGCATCAATCAATTCCTCGCGGGCCTCGTTTTTGGCGGCGGTGGCTTGTTTTCCGCCTTGCGCCGACGCCGCCATGGCTTCGGAAAAGGTGGTTTGCAGGTTCCCAACATCACCGATCTTGACCGGAAGCGAAGGGAACTTCGTGTTGCCAGTCAGGCAGGGGATGACGTTGAGGGTGAATTCGTCCAGGTCTGAATCAGACAACCGTAAAGGGGTCAGTCCCGCATATTGATGAATTTCTGGATTGACAGGTTTCAATGCGGAGAGATGCTTTTGCGCATGGCCCGGAAGTTGAGGTTGGAATACCCCGGAGCGATTTATCACGTGCTAAATCGCGGTGACCGCCGTGAACCCATATTCCAGGATGACCCGGACCGCACGCGATTTCTGGAAACGCTCGGGGAGGCTTGCGCGAAGGCGGATTGGCAGGTGCATGCGTATTGTTTGATGACCAATCACTTTCATCTGGTCATGGAAACGCCGCAAGGCAATCTGGTCGCGGGCATGAAATGGTTTCTGGGTACCTACACGTCGCGGTTTAACCGCCGGCATAAGCTGTTCGGGCATTTGTTCAGCGGGCGGTATAAATCCTTGATCGTGGATGGCAGTGGCAACGGGTATTTGAAGACGGTGTGTGATTATGTGCATTTGAATCCGGTGCGGGCGAAGTTGCTGAAACCCGAACAACCGCTGCGGGCCTACCGGTGGAGCAGTCATGGGGCATACCTCCAGGGTCCCGGCCGCCGGCCAAGCTGGCTGCGGGTGGACCGTTTGCTGGGGGAAATGAGGATTCCGAGGGACAGCCCGACAGGGCGAAAACAGTTTGAACGGATGATGGAAGAGCGGCGGCAGTCGGAGGACCCGGAACAATTTAAAGGGTTGCGCCGGGGCTGGTGCTTTGGCGAGGAAGCCTTCCGTGCCGAACTGCTGGAACAGATGAGCGGGCAAATTGGGGTACAGCATGGCGGCAGTGAGCGGCAGGAGACGGCCATGGCGAAGGCTGAACGCTTGTTGGCCGAGGAACTACGGCAACGGGGATGGAATGAGGAAGAATTGATGCGGCGACGAAAAGCGGACCGGGAGAAGCTGGACATTGCCCAGCGTCTGCGGGCGGAAACCACAATGACGTGGGGCTGGATCGCAAGTCAGTTACAAATGGGGACGGCGGGCTACGCCGCTAACTCGCTGCGGCCATGATGCCGATGGAAAATAATGCAATATGCGGGACTGACCCCTTTACGATCGACGCTATCAACCGTTTTACGACTCCCGATTGTTCCCAGTGGGTGAATAAAGAAGTTGGCTACGCTCCGATTTCTAGCCAGTTTGTTTCCTACATCCCTCTCATAAAAGAAGGCCCTGGCTATCTAGACACTAGCAATGGATCTGCGAACGTTCAGAGAATATATGCTATTGGATTCCAAGGTCCGGGGTTGATTGATGGTTTGAATTACACGGAAAGCATCAGCAATGCTCCTGGGACTTGGAACTCTGCAACTCACAACTGTGTTCATGAAGTTATTAAAGCGGCTGGGGCTGCTGGAGTCCAATTGCCAAGTAATGATACAACCCCAGAAGGTTTTGGCTTCCATTTACCCCCTAATAATCCATAAATAACATGAAACTAAGAAGTATTACTATTGGTTTAGTCCTGTTCATTCTTGTTGGGAAGCTTTCTGGCCAAACGCATCAAGCGGAGCGGCTATTTGTCCCATACATAGATGTGGAGAGCCAGAGCAACGTCGACGTAACAGTCTCTGGTGCGGAACAAGCGTGTCAGCAAGAATACACAAATACGCTTTCAAATACCAACCTGTTCTCGTCCAGGGAACAGAATTTGATTCGAGAGATTTTCGCAAAATATAAAAACGTGACGACCAATTCAGGACCATCCGGCACTGTGTGCGCCAGTCATTATCTAACCAATTACCTTGTCCATGCAGGAGAAAGAACTGTAAGAGTTGAGAATTGGATAGCTAACTTTCAATATACTAATTTTAACGCGCAAGAACAGATAATCTTAGGCGGAGGGGGGTTATCGGCCAAGTTTCGAACGAAGTCTGACGGCGGATACAATATGTATTTCATTCGCACTGGAAATGGAACCATGTTGCGATTTTCGGAGGTGAAAAATGGTTTGATTAATGGAGTGCTCGTTGCATTCGAGGATTTGCATCCGCAGGGCACAAATTGGAATTTTAGGAATGCTGATTTTACTGATAGCTGCTTAACGGAATACCGGCAATACACTAATGGAATGGTGTTTGGCAAGTTTCTCATGTGGAATTCACGGAACAATCTCATTTTAGAAGCCAATTTCAAAGAGCCTTATGATTTTGAAAAGCATCGAATTGATTTGCAGATGATTCAGCAGCATTCGCAATAAAGCAACTGTCTTAAGTGGCAAGGGAAAAGTCGGGATTTTTTAAGAGGCGGTTGGCGAGGATGATAAGTTTGCGCATGAGGACGGTGAGGGCGAGTTTTTTGGCTTTGCCGTTGGCGAGGAGGCGCCGGTAGAGGGATTTGAGAACTGGGTTGTGGCGCGAGGCGACCAGGGCGGCCATGTAGAGGATCGAGCTGACCCGCGAACTCATCGGTTCAAGTCCCGAACGATCTCATCTCCGACGACTTTGTCCGGGAGGCTGGCCAGCCTCCCGGACAAACCGGCAATCGGATTCTCGCCAACTCACCGGTCAAGTCCAAGATACAAGTCCCGCATAATGATGAATTTCCGGGTTGACAGGTGTTGCGGTGGAGAGATGATTTTGGGCATGGCCCGGAAGTTGAGGTTGGAATATCCCGGCGCGATTTATCACGTGCTAAATCGCGGTGACCGCCGTGAACCCATATTCCAGGATGACCGGGACCGGACACGATTTCTGGAAACGCTCGGGGAGGCGTGTGCGAAGGCGGATTGGCAGGTGCATGCGTATTGTTTGATGCTGAATCATTTTCATCTGGTGGTGGAGACGCCCGAGGCCAACCTGGTGGCGGAGCAAGAAACTGGAGGCACACCGGCTAAAACCCCCGCAGATCGGTGCTGGAACGTTTGGGCAGGCCGGGCGCGGGGGTGCGCTTGAGCACCAGGTATTCAATGCCGTTCTTCGCACAATATTCGCGCTTGCCGCCCTTGTCGCCATCTTCGTTCACCGCGTAGATGTCCGGTTTCAGGCGCTGGATTTCCGGATCGGCATCCAGCCAGCCGTCGCCGCTGGAAATCAGCGCCTGCTTGACGAATTTGATCGAGCCGACCACGTAACGGCGTTCGGCTTCCGGCAAAAGCGGATGGCCTTCGCCCTTGAGCAGCCGGATGTTCGCGTCATGGCCGACGACCACATAAAGGTCGCCATACTGCGCGACTTCCTCGCAAAACCGCACATGGCCGGAGTGAAACCAGTCGTAGGAGCCGGTGGCCACCACTTTCTTCCGGCCGGGGACCGCGGGCAACGGCGCCGGTTCTGTAAAACCTTTCAAGTCGTCCGCCCGGAAGACGTGATAGGCCATTTTGTTTCCGGCGGCAAATTTTTCGCGCGCGGAATTGGCCGTCGTTTCGACGTCCGCCCAGATGTCGGCCCGCAGGTTTTTTGGCAACGCATCAAGGCTGGCCAAGTCGTCGGTTGCAACCACCCGGCTGACGTAACGCACGGCGTTCAAAAAATACAGCCGCTCGGTCAATGGAAATTTCGGCGCCTTGCCGGTGAGTTTTTGCAGCGTTGCATCCGGCCAGAGCAGCACGGTCAATTCGCCCAGTTTTGCGGCCTCTTCGAGCAGACGCAAATCGCGTGACTTGATGTCGTCAAACCCCCCGGAAACCACGACCTGTGTTGGCGTGCTCATCTTTTCAGGACCGGATTTTCAGCGCGAAGGCAATCTTGCCGGGTGGCTGTTTGGGCAGAGTGACATGCAAACCGTCTTCGTCGCGGGTGAACTTCAATTTGCTGGAGACGCCCAGCATCCGCACGCTGCCAATTTTGCCGGACCAGTGGGATGAATTGCTGCCGAGCGATTTGATGGTGACTTTGCCATCAGCGGGAAACTCGAGGACGATGGTGTAAAGTGTTTTGCCATCCTTGGATTGTGTGAACCGGATGTCTTCCGCGGTGAACGGCTTTTTCTGCACGTCCGTCTGGCCGCCGAACGGGCCCTTTTCGGCGGCCACCGTCGAAGGGCCCTCGCCGTAAATCTTCCATGGCCGCGTCGCGTAGATGGCGTCGCCGTTGACCTTCAACCACGCGCCGATTTCGCTGACAATCTGGATTTCGTCCGTATCTGGCGTGCCATCGCGCTGCAGCGGAACGCTCAACATGAGGTTGCCGTTCTTGCTGACGATATCCGCGAGCATCCGCACGACGGAGGCGGCGGATTTGTATTGATGCTTGTCGAAAACAGCGCGGTTGTAATGCCATTGGCCGATGCAGGTGTCGGTCTGCCAGGGCAGGGGCAGGATGCCTTCCGCCTTGCCGCGTTCGATGTCATAGACCATCGCCTCGCGCTGGGTTTCGTTCAGCATCTTGTTGTTCATCACCGCCTCGTTCCGGCCGTGACGCTCGATGCTGGAATTGTAGAAGTGCGCGGCGAGGTTCAAGCCGACCTCGTCGGTGACGCCATGAAACGGCAGCACGCTGTCGTCGAAATAAATCATGTCCGGCTGGTAGTCATCCCAAAGCTGTTTCGTGCGCAGAAAGAATTTGGTCATGTAGGCCACGTCGGGGACGCTGCTGCCCTTGGCGGGGTCCCAATCCCAGTTCAACCTGGTGCCGGGCGCATGGTTCTGCGCATAGAGGTCCTGCGGATCGAGTCCGTCCCACCACAGACCCTTCCCATCCGCCTGGGTCAGCTTGCCGTCATAAGGCACACCGGCGAACGGTCCGTTCGAGTCCGCGCCCTGCGCCACCTCGTACCACGACCATGCGCGCGAGGAATGAACGCTTACGGCAAAGCGCAGTCCGTTTTTCCGCGCGGCCCTGGCCCAGCCCCCGATCAAATCCTGGTGCGGTCCGATGGCGACCGAATTCCATGGCTGGTATTTGGAATTGAAGTTGTCGAAGTTGTCATGATGGCTGGCCAGCGCCATGAAATATTTTGCGCCATTGTCCTTGTAAAATTTCAGCAGCTTGTCGGGATCAAAATTGGCCGCCTTCCATTCGTGGATGACATCCTTGAAACCGTTGGTGGAGGGATGACCATATTCCGCGAGATGCAATTTGTAGTCGGCATCGCCCTGCATATACATTTTGCGTGCGTACCAGTCGCCTTCTTCCGGCTCGCATTGCGGACCCCAGTGGGCCCAGATGCCGAACTTCGCATCGCGGAACCAGTCCGGAGTCTGGTAATTTGTGAGCGAACTCCAATTCGCCGTGAACGGTCCTTTGGCGATCGGCGGCAGCTTCATCAGGACGCTCGCATTGGTCTGCGCAAACGATCCGGTGAGCATCAAGCCCAGCAACAGTACGGTAAGGCTCTTCCAGTTGGCTTTCATGTTTGTTTTTGCGTGACCCGGACAGTCACCTTGAACGCACCGGGCACCGGTTCACGGGAGGCGACGAGCAGGTAGCCGCCGCCGCAGCCGGAGAACATCGCACCTGGATAATTTTTCTGGTAAACTTTCAGGATGGCCTTCAGGTCGAGTTTGATGAGCGGGTGTTTGACGACGTGGGGGAGGAGTTTTTCCCAGCAAAGCATGGTTTCGTTGAACGACGCGCCCAGCGCGCTCACATCCATCCGCCGGATGGCGTCAAAGCAATCCTTGCCCGTTCGGCCCAGCCGCAGGACCCACTTCGGGTCGAGGTGTTTTATCCCGAGGGGATTGTAACCATCCGGTCGCGGCTCAATGGGCAGCAGGTGCAGGACTTTTTCCAGCCAGCGGGCCGGCCGTGCCTGGTTCAACGTCTCGATGTGCGACGGAAACACGCCGCCATGAACATTGAAATCGTAGTCCAGCCGGTTGATGCCCGGATAAACCAGGCCGATCATGTCCTGCGAGCCGCTCGGGTCGGCCTTGCCCTTGTTCTCGGCCTCGTAAAGTTCCCGGGCCAGGTCTGCCGGCGGACGGTTGGGCAGTCTGCCTGTCCACAACCGGGTGGCAACGGCCCGCGTGCCGCTCGCACAACCGGCCCGATCCATCACGCGGAAGGTCGGTTCCAGCGCCACCACCACCATCGAGCCTGGTGGTTCCAGATTAAGCCGGGAGACGAACGGCTGGTCAATCCAGCCGCCTGCGAGCTGCAGGCGGTTGGGAATTGAGCCCAACACTTTGGCGATGAACGGGCCGGTGCTGCTTTTCATCAGCCGACCCCAACGCGCTTGCCGGCTTTGCGTCTGAAATACTGTTGCTTGATCCACGCGTAAGTTTCCGCCAGACCCTTGTCGAGGGTGGTGTTCGGCTCCCATTTCAGGACTTTTTTGATGAAGGTGTTGTCGCTGTTGCGACCGGCCACGCCGCGAGGCGCGTTTAGGTCGTAATGCCGTTTGAGTTTGGTGCCGGCGATTTTTTCCACCTTGGACAGCAGTTCGTTGATGGAAACCAATTCGCTGGAACCGAGGTTGATCGGCGTGGCGATCAGATCGTCGCAGTGGGTGATCATGTCAATGCCCTTCACACAATCGTCAATGTACATGAAGCTGCGGGTGGCCGTGCCGTCGCCCCAGATGGTGATGTCCTTTTTGCCGGTGTCGAGGGCGGCGATGACCTTGCGGCACAGGGCGGCGGGGGCCTTTTCGCGGCCGCCGTCCCAAGTGCCGTGCGGGCCATAAACATTGTGGAAGCGGGCGATGGCGGTCTTCATGCCGCGTTCGGCCCAGTATTCCTGGCAGAACATTTCGGAGACGAGTTTCTCCCAGCCGTAGCCGCGTTCAGCCATCGCTGGATAGGCATCGGATTCCTTCAACGCGCGGACTTTCGGGTCCTGCTGCAGAAGGACGTTGTAGGCGCAGGCGGACGAGGAGTAAAAGTAGCGGCGTGCGCCGGCCCGGTAGGCGGCCTCGACCATGTGGGTGTTGATGAGGATGCTGCGCAGGCATTCGACGCGAAATCGCTCGATGAATCCCATGCCGCCCATGTCCGCGGCGAGATTATAAACCTCAATGGCTCCCTCGCAGACGCGCTGGCAGTTTTTTTCCTCGCTGACGTCGAGGCAAAGCGATTCGACTCCCGGAGTTTTGAGATACCATTCGTAAATCGGTTTCTTGTCCACTGCCCGGATGCGGGTGAAGCCTTTCTTGGTGAAGTATCGGGCGAGGTTGCCGGCAATGAAGCCACCGGCGCCGGTGATGACGATCAAGTCGTCCTTTTTAAGTTGCGGATCCTTTTCTACGAGTCGTTTGGTTTCCATAATGGTTTGGTTGAAATTACACTGGACGGGTGGGGAAGGGAATGACGATAGTTTGCATACGCATGACGATTATTGACTTTTTAGCATGAAAAGCAAGCCCGCCATCGTTGCGGAGGCCGCCGCGGCCCCGGACTTTTTTTCGCCCCATGTGGTCGGGGCCCGGCGATTTTACCTGGACCTGAATCCGCCCAAAACCCGGTCGTTGACCTTGGTGTGCGGAGGTGTTGAGCGCTGCACGGCGGATTACGCCATCCACCGCATCACCTTTCCATTTCATTCGATTGAATACGTGGTGCGCGGCCGGGGCACGGTCAAATTGAAGAACCGGCTGCATCCGTTGCAGTCCGGAAGCCTTTTTTCGTACGGCCCGGGCATCCGGCACGACATTGCCAGCGACCCGGCCGACCCCTTGGTAAAATATTTTGTGGACTTCAGCGGGAGGAAGGCTGGAGCGCTGCTGCGTGCCGGTTTTCTGACGGCAGGTTCCGTTTCCTAGGTTTTTCCCGCCAACGAACTTCAGGCGGTGTTCGACGAATTGATCCGATGCGGATTGAAGGGCACGCGGTACAGCGCGCAGGCCGGCGAGAAACTGCTCGAATGTCTGGTGCTGAAAATCGCCGGTTCGCGCGTACCGCTGGAAGGACAGGAAACGCTGGCCTTCAACTCCTACCAACAGTGCCGCCAATATATTCAACAACATTTCCGGCGGCTCAAGACGCTGCAACAGATCGGCGCTGAGTGTCATCTGAACCATTCTTATCTGTGCCGTCTGTTCCGGCGGTATGACCACCAGAGTCCCTATCAATATCTGCTGCGTTTGAAAATGAACCTTGCCGCGGAATTGCTTCAACAACCTGCCATGCTGGTCAAACAAGCGGCCGAAGAAACCGGCTTTGGAGACCCGTTCCATTTTTCGCGCGCGTTCAAGGCTGTGCTCGGTCTTTCGCCGGACGCCTTCCGGCGGCTGCGATAAATCGTCGCCCGCGTCCCAACGCAGTCAGCCTCCAGCCTTGACTCTGGAAATGCAATTGCCAGACTTGTCTGCACGACCGAAATCGGGTGATTGTTGATTTTTGGTGGAGAGATGGCCGAGTGGCTGAAGGCGACGGTTTGCTAAACCGTTATACGGGTTAAACCGTATCGGGGGTTCGAATCCCCCTCTCTCCGCCATTTTCATTTTCGTGACCGAAAGTGACAATGGATGACGCACGGTGATTTCCGTCAATGTTTCCAACGGTTTTTCCTACTTTGATGGACTTCACACCGATGACCGAAGGTGACACGGCAGGACGGTCGGCGACTAAAGTTTGTGAGTCTATTTGTGAGTCGCCAATCGAAGGCAATCCGCGAACGGTTGCCGCCAAAGGCAGTTGCGCCATGTCCGTATAGGTTTTCATCGTCAGCCGCATATCGCTGTGCCGCGCCAGTTCCATCGCTTCACGCGGCGAAACGCCAGCCCGTTGCAGACGGGTGATGTAGGTCGTCCGCAACGCATGGAAGTCCACCACATGACCGCGCTCGTCCTTCAACGGAATTTCCGCCGTCTTGAAATCCTTGCGAATTTCTTTCATCGTCGGAACGCCATCGGGAAACACCAAATCTTCCGGCTTGAGTTTTCCGGCGGTTTTCAGCTTTTGCAATTCCGCCACCAGTTCAGGATGCAACGGGCGGGGCTGTTCCTTGCGATTCTTGACGAAGGCGGCGGGCAACATCCAATACGGATTAGCCGTATCCAAATGAAAGTCACCGCCATGCAAGGCGTTGATTTCACCACGCCGCAAACCCGTGTGCATGGCCAGCAGGTAAAGCAGCTTGCGCGGTGTCGCCAGCAATCGCTTGGCCTCATCGTCATTCAAAGCCCGCCGCTGGCTGCGTTGCTTGCCGCGCGTATCCACTTTGCTGATGATTTCAAACGGATTGGCCACAACGCGGTTTTGTTTGCGGAGCCAGGTGAACAAGGCCGACAAGACGGCGTGATACTCATTGATGGTTTTGGGAGCCTGTGTTTGTTCGGCGCGCCAGCGTAAGAACGCATCCGCCGTCGCGTCGCGCAGGCTCTGCCAGTGGCATTCCCGCATGAGCCGCCGCAACCGTTTGTCCACATGCCGGACGTGATCGGCGCAACGCCCTAGCGCCTTCAAATCGGCCACATAGCCGTCCACCAGCTTTACCATGGGGTTTTCAAACGTCTCGCGTTGTGCCGCCGGAGCCATTAAACCAACCGATACCCGTTCTCGGTCGCGGATGTTTTCCCGCATTTTTTGCTCGGCCACCTGACGGTCGGAAACGCCTAGGGAAATGTCTCGCGCCTTAACGTCGCCGTCCAATTTCAGCCGCGCCCGCCAAATCCGGCTGGAAACCAATTTGCCGTTGCGTTGCCGTTTGGGGCGATAAATGTAAGCAATCATATATTCTCCTTTCGATTAACTCGGTTGACTCAACTTTTGAAAATACGCTTTGACCTGACTTTCGAGCATCCCCACGGCGCGGCCAATGTGCCGCAGCGGGGGCAGCTCGCCGTTTTCCGCTCTGCGCCGAACCGTCCGCTTGCAGACACCGAATATCTTCTCCAATTCCGGGAACCGTATCAGACGGTCATTAAATTGATGCTCCGTTGGCATACGACATCATTTCTCCTCCTTCAATTTCCAAGTCTTTCCTGCTTTGTCCCATTCCACTCCCTTTCGCAGCCGTCTCCGCAAAGCAGCGGCCTTTTCAGGGGAAGCCATTGCCGCCTTCAATTCGGTCAGCAGATAAAGCATATCCTGCTGCTTGTAGTCTTCGTAAATGGTGCTTCGCTCCTTTTGATACTTCACCTTCCGGCTGCCTTTGTCCTTCGGGTCACGTTCGGTGAATTCCACTGCTTCTTTGGCTTCTTGCTGCGTTGGCTCATCCCCACCGCCCGCTTGCAATAGGCGTTCACTTTCCTTAAAAAGACTTTCATTCGGGTCGTCCACAAACCCGACTCGGCGCTTGATTTCCTCTGCCCAGGCTTTGCATTCACTGACCGACACGACAATAAAGGGGCGTTCCTTGGCTCTGCGTTTCGCGCCAAACAATCGGGTTTCTTCGTGGGTGACGTAAAAGAAAAAGGCCGTCAATTTGCCTTCCTTGATGCGTTTATAGACGCTGGCGCGAGAGACGGGAACGAACAGGACGACGCTGCTGGTTGAAAGCCCCACGTCCCCCTTGTAATACTCGCCGAGCTTTTCAAGCCACTCGCCGCATTCCTTGAAGGTTCCCTCCCGCCGATAGGCACGAGTGCCGGGCGTCGGCTCGCCAACCAGCGTGTGCAATTCCTTCGGCACTTCAATGAAAGGAAACTGAATAAACGGCATATTCCCTATCGTAGCACGATAGATACAGTTGTCAACCATAAATCTTGAAATGGTATTTCTGAATTTCTCGCCATCGGCTTGGATGCCGTCTCGCGCACGGCTTGCGGTTGAATGTGCTTGCAGAAATTTCCGGCTGGAAATCCCGGCGCGACTTCCTAACCAGCCACGTCCCCGGCTCGACGAGCACTGTCCAGGTGGAGCCACAAAAAGAAAACCCCGCGCGAAGCGCTACGGTTTATTTGGACAACCTTGACAGGCGTAGTCGAGCCATACAATGGACGAAATGAGGCGAGCCGGAATCAGCCCTTGCGGTAGCACGGATGTCACCTGCTGCCTGATAAAGAAAGACGGCGGCCCGACGACGGCATGGATGGAAGATAAGAAATGATATTTTCGACAAACCAGTCAAATCAAGGCGGGCGGCTCTAACAGGCCGCTCGTTTCTTATGCGTAAGGAGAACACATTTGGGTTCTGCGGTTTGAACCTCCGTTTTTTGCTTCCAGCGTAGAGCAAATAATGTAATAGAAATAACAAAATACGGAGAGCGGACTCGACTGATCTAAATGAATATACGACCAAGTTAGTCGCATATAAAACAAAGACATGGCCGTCAGCTCACAAATCAATGAAACTCGCTTCGGCGAGTTAGCGGAGGCGTTGCGGCAGGAAATCCAAACCGGGCCGACGGATGCAACCAAGAGCATCCGCGTGCGCCATGGCATTTACAGCCTGCGCGGAAAAGCCGGACAATACATCGTCCGCATTCGCATCCCGGCGGGAGTATTGACGGCAGAGCAACTGGACACCGTGGCCGCGCTGACCGAACAATCGGGTTGGGAGGTAGGCGCGCATTTGACCACACGGCAGGGAATTGAAATCGCAGGACTGCCGGCGGTGGAAATTCCGGCGGCGCTGGAAAAACTCGACGCGACCGGCCTGACAACTTTGCGCACAGGCGGGCCGTTTGTGCGGGGCGTGGTGGCCTGTCCTTTTTCCGGCGTGGCGCGAGACGAAATTTTCGATGTCACGCCGTTTGCATTGGCAGTGGACCGCTATTTTCGTGAACACGCCGATTTTCAAAAACTTCCCCGCAAGGTCAAAATTTCGTTTGATGGCTGCGCGCACGATCATGTGCGGACGCTTGTTTCGGACATCGGTGTTCGCGCGGTGCGGCGCGACGGTGCAAGGGGATTTCGCATCAGCATCGGCGGCGGTCTGGGTGCCTCGCCGAAGGCCGCACTGGTGTTGGAAGAATTCGTGCCGGTTGAAAAATTGTTTGGCTCCCTCGAAGCTGTTCTGCGCGTATTCAACCAGCATGGCTATCGTGATAATCGCGCCCGCGCCCGGTTGAAATGGCTGTTGGCGGATTGGGGCATCGAAAAATTCCGCGAGGCGGTGCGCGCCAAATTGAAAGGTGCTGACGCAGAATGGCAAACTTTCAGTGGCCGCTTGCCGGAAATTGTTGAATTAAAACCTGCGACTGGACGCGGAACCAAATCATCTTCAACCGATGCCGGTTTCCAGACCTGGCGCGAAAGTAATGTCCACCCCCAACGGCAAAATGGATTTGTCTCGGTGCTGATCCGTTGTCCGCTGGGTGATTTACATCCGGCGCAAATCCGTCAAATCGCCGGGGCGGCGCGGCAGTTTGCCGGTGGTCTTCGCACTTCAATTGACCAAAACATTTTGTTGCGCTGGGTGCCGGAAGATTTGTTGCCAGAGTTGTATAAATCGCTTCAATGCGGCGAGTTGGCCGGAGCTTCGGCAGAGCAGTTGCCGGACATCACGCGTTGCGTCGGTGCGACCGCCTGCCTGATGGCCATCACCAATCCGCGTCCGGCAGCAGAGGCGATCATCAGCGTGCTGGAAAAGGAACTGGCCGACGACGCTTCGTTACGGAAATTACGCATCCGCATTTCCGGCTGCCCGAATTCCTGCGGTCATCACCACGCATCGGACATCGGCTTGTTCGGCGTGTCGAAGAACTTTCACAATCGTCAGGTGCCGCATTATGCGTTGCTGCTCGGCGGCGTTTCTTCCGCCGAGGCGTTTGGCACGCGCGTGCTGGAGGTTCCGGCGTTGAATGTGGCGCGGGCAGTATCGGGGGTCATTGGATTTTTCCAAACGGAACGGCATGAGGCAGAAAGTTTTTCCGCATTTATCAATCGTGTCGGGCTGTCCGCGTTGAAGCAACGACTCGAACCATTGACGCAGGTGGCGTCACCGGCAGAGCAGCCCGCATTTTACCGCGACCTTGGCTCAACGCAGCCCTTTGTCGTGGGCGCGCGCGGCGGGGAATGCGCCGCATGAATTGAAATTTATCACCAGACACACTGGATCAAAGACACAAACAACAACAATCGAACAACGCTGACCGGACTACTGGAGGTTTGTTTATGAAAACAAATAAAACAAATGAAAAACGGTCAGAATCTCCGATTAAACGAAAAGCGTTCTATAAAATTCGGTCCCGCGCTGGCGGCGCTGTTGGTGGTGGCGGTGCCAGCCACAGGTTTGAGCGCTGACGTCACCACCAATGAGACGGTCACGGCGGCATCCCCCGCCGCTCCGGCCACGGCAGACAAGCCCGCGCCGTTGCCGCTGCACCAGATTGAAGGCAACGGCGGTATTTTCGCCACGCTGTCGGCCTACATTGTCAATCCGCCGCGCAATGGCGAACAGGTCGGTCGGCCTAGCGTTGGTTTTGCCTATGTTGACCTTGGCCACGGTCAGGATCTCGAAGCCTTGACCTTGACGGAATCGCCGTTAAGCCGCCTCGAACTCGGCTATGGTTACAACAACTTCAACCTGGGCAACCTGCCGCTGGCGGTCAAACAGGCGACCGGCTTGAACTTGAATGAGTCTTCCGTTGAACTGCACAACTTCAACGCGCGCTTCCAAATTTTGAAGGAAGGAGAGTTTGACCAGAAGTGGCTCCCGGCAGTGACCGCCGGCGCGCATTACAAATACAATGCCACCTACAATGACGTGAACAGTCAGCTTGACGGAACGCTCAAGGCCATCGGCGTCAGCCAAAACGACGGGGTGGATTTCACGCTTTACGCTTCCAAGATGTTCACGCAATTGCCGCGTCCCGTGCTGTTGGAAGTGGGTGGTCGCGCGACCGAGGGCGTCTGGAACGGGTTGCTCGGCTTCACGGACAGCTACAACTTTCTGTTTGAAGGCAACGCGGTGGTCTTCGTCACCAGCAATCTGGCGCTGGCGGCGGAATACAAGCAAATGGCCACTGATTACAAAACCGTTTCCGCCGGCGGCAACAGCCTGATCGGCAAGGCGAGCGACTGGTGGACGATTGACGCCGCCTATGTGGTCAACAAGCACCTGACGCTGGCGGTGGGTTACGGCCATTTCGGCACGGTGTTGAACAACACCGCCGACGGCGTTTGGGGCGTCACGACCAAATGGGAATTCTGAACTAATCCGGCTGGAGGAGGCAGGGCGTCCGGTTTTCCGGCAACGTGATTCCTCCTCACGCACCGTCCGCCGCCATGCCGACCTCCAGCCCACGCCAAACAAAATAAAATTATGAGTAAACAAAAACTATCCACGCTGGCATTGCACGCCGGCCAAACGCCCGACGCCACCACGCTTTCCCGCGCGGTGCCGATTTACCAAACGACCTCCTACGTTTTCAAAAGCACGGATCACGCGGCGAATCTGTTTGCGCTGAAAGAATTCGGCAACATTTACACGCGCCTGATGAATCCGACGACCGACGTTTTCGAGCAGCGCGTCGCCGCCATCGAAGGTGGCACCGGCGCGCTCGGCGTGGCCTCCGGCCAGGCGGCCATCACCTATTCGCTGCTGGCCATCACGCGGCTTGGTGATGAAATTGTCGCGGGAAATAATCTTTACGGCGGCACCTACCAGCTTTTTCATTACACGTTCCCGAAGCTCGGCCGCACGGTGAAGTTTGTGAACTCGCGCGACTCGGAGGCGTTCCGCAAAGCCATCACGCCGAAGACCCGCGCCATTTACGTCGAGACGGTTGGCAATCCCAAGCTGGACGTGCCGGACTTTGAGGTCATTTCCAAAATCGCGCATGAAAACGGCATCCCGCTTGTCGTGGACAACACCGTCGGCATCAGCCTGGTGAAGCCGATTGATTACGGCGCGGACATCCTCGCCACCTCCGCCACGAAATACATCGGCGGCCACGGCACCAGCATCGGCGGCGTAATTGTGGACGCTGGCAAATTCCAGTGGAACAATGGCAAATTCCCGGAATTCACCGAACCCGATCCGAGCTATCACGGCTTGAAATACTGGGACGCGTTGAGCAACGTGCCCGGCCTCGGCAACGTCGCGTTCATCCTAAAAGTTCGCGTCACGCTGCTGCGCGACATCGGCGCGGCGTTGAGTCCGTTCAACGCGCACCAGTTCCTGCTGGGTTTGGAAACGCTGCCGCTTCGTCAAAAACAACATTCGATCAACGCGCTGGAGATTGCAAAATTCCTCAAGAGCCATCCGCTCGTGACCTGGGTGACGTATCCGGGATTGCCCGATGATCCGAATCACAAAATCGCCGCGAAGTATTTGAAGAGCGGCTTCGGCGGCATCGTGGGCTTCGGCATCAAGGGCGGTTTGGAGGCCGGCAAGAAATTCATCAATTCGGCCAAGCTGCTCTCGCATCTGGCGAACATCGGCGACGCCAAATCGCTGGTCATTCATCCAGCCTCGACCACGCATCAGCAGTTGACGCCCGCCGAACAGGAAGAAACCGGCGTGACCGCCGATTACATCCGGCTGTCCATCGGCCTCGAAGACGTGACCGACATTCAGGCCGACATCGAGCAGGCGTTGCAAGCCTCGCAGAAATAAGTTCCGAACTCCGCGCACCGGCGGGACTAACAAATCGCCGGTGCGCCGAAGGCAAATTTCGGAAACCAAGTTCAATGGCCAAGGACAATTTTGAAAGCAGCGACACGGTTCGCACCGCGCAGCCGTTGCGTTACGCGCAAAGCGTCACGTTTGACGAACCGCTCGGTTTGGAATCTGGCGGCACTTTGCCAAATGTCACGGTGGCTTTTGAAACTTACGGCCAGCTTAATGAAGCCGGCAGCAATGCCATTCTCATTTGTCATGCCATCAGCGGTGATTCGCACGTTGCCCGCCACAACGCCGAGGATGAGCCGGGCTGGTGGGACATTTTGGTTGGGCCGGGCAAGCCGGTGGACACGAACCGTTTTTTTGTCATCTGTCCAAATCTCCTCGGTGGTTGTCGTGGCACCACCGGGCCGGGCAGTCTCAATCCGGCAACCGGCAAACCTTACGGCGCTGATTTCCCAACCATCACCATCGGTGACATGGTGGAAGTCCAGCGCCGGCTCTTGGATCACCTTGGCATCAGCCAGCTCGTCGCGGTCATCGGTGGTTCCGTCGGGGGACATCAAGTATTGACCTGGGTCACGCGGCATCCCGACCAGTTGCGCGGTGCGGTGGTGCTGGCCAGCTCACCGCGACTGACCAGCCAGGCGCTCGCCTTCGATGTCGTGGGGCGAAACGCCATTCGCCGCGATCCGTTCTTTTACGGTGGCCAGTATTATGACCAGCCGCACGGCCCCGCTGTCGGTCTCGCGCTGGCGCGGATGATCGGCCACATCACCTATCTTTCGCCGGAGGCTATGAGCCAGAAATTCGAGGGCGACCGGCTGCATCCGCGTGAGGAGGCGATTGAGTTTGAGAAAACTTTTTCCGTCGGCTCCTACCTTGGCCATCAAGGAACAAAGTTCGTGGAACGCTTTGACGCGAACAGCTATCTCACGCTGTCGCTGGCTATGGATTTATTCGATCTGGGCGGCACGCCGGAACAATTAGCAACAAACTTTCTTTCGGCGAAATGCCGCTGGCTGGTATTGAGTTTTTCCAGTGACTGGCTTTTCCCGCCCGGCCAGTCCCGCGACATCGCAAACGCACTGATTAACCACAACGCCGCCGTAAGCTACTGCAACATCCAAAGCGGCTGCGGTCACGATGCGTTTCTGCTGCCGGACGATTTTGATCGTTACGGCGAAATGATTCGCGCCTTCGTTAATAATCTCGCCCCCGCGCCTAACATTTCACGCGTTGAAAAAGAGGAGTTGCCCGACACCACCAGCATTTTTCACGAGCGCCGCCTTGATTACGACCGCATCGTGGAATTGATTCCGTTGCGGGCCAGCGTGCTGGACCTCGGCTGCGGCACCGGCCGGTTGCTGGCACGGCTCAAACACAACGGACGTGGGCGACTGGTCGGCGTCGAACTCGACGAGCAAAAAATTCTCGGTGCGTTGCGGCGAAATCTGGATGTTGTGCAGGCGGACTTGAACGAAGGCTTGCGCGCGTTTGCCGACCAGCAATTCGACTGTGTCGTGCTTTCGCAGACGTTGCCAGCAGTAAAGGACGTGGAAGGCGTGATTGCCGAAATGCTCCGCGTGGGCGCAACCGGCATTGTCAGTTTTCCGAACCTGGCATTCCACAAACTGCGCCGCATTCTCGCGGAGGAAGGTCGCGCGCCGCGCGCCTACGGCTGGCTAAAAGATAAATGGTATGACACGGCGGACATCCGTTTCCTTTCAATTACAGACTTTGAAGATTTCTGTCGCGAGAAAAAATTTCCGATTCAGCGGCGCATTGCGCTCGACACCGAAGCGGGAAAAGAAATCACGGCGGATGCGAACCGGGATGCTGATCTCGCCATCTTTGTGCTCGGTCGCGACCATGAAAAATGAAAATCACGAACCACTCACGCTATCACGGAGTCGGGAACCATGTCGGCCACACGCCGTTGATTCGGCTGCGTCGGCTTTCGGAACTGACCGGCTGCGAAATTCTGGGCAAGGCGGAATTCATGAACCCCGGCGGCTCGGTTAAAGATCGCGCGGCGCTGGGCATCATCACCGACGCCGAGGCGAAGGGATTATTAAAACCCGGCGCGACGATTATTGAAGGCACGGCGGGCAACACCGGCATCGGACTCGCGGTGATCGGTCACGCGAAAGGCTATCATACGGCCATCGTTATCAACGAAACCCAGTCGCCGGAAAAAATCACGTTGCTCCGCACGCTTGGCGCGAAAGTCATCACCGTGCCGGAAAAACCTTACAGCAATCCCGGTAATTACAACCGTGTCGCCCAGCAGCTTGCGGAAGACAAAGGCTGGTTCTGGGCGAATCAATTTGATAACACCGCGAACCGGATGGCGCACTATCGCACGACCGGCCCGGAAATATGGAAGCAAACGAACGGTGAAATCAACGCCTTCGTTTCCGCCGTCGGCACCGGCGGCACGCTGGCCGGCACGGCATTGTATTTGAAGGAGCGCAATCCAAAAATCGCCGCTGTCTGCGCTGATCCATACGGCGCGGCAATGTGGTCATGGTTCACCAACGGCAACACCGACACGAAGGACGGCGATTCCTTCGCCGAGGGCATCGGCCAGATGCGCGTAACGAAGAATTTGGAGGGCATCGTGGTTGACCGCGCCTATCGCATCGCAGATCAGCCGGCACTCACCATCGTTTATCAACTCTTGCGTGAGGAAGGTTTATTCCTCGGACTTTCTTCCGGCATCAACCTCGCGGGTGCGGTGCGTTTCGCCCAAGAGCGCGGGCCGGGACAGACAATTGTCACTTTGCTCTGTGACTCCGGTTTGAAATATCAGTCCAAACTGTTTAATCCAACTTGGGTCAAGGGTAACAATCTTGATCCTAACCTTCCCATTGAATCCATCCTCACTTGAAACAAATATGGCTAGGCAATCCCAACGCTACTGGCTCACCTTCCCGGCAGAACGCGCCAAGCGCCCTTTGATCTGGGAGTTGAGCAAAAAATTTGACCTTATCTTCGACATCCGCAGCGCCAACGTCACCGACAAGGTCGGCATCATCGCCCTGGAACTCAGCGGCGATCAGAAAATCCTTGCCGCCGCCGTGAAATGGCTGCGGAAAAATGGCGTCGAGGTTGACCCCATCGAACTGGATGTGATCGAGGGCTGAATTGGGATTCGTTAAGCGTGTCAGGAACTTGAGCCGGCCGTGTGCCTTAAATATCGAACCCGGTCGCCTATGGTAAGAAAATTTGTTTCAATGGAGCGGCTTGCGCTTGTTCCACGGAAGTTTGGCGATGAGCAAGCCCATGCCGCAAAAATCCGTGATGCCGGCGAAAACCAGACCCGCACCGACAAACGCCGACAAACCGTAGAATCCGCGATGCACAAACCAGCCAAGCGTCACACCAATGAATACCAGCGCCCCGGCAACGATACGCACCTGGCGTTCGAGACTGATGACCTTTCCCGCGCTGCGCGTCACCGGCAAATTCGCCTCGATCCATGCCAGCGTGCCGCCTTCAACAACGATTGGCTGTGAGAAGCCTTCCTTCGCAAGTTTATCCGCCGCCTTTGTCGCGCGCTGGCCGCTGCGACACAGCAGATAGACCGGCTGACCTTTCGGCAACTGCAACGAACCGGGTTTTAGTTTGTCCAGCGGAACATTGCGCGCTTGTGAAACACGAACTTCCGCAAATTCCACCGGCGTCCGCACGTCAATGACCGGCAACGACGGTTGAGCCGTAAGAATTTGTTGCAGTTCGACAGGCGTAATCGTTCTCATGGTTCCAGTCTATCAACTCCGTTTAAGTGAGCGCAATGCCAGCACCAGTGCGTCCACCTCCTCGCACGTGTTGTAAAATGCGAGTGATGGCCGCACGCTGCTTTCGAGTCCGAAATGCCGGATGGCCGGTTGCGCGCAATGATGGCCGGCGCGCACGGCGATGCCGTTCTTGTCGAGATGGCGCGCGATGTTTTCGTTCAGCACGCCGGGAATCACGAAGGCCAGCACGCTCGCCTTGGCCGCCGCCGTGCCGATGGGACGGAGACCGGGTATGGTTGTCAGCGCCTGCGTGGCGTATTCCAGCAGCGCGTGTTCGTAAGCGGCGATTCCGGGAATGCCGACCTTGAACAAATAATCAATCGCCGCGCCCATACCGACGACGCCTGCGATGTCCGGCGTCCCCGCCTCGAATTTTTGTGGTGCGTGCTGGTAAATCGTCTTCTCGAAGCGAACGTCCTTGATCATGTGACCACCGCCTTGCCACGGCGGCATGGCTTCAAGCAATGGCGCTTTGCCATACAGCGCACCGATGCCGGTCGGGGCAAAAATTTTGTGACCGGAAAAAACATAGAAGTCCGCGTCGAGCGCAGAAACATTGACCGGCAAATGCGGCGTGGATTGCGCGCCGTCCACCAGCACCGGCACGCCACGCGCGTGCGCCAGCGCGATGATTTGCTCGACGGGATTGATCGTGCCGAGCGAATTGGAGACATGTGCGACGGAGACAAATTTAGTCTTGTCGCCGAACAGCTTCACAAACTCTTCGAGAATCAGTTCGCCGCGATCGTTGATGGGAATCACGCGCACCGTCGCGCCGACCTGCTCCGCGAGCAACTGCCACGGCACGATGTTCGCGTGATGCTCCAATTCGCTGACGATGATTTCGTCGCCCGCGCCGATGTTCTTGCGACCGTAACTTTGCGCGACGAGGTTGATCGCCTCGGTCGTGCCGCGGACGAAGACAATTTCCTTTGCATCCGCCGCGCCGAGAAATTTGCGGACTTTTTCGCGACCGGCCTCGAACAATTCCGTCGAGCGCGCGGCGAGCGCATGTGCGGCGCGATGGATGTTGGAGTTGTCGCGGCTGTAAAATTGCGAAGTCGCGTCAATCACCGTCTGCGGCTTGTGCGTCGTCGCCGCGTTGTCCAGCCAGATGAGCGGCTTGCCGTTGACAAACTGATGCAGCGCGGGAAAATCTCGGCGCACACCTTCGATGTCGAACTTCGGAATGGGCGCGGCGTTCTTCGGATACGACTGGCAGGCGAGCGGCGACTTGCCAGACGGATTGCCGCCGCGCAAAAAATAATATTCCGGCGCAGCAGCCGATTCCGCGTCGGGCAAACCAAGCAGCGAATTTCCGTTCGTTGTCTTCGTGTCCGACTTCTTGCCTTTCGGACGATAATCACCATTGCAGCGCGGTTCGCCAAACGCGTAGCTGTCGCCAGAGTCTGGCGCGTGTGCGCCGGAAGGAGTTGCACTCGATGTGGATTTTCCCGACGCATTCAATTTCGGCTCGGCGGGTTGTGCGCTCGGATGAACCGGCGGCACGGCGGAACTGGCATCCGTTGCAGAAAGGTCGGGCAAATCTGAAACGCCGGGGATTTTCAATGGTGCGGCGGGCGTCGCGGTGGGCCGCGCGCCGCGACTTAATCCCGAAAACGCCTCCGCCACGAGCTTGGCGACGAGATCGCTGTGCGCCGCTTCGCCCGCCGTCGGTTCGGCGACGGCGGAAGCCGGTTCACTATTTGGAACCGTAGTCATAGTAATTATTCACAACGACATTGTCCAAACGGGCGATGGCATCGGTGGTCAGCACGCTCGCCGAGAAATAGCGCGTGACCAAATGCGACGCGATGGAATTTTCGTTCGTGCCCATGTAGCGCACGGACAGGCCGGGTTCGACTTCGCCAGTCACACCGGTCTTTTGCAAGCCGACGACGCCTTGCTCGGCTTCGCCCACGCGGAGCAACAAGATGCTGGAAGAATTATTTTTCACTTCGAGTTTGTTGCTCGGAATCAGCGGCACGCCGCGCCAGGTGATGAACGGCGTTCCGAACAAATGCACCGTCGGTGGCGGCACGCCACGGCGCGTGCATTCGCGACCGAAGGCGACAATTGCCTTGGGATGCGCGAGAAAAAACGCGGGTTTTTTCCAGACGAGATTCAGCAATTCATCCAAATCGTCCGGCGTCGGTGCGCCCTTGCGCGTCTTGATGGTTTGCGAAGAATCCACTTCCTTGAGCAAACCAAAATCGGAGTGGTTGATCAGTTCCCATTCCTCGCGTTCCTTGACGGCTTCGACGGTGAGGCGGATTTGCTCACGGAGCTGGTCAATCTTGTTGCTGTAAAGATCGGTCACGCGTGTGTGCGTGCGCAGCACCGTCTGGATGGTGCTCAAATGATACTCGCGCGGGTCTTGATCGTAATCAACAAAGGTCGTCGGCAGTTTCGGCTCGCCGCCATCCACGGTGAGCAAATCCACTTTGCCTTCGCCAAATTCATTGGCGGGCTTGCCCTTCGCGGCCTTGGCGACGCGGTTCACACGATAAACGCCGCCGTCCACATCCACCCACGGCAGCAGTTTGTTCAGCCAGCGCGGGGTGATTTCCGTCATCTGCGGGACCGTGACGGTGGCGGTGGCAAGATTGCGCGCGGCGGCGGCACTCAAGCTCAAGTTGATTTCAGTTTCTTTGCTCATAATTTATTTTGGTTGTTGGTGAATGGGAAAATTCAACGCGGATTGCGTGTCGGAAAAACGGGAAGAAACTTCGCGCGTGAAAACGCCGAAGCAAAAACTAGAACTTTCGGTCGCGCCGGAATCTGGACACAATTCGACATGAATATACTTTCGTTTTCATGGAAGCCTCCAGTTGACCGGTGAGCGCCGTGAGCTTTTTACTTTTCGGAAGTGGCGTTAGTCGCCTGCTGTGATTCAAATGCTAAATGTCGGGGGCAACTTGTCAATGCTGATGCCCCTTAAATAATCCAATCGTGTGCGGCGGCATTTTTCCTCGCGGATTTGTCGTGGATGACGAATTGCTTTTCCTCGTAAATCACCAGCGAATCCGGCAGGACGCTGTGCATGAGAAATACATTTGCACCAATGGTCGAGTTCGCGCCGATGATTGTCTCGCCACCGAGAATCGTGGAGTTTGGATAAATTGTCACGTTGTCCTCGACGTTCGGATGACGTTTGCCGCCTTTGACGATGTGGCCGGCCTCGTCCTTGGCAAAACTGCGCGCGCCGAGCGTGACGCCGTGATACAGCTTCACGCGCTTCCCAATTTTGCAGGTTTCACCGATGACCACGCCCGTGCCGTGGTCTATGAAAAAATGCGAGCCAATCCGCGCGCCCGGATGAATGTCAATGCCCGTGCGGCTATGCGCCCATTCCGTCATCATGCGCGGAATGATAGGCGCACCCGCTAGATACAAAACGTGCGCGAGCCGCTGAATCGCAATTGCCTCGATGAATGGATACGACAAAATAATTTCCTCGCTATAAAGCGCGGCGGGGTCGCCCTCGTAAGCTGCCTCGATGTCTGTGCGCAACAATTCGCGCACATCCGAGAGCGAATGGAAAAACAACCGGAGAATCGGCGGTGTGCGCCCGGTTGGTTTTTTCGGGTCGCCGATGCGGACGCTTTTACGCACCTGGTCTTCGAGGCGCAATGCGACTTTGGACAATCGCTCGCTGGTGAGTTCCGCCAATGTGCCGTGATGCACCGCATCGTCATCGTGGAAACCGGGAAACAACAATTGCAGCAGGTCTTCGCAAATCTGCCCGATGGCGCGGGTGGACGGCATATTGTGCGCGTCGCGATTGTTCAATCCCCCGACCGCCGCATAGGAGGCGAGCAACTGCGGCACGAACTGGTCGTAAGGTTTTTCGACCAAAGTGGCTGCTTCAATCCCTTCATTTGACGAGTCAATAACAGTCAAATTGCGTTTCGCAATTATTGGCGGATGATTCATATTTCTTAAATTTTTCCGTGTGATTCTATTCTGTCGCCATGCCCATCTTCGTGATGTCGAGTTGACGGAGGGTGTCGAGAACAGAAACCATAATTTGATAATCCGTGTCGTCCGCACCTTTGACAACGACGCCAAGATTCGGGTCGGCGGCTTTCAGCGCGGCCAGTTTATCCTTGAGTTGCGACGGCGTGACGGGCGCGTTGTCCAAAGTGATTTGCCCCTGCGCACTTACTTCGATGCGTGTCGGTTCAACCTTCGGCTTTTGCACCGGCGGTTTGCCTGATGGCAAATTGATTTCCAGATTATTCATCATTTGCGGCGTGGTAATGATGAAAATGACGAGCAGCACGAACACGAGGTCCAGCAACGGCGTGATGTTCAACTCCGTCATCGTGCCGTGGGCGCGCCGCGTTGTTTTCTTGAGGCTCATTGCAATACTGGCTCCGTTTGTTCCTGCACGTCGAAGCGAATGGTGACGCTCGGCGGAAAATTCGTGGGCGGCGGGCGGTCAATGGTTTTGACCTTGTTAAAAACCTGTTTGACCGTCGCGTCCCACCGGTCGTCGCCGGAGCCTTTGAGCCATGCGGAGTTTTCTATGTTGCCCTGCCGATCCACGCTCACGGCAACTTCCGCGACAAAATCATCATCCGCCTCGTCCTCCGGGCGATTCCATTTCTGGCGCAACACATATTCCATATATCCTTTGTATAGTTGCACGGGATCAGAACTCGTCTCGACGGCCTTGCCGCCGCCGAATTCAAACGACGGCACTTCGTTGTTCGGCGGCGCAACCACTGGCGGGGCGACGACCGGCGGCGCTTGCACCTTCGGCGCTTCAACGATTTTTGGAGTTTCAATTTTCGGCGGCGCGGCTTTCGGCGGTTCGATTTTGGGCTTCTCCGGCTCCTTGGGTTTTTCCGGCGGCTTTTCCTTGATCATCTGCACGGCAATCTTATTCAATTTTTTCCCAAGCAATCCTTCGCGCGCCGCAAAATAAAACAATACTAGCACCAAGACAGCGTGGAACACGAACGAAACGATTAAATTCACTTTCGACGAGTTCTTAACCTTGCGCGGTTTAGATTGCGGCAGCATTTTATTTCAACGGGTCGGTTGCCAAATCCACTTTTGGCACATTGGCCTGCTGGCAGACATCCAGCACGGCGCGGATTTGTTTATACTTGGTGTGCGCGTCGCCGCGCACGATCACGTTCAAATCAGGATCATCCGTCCGCAAGCTGATTAGCGTCTGCAACATTTCCGATGCGTCGGCGATTTGCTTCTTATTCAGATACAATGTGCCGTCGCCCTGCACAGTGATGTAATTGGCCTTGCGCGGCGGGTCTTTCAACTGCCGGGCGGCGGTCGGCAGTTTCAAAGCCAAATCCTTCACCGGCGGAATCGTCGTGATGATGAAAATCACGAGCAACACAAACGCCAAATCCAATAGCGGCGTGATGTTCAACTCCGTCAGCGACTCGTGCGCGCTGTGCGAACACTTTTTCATGGCTCAGATCGCCGGTGTGTTTTCACCCATTTCGCCGCGCGTCAATGCCCACGCGATTTTGTCCTCGATGTCGCGATTGTCCACATAGGCGTGCTCAATCTGGTTGGCGTAACGGCTGGCAAAACCATCCAGTTCCTGCGTGATGTGACGGATGGTCGTCACCATGAAGTTGTAGCCGAACATCGCCGGAATCGCGACGAGCAGACCCGTGACCGTTGCGACCAACGCGGCGGCCACACCGGGCGCCATCGCGGTAAGGCTCGCCGAGTTACTTTCTGCAATGCCCGCGAATGTGGACATGACGCCCCAAACCGTCCCGAGCAGACCGATGAACGGCCCGCCCGCGACGGCGGTGGACAAAACAATCATGCCTTTTTCCAGCGACATCGCCTGTCCCGCCGCCGCCTCTTCCAAAACCACCTTTACTGCCTCGAACGAACTGCGGCTGATGCGGCGTTCGCCTTTCACGGTCACGGGATTTTTTTCCAACTGATAAGCCAGTTCCTCCGCGCCGCGTTCGTAAAGCGCGTAGGCTGGCGCACCGTCAAAAAGTTCGCCGCGTTTTTTGATGTCCAGCGGGTCGCGCGTCGAGGCATAGGCATCAAAAAACTTTTTTGCCGCCTTGCGCGCGATGAGCAACTGCCGGAACTTTGTCAAAATAATCGTCCAGCTAAACAGCGACAATATAAGCAGCACGATGACGGTGACCTTGCCTTCCGTTGTCGCGTTCTCGATGGCATAAACCGCCGCGTTCGCGGCCAGCATGGGTTGAATAATCATGAAATGTTTTCGGTTTGTTTTTTAGTTTCAGTTTTTGTTCACAAAGAGAAATTCTCAATTTTTCTGCGGCAAAATCACCGTCACGCGGCTCACCTTTTGCGCCAGCGCGATGCCCTTCTTTTTCTTTTTCAAATCGTCATCGTCGCCACTGGTTTTGGACGTAACGGTCGAGGCGTCATCGGCGGTTTGGGCATTGTCTTTGGCGACGTTGGACTGCGGAATTCCCTCCGTCGCGCCGCTCGCGTCGCCGGAAGTGGACACGGAACTGGCAATCAACGAAGCCGTGATGGACTCGCCGCTCACGTCCACGTTGCCACCGCTGATGACCGTGCCGGAAACTTCGCCACCGGCGTTGATGCTCACGTCGCCGCCGCTGAACGCAGTCACGTCCACATTTTTTGCAGAGTTGATGTCCACGCTGCTGCTCCCGATGACGAGGCCGTTGATGTTGCCGCCCGCCTGAAGTTTGATGTTGCTGCCGATGATGCCCGAACCGCTGGCGTTGATGTCGTGACCGGCATTGACCTCGACAAAAGTGTTCGGCGGTGTGTTGCCGTTGAACGCGATTTGCAGAATGCCGCCGAGGCTCGCGTTCACGCTGCCGTTGGGCGCGTTGACGGTGATGTTGCCCAGTGCAGCGTCCGAACCGACAACCGTGGTCGCCAAAATGCCGCTGCCGGGAATCGTCGCCGCGATGCTGAACAGTTGCCCCGACGAATCCAGTTGCAGCGAGTTCATGCTCACATAACCCGCGCCGCCCGCACCGGCGTTCACGTCGCCATTCAGCGACTTGACGCTGATGTTACCGCCGTCGTAGGCGGCGATGCGCGAGCCGTTCACATTCACATCGTTGTTCGCGGTGACGGAAACATTACCGCCACTCGTGGTGAAAATTCCCTTCGGCGCGCTTGCGTCGCCGAGCGTGGTGAACTGGCTGCCGACATCCAGCGTGCCGCCGACATTCAGGTTGACGCCGCCGAGATAGCTTTCATTTGAAATTTTCGTGCTCGTCATCGTGAGGTCGCCGAGCGTCGCGACGTTAAGGTTCGCGCCATACGGCGAAATCGCCGCGAGCGAGGCGTCCGGCGCAATCACGCGGATACCGCCGGAAACGCCGAGGTCAATGCTGTTCGCGGCGACGTTGAAATTGCCTGGCCCGGCGAGCGCGAGACCTTGATCGCCAAGCGACGCGCTCTGGCTCGCGGCGTAAAGCTGCGTGATCATTCCTTGTTGCGTGCTGTCCAAAGTCAGTGGCGCGGTGACGGGAGTCATTTCCGGGTTGCCGTTTGCATCCAAAACGGGATTGCCAGCATCATCGAGCAGCGGTTTCAAAACCGGGTTGCCATGTGCGTCCAACACGATCACGCTCGGATTGAGTAAAAACGCCAAGTCATCCGCACTCATCACGCCGACGTAAATCAACTGGCCGGTCGTAGGGTCATAACGCAATTTGGAAGTCACCGCCGAATCCGCGCTGTTGTTAAACAAAACGGCTGGCAACAAATCCGCCAGTTGCTCTGCCGTCAAATTAATCGTCGTCAAGTTGCCGCGATAAGTAATCGCGCCGAGGACATTGATCGAAGTTGTTTGCGCTGCCGATAAATTGCGGCCTTTGAAGCCGAAATTGTAAGTATTGCCGTGAACCAAAATGTTGGCGAACGTCGGCACGGTGAGGCTGAAGCTGTTGATGCTGCCGGAAATGTCCAGCGTGACCGGGTGCGGGTCGTTCAAATGAATGTTGTCGTGTTCGGCGGCGAACGTGGTGAAGTCGCTCGAAGCGCTGTCCGACATGATGATACCGTTCAATACCGTCGAGCCGGAGACCAGCGCGCCGCTCAAATTGCCGCCGTCGCGCGTGACGATGCTCAACGAACCTTCACTCGAAGGCGCGAGGATGATAGTCTTGTCAATCTTGATGCCGCCTGCGCCAGCATTAAGCGAGAGAATCGGCGCATAAACCGGCGTGCGGTTTTGAGAAGTCAATCGCCCCAGATTCGAGCCAACCAGTTCAATGGCGTTGCCCGCCCAGAAATTTGCCGCCGCATCCGGCGCGTAATCGAACAGAAACGAATCGCTGACGTTAAACGCGCCGTTCGGGTTGTTCACTTCCTTGATGGAAATATCGTTGGCCGCCCAAGCGTTCCATGTGCCGCTGATCAAACTCAATCTCACCGGCGCGGTCGAGGGCGCGCCCGCGACCGGCACAGTTCCGATGTTGCCGTTGGGATTTTGCGATTGCGTCACCGCCGTCACCAAATCATTCAACGTCGCGGTGAAGGCGGATGGATTTGCGTTTTGGTTTTGCAAATTCGCCGCTTGCGCGGTGGAAACCGGCACGCCTGCGATCATCGTGCCGACGCCGTTGGCCAGCGTGTAATTTCCCGTGATCTGATTCCCCGCGATGACCGTCACGTCGCCCGCGCCGTAAGTGCCGGACGCGCCGGGAGCCTGCCGCGAGGGAACGACAGGCGTGCTGTCAATGTTGTTGCCCGCGATCAAAGTGACATTGCCGCCCGCCGCCGTGGAGATACCGCCGAGAAACGGATTCGGCGTCGCGCCGCTGTCGGTGAAATTGTAATCCGTGGTGGGAATGCTGCCATTGTCGCTGCCGTTGAAAGTGCCGGCGTTGATGTCGCCCGCCAACGCGTTCGCAAAAATGCTGCCGCCGCCGGTCGTGTAAACCGATCCAGAGCCGACCAAAATGCTCTGTCCGGCGAATAAATTTACCGAGCCGGACGCGAGTTGAATCGTGCCATTCTGTTTCAGGCCGCTGCCGCCGTTGAGGTAAATGTTACCGACGCCGGAGTTGATCGTGCTGTTCGCAAAATTGTATCCGGCGTCAAGCGTCACCGACCAATTATTTGCGTCCGTGATTTTGGAATTGCTCCCGAAGGTGATGTCGCCGCCAGCTTCAAGGGTCAGTTGTCCGCTGCCGACGCCCGTGCTGCCGCTCAAATCCCAGGCCGTGTTTTGCGAAAGCGTGATGTTGCCGGTCGCCTGAAAAAGAATGTTCGCAAAGCCGGAATAAGGATTCAACGAACTGGAGTCGAGCGTGAGGTCGGTTGGATCAATCAGCATTCTTCCGCCGGTAAAACCCGCCTGTGCCGAGCCATCCAACCGCGAATGGATGTCGCCGAGATTTTCCGCGCTGATTTCTACGCTGCCGCCGTTGCCGCCTTGCGAGCCGCCTGCGACGGAAACCTTGCTGCCCGCGCTGTCACTGAAATTATTTCCCGATTTCAACACGACCGTTCCGCCGGAACTGTTCGGCGACGAACTGTCGCCGCGCGCCAGAATTTGTGAATTCGCGCCGAGATTGAGCGAGTCGGCTGCGACAAGTTCGATGACGCCATTTTGATTTTGGATGGAATCGGCCTGAATGATTCCATTTTGATTCACGACTTGCGCCTGCAACGCAATTGTTCCCGCATCGGCGGTGATTTGCCCGAAATTATTCACCACGCCGTTTGGCACTTTCACAGTCGCGCTCAAGCCACGTCCGTCGGGACGTTCGCTCACCAGCACGCTTTGCCCCGCGCACAGCCCGATGTCACCGCCCGGCGCGTTCAACTCGCCGTGGTTGTCAATCTGCTCCGCGATGAGAAAAAGCGATTTGCCGCTGCCGACTTGAATCTGTCCGTAGTTGACGATGCTCGCGGTCGGCGGCATTCCGGTGAACGTCCACGCGGAGTCCCCGCCAAAATCAGGCACGAGCGGCGCGGTCGTGGCGATGAAACTGCCGCCGACTTTGATCATGGAGTTCGGCCCGAAATAAAATCCGTTCGCGTTGGCGAGAATCACCGTGCCATTCGCATTAAGACTGCCAAAAATTTGCGACGGATTTGCGCCGCCAATTTCGTTGAGCACTACGGAATTCACTGACGGCTGGATGAACGTGGTCGTTTCACCTTGCTGAATGTTGAAGCTGCTCCAATTCAAAAATGCAGACTGGCTGGTGGTGATGTTCAGTTGCGAACCGCTTTGCTGCGCGCTCGCCGAGCCGGACACGACGGTCAAGCCCGTCGGATTGGCATACAGATTTTTATTTCGCGCGATGGCGAAGAACACGAGGCATAAAAATAATCTGCGCGCGATAAATTTTTTTACAAGTGAACGATGCAGTTTCATGGCGTTTCAAAATTGGTAGCCGACGCTGAAATAAGCCTGAACATCACCGGCGGGAGTCATGGGTGTGGCGAGCAGCGCATAAGCCAAAGTCAGGCGCGCATCGAAATGATTGCCGGCGGTGAGGTAAAATCCGAAGCCCGTTCCCCACTGCCGGATTGCGGCCAGCGTGGAATCAAGGTGATAGACCTCGCCGTAATCCATGAAAGCGGAGCAACGCAAATACGCCGGAACTTCCCCGTCTTGCGTTGGAAAATAGCCGATGTTCACCGGCGGTGCGCGCAGATCGAATTGCGTCCGCCAGCCGGTGTCGCCATAGCTTTCACCCGCTTGATAACCGCGCACGCCACTTAAGCCGCCGAGCGCAAATTGTTCGTTGCTGATGAGCGGCGCGCTGGCCCACTGGCCATTCGCATTGAGCAACGCCGACCAGCCGCCCGGTAAATTTTGCAGGCGCACCAAGCTCGCGTTAATGGTGGTGTAATTGCCGCCAGCTTGTGGCGAACCGGCGACGGCTTGAAAATCCGACCGCGCCGACGCGAGCGCCTGGAGAAAAATATTTTCACCCACGCTGAAACTGGTGCTGCCGGTTTTGTCTGGCCGCGTTCCAATCCAGCGCAAAGAGAGCGGCAGATAATACAATTCGTTATGCGTGTTGCTCGGCAACCGGATGGTCTGGTTCGTAACCAAGACGCGGTTGCCGAACGAGTCAATCGCGTAAAGTTTGAAATACGTCAGATTCGTGCTGTAAGTTTCAGCCTGATACGACTTGTAATCCAAGCCAAGCTGCACCGACGACTTGATTTCAAGAAAATCGCGCAGCGGCACGGTCAGCCGTGCGCCAGCATCATCGTTGATTGTCGGCGTGTGTTGCGCGGACTGCTGGCTGATTTCGGCCAGCGAGTTCGTAAAAATTGTTTTTAACGGGCCAAACAGCACCGGCGTGTCAGAGTTGGCGCGCGAGGCGTAAAAAATCAAATCAGGATTTCCGGTCGCGGGCGGCAGATTGAATCTGTGCGTGGCCTCGTCGTAGCCAAAAGTCACTGGCAGATTTTCGTAGTTCTCCCGCAATCCCTGTCCGAAGCCGAGCGGCAGGCGATAGTATCCGCTGTAACTGGCGACCATCGGCTCGTCGTAGAAATTGTTATTCCCCGACTTCATTTCCTGCGGCGAGAAATTGTAGTCGAGGCCGACTTGATGATCGCGCTGCCAGAGATTGTCGTATTGCAACGCCGTATCCAGCCGCAGCAACGGCGTGTTGGGCGTGGAGTAGTCGTTGATCGCCATGTGGCCGTGCAGCGGCAACTGGTCTTTGACTTTCAACGTGAGTTCGGTCGTGCCCGGTTCGAGGCCGGGCGCGATGACGGGATAGATCTGCCGGTTCAGATTTAAGTTTGCTTGATCCAGTTCCGGCTGAAACCATTTTGTGTTGATCAAAATGTTTGTTGTCAGGCTGGGCAGCGCGCGGCGGATGTTTTCGGCGCTGTAATAACCGTTGCCAGTAACCACGATGTCGCTGATTTTTCCCTCGATGACTTTTACATGCACAACGCCGTTGGTCAGTTTTTGCTGCGGCAACGTGACGCTGATGGTCGGAAAACCGAGTTCGCGGTAACGCAGTTGCAGCTTGCCCAAGCCCTCGCGGATGCGGGCGAAACTCACTTCGCCAATGTAATTGGTCAGGAAATTAAATTCAGCGACCGGCAACGCCGTATTGCCCTCCACCTGATAGCCGCGAACTTCAATCGTCGGCTTCCGGCTTTCGGGCGCGGTGAAAAGATTCGTGATGGCGTCGGCCAGATCGGATTCGGTGTCAGCTCCGATTCCGGCGATTTTAATCCGAACCAGCCCGTTGGTGAATTTTTGTTCCGGCAACGTGACGGTGACATTTGAAAAGCCGAGGTCGCGATAATGCAGTTGCAGTCTGTCCAAGCCCTCGCGCACGCGCGGCAAACCAACCTTGCCGGTGTAATTGGAAAGCATCCCGAATTCTTGCGGCGACAAAACGGTGTTGCCTTCAATCCGATAAGTCTGCACGTCGAGCGCGGGCAGTAGCTTGGGCGGCGCGTTCGTGATCGCAGGCAACGGCTCGGCAAAAAGATTTTCGACGACGGCGGATGTTTCTTCCGCTGCGCCGTTGAAAATTTTTGCGAACAGGAGCATCGCGATTATTCCCGCTTTCAATCTCATTTGCTGTGGCTGTCCTCTCGACAAATTCGTTTCTAAATCCGTTGCGGCAGACCCGGTTTTTACGCCGGGTCTGCCGCGTGTGTGGTTGTTGGTTGCTTCAGCGCATGGATTTTATTGTGCGGTCACGCGGTAAAACTCGGCGCTGCTGGAATTGGTGTGGGTCAGCACATTGGGCTTGCCGTTGCCCACGAGCGTTGTGGTGTCCACCGGCCAGGTTGCCGCCGCGCCGCCGAGCTTGTTGGTGTAGGCCACGGCGTAGGTGTTGCCCACCGTGGTCGTGAACTGCAACGTGCTGATGTTGCCGGAACGACTGACGCTGGTGACGGTGGACGCGCGTGGCCCGGCGACAAACTTCAACACGCCGTTCGTGCCGAGCGTGAACACGCCGATCAGCTTGTCCGGCGGCGGATTGGGATAAACCGACGAGGCTTGGATTTGCCAGAAATCCAAAGAGGCCGGCACGACCTGCTCGACCGTGAACGCCGAGTTGCCGCCGAATTGCGCGATGCCGCTGAAATGACCGCCTGATACGATTGAGTCATAGGAAGCGGAGACATACTGGCCGCCGCTGTCAATGGCATACGAGTTTGCGCCGCTAGTGGGAATGGCGATGGGCGACAATGGCCCTGTGCCAACCGCGCTGATGATGCTATGCAGCGTGTCCGCCTCCGATGCGCCGACGTTGTAGGCGGTGGTGTTGGGTTCGGGACTGCTCAACCAGTTGGTCGAACCGGTCGCGAGCAAAACCACTTTTGCGCCGGTCAGACTCCCAACCGTGCCGGTCACGAGGCTCAAACTCCAGTTGGTGACGGTCACTGTGTAGCCGTTTGTTTTGCCGAGAAAGTTGGTGACGCTGCCGAGATTGAACTCCACGTCTTGCGCGCTCTTGCGAAAGACCAGCAGCACGTCGCCGTCGTTGTAAGTCCATGCCCGCGCCGGTGGCGCGGACAGCAGCGAGGCCGCTGCCAGGATTGTGAAAATAAATTGTTTCATACGATGGTATGTTTCAAAAGTTGCCAGTTAATCAGTAGTTGGGCAGCGGGATGATCGGGCCGCCGTCGTAATTGCGCTTCACCTTGAGTGCCGAAATCGGCACGAAACTGTTGGTGAAAACCGGATTGTTGATGCTCTGAAAGCTCGCGTTGGTGACGCTCTGGTAAAACGCATCAATCACCGCCTGTTGCGCCGTGGAAGGCGAACCCGTGTTGGGCGCGGTGATGAAATAATAATGTTCATAGCCCCAAAGCGGATAGCTGCCATTGATGACGTTGGTCACGGAATAATTCACGCCCTCGTAGGCGATGGGTGCGAGCGTGCTCTTGAGATTTTGAACCGAGACCGTGCCAATAGAATTCGTCAGCGCAAGCACCGTATTAGCCACTGCGCCACCGGAAGCCAGACCGGGATCGGAACTGGTGTCCTGAACCGGCAACCCGGCAGCATTGTTGGTGAAAGTTTTGATGTTGCCCGTGTTGTAGATGTTGAGGTCAACCTCCGTGCGCACGGCAGCCTGCCGGTTGCGCCCGGCAAAATAAATGACGTTGGTGCTGGTGCCACCGTAAAAGGTTGCCTTGTTGGTGGAGGTTTCCAAAGACACTGCCTGCCGCTGGGTCAGGTTGGTGATGGCGTTGACATCCGGGAACGCGGAATTTTTTATGAACACCAACGGCACAACATAAGTCGGGTATTCGGTGAGGTTGGCCGCCACCGAATCAATGCCCACCGCCTCGGGCGTCGTGGCCGAGTCCACAAAAGTAGGTATCGTTTGGACGCCCAAAACATTAGTGTCATTGGCATCCGCATTCTGATTCACCAAGGCCAGCAGTCCGTTGATGGCTCCATTGGCGACGTTGATGTCCAGCGTGATTGTGCCATATCCCGACAAGGTTGGATTCAAACTGGAGCCTTGAAACCGGCGCACAGTGGACGCCCCGGTGCCGGTGGACGTGAAAGAGCCGCCCGCAAACAAATTCGTGGCGCGGTCAAAAAGCACGCTCTGGCTGGCACTTCCGCCTTCGATGAATACGGAGACCGCCGCGTGCAGATTGGGTTGGAACGCCAGTCCGGCAAAGACGATGCCGACGGCGATGAATAATTTATTCAGCTTGGATTTTTTCATAGTTCACAATTTTTATTTGGTTACGGTTTGGTTTTGGCCGAAGAAAAAACTTCGCGGTTTGCGTGAGGCAGCGCCGCCGGCACAAGCAGGCGGCGGATTTCGGCGATGTCTGTTGACGGCCGGAAACGGGCGATGTTTTTGCTCGCTGACTCTTTCGCACACACGGTTACGTTTTGTTCTTCGTCGAAGAACCTCCGGTGAACCGGTCAGCCTTCTAAATTATCTTGTTAAAAGTTGCGCCTCCTTTGGAGCAGGTCGGCAGATTTGTCAGGTCGCGGAAATCAAGCTGCTGATGTCATCCGTCTCAACATTGATGTCCGCAAAAAGCCACGTTGAGAGATAGCGTTCACTCGAAGAAGGCACGACGGCGACAATTGTTTTGCCTTTGTTCTCCGCACGTTTGGCGACCTGTAAAGCCGCCCAAATAATCGCGCCACTCGAAACGCCCACCGGAATTCCGTCAAGCTGGTTCACTTCCTTTGAAACCGGGCCGGACTCTTCCTCGCTTACTTGAATCGTCTCGTCGAGAATTTTGGTGTTCAAATTCGCCGGAATAAATCCCGCGCCGATGCCCTGCAATTTATGCGGGCCGGGCTGTCCGCCGGAAATCACCGGCGATTTCGACGGCTCGACGGCAATCGCCTTGAAATCCGGCTTCAATTTTTTGATGACTTCCGCCACACCCGTGATCGTGCCGCCCGTGCCAACGCCCGCGACGACAAAATCCACCTTGCCGTCCGTGTCACGCCAGATTTCCTCGGCGGTTGTGCGGCGATGAATCGCCGGGTTCGACGGATTAGAAAATTGTTGCAGCACCACGCTGTTTGGAATTTGTTTGTTCAATTCCTCGGCCTTCGCAATCGCGCCTTTCATTCCCTTCGCGCCCTCGGTCAAGACCAGTTTTGCGCCGAGAATTTTCAAAAGTTTGCGCCGCTCGGTGCTCATCGTTTCGGGCATCATCAAAATCAATTTCAATCCACGCGCGGCGGCAACAAACGCCAGCGCGATGCCAGTGTTGCCGCTGGTCGGCTCGATCAAAATGGTGTCCGCGCCAATCGCGCCGGATTTCAGCGCGTCGTCAATCATCGCCACGCCGATGCGGTCTTTGACGCTGGAGAGTGGATTAAAAAATTCGAGTTTGAGCAACACGTCGGCGACCGCGCCGTGTTTTTTTGCCGTGCGGTTCAACCGCACGAGCGGGGTGTTGCCAATTGTTTCAGTGATGTCATTGTATATTTTGCTCATAAACTTTAGAGGTTGGGTGCGTAAGCGATGAATTTGCGATATTCGGTTAAAATGGTCTGCAACGCGGCGACGAACGCAGTTGCCTTCAAATATTCCGCCGGGGATGCCGGCGTTTCCAAAATGATTTCAAACGGACGCGGACGCTCTTTCGGTGGCCCAGATAAAATGCCGTCGAACGTGTCGCGAATAATTCCGTTGCGCGCGGCGAAGCCGTCAATCACCGAAAGCTCATTGCGCGGTAGAAATCTCTCCGCCGCCGCCAGTGCGGGTTCGATGAGATGTTTCGTCAGCGTCGCGCCGTGGGCGAAGCCGTAAAAGCCGACACTCGTATCATCCGTGTGCAGCGAAATAATGCCTTGGAACGAGCGCGACACGAGTTCCGCCTGCAACAGCCGGACTTCCGGTTCGGGAGAGTTTTTCCAGAACTCACGGTTCAAATCCCTGCCGCTGCGTGAAAACCGCGTGCCATCCTCAAAGCCGGTCGGATTGCAAACCGGGTAAAACGATAGATAGTAGCCGGCGGCCAGTTCTGGTTTCGTCTCCAGTAATTTGATAAACTGGACAACTGCGTGCGCGCCCTCCTGCTCATCGCCGTGGATGGCGGCAAAAACACCGATGCGGATCGGTGTGTCACCGCCATTTGGGCCGACAAACAAATAGCGTGGCAGTTCGTAACGGTCGCCATTGATGTCAAATTGCGCATCGTGGTTGGCAATGAGGTTAAGCGACGTTGCGGCAATCTTTTCCAGCGGTGAAAGCAAATCAGAAATGGAACGACGTTGCGCACGCGGTGCCTGCGTTCGGTGCTTGATGGTCGTATCGGCGATGGTCATAAAATTAGTGCTGATAGATTTGGTCAAAGATTCCTCCGTCGGCAAAATGCACCTGCTGCGCCTTCTGCCAGCCGCCCGCGATTTCATCCACCGTGAATAATTCCACCGGCTTGTAGCGTGTGGAATACCTCGCAAGAATCGTTTGATTTTTCGGGCGGAAGAAATGTTGCGCCGCCAGTTCCTGCCCGGCGTCGCTGTAAAGGTATTCGAGATAAGCCCGCGAAACGGCCTCGGTATGATGCCGCTGCACGTTGTGATCCACCCACGTCACGGGATTTTCGGCAAGAATACTGACTGGCGGAAGCACCACAACCAGCCCGTCATCAGCAAATTGTTTCTGCACCAGCGCCGCCTCATTTTCAAACGTCAGCAGCACGTCGCCGATGCCGCGATCCGCAAACGTCGTCGTTGCGCCGCGTCCGCCGGTGTCGAGCACAGGCACGTTGGCAAAAAGTTTTGCCACGAACTCGCGCGCCTGCTTCTCGTCACCGGCGGGTTTCTTCAGCGCATATCCCCACGCCGCCAAGTAGCTGTAACGACCATTGCCGGATGTTTTCGGATTTGGAATGACCACCGAAACATCTGGACGGATCAGGTCGTCCCAATTTTTAATGTTCTTCGGATTGCCCTTGCGGACGACAAAGACAATCGTCGAAGTATAAGGCACGCTCTTGTTCGGCAGCCGCGTCGCCCAATTTGCCGGAATCAATCTGCCGCTGGTGTGCAGGACATCAATGTCCAGCGGCTGGTTCATCGTCACCACGTCCGCTTCAAGTCCGTTGACGACCGATTGTGCCTGTTTGCTCGAACCACCGTGAGATTGGTTGACCGTTACCGTGTCACCGGTTTTTTCTTTCCAGTAAGCCGCAAACGCTGCATTGTAATCCTGATAAAATTCCCGCGTGACATCGTAGGAGACGTTAAGGATTTTTATGTCCGCCGCGAATACCGTGCCGGTCGCCGACAGCAAGCCTGTCGCGAGTGCCGCGCACACTGTTTTGTGTATCCAGATCCGCATGGATGTTTTTATTTTTTGTTTTCATGGGAACTTCCGGTGGACCGGTCAGCCGCCTGTAAAATTGTTGATTGTTTCGTCAGGTCTGTTCTGGACGGCCTTCCGACCTGTCTAGTCGCACCCGCTCGGTTTTCTCGATTTGAATCACGCGGGAATCATGCACCACGATTTCCACGACGCCGTAGCGGAGTGACTTGACGTGCTGGACGACCAGTTCCAGCCACTTCGCATCACCACCACTCACCGGCACTTTTTGTTGAATTTGGCTCATAAATATAAACGACATAACAAGTCGTCATTAACGACAAATAAAAATCTGCCTTCTATAAATTCAGTTTATGTCGGCAATTGAAACTCAATCAAATACCGCCATGTTTCACTAATAACGATTAACATGATCGTATATTTGCATGAGACGCATTTCGTGTCAATTTTTTTTTGAAAAATAAAATCCGTTCCAATTCCAGCAATATTGCGGCGATCATAAATGGAGCAACGGGTAGTCCAAATTTCAAATCCACCAACTCGCTGTGAACAATCATTCCTGCGCGTGATTTCTAAAGGCAAGCCCCCCGTCGTCGGGCGACAGGTGGAGTCGAAAGGGCAACAGGGGCGAACCACCTTGAGGCGCCAGCCGACGGACACATAGTCGAACCAAAAATTCACGCGCATAGCAAACAGCGACCAAGCTGGCGACTGTGATGCACACAGCGATGGCACTGGTGTAAAACGGCAAATTTACCGTCAGACATCTTCCCTAAGCACAGCTTGAGGCCACGACCGCAGCCGCAAATGTTGCGCAAAATTAGCGCAAAAATCGCGCGAAAGGTTCACGCAATTAAACACCATTCAACACGGTTCAACGTCAGCCTTTCATGCCGCTGGAATCGTCCGGCCAAGTCACACCCAAGACATACGCAAGGGAGCGGCGAAAAATGGAAATTAGTCAAGGCACGCGTTACCCCTTGTTAAAACACGGTTTTTGCGGCTCGCCAAAATCTCGCCGAGTGCTGCGCGAAATGCTTCGCTTGGTGCCAACCGTCCGTTGACATCCTGTTGCCAGCCGTGGTGCCTCGGATGTTGCTTCGCGTGATTAGCACCTTGTTGCGAACCCGGTGCTAACCGTGCTGCAAACAACGTTGCTTCGGATGTTGCCTCGCATGGTGCCAACCACGTTGCGAACTTTGTTGCTTCGGCTGTTGCCTCGCGTCATTACCACCCTGTTGCTAACCCTGTTGCCTCGCCATTGCCAACCCGGTTGCCCCGCCGCTGCTAACCGTGCTGCCAACCAAAAAAACTTGCTTCTAGGGTGGCGTGACTGGTTTGTCGGGGCGGCGTCCGAACCTTTGCGGCTGGCGTGTGGCTGGCGAGCGTCGCTGGCCTGCTTATTGGGCGCTCTGGCTGCCGCGCCGGGCAGCGTGGCGATGCTGACGCATCGCCGGATGGCTTTCCGTGCTGTGTTAGCTCGCTGGCGGTTTCGATTTCAGGCTGGCCTCGAATTCTTCCCGTTCGCTTGGAGTCATCATTTTCACGTTGGCGATGTGCGGTCCGCGTGAACGGTATGGAGAATCTTCTTTTGGCGGCGGCGGGACATTGCCCGCCGAAGCCGTGGTTGGCGCTGGCGTGGCCGGCGTGGGTTTTGCGGCCACGAATGGCACACTTTGAGGCGTGGCCGGGATAGTTGCGGCTGGCGTGGTTCTCGTCCGTTTGCGCCGCTTGCGTTTTTTGCCGCCTTCCAGGACGATGCGCCCGTATTCGGCCACACGCGCCCGGCTGGTCTTGACCCCATGTTGTTCCAGCAATTCAGCAATGGCGGCATAGGACGCATTTTTATCGCGCAATTCCACGATGGAATCATGGAACGGCTTCAAATTACTGAATGGAATGCGACTTGGATCGGGTTGATATTCCCGAATTGCTTTGCGCAGCAATTCCAGATTGGGCGTTGTCGGTGATGTGGGTGAGGTGTTCATAATTTTAGAACAGGATGGTTAAAAACATGACGGCGGGATTCTGACGAGTCATCTTGCGAGATGTTTCGCGGCTGTTGCGCGGCCAAGTCCGGCGCAAGACGAGCCGTCTTGCAAGTTGTCTTGACGGACGTTCGGCGGCAATTCTGCCGCCACTGTCCGGCCATTGCCGGGAAGTTGCGCGGACATGACGCGAGACATTTCGCCGGATTTCTTGCCGGATGTTTCGCGTCCATCGCGCAACCGTCTCGCGGGACTCCACGCAGTTTTCGGCGAGCTATTGGCGAGCCGTAAAAACCTTGTCGAGACAAGGGGTAAGGCTTGCACCTCATTAAAGCGATAACACTGAACCTTGTGATTACACCATGATGAAAAATTGTTGCACTGGTTTTTTCGCGCTTCATGAACATGACCGTGCGATTTGCTGGTGCAATTCGTGACGTGAATTTGAAACGTGCTGGCGTTTGCATTTTTACGGACACGTCGCCCACAGTCTGATTGTCGTGAGTGAAAAGTTGTCATGCTTCCTCTATTGTTTCGCTGTCGTCGTCCCATGTCTGCTCGACCTCGATGCCGATGATTGGCGGCGGCGATTGCATCGGCGGTTGCATCGTGAAAATGATGGCGGGAATGACCGTGACAGAATTTCCTTTCATCCGTTTCCGCAAGCCGCCGCTGAAAATCCAAGCGATGGCCAGCAATGCCAGCCAGACAAAGACCAGGTAGAGATAAACGCCGTCGTTTTCAATCAGGCTGTCCAGCGTGTTGAAAATGGGATTGAGCAATTCAGCGGGATTCAAGTTCATGCTTCGTCCTCCGTTTTCAGTTCGTTAGTCTGACGCCCAAATCGCAGCCGTGGCGGTTGCCAGCCTCGCCAGCACGTTTTTCCAAAGCGGTGATCTCCGAAGTGCAGCCCGCCCAAATCCCCGGCCTGTGAGCGCGTTAAATTTGATTTGGATGCGTCCATGTGCGATGTCAGGATAAAGCTCATGGTGAAAATCATTTCGCCGTCTTGACGATGGCGAGAATAGCGGCCTTGAGTGGAGCCGGAAGTTTTGCCCAAGCGGTGACTACTTGGGACAGTTCGGGGCTTGACGCGACTTGAAATTGTGAGTCTATTTGTGCGTCGTCGTGCGGATTTCCGTTATTATTGGCGGAATTTTGTGGGGTTCGAATCCCCCTCTCTCCGCCAGTTTATTTTCATCTTCAAAGGTTCTGCCTTTTAACCGAAACGGTTCTGAATTGGTTTATTTCGCCAAATGACCGGTTATTTATGTCCTTTTGCTGTCATTTACCATTCAAGTTTGAGCCTCATTTGACCGATAAACCCTACGGGTCAACTAAAGTTAGTTGAGCGAATAAAGTCAAAAAAGGTCACCAGATGAAATGTAACGAGATCGCCAAAGCGCTGCAAATGGTCGGAATTACGGCAGGCGTCGCCTTAATGGCTGTTGCAGCTCCCGGCAGTGAAGTGTCGCCTTCCCCGGAAAATAGAACCATCACCACCGCCCCGGCCACCCGCGAATTGACGCTTAACGAGTGTCTGAACGAAGCGATGCAAAACAATCATCGCCGGCCGGCGTCCAAGTTCGCCGTGGCGATGGCTGAAGCCCAACACCGGCAGGCGTTGGCAGGATATTGGCCGCAAATTGATGCCAAGGGTGGCTATGAGCGCATGGACCAATCTCCCGATTTCCTGTTCCCCGCCAGCCAGGTGCAGGTCCCTGCCGGCACAGCAGTGATTACCATTCCTGCTGGAATTCTGGGACCCAATCCGGTTCCGCTTCCGGTCAGCACCCCCGCGCAGACCATTCCGGTTCAGGCGCAAGACGTCAAATTGATGGATCCCGATAATTTTACGGCCTCGCTTCAAGCCACCTGGCTTCTCTACGACGGCGGCCTGCGCAAGGGCTACCGCGAGCAGACCAGTGGCTTGGTGGAGATGATGAAACAAGAGGCTCGCCGGACTGACTTGGAAATCGCCGACAGTGTCAAACGTTTCTATTATGGTGCGGTGCTGGCACAACAGCTTCATCAGGTCGGCGAAGACACGCTGGCCCGCATGGATGCCACCTTGAATCTGACCGAGACGATGTACAAGGAAGGCAGCGGCAAAGTGATGAAGACCGACTGGCTGGACAACAAGGTGATGGTGGAAACCTTGCGTTCGATGGTGGCCCTGCTGGAAAAGAACGACGCAATGGCCCAGGCGGCGCTGGCCAACACGATGGGATTACCTTGGAATGCGAGCATAAGACCAGCGGACAAGGACATTCCGTTCACTCCGTTCGTCGGCAATCTCGATGACATGGTGAGCACCGCCTACCAGTTCAATCCGGACTGGGTCAAGGTGGAGGCCGGCATCCGCGCCGCCGAGGGCTCCGTGCGAACGGCCAAGAGCGACTATTATCCCAAACTGGCCGTGACCGGTGAACTGCACCAATGGTGGAACAGCTACGATGCCGGCGTGGCCACAGACCGCAACAAACAAGGCTGGACGGCAGGCGTGGGCGTGGAGATTCCGATATTCAGCGGTTTTCTCACCAAGAACAAGGTGGACGAAATGCGTGCCCGCGTGGCCAAAATCAAGGAGGAACAATTTCTCCTGAAGGACGGCATCGGCCTCCAGATCAAGGACGCTTTTTTGGGCCTGAACGCCGCACAGAAATCTTACGAGGCCACGCTGGAGGCGATGAACGCGGCCACGGAGAATCGAGATTTGAACACACGGGCCTACCAGAATGAACTCGTTGAAACGGAGAAAGTCATCCGGGCCCAGTTGATGGAGGCACTGATGAGTGCCCAGCACTACAAAGCCTGTTATGATCACATCGCTTTGCAGTCGCAGATTGATTTGTTGGTGGGCACAGAAATTTTGAAGCGGTTTGAATCTCCGCAATGAACAACCAACCTCCGCAAGATGCGGAATTGGCAGCCGGACGTTTCTCAAGATTCTGTGCCGCCGCTGGCTGGAGTGTGCATGCGGTGACCGGCAGGATCACTGTAATCACGATCGGAGCGAGTACGGAATGAATCGCGCAAGCATAAAACGACTTTCGTTAGGGGCCATGATGGCCGCCGGGTTGGCATGCTATCTCATTGCGCTGTCGGTGTTGGGCGGCGGGCTGATGGCAGCGCGCGGTGCGGGCGTTGTCGTCACCAACAATGTGGAATCCGTGCGGTTTGCCTTCTCTGTCCGGATGTTCACCGAAGTCAACGAGAACGACGCCAAAGCGTCCGTAAAGGCGTGGGCGCTGGCGCTGGCCCGGGAGCGTCAGGTGCCGATGAGCACAGAGCCAATCATCTTGTCGGGTTCCGCCGAACTCAGAAAGGCCCTGCAGGATGCCACGATTGATGGGGCCGCTGTGACCACGGAGGAATACCTCAGTCTGGAGCCGGAGTTGCAGAGCACCAACCTGTTCGTGACCTCGATCCACGGCCGGTTCACGGAGGAATATCTGCTGCTGGTACGAACTGATTCCGGCATCTCCAACTTGTGCGAATTGCGTGGACGCAAGGTCATGATGTTTGACAACCCCAGGGCGTCACTGGCCCCGCTCTGGCTGGATTTGATCGTGTCAGAAAAGGGACTGGGCACGCCGGCGGAACATTTTGGCCAGATCCTCAAGGCCAAGAAGCTGGCCAACGTGGTGCTGCCTGTCTTCTTCCGCCAGCAGGATGCCTGCATCGTCACCCGGTGTGGATTTGATACGATGTGTGAATTGAATCCCCAGGTTCGCGCCCAATTGCGCGTATTGACTTCATCCCCGGAGTTGGTGCCGGCGTTGGGTTTTATACGTCGCAATTATTATTCACCGCTCCGTGGCGTGATGCTGGCGGCTTTGCGGGGGTTGGAGAAAAGTGCTTCTGGGACGCAGGTATTGACGTTGTTCCAAAGCGACGCTCTTCAAGAGGAGCCGGCCTCCTTCCTGGATACCGCCCGGGATTTGGTGGAGGCCCATCGCCGTTTGAAGCTGGATGCCGGCAGCGTCGCCAGCCATTCCAGCCCGCCGGCCCTCAGTCTTGACACCCAGCGCAGCCCATGATTGCCGAAACCGTCAACACCGCCAGACCTCCGCAGGCATTTTGTTGGCCGGCCGGGTTTGTCCTCGGGCTGCTTCTGATGGCCGCCGGTTTCCCAGGCCGCGGCCAGGAGGCTGAATTGGACAGCACACCCTTTCGCATCGGCTTCTCCCATGGAGTGTTCAATAACATCAACGAAAATGACGCCAAGGCGGCGGTCAAGGTTTGGGGGCAAACCATTGCCCGGGAGCGGGGCATTCCAACCGATCCGGATCCGTGCATCTTTCAGAACACGCCGGAGCTGTTAAAGGCACTTCGAGGCAATCTGGTGGATGCCGTCGGAATCACGATTATTGAATACGCGGCGCTGAACCGGGATGTGCGATTTGCTCCCATCTTCATCACCTACAACAGCGGGAGCAGCCGGGATCAATATCTGGTGCTGGTTCATCGCGACAGCAAGCTGGAGCATCTCGCGGATTTGCGCGGACGAAGCCTGGCGCTGCATCAGGATCTACGGGACTGCTTGGCGCAACCGTGGTTGGATACGCTGCTGATCCAGGAAGAAGGCAAGCCAGCCGTTGAATGGTTTGGCAGGATCACCCAATCCACCAAAATTTCACAGGTGGTCCTGCCGGTGTTTTTCCATCAAAGCGATGCCTGTGTGGTGACCCGCACCGGGTTCAAAACCATGTGCGAACTCAATCCGCAACTCGGCCAGCAACTCAAAGTCATTGCGCGTTCGCCGGAACTGGTGACCGCGGTGTTCTGTTTCCGCGCCGATTATGCGCCCGCGTTCAAGGAGAAAGTTTTCGCCGGCGTTCGTAATTTGTACAAGACCCTCGCCGGCCAGCAGGTGTTGACCATTTTCCGATGCGAGAAGCTCGAAGACCAGCCGGCTTCGTGCCTGGACAGCACTCTGGAGCTGGTGGCCCAACATGCACAACTGGTCAACAGTCAGGCGACGAAGGCTCCGTTGCCGGAAAGCCCGCCACAGCTTCCCAAAGGATTTAACCCATGATCATTCCAGCTTTGCAGCCCGCCATTCCGTTGACCAGGCAAAGGACCCGTCTGGTTGCCGGGTTTTTGGCCACGTTTCTGATCGCGGTGTTAGCGCTGCCAGCCGTCGCCGGGGACGCTGACCGGACGAACGGGCTGGTAACGGTGCATTTCGCTTTTTCCAAATTAATGTTCAACGACGTCAACGAAAATGACGCCAAGGCGGCCATGAAGGTGTATACCAGGACCATCGGTGAGGAAAATGGCATTGATACCGGCAGCGGCCCGATATTTTTGGACGGGACCAGCGCCATCGCCGAGGCCCTGCGGCTCGGGCAGATTGACTTGATCTCGCTGACCGCCGAGGAATATCTGGCATTGGAGAGCCGGGGTTTGGAGGGGCCTTTTCTGCTCTCCAAGGTCAATCAGACTTTTACCGAGGAATATGTGCTGCTGGTGCGCGAAGACAGCGGCATCCGAAACCTCGAAGACCTGCGCGGACGCAGCTTGATTATTTCGAGCGACATGCGGGCCGCCCTGGCGCCCATCTGGCTGGAGGTGTTGTGCCGGGGGCATGGACTCGGCCCGGCAGCCCAAGTATTCACGAAGATAACGCCCGCTTCGAAACCCACCCAGGTCGTCCTGCCGGTGTTTTTTGGCAAGACGGATGCCTGCATTGTCACACGCAACGGCTGGGAGGTGATGGCCGAATTGAACCCGCAAGTCAAAAACCAACTATGGGTTGTGGCGAAATCACAGCCAATCATACCCGGCATGTCCTGTTTTCGCCGGGGTTTGCCGGAGGCGATCAAGCAACGGATCATCATCGCTGCAGTGGGATCGTACACCAAACCCTCGTTCAAGCAGCTGATGGCGCTGTTTAAAACCGAGGAACTGAGTTGCCAGCCCGTTGCCGTACTCGACAGCACGCGGCAGCTGCTGGCCACCTACCATCAGCTTTGTGCCGGGACCAATCAGGCCGGGCCCATCGCTCCGGAAGCGGGCGTTAACCAGGGCGCAACCGAAGGGAAGGGGCATTAAGCCGATGGCTGCCCTGTCACCGGACAAAGACGAACGATGAAAACGGAAAAAATCAGGAATCGAATCTTGGGCATCACCCTGCGCACGGCCCTGCTTTCGTGGCTGGTCACGGTCTTGACACTGTTGATCTTCGTCGTGGTGATCATTCCCCAACAGAAGCGGATCTTCCAGGAAAACCTGGAATCCAAGGCGCACGGCGTGGCCGTGTCCCTGCATGAAGTGGCTGCCGGCGCGGCCGTGAACGAGGATTTCAGCAGCGTGGTGGACCATTGCAAGGAAATGCTCAACGGCGACGAGGCCCTGGACTATCTCGTGATCACCAAAAACGACGGCTTCTCGTTGATCCACGAACGGACCGGGTGGCGCTCGGAAACCAATGCCAGCAAGGCTTGGCGGCCGGACGTCCGGGAGCCGGTGAGCGGCATTGGTTTCGTGCCGCTTTTCAACCGCCGGGTGTTCCATTATTCCCAGCCGTTTGATTACTCGGGCATCCATTGGGGTTGGATCCATGTCGGGCTTTCACTGGACAGCTATGACCGTAATGTGGCCGCGGTTTACCGCCGCACTGGAATGCTGGCAATCGGCTGCATCGTGCTCAGTCTCCTGGCATCCGGATTTTATGCCAAACGCCTGGTTCGTCCCATCCTGAGTTTGCGCAAAGTGGTTCAGAAAGTTGCCGGCGGCGACCTGTCTGCGCGGGCCGTGGTTGAAAGCGGCGACGAACTGGGGAACCTGGCAAGTTCGGTGAACTCAATGACCGAAGCCCTGCTGCGACGGGATAGAATCCTGCAAAGCGTCCGGTTTGCGGCCCAACAATTCCTGAGCACTTTGAAATGGGATGCGGTCATCCATGAAGTGCTGGCCAGGATTGGCGAAGCCGCCACCGCGAGCCGTGTCTGCGTGTTCGAAAATCACACGGGCAAGAACTGCAGTTTGTTGACTTCGAAACGATTCGAATGGGTGGACACCGGGGTTCCGCCGTTGATTGACGACCCGCATTTCCAGAACTTTGCCTGGAGCCAGGCCGGACTAAGTCACTGGGCCGAGCAACTTCAGCACTCGGAATGCATCACGACCTCCTCTCGAAGCTGGACGCCTCCCGAGCGGGCCTTGCTTGAACCCAAAGGCATCTGTTCACTCCTCCTTATTCCGATCCGGGTTGAAAATGCCTGGTGGGGCTTTCTTTGCCTTGAGGATTGCGACCGGGACCGTCAGTGGACGGAAGCTGAGCGGGACAGCCTGCGTGCGGCGGCGGACATGTTGGGTGCCGCGATCACCCGACAGCATACGCAGGACGCGTTGCTTTACGCGAAGGAGGCCGCCGAGGCCGCCAGCCAGGCCAAATCCCAATTTCTAGCCAACATGAGCCACGAAATCCGGACTCCCATCACCGGCGTGATGGGCATGCTCCAATTACTGCAACGCACGCCGCTGGATGACAAGCAACGCCGCTATGTGAACAACACCATGATTTCGGCGGACACGCTTTTGAAAGTCATCGGGGATGTGCTGGATTTCTCCAAGATCGAGGCTGGCAAGCTGGAACTGGAGGCAGCGCCGTTCTCACTGCCGGAGGTCATGGATGTGACCCTGGGGCTGTTGGCGGAACGGGCGGAAACCAATGGATTGGAACTGGCCTGTCGGGTGGCGGCGGACGTGCCGCGGCAGTTGGTGGGCGATCCGGACCGGTTGCGGCAGGTGCTGCTCAACCTGTTGAGCAACGCCATCAAGTTTACCGAACGGGGCACGGTGGTCGCTTCCTGTTCTCTGGCCGAACGCACCGACGAGGCAGTGACACTGCGTTTCGAAGTGAAGGACACCGGCACCGGCATCGTGCCGGAACAGCAAGCGATGATCTTCGATGCTTTCTGCCAGGCGGACAATTCGATGAGCCGCACCTACGGGGGCACCGGGCTGGGTCTGAGCATTTGCCGCCAGCTGGCCCGGTTGATGGGAGGCCAAGTCGGCGTGCAGAGCGTGTTCGGAAAGGGTTCGACGTTTTGGTTTACGGCGCGGTTCAAACTGGCGGCTTTGACGGATGGACCCGCGGCCGCGCCAGGTCTCGTGGATTTTCGGGGATTGCGGGTGCTGGTGGTGGACGACTGTTCGGTGGTACGGGAGATCGTCTGCGATTACGTGCGAACCTGGAAGGGTGTGCCGGAAGCCGCAGCGGAAGCCGCCACCGGCCTGGAAAAACTCCGCCGGGCGGCCGCGCAAGGCGAACCGTTCGCGGTTGCCGTGCTTGATTGGCGAATGCCGGGTCTGGATGGCTTTGAGCTGGCCCGCCTGGTCAAACAGGAAGCCGGGCTCCGCGCTCTGGGACTGGTTTTACTCAGCAGTTTCACCCAGACGAACCCCGCGCCGGATTTTGAAAAGTCCGGGTTCTCGGCCTGGCTGCCCAAGCCGGTGCGCAAATCGGAACTCTACGACGCCATCATTCGAGCCGCCAACGGCCGGCTTTCCCACGCTCCGAAACGGCCGGCGGCGGCACTTCAGCCGTCCGTCGGGCTGATGGAGATAAAAGGATCGGGCAACATCCTTCTGGCCGAAGACAACGATATCAACCAGGAGGTTGCCAGTGAAATGCTCGCGGCCCTGGGTTACCATTGCGTGCGCGTTCGAAACGGACGGGAGGCGGTGGCGAGCGCGCAAAACGGAACAGGAGATTTATTGTTGATGGATTGCCAGATGCCGGAGATGGACGGTTACGAAGCCACGCGTCTGATCCGGCGATGGGAGCAACAGGAAGCTCCGGAAGTCCGCCGTGGGCGGCGCCTGCCGATTGTGGCGCTCACCGCCCACGCCATGAAAGGGGATCGGTCGCGGTGTCTCGAAGCTGGCATGGATGATTATCTGACCAAGCCGCTGGACCCCGGAGAACTGGCCAGGATGCTCGCCCGCTGGATGCCGCGCTCCGTCGTTTCGGAAACCTGCCCGGCCGCGGTTCCAGCCGAGATCGCCAAAGCCGGTTTGCCAAGAGACGGCATTGACTTCCCTAGTTTGCTGCGCCGCTGCATGGGCAAGCGGGATCTGGCCGCGCGTCTCGTCCAAAAATTTCTGATTCAAGCCGGCGCGGATGTGCAGGACCTTGAGGTCGCGATCCGCGAACAGGATGCCGTGCGGTTGAGGATGGTTGCCCATCGGATCAAGGGCTCGGCCGCGAATGTCTCGGCGGAAGCCGTCCGCGAAATTGCCAGCCACCTGGAAATTCTCGGCCGGGACGGGAATCTGGCGCCGGCGCCGGAGTTCATCGCCCGATTGCGCGCCAGCATGGAAGCCGTCAAAGATTCAACCGCATCACCGCCCCTTTGAATGCAAATCATGAGTCTGAAAATCACATCCGCAATCACCAGCCATGCAAAAGTCATTCCGAATGATTCAGGGCTGATGATGACCGGTTTACACCGGAGTTTACGCTTATGAATGTTCAAGAACCGACAAAAATCAAGAAAACCGTTTGGGTGGTGGACGATGATGAAACGGCGCTCATGCTGGCCGAGGAAGTTCTCAAGGCCGAGGGGTTTCAGGTTGGAATTTTTAATGATTCGGCCCGCGCCATGGCAGCCGTGGTTTTGGGTGGTCCTGATATCATCGTCCTGGATGTGATGATGCCGGGCATGGACGGGTTTGAGTTCTGCTCCCGGCTGCGCGCTCATCCGGCCGGCGCGGACGTCCCGGTGCTGATGGCGACGTCACTGGATGATTCCAGCTCCATCGCCCGCGCCTACGAGGCCGGGGCCACCAATTTCGCAAACAAACCGCTCAACTGGGCGGTTGAAATCCATCGCCTTCGCTACATGCTGCGGGTGGCGGAGACGAATCAATTGCTCAAAGTAAAAGAGCAGGAGACCCGGCTGGCCAAGGAGGATTGGGAACGCACCTTCAACTCGTTCTCTGACATTGTGACCTTGTTGACTCCGGATCTGAAAGTCATCCGGGCAAACCTGGCGACGGTTACTGCGCTCAAGAAGCCGCTCGATCGCATCGTTGGCTTCCGATGCCATCAACTCTTTCACGACGCTGATGCGCCCTGCCCGAATTGCCCGATTGTTCAGGCGATCGAGACCGGATTGCCTGTCTCCGCCGAGAAACGCTACCGCAATCCCGCCGCTGACTGCCTGTTGACTGGCGCCCCGGTGACCGACAAGGCGGGGCGGTTGCTCCATGTGGTCCACATCGCCCGGGACGTGACCGGACAGAAACAGCTTGAGGCGGAATACCTGCACGCCCAGAAAATGGAAGCCATGGGCACCCTCGCCGGCGGCATTGCCCACGATTTCAACAACCTGCTCATGGTCGTGTCCGGCGCGGCTGAACTGATTCGGAACGATCCGCATATCAACGGCGAACAAAAAGAATTCGTGGACGCAGTGGTCGAGGCATCACAACGTGGTGCTGCCTTGTCAGGACAACTGCTGACCTTCAGCCGGAAAGGCGTGGCCAAGAGCGAAAAACGCCCCCTGCAATTAAACGATTTGATTCGGGACATGCAAAAGATGCTCCAACGCCTGTTCCCCAAGAATATCACCATCCAGACACGGCTCGCCGCCGATCTGTGTCCGATCAATGCCTCTGCCGACCAGCTTCATCAAGTCATGATGAACCTGGCCGTCAACGCCTCACACGCCATGCCCAACGGCGGCGCCCTCACCATTGAAACACAGAATATCGAACGGGACCCTGCCTACTGCCGCCTCCACCCGGAAGTTCAACCCGGCGAGTTCGTTCAGGTGTCTGTTTCGGACACCGGCCACGGGATGGACCAACAAACAATGCAGCGTATCTATGAGCCGTTTTTCACGACCAAGAAAATCGGGGTAGGCACGGGATTGGGCCTCTCGGTTGTGTATGGCATAATCAAAGGCCACGGGGGCCAGATCTTATGTGACAGCAGGGTTGGAAGCGGGACCACTTTCAAGATCTATCTTCCCGCTCCGCAAGTCAACGGTGAAGCGGCGGTCCCCAAGCCCGAAGCCACGCCTGTCCAGCAGGGCAACAACGAAACTATCCTGATTGTGGACGACGAGGTCCCCATTCGCACCTTGGTGCAACGGGCCTTGATAAAGGCTGGCTACACGGTGATCCCGGCGAGCGATGGGGAAAGCGCGCTTTTGCGCTGTGCCGAAGAAGGAAATCGCATTTGCCTGGTGGTGATGGATCTCGGCATGCCTGGTATCGGTGGATGGGAGTGCCTGAAGCGGTTGCGCATCATCAATCCCGGCCTTCCCGTCCTGCTTACCACCGGTTATGGCGGGGAAGATCTCCTGGAACGTGCGCGCCAGGAAGGTGCGTTTGGCTTGATCGCCAAGCCCTACCGGCTGGAAACGCTCTTCCGCTACGTGCAGGAGATTCTCGACCAGCACCATCCCGTCAAGTTGTGAGATGGATTCAAGCCGATGCCAAATGACCGGTTTCCTTCAAGACGCGTCCGATGAGTGGTTCCAGGAATGCCGAATTTTCAATTTGCTTTGCACTTTCTAACGATTGACTGGGCTGCCGCGCACAATAGATTAAATTGATTGAAATCAACCATACCAAAAGGGACTTCGAGTGTCCGGACTTCCAGGCGAACAACGGTTCCACCCGGAGACAAGCCGGCTCGAATGTTTATCCTCGGCCTGCTGGCGGTGATGTTGCTGGCATCGGTTGCAACCGGATGGGCGGTGCCGGCCCTGCCGGTCATTAACACCGGCAACGTTGTCAACATCACGAATTTCGGGGCCGTTAGCAGTGCCACGCTCACCAACACCACGGCCATTCAAAAGGCGATCAATTCGGCGGCGACCACCAACGGCGGTTGTACGGTGGAAATCCCCCCGGGCACGTATTTGAGCGGCCCGCTCACCCTGGCCAATAACATCAATCTGCAAATTGACGCGGGCGCAATCCTCCGGATGCTGCCGTTTACGAACTATCCCAAAACATTTTTCACGAATGTCACCGTCAGTTTCACAACCAACCTGAGTGTCATCACCACCAACTACAACACCAATGTCACTTGGACGGCGGCGAATTTTATTTCCGCCTCCAGCCTGCACGATGTTGAAATCAGTGGTTCCGGGGCGATTGACGGACAGGGTCTGCCGTGGTGGCCTTATGCCAATACCAATGGCGACACCCGGCCGATCATGATTCAGCCAGGCAGTTGCAATCGGTTGTTGATCCAAAACGTGACGCTTTCCAATTCGCCGATGTTTCACATCGCCATTGGCGGTCATGCCGGCAATTCCACCGTTCAGGGCGTCACCATTCTGGCGCCCTCGTCCTCGGCCAATCCGCCATCACACAACACGGATGCCTGTGATGTCAGCGGGACGAACATCCTGGTCCAAAACTGCAACATCAGCGTGGGCGACGATGATTTCACCTGTGGTGGCGGCACCTGGGACGTTGTCCTGACCAACAACACCTATGGCAACGGCCATGGCATCTCCATTGGCAGTTACACTGGCGGCGGCGTGTCCAACATCACCGTTATCAACTGCACGATGAACGGGGCGGACAACGGCATCCGGATCAAGTCGGACAACGACCGCGGCGGCCTGGTCCAGAACATATCCTATTTGAACATTGGCATGACCAATGTGCATTTCCCGATCCAGATTTACGGCTACTACAACGAAGTCGGCACCCCCGGCAGCATCTCGCCCTATTACGCTTCCACGCAGGCCGTGGCGGTGGTGACGGGCACCACGCCGATTTACCGGAACATCACATTCAGCAACATCAACGCCACTTCCATCAGCGGCTATCCGGTGGGCCTGGTCTGGGCGCGCAGGGAATTGCCGGCGACCAACATCGTCTTCAACCGGGTCAACGTGACCGGCGACAAAAATTTCTATCTCTACAATGTCAGCGGCGCGCAATTCATTGATTCCAAAATCACCGTCTCCGCCACCAGCAACACGTTCGCGCTGTACAACGCGAATGTCATCATCACCAACAGTGTTCCGACCAATACTCTGTTCACCTTTGGCGGTTTGACGACGAACGGTTACGGCAACAGCTTTTCACTGTATAATGCCAGGTCTTCGCTGAAAGACACCAATGCCTTCGACGATGGTCCGCTTTTCCTGTCTGCGAGCACGTTCATCATCAGCAACAACCTTGCCTTGTTTCCCACCACCGTGTTGAACTATGCCCTCGACACCAACGTGGACAAGCTGGCGGTGGCAGGCAATCTGACCCTGGGCGGCACCATCAACGTAACCAACGGAGCCGGCTTTACCAGCGGCAGTTACACGCTCTTGACCTACACGGCCAATTTAAGCGGTGTGCTGCCAACCATTGGCTCCGCGCCGGCCGGTTATAATTATGCCTTCGACACCAACACGGCCGGGCTGGTCAAACTGCTGGTCACAACAGGCGTGTTGCCGATCCTTACCACCAATATACTCCAGTCATCGGCCAATCCCACGGTTTACGGCACGGCAGTGGCGTTTACCGCCACCGTCAGTCCTGTGCCGACCAACGGTGAAATGATTACCTTCATGGATGGCGCGACCACTTTGGGCACCGGCGCACTCAACGGTGGTCAGGCTGTATTCACCACCACTGCTTCGCAATTGTCCGTCGGAACCCATGCCATCACGGCGATTTATCCCGGTGATGGCATGCTGGGTGGCATTGCCTACGGTGCCAGCACCTCTGATGTATTGACGCAGGTGGTTAATCCGGCCGAGGGAACCTTCTTCAACGACACGTTCAGTTCCAGCACGGTGAATTCATCCACGCCGCCGCCGCCGGTTGCAAGTTCAACCAGCTATGAAGTTTTGTCGGGTAAATCCTGGAGTCCGACGCCTTCCGCCGCGCCGGGATCATTGGTTTTCGGCATCGGAGGCACGGCCAGCGGGGTCATCGAAGTTCAGGCGTTGTTTGCTTCTCCGGCCATTGCTCTGGTTACTGCGGGAGACTTCATTCAACTGAGCGTGACGTTTACCAACACCGCCGGCATTCTCAGCCAGGCTGGCACCTGGAGTTTTGGATTGTATAATTCAGGCGGCGTGGCGCCGGTGGGAGGCGGCCTGAATAACACCCTGAACGGCACAGCCACTACTGCGGCAACCGGCGGTGCCCAGAACTGGCGGGGCTACGTCGCGCAAATCAGCAATACCGGCGGGAGCTGCGGTTTTTATGACCGGCAACCGCAGACGGGGACGGTCAACAACAATCAGGATCTGGTCAGCACGGGCACCAGCTCAAGCTACCAGAACCCGGCGGCTGCGGTGGTTGGAAACTTGTCCACGGCACCATCGGTCGCCCTGGCGGTTGGTGGCCAATACACCGAGATTCTGACGTACACGCTGACCTCGTCAAACGCCATCCAGCTCCAGAGCCAGCTCTACACGGGTACCAACAACACCGGCACTCTGCTTTCAACAATGACCGCCGCCACCGGAACAACTCCGTTGGCCACCGCATTTGATGCTCTGGCCATCGGCTGGCGGGCCACCGGGAGCACGGCCAGCACCATAACCATCAGCTCCATTACCGTTGCTGGTCAGAGTACCACACTGACCGTCCCTCCCAATGTGGTCTATTCATTGTCCGGTCCGGCCCTTACGTTGAGCTGGCCGACGAATTATCTCGGCTGGCTGGTGCAGAGCAACTCGGTGGGCCTGGGCACCACCAATTGGTCAACGGTGCCGAACTCGGGCAGTGCCACCAATTTTTCCATCACGATCAATGCAGCGATGACCAACGTGTTCTACCGTCTGGTCTCCCCGTAATCAGCGCTTGCCATGACGGCTGCGTTGACCGGACGCATCATGATATTTGTCGCCGCGGCGTTCCGGCTCGTTGCACTGGTTGGGAATTGACATCAACCGTTCCCGTTTTTAGCCTCTGTTCGCAAAGACATGCGCTTTGCCCCGAACCCGCGTTCGGGGATTTTTATTGTTGTTGGCAGGGCGGCGCTGCTGTGCCGCCGCAGAAAATCAAATTTATGGCAAATACAATTCTGGTCGGCGCTCAATGGGGCGACGAAGGCAAGGGCAAGATCATTGACGTGCTGACGGAGGATGCAGACATCGTTGTCCGCTACGCCGGGGGCAACAACGCCGGCCACACCGTTTTCATTGGCAAACAGAAATACGTCCTGCATCTCGTGCCCTCGGGCATCCTGCGCAAGCGCAAGCTGTGCGTCATCGGTAACGGCGTGGTCATTGATCCCGTTGGCCTCGTCAACGAAATCACCGGCCTGCACAAACTCGGGGTCAAGGTCGGCGACAATCTGGTCGTCAGCGAGACGGCGCATGTCGTCCTGCCGTATCACCGCGAACTGGACGCGCAACGCGAAATCCTCAAGGGCAAGCACAAGATTGGGACGACCAAGCGCGGCATCGGCCCCGCCTATGGTGACAAGGCCGCGCGGGTCGGTTTGCGCATGATTGATCTCGTCAACCCGGAACGATTCGAGGAAAAACTCCGCCTGCGCATCAAGGAAAACAACGAAGTGCTCAAGGCGCTCGGCGCCCGTCCGCTTTCCTTCAAGCAGGTGCTCAAGGATTATCGGGCCGCCGGGAAATTCTTGAAACCATTTGTAGCCAACACCGTCGTGCTGCTGCATCAGGCGACACGGCGGAAGGCCGACATTTTATTCGAAGGCGCACAGGGGACTTTTCTCGACATTGACCACGGCACCTATCCGTTTGTCACGTCATCGAACACGACGGCGGGCGGAGCTTGCACGGGTTCGGGTGTGGCCCCGAACCGGATGGACCGCGTCGTGGGCGTGATGAAGGCTTACACGACCCGGGTGGGCGAGGGGCCGTTGCCGACCGAGAACCAGGAGATTTCTGATTTGCTGCACGGCATGGGCCGCGAGTTTGGTGCGACGACCGGACGCGCCCGGCGTTGCGGCTGGTTTGATTCCGTTGCCACGCGCCACGCGACGATGGTCAACGGCATTGACGACCTCGCCATCACCAATCTCGACGGACTCGACACCGTGGAGACGATCAAGGTCTGCGTCGCGTACCGCCACGGCAAAAAGCAGTACGACTTTGTCCCGAACGATGCGAAAATTCTCGCTGAATGCGAGCCGGTTTACGTTGAATTTGAAGGCTGGCGCACGCCCACCGACAAGGCGCGCAAGTTCAAGGAACTCCCGTCGAAAGCGCGCGCATATCTGAAGGCCATTGCCGGATTGACCGATGCGAAACTGTTCATCGCGTCCATCGGCCCGGCCCGCGAGCAGACGATTTTTGTTTGAGGCTGGAAACGGACGGCGGAATCAATGCACGCCATTGCGGAGTTCAGGGGCTTTCTGGAACGCCTCGAGGGTTTTTAAGCTCAAATCATCGAACAGTTTTTGCACCAAATAGCCCGGGTGCCAGACATCGTCGCTTAATTTTTCCGAGGCGTCAGCAGCAATGGTTCTTTGCCAAACTGTATTCCGGGTCGCTCGATCTTTGGCTACCCATTCTACGACCAAGGTGAAATCGTTTGTATCCCAGCCATACATTGCAAGGTGTCTTTCCGCTTTAACGGGCCGCGGTATCAGGACAATATCAGCGGACAAATTGCCGAAGGCCTTTTCAGACGAGGTCGCCTCGTCAACGTGCTGAAAAGAGGTACTGACCACGTGTCGTGCGTAATCCTGCACCAGACTCCCAAAGGGATACACAACGCCGTTATTATTGTACTCATATTTAAAGCTGGAGAGATCTTGGTTCAGCACCAGAACGGCATGGAGTGGCAGTTTGTCGCCGGCCGGGAGATCGGTGGGCCGGATGGACATGTTTAAATCCATGCAGCCTGCAGCCAGCGCTAACAGGAAAATACACAGATATATCCTGCCAAAAAACGGGCATTTGAGTTTCATAGGGTGTAAATCTTATCGGGAAAATGGAATTATCATTGAAATGGATTCGTGGCTCCTGGTTTCGGTCATATCAACTTTCATCATTCCTGCACTGGCCCACTTGTGATTCTTCGGAGCGATCACATAGTATAAAAAACCATTCATGCTTTGGCCGGGTGCAAGTGTTTGGTCCGGCATCTCCTTGTCCACGAAATTCCGCTGGACTTCCGTGGAATGCGAGAGCTTTGCGAACTGAAAAAGGAATGTCATAACGTCGGCGCCTGCCAGCGCCATTGACGCGCTTTCCACCGCGCTTGATTGTCCCATGTCCGGTTGAAACCGGGTGCTGATTTGGGCGTTGCGTTCAGCGTTCATGACCGCGTCTGCCCATGCAGTTTGCATGGCAAGCGTCCTGTCTGAATCCTGTTGCAAGCGCGCGTTAACGCGTTCGCTCGTTTTGGTGTCCGGGTTCTGGCCGGCAGAAACGCCGGGAAGAAGGAATTGACAGTTCTTTTTCTCAACTAGAAATGTCTGGTTGGAAGTGTAATTGGAAATACGCACGAATATGATTCCGATGCCTTCATCGGTTGCGTTGAGTCCGAAGAACTGTCGCGACCGCCGGGAATCGATAAAAGGATCCAAGGCGATTTCCATTCCCGCTTCCCGCTTGATTTGCACAGTGGTGGCCGTTGCATCAGAATGATAATCTGGCAGCTTCTCGGTGTTGCATCCGCATAACAGCACGTTTAGCGAAAACAGGCCAAGCACCGTGGTTGCAAAATGACCTGTCTTTCTGATTCTATTTTTCACGCTTTCCGGTTTTGTGGCAGATGGTTGGTATAAGAATTGCCGCTAGGGCTGCGGTGCGGATCAATTGTTCAATGGCTTGTTCACATAGTTTACGGCGAACGGAGCCGGTAGAAACGACCGGGATAATTCGTCCATTGCGGATCGCTGAAATAAGCCGCGCCCCCGGTGAGCGTGTTGGTCGCTATGGGAGTCCAGGCGGGTTTAGCGAGATTCGTGCAGGCGTCCACCGCAACGGAAATATTCGTATCCCAGGAGATCGTGAAACCGAAACGGTTGGTATGCACACCAAAATTGGGCTCGAAAGTTAGAATCGCCGGGTTTGGAAGAAACCACAATGCAGTTTGAAGACCGCTGTTTTTAGCAAAGACAGTCCACCCCGTGGTTCCCGGCAGGTAATAGGCGGTCGCTGTATCAAGGTAGAACGCAGTTGAATCAACGCTCGGGGCGTTGCCTGTAAAATAGACATTCATCAGGTTGTTGCAGTATTCGAACGCGGAAGCCCCGATGCTGGCGACGCCATTGCCGATCGTAACGTTCGTCAGCGAGAAGTTCACCGCAAATGCATTGTCTCCGATGCTGACAACGCTATTGGGAATCGTATAATTTCCGGCCAAGCCGCCAGGATACTGAATCAGTGTGGTCTGCCGCTTGTTAAACAGCACTCCATTCACGCTGCTGTAGGCGGGATTGTTTGGATTTACCGTAATCGCGGTCAAGTCATAGCAGCCGGAGAACGCACTGTCTCCGATGTTGGTGACGCTGGCGGGTATTATGACGTTGGTGAGGTTGTAGCAATCATTGAAAGCATGGTCTCCGATGTCAGTAACACTGCCGAACATTGTGACGTCGTACAGACTGCACGAATAGAACGCCCAGCTTTCGATTTTGGTGACGCTGTTGGGAATCGTATAATTTGGATAATACGAAGCTGAAGATTCCGGGAAGGCAATCAGCGTAGTCTGGCTCTTGTTGAACAACACCCCTCCGATGCTGCTATAGGCGGGGTTGTTCGGGTCCACGTTTATAGCCGTCAGATTACCGCAGGTGCCGAATACATCGATTCCGATGTTGGTGACGCTTTGTGGAATTGTAATTCTGGTCTGGCTGGTCGCAACGAAAGCTTCGTTTCCAATGTTGGCGACTTTATTGGGAATTGTGACGTTATTCAAATCCAGGCAATTGGCAAACACATCATTCCCGATGCTGATGAGGTTGGTGCCGAGGGTCACTCTGGTCAGGCTTTCGCAGAGAGCGAACGCGCCATCCCCAATGCTCGTTACGCCGTTTCCAATGCTGGCATTGGTCATGTAATTGCACCAATAAAATGCATTGGTTCCAATGCTGATGACGCTATCTGGAATCGCAACGCTGAACAGGAAGGTTTGAAAGAAGGCGTTATTTCCAATATTGGTGACTGTATTGGGAATCGACACACCAATCATATAGGTGGAGTCATAGAAAGCATCGTCCGCTATACTGGTCACTGGCAGGTTGCTGATCGTGGCGGGGATGCAGGCATTTGTATAACCAACAGCAGACGCCCAAGATGTGATGGTAATCGCGCCGTTGGTAATGGTGTAATATACCGCGCCGCCGTTGGTCGGGTAACTGAATTCGGCATGCACCGCGGCGGGCAAAAATAACCCCATAGCGAGCAGACAAGATTTAATCAGATTGCGTATGGTTTTCATTTCGCTGGCACAGGCGTCGGGGCCGGCGCGGGCGTCGGAGTGCTGTTGCCGCCGTGGTCGGGCGGGAATATTCCGAGACGGAATTCATCGCGCACGCCGGCGTTGGCGGAATTCGTCGCCGGATATTGCAGGTCGGCGGCGTTTTGAATCGTCAGGATGTTTTCGTAAAGCGCCGCGGCGTCGGCGTTCTTGGTCGTGGTGCTGTCCTTCGCGCCGCTTTTGGATTGCT